>JGI26086J50260_1000159_pt1 | contig 44498 bp, 41 predicted proteins | sample SaaInl3SG_22_DNA_FD_50260 | JGI IMG/M metagenome (IMG submission 50260)
GCAGATGAAGCTTTAAAATACTACGAAGAGTCTATTGCTCTTGAAACAGACAATTACAGAAAGGCTAAAATTCTTTTAAAAATTGCAAATAAATTTAAAATTGCAGGGAGAAGAAGTTCGGCTNGAAGCTATGCAAACAAAGCACTTGGTTTTCAGCCTTCTTTAGGGCGTGCTTACTTATTGATTGCAAACCTATATGCAGACAGTGCCAATGATTGTGGTGACACTCAATTTAACAAGAGAGCAGTTTATTGGTTAGCAGCAGATTTAGCTAAAAAAGCAGGTAATGTAGATAATTCCCTTTCTTCAATAGCGCAAAAGACAGCGGAAAGCTATATCGGGAGAGCACCCAGTAAAACGGATATTTTTACCGAAGGAAATGAAGGGGCAGTGATCAAATTCAGTTGTTGGATAAACCGAAGCGTGACTGTTCCCAAACTGTAAATGGACCTCTCTTTACATAAAATTATTTACAGGGTTGTGGTAGGTACCGCAGCCCTTTTTATTTCTTGTGAAGACAATNCACGTGCATTAAAAGAAATCAATAGNGACCGTCAAGATCCCATAGGAACTGCATCAAATATAAGAATGGTATACACTGATTCTATCAAAATACAAGCGATTCTAACAGCTCCGAAACACATTGACTATACCAATTTAGATTTTCGATATGCAGAGTTTCCAGAAGGACTGAAAGTGATCTTCTTTGATGACCAAGGAAATGAAAATGAAGTTCTCGCCGATTTCGGAACGCTCTACAATGACACCAAACTCATAGACTTAAAAGGAAACGTACAATTAAAATCTCATGAGGGTTCTGTACTTACCACGCAGCAACTTTTTTGGGATGCAGAAAACGAATGGTTGTTTACCGAACAGCCCTTTAAATTTAAAGATAAAGACTACGATTTCGATGCCATTCGATTGGATACCAATAAAGATTTTACTAAATTTCAAACAGGGAATCTTATCGGTACAGTTGCTGTTTCTGAAACCAAGGACACTTTAACAACTCAATGAAGCAAGATTTTCTAATTGAGGTCGAGCAGACTTTGAGCCTTTAATATTTAATTGTAAACTCATGAAAACCTATAAAATTTCAGAAATTCTCTACTGGGTTATTGCTGGGATCTCAACGTACAAAACCATAACCTTGTGGGGCTATGATCAAACGCGGGCTTATTATTTTTTGGGGTTTGCAGTTTTGTCAATATTCATGGCGCTGTTCAGACGACATTACAGAAAAAAATTTAATCAAAGGGATAACTCCTCTCAATGATCGGATCCGATTTAGTCATTATTTTCAGTTTGGTACTCTCTGCGTTTTTTTCAGGAATGGAAATCGCCTTTGTGTCCTCAAACAGAATCTACCTTGAAATTGAAAAACTACAAGGGAGTTTTACTTCTAAAGTATTAAAAAACATCACTCAGAATCCTTCCCGATTCATAGCGAGTATGCTTTTGGGAAATAACGTTGCACTTGTAGTCTACGGTATTTTTACTGGAGATCGAATACTTCAACTCTTCTTTCCTGAAACCCTCTTAACAGGAGCTGACCCCAGCTTGATAGTGGTGTTTTATCAGACCCTAATTTCAACAGGGATNATCTTAATTACAGCCGAGTTTTTACCTAAAGTATTTTTTCAGCTTTACGCCAATTTTGCCATTAAAATCTTTGCCGTTCCAGTAGCTTTTTTCTACTACACATTTTATCCACTTACTTACTTAATCATTCAATTTACCGACCTTATTTTAAAACGTTTCTTAAAAACAGATTCTGATCAAGTACAACTTTCCTTTTCCAAGGTCGAGTTAGGGAATTATATAGAAGAACAATTGGAATCTACCCAAGACAGAGAAGGCTTGGATTCTGAAATACAAATCTTTCAAAAAGCCCTTGAGTTTTCTGATGTAAAAGCCAAAGAGGCTATGGTACCNCGAGCCGAAGTGATTGCTGTAGATGAAAATACACCCATCGAAGAAATCAAAGCGCTTTTTATTTCCACAGGTTTTTCTAAAATTCCAGTTTATCAAAAATCAATCGATCAAATCTTGGGTTATGTTCATGTTTTTGATATGATGAAAAATCCTAAGATTTTAAAAAACATACTTTTACCCCTTGCCTATGTCCCAGAAACTATGCTNATCAATGACGTTTTAAAATTATTGACACGTCAGCATAAAAGTATTTCTGTAGTGATCGACGAACACGGTGGGATTTCAGGAATATTGACAGTAGAAGACATAGTGGAAGANCTCTTTGGAGAAATTGAAGATGAATTTGACACGGTGGCTCATATTGAAACACAATTGGATGAAACCACATTTGATTTTTCTGCGCGTTTGGAAGTCGATTATTTAAATCAAAAATACAACCTCTCACTTCCCGAAAGTGAGTTTTACGAAACCTTAGGGGGTCTAATTGCATACCATATTGGNGAAATCCCAAAGAAAGGACAACAAATCCAAATCCCACCCAATACCTTAACCATTAAAAAAGTTGCAGCTACGAAGATTGAACAAATTCTATTAGAGCATTCACAGGGAGATTAGATCATAGCTNNAAAAAAATGCATCCCTATTTTTAAACAAAGGAACTTTCTTTATTCAAAGGAATAGCTTAATTTCGCAAACCATCAAAAATAGCAACTATGGCCATTTTAGGAAAAATTAGACAACGCTCCATTTTTTTGATTCTCGTAATCGGAATGGCGCTTTTCGCTTTTGTAATATCCGGAGTGTTTGACGGAAGCTCTTCAAATTCCGGTCCTACGGATCCTATCGCACTGATCAATGACGAAGAGGTAGAACTCAATTACTTTCGCCAGCTGGTCGAACAAACCGAACGCACCTACAATTATTCCACCTTACAATCTGTAAATCTTGTATGGAATCAAGCGTTGAGAAACACAGTTTTTGAACAGCAGTTTGAAAAACTAGGAATCGATGCGGGTAAAGATCAACTGGAACAAATTATCTCATCGGATGACAACATTGTAAACAACCCAGATTTTCAAAACGAGGCAGGGTTTTTTGATTTTGGAATATTCACGGATTTTATTGCTCAATTAAAATCTACAAACCCCACGGCCTACGAAAATTGGAAATTTCAAGAGCAAAGTATCATTGGAATCGCAAAACAACGGATTTACCTCGATTTAATTAAGGCGAGTGCTGGGATGACAGAAGCTGAGGCAAAAGCCAATTACCACCTTGAAAACGACAATGTAAACATACAATACGTTCAAATCCCTTTCGATGTAATTCCTGACAGTCTTGTTAAGGTAACAGACTCCGAAATCAAAAAATACATTCAAGAGCACGAAACTGAATTCAAAAGAGACGAGACTCGAAATATTCAATATGTCGCCTTTGACGAACGTCCTACAGAGGACGATTTGGCGACCATTCGTTTGCGCCTTGATGGATTAAAGTCCCAACGTATTGCTTACAATGATGTTTCGAAGTTAACAGACACGCTAGAAGGTTTTAAAGAAACCAAAAATGTAGCAGATTTTGTAGATCAATATTCCGAAGTTTCTTTTGATTCCGTATACAAACCCCGTGGACAATACAACAACGAATATGCAGATATACTTTTCAGTTTAGACGAGGGAGAAGTTTTTGGTCCCTATCGCGATGGAAATTCATTTAAGATTTCTAGACTTTTAGGACGCAAAAAAAATGCATCCCTTCGTGCGAGTCACATCTTGATTGCTTATGAAGGGGCAACCCGTGCTTCTTCCAACGTCACTAGAACAAAAGAAGAAGCAAAAAAAGAAGCCAATCGGGTGTATCGCCTCGCCAGAAGAGCCTCTGCAGACTTTGAAGCACTTGCCTTGGAAAACTCGGATGGCCCCACTAGAACGCGTGGAGGAGATTTAGGCTTTTTCCAAGAGGGCGAAATGGCCACGGAATTTTTTAATTTTGTCAATACCAATCGGGTTAATCGTGTAGGTTTAGTCGAAACGGAATTTGGGTTCCATATTATCAAGGTTACCGACAAGGACGATTTAGCNNTGATTGCTGACGTNGTAGCCGAAGCGGTTCCTTCAGATCAAACTTCCAATGAAATTTTTAGAGAGGCTACTCAGTTTGAGATGGATAGTAATGAACAAAACGATTTTTTAGCAATTGCTGAAAAAAGTAACTATCAAGTACGACCCGTACAACAAATTGCAGCCCTAGAAGAAAATTTACCCGGTCTGCCAGGACAAAGAAATATTGTTCGATGGGCTTTTGAAGAAGACACCAAGATAGGGGACATCAGACGCTTTTCACTAAACCAAGGAGGCTATGTAGTGGTACAACTCACCGCAAAAGTTAAAGAAGGCTTAGCTTCTATTGACGAGGTGGGTGCTGAAGTGAGAAAAATCCTCATAGAAGACAAGAAAGCCGCATTAATTAAAAAACGCTACGCAGATAAAACTACTTTAGAAGCTTTGTCGGAAGAGGAAAACCTAACTATTGAAACAGCCTCAGCAGTAAATCAAAAAAATCCAACCATTGTAGGCGCAGGGAACGAACCCAACGTTGTGGGGACCGCTTTTGCAATGAATGAAGGAGAACTCTCTGATTTAGTACAAGGAGATAAAGGGGTTTATAAAATCCTTTTAAATCAGAAAAATACTGTTGAAGATCTAGAGGACTACTCTGCTTACTCAAAGGAGATTCAAAGAAATGCTAGTTTTACTTTAATTGAAAATGTTTTTGTAGCCTTAGAATCCGTAGCAGAAATAGAAGACAATAGAGCTCTCTATTACTAATACAGTAATTAAAAATAGTANAATATAAAACCCTTAACAGCCTTAAGGGTTTTTTTGGCATGAAATTTGATGTGCAAAATCATAAAAGCTATAATTCATGCGATTATTTCGTTTTACAAAGAAAATTAGACAGTCTCTAGCCCTTGTAGGGACGGTTTGGATGTGTACTTCTACCAACGAACCCGATGCGAGTTATTACAAGCTTATTTTTGCTAATGAAGACCAAGTAGAAGGCTGGGTAAAATACAATTCTCAAGAAGAGGAAGTCAAAGTTTTTTCCGCCGACTACAAGAAAAAAAAGAATATTCTTCACGTTAAAAAAGAAGATGACATCTTTATGGCGGTTTATGATAAAAATCAAATAACAGCCGTGCTAGATGGTCAAAAAATGAGTTTTAGTAAAACCTAAGCGCACCGTATCTAATTGATCTTACACATTTGATTAAAGGGGATTACAGTATCGAAGCCTTTTTCGATAAAATAGTCTTGGGTTTCCTTTCCACCTGTTGCCAAAATAAAATCACCTCCCCACGCCCCCAAGCTTTTGATACTTCCCAAAAAGTCTGAGAATAAAATTTCTTTTATCGTTTTTTGTTGGATCAACTGACCGATTAAAGTTTCGTGTTGTTCGATCAGAGNAGTAAACTCCTTTAAATTTGTGCTTATTGAAATAGCTTCCGTGAGTTGATCTAATGTGGAAATAAGAGGGGGAGTGACCCGTTTCACGTCAAAATTTTGAACGGCCTCTTGGCTATCTCTTTTTTGATTTAAATAAACAAAATACAATTCATTTCTAAATGGAGGAGAAAAAGTTATCGGTTCGACTTTAGGGGTGTTTTTCTTTTTGGTAAAAAAAATGGGACCTTCGGCAAGACCACAGGCCACATCGTAACCACTACCTCCAAAACTGTTTTCAAGCAATTGGTAGGGGTTTATTTTTGCCCATGAAGCGATATTTACAATTAGTGTAGCAGAACTTCCTAAGCCCCAATGGCGATTGAATTCCAATTCGGTTTTTACTGTTCCTCCCAAGTTTAAAAACGAAGGATTTTCTTTTTTTGCAAAGTTCAAAATGTCTTGTAAACGCATTGCAGCATTAGGATCTGAAGTTTGAACAATCTTCAGTTCAGGCAATTCAAATTGAGCTTCAAACCAGCGCGTTCCTTTTTCATCATNACTGTTCCAATGCAGTACGGATTCGGTACTTTCTTCAAAGTGTAACTTCTGTCCTTTTTGGCAGGGAATTGCCAATGCTTTTGCCCCTCCTAAAACAGCGTATTCTGCGGTAATTAATAATTTTCCGGAACTGTAAAATGAAGCCATACTAAAGGCTGTTTTTTTGTAAAAAGGCACCTACCGCTTGAACCGTTACGGGTTCCGTTTTGAAATATACTAAAGCGGCTTCTTTTTGAGTCTCGCTGGCCTCAAATTGATTCAGGATATTGAGCAAATGCATTTTCATATGACCTTTTTGGATTCCCGTAGTTACAAGAGAACGCAAGGCAGCAAAATTTTGAGCCAATCCCGCTACTGCGACAATTTCCATCAATTCTTCGGCAGAGGGATTTCCCAAAAGTTCCATGCACCATTCTACCATGGGGTGAAGTTTAGTAAGCCCACCCACCGTGCCTAGAGCAAGGGGTAAGGTAAGCTCCATTACAAACTGTTCCTCCTGGATATAGGCATTACTCAAGGAACGGTAGCGTCCCGATCTTGAGGCAAAAGCATGAACGCCCGCCTCCACAGCTCTAAAATCATTTCCTGTAGCAATTACTAAGGCATCCACACCGTTCATAATTCCCTTGTTGTGGGTTACCGCACGGTAGGGTTCACAACTCGCGATGGCAACAGCATCAACCATTTTTTTTGCAAAAGTGGCTCCAGCTACATCGTTGTTTTGAAGCGTAAAATCCGTTACTGGGCAACGCACTTCTGCACGAACCAAACATTCAGGGACATAGTTCGAGAGAATGCTCATCGCGATTTCTAAAGTGTTTTCTTTTCCTTGTGTTAACTGATCTTCTTCCGCAAATTCCGTGAATTTTTTTGCAACGAGTTCCAAGCAGGAGTTGATAAAATTGGCCCCCATGGCGTCTTTTGTTTTAAACTCCATATGCAGTTGGAAATAGTTGGCGAGTGCTTCGCTTTTATCNACCAATTCAAGCTTGGTGATCCCCCCACCACGGGCTTCCATATTTTTGGTCAGGGACAGGGTAGATTGAAGTANATCCTTTTTTCTACGATCAAAAAATTTTTGCAGCTCTCTGGGATCACCTTTAAAATAAAAATGAACATGACCTACTTTTAAAGTATTGATCACTTGGGTAGTAAACCCTCCACGACTCCCCCAAAATTTAGCTGCATTGCTCGCAGCAGCCACCACCGAACTCTCTTCCACAACTAGGGGTAGCGTGTAGGTAGTGCCATTAATTAAAAAGTTGGGAGCAACTCCCAGAGGAAGGTAAAAATTGGAAAGTGTGTTTTCTATGAATTCATCATGACGCTTTTGAAGTTTGGAATCAGGGTTCCAATAGACTTCTAATTGTTTTTTTGCTTTTTCAGGGTTCTTAAAGTGAGTGTTGGTGATCCAATCTATTTTTTCTGATTGGGTCAGTTTGGAAAAGCCGTCAATCTTTTTACCCATCTAAATTTTTTTGTAAAGATACAGAATTTGAACCCCTTCCAAAATCAAGGTTGAGGCATTTTTCCTAAATTGCCTTTCCATGAAAATGAAGTGCTAAAAATTTAATCATGAATTCCCATACACAAAAAACAATACGAGACTTTAGTAAAACGCGAGACTCCAATTACTTCTTTCTCCTCTTTTTAAAATTACTCGCTGGGGCAACCCAAGCGCAGCAACTTAAATTAGATTTAGACTATTTGTGAAAAGATGTACGCGATCCACGAATAAGGGAATACCCAGAAACCCCTCTACACCAAAATGACTAACTTTAACCTTAATAATCTGTAATAAAATTGAAGCTCATGGCAGACGCAAAATCTCTTTCTGAAACAAAAACAATCTTTGGTCATCCGCCCGGGCTTTATGTTCTCTTTTTCACAGAATTGTGGGAACGATTTTCATACTATGGAATGCGAGCCTTGTTCACCCTTTTTCTCGTTGCTAAAACCAATACGGACAATCCCGGCTTTGGTTGGACCAATTCGGAGGCCATTGCACTCTACGGTTGGTACACGATGCTTGTTTATTTAGCTTCTGTACCCGGGGGATGGATAGCGGACAACCTTTTGGGGCAAAAGAAAACCGTGATGTTAGGAGGGATTTTATTGTGCGTTGGACATACGATTTTAGCTTTTGATACCGAATTCAGCTTTTACCTGGGATGTTTTTTTGTGATTTTAGGTGTGGGTGGGCTCAAACCAAATATTTCAAGCATGGTGGGGGGGCTCTACCCCAAAGGCGATGAAAGAAGAGACCTTGGGTTTTATATTTTTTATATGGGGATCAACATCGGTGGTTTTGCAGCGCCTATTCTATGTGGATGGGTCGGTGAAACCTACAACTGGCACTACGGTTTCGGTTTGGCAGCGATAGGGATGTTCATTGGTCAAATTACGTATTTCTACGGTCAAAAATACTTAGTGGGAGTAGGAGATTTTATTGGAAAAGAGTCACATCCTGATCGTGAACTGAGAAAGAGAAAGTTAACCGCTGTAGAAAAAGACCGAGTCAAAGTACTTTTAATTTCCTTTCTATTGATTATCTTTTTTTGGGGAGCTTTTGAGCAAGTAGGGGGATTGATGAATTTGTATGCAAAGCAAAAAACAGATCGCATGCTCATGGGGATGGAAATCCCAGCTTCTTGGTTCCAGTCCTTAAATTCCTTTTTTATCATCACTTTGGCTGTTGGAGTCGGTGGATTTTGGATGCGTTGGAAGTTAAAAGGGAAAGAAGCTTCCTCTTTGTATAAAATTGCAATTGGAATTTTAATCATGGGTATGGGCTTTCTATTTATGCGCTTTGCAGCTGTGGATTATGAGGTAGCCGGTAAATCAGCGATGTATTGGCTGGTATTGGCCTATCTATTTCATACTATTGGTGAGTTATGTGCCTCTCCGGTTTCTTTATCGTTTATTACCAAATTGGCTCCTGTGAAATATGCAGCCTCTATTATGGGGTTGTATTGGGCAGCTACTGGTTTGGGAAACAAGCTCGCCGCAAGTATAGGGGGCTACGCTGAAACCGCAGGAGAAAAACAAATTTTTACAGGAATCTTTATTTTTTGTACCCTGATAGCGATATCGGTTATTTTACTGTTAAAACCCTTAAAAAGGTTAACGCACGGTGCAGAGGATTTAGAGAAAGCACAATAGTATTATATTTTATACTTTTACACCAGTTTTATTCAAAGCAGTTCAGTTATGAAAAATTCCATTCTACTAACATTTTTTTTCCTACTTGGATTGAGTACTGTTTTTGCTCAAAAAATTCAATGGATGACTTTGGCGGAAGCCCGAGAGGCTCAGAAAAAAGAACCCAAGAAAATCTTTATGGATGTCTATACGGACTGGTGCGGTCCCTGTAAATTATTAGACAAGAACACCTTTCAAAATCCCGATGTCTCCCGCTATATCTCTGAACATTACTACGCAGTAAAATTCAATGCGGAAGGGACTGAAGAAATTNAATATTACGATCAAACCTATACTAATCCCAACCATGACCCCAACCGAAAAGGACGTAACGCAACCCATCAGTTCACCCAGTTTCTAGGAGTTAAAGGGTATCCGACGATGGTTTTCTTTAGCGAAGAGGGAGACCCTATAATGCCCTTAGTAGGATATCACAAGCCCAAACAAATCGAACTCTATTTAAAAATGATCAAGCAAGGGGATTATCAAGTATTTTCTAAACCTGAAGACTTCGAAAACTACAAGAAAAACTTTATTCCTCGTTTTCGAGGCTGATTTTTAAAGCACCACTTTTTCGTATATCGTAGAAGGGAATCGAGTATTTTTCACAACTTTTTTCCCATCTGCTCACCGTCCAAGGACTGTTTGAACCGTCTGCGACAACGAGTTGGGGTTGATGGATTTGAAGCAAGCGATCTAGATTGATTTTTGGGTCGTTTCGCAACAGGACATGAGTCGGGCTATAATTGGGGAGCGTATATCTTTTTTCATTGTCCAAGATGAATAAATGAAATTGATCTACGCTAAAAAAATTCTTGACGGGAAGTTTTTCGAAGCGGTGAAGGAGTCGAGAATTTGTAAAATCGGAAAGGATACGTCGGTTTTTATCAGGGTCAGATGAATGATGGTAAAAAACTCCTGATTTAAAATAGCCGTAGCTACTTTCTCGGTGTAAATAGAATATCCAAAAAGCGTGTTCATTTGAGGTTTTTTCCTGTTCTAGCTGGATCAACGAGAGTAAGATCAAAAAAGAAATTGCGGTTCCCACCCATTGAGGGAAACGCTTTTTTTCTAGGGAAAGCACGATAAAAAAGAGAACTAAATAGAGCCCTAACAGTACGGGAACAGCAAGGTAAAGCTGATCTAATGGCAAAGGGTCATTCTGAGCAATCCAAGAAACGGACCCATTTAAAAGTTGAACTGCTCCATCGAAGGATGTTACCATAAAATGGGGAAGTAGGTCAAATAGAAGCATCACAAAAACAGTCATGACCAAAACCAGGAAAACTCCAAAAAAAGGAATAATCAAAAGATTGCTGATCAAAAATAAACTAGGAAATTGATGAAAGTAAAAGACACTCAAAGGACCGACGGCCATTTGTGCGGCCAGACTTACGGTAGTCCACTGCCAATACTTTCTTATCCAACCGATCTTAGGGTTCCAAAATCTTTGAAGGATCGGGTGTATCCACAAAATACCAAAGACAGCTAAAAAGCTAAATTGAAATCCAATTTGTTTTAAAAAGGGGGGATATGCAACTAATAAAACTAAAAAAGAAACTACCGTGAGATGAAATGTATTTTTCCCTTGATGAATAAAACGTCCTACGGTTAAAAAGGAAAAGAGAGTTACCGCACGGACAACAGAGGCCGGTAAGCCCACAAAAAAGGCAAAAAGCCAAAGAACGCTAAGTATAATACTCAGTCGAAAAACAGACCCATAACGAAACCATAACAAAGGGCTCAAAAGCAAAAGTAATAGTTCTACAAGGAGACCAATGTGGAGTCCAGACAGTGCCAAAAGATGTAACACACCAGCACGCGCATAGTCTTCGATCTGTTCTTCTCCGATGCTTTTCGCTCTGCCAACAACAAGGCTTGAAGTATTCCTTTGGATTCATTTTGAAGGGTGCTGTTTTTAATTTTAGAAAGGATTTGTTTTCTCAATTGCACCATTCGATGTTGAAGAGAAGTTTCAGTTACTTTTAAGGGTATTGCATTTTTTGTATTCAACTCTAGCTGCGCGTAAACCGACAAATTTTCTAGATACTTCTTATATGAAAAAGCGCCTGGATTTCTAGGTTTGTCAATAGGAACGGGGGCCGCTGTTGTAAGAATTTTCTGACCCAACTGATAAGCATCGACGAGACTATCTTTTTTTTGATATACAATTAATTTGCCCGAGGCTGGACTTGTTCCAGTGGATTTCAGTTGAACGATATACGCATAAGAAAAAGTCGTTTCATAAAGTATTTCCAAGACCTCAATTTTTTTGAATCCGGAGCTCGGAGAAATAGGATTTTGGAGGTAATGTGTTTTGTCTTGATGGTAAAAGGCTTGAAAATTCAGGTAGCCCATACAAAAATAACAAGCGTATAACAACAAACTCTTGAATTGCCTTTGGCTGTTTTTAAGCAAAAATGCACCCAGAAGAAAAAACAAAAAAAGGACAAGAAAGAGCCATGGGGAAACGAGTTTAAAAAGATGAAAACCTATACCTCCTAAAGTAAATAAAACCACCAATGGGTAGAGAATGGACCGGGGCAAATGCATACCCTAAAGTAATAGCTTTTTACTTCAACAAAAAAAACAGTATTAGGAAATGGCCTTGTAAATAAGTGCAGCTGTTTTTTCGCTAGCGCCAGGATCGCCCAGTTGTTTTTTTAAATCTAGATACTCCTCTTGGATTTTATCAAGGCTACTCTTTTTCAAAAGAGTGTCAAGATGTTCATTTAGATTTTCAAGATTACATTCCTCTTGTATCAGCTCAGTAACTGCTGTTCGGTCAAGAATTAAATTAACCAAAGAAATGTGTTTGAGTTTCACAATTTTTTTCCCAATCCAGTAGTTTATGGGATTGCTTTTGTAACACACCAATTGAGGAACGCCCAAAAGTGCTGTTTCTAAGGTAGCGGTTCCACTCGTGACGAGTGCTGCCTTACTTTTTTTTAAGAGTCCAATGGTATGGGAGTGTAGTATTTTTACCGAAGCATTCTCAAGGAATGAATCGTAGTACTCTGACGAAATACCAGGAGCACCAGCAATGACAAATTGATAGGCTTTAAAATGGGAAGCCACTTGAACAAAAAGGGGGAGCATTTTACGGATTTCCTGTTTTCTGCTTCCGGGAAGTAAAGCAATAATCGGAGTTTTTGGATCCAGCNCATGCNTTTTGAAAAAGTCTTGCTCTTCTTTAAAAAGAGACAATTGGTCCTGTAAGGGATGACCCACAAAATGGACTGGGAATTGGTGTTTTTCTTCAAAAAAAGCTTTTTCAAAAGGGAGAATCACATATAAGGCATCCAAGCAGCGTTTCATTTGCTGAACTCGGTTTTCCTTCCACGCCCACACTTGAGGACTGATGTAATAATGATTTTTAAAACCTTTTTTTTTGGCCCAATTTGCGATTCGGAGATTGAAACCTGGATAATCGACGTAAATAATGACATCGGGCTTAAACTGAAGAATGTCTTTTTTGCAAAAGGCAATATTCCGGAGCAGAGTAGGTAGGTTTGAAAGGACTTCCCAAAAGCCCATAAATGCCAAGTCTTTATAGTGTTTTACCACTACAGCCCCTTCTTGCTGGATCAAATCGCCTCCCCAGGCTCTAAAAACGGCTTTGGGATCCTGTTTTTTTAAGGCGTGAATAAGATGTGAGCCGTGAAGATCGCCAGAGGCTTCGCCAGAAATGAGATAATACTTCACAGCGTAAAAATTTAAAAATCCAGCTTTAGAATCGCTACTAGAAGAACCAAAACCAAAGAAATGGCAACCAGACCAGCAGCAAAGGCAAATTTATTTTTACGTAGCGCAATAAAGAAAATGGGAAGATTGATCAAGGCTCCTAAAGAAATCAAACCACCCAATTTTTTTTGTTGGTAAAGCGAAGAAAAACTCGCTTCTATTGAGGCATCAGAAAGGACAAAAAGAAGCACAAGAACTCCAAAACTGGTCCACAGCAAACCTGCTAGTATTCCCCAAAAGAAATATTTATCTTTTATAAATTCCATGTGTTGAGTTGTTGAATACTGTGGTGTGCGGTCAAATCAAATTGTGTTGGGACGATGGAGATATACCCCTGGCTCAAGGCCCATTCATCGGTATCTTCCCCTTTGTCTTCATTGACAAAAGTTCCGGTGAGCCAATAATATTCTCTTCCCATCGGATTGGTTCTTTTGTCAAATTCTTCTACCCAGTTGGCCCGGGCTTGCCGACAGATTTTAATGCCTTTGATTTCTTTCTCCTTGAGCTTGGGGAAATTGACATTGAGTACCACATCTTTGGGGATCCCATGGGATAAAGCTTCCAAGGTAATCTGACGGATAAAATTTCTCAGTGGATTAAAGTCAGCATTCCACTGAAAGTCTAAAAGTGAAAAACCAATGGCAGGAATTCCTTCGATCCCGGCTTCCATGGCAGCACTCATAGTACCCGAATAGATCACATTGATAGAGGAATTGGAACCGTGATTGATCCCAGAAACACACAGATCGGGTTTGCGGTCCAAGAGCTCGTTGACTGCTAGTTTCACACAGTCTGCAGGTGTTCCCGAGCAACTGTATTCNTTTTGAGGGCCTTCTGTGACCTTGATTTTGTGACAATGTAGCGTAGAATTTATGGTTATGGCGTGCCCCATAGCCGACTGTGGAGAGTCCGGAGCAACAACAAAAACCTCTCCGATTTCATTCATGATTTCAATCAAGGTTCGAAGACCCGGAGCCGTGATACCATCGTCGTTGGTTACAAGGATTAAAGGTTTTGTTTTCATAGTTCTTGTTTCACAGCTAAAGTAAGAAATCTTTACCCGCAATCTTTTAAAACATTATTAACATAAACTGTTATTAGAATATGCTTATCTTTAAACGCTATGAATACCAAGATAAAAACCACCCCTATGCGAAAATATATTTGGATCTTATCTTTTATTTTAATCAGTGGATTTGTTTTTGGATTTTCTCTAAAAGAGGAAGATCCGAACAAGGACAAACTTTTGTTAGAAATAATTTCTTATGTCCTAGACCGTGGACACTACGATCCCAAGGAAATTAACGACACTTTTTCTGAAAATGTCTACATGAACTATTTGGAAAATCTCGATGGACAACATCGTTTTTTCCTCAACGCAGACATTCGGAGTTTTGAATCGTATCGATTTAAAATTGACGATGAATTGAAAGAGGCACAAATCAACTTTTTTGACCTCACCTTCACAAAGCTTATGGAACGCATGGAGCAGGTTGAAGGCTTTTACAATGAATTGTTAGAAAAACCATTTGACTTTTCCAAAAAAGAAGAAATCAATTTGGATTACGAAAACCTTCCCTATGCCAAAAGTGTTTCAGAGTTAAAATCGATTTGGAGAAAGCGATTTAAGTTAAGTGCGCTACAAACCTTTACAGCAAAAAAGGAAGAAGAGCTCCAGAAAAAAGAACAAGACCAGACCTATGAAATGGTTTCAGATGAAACCTTAGAGAAAAACGCTCGAGCAGATGTAGCTGAAAACATGGCCAATTTTTTTGAGATTTACAACGATCAGAAACGCAAAGATTGGTTTTCCATTTACGTCAATGCTATCGTCCTCCAATTTGACCCCCATACCTTTTATTTTGCACCTAGAGACAAAGACCGTTTTGACATGTCCATGTCTGGAAAATTCGAAGGGATTGGAGCACGACTCAATAAGAGAAATCAACAAATCAATGTAGTTGAGATTATTTCTGGAGGTCCTGTATGGAGAGACAATCTTCTAGAAGTGGGCGATGCAATCCTAAAAGTGCGTCAAGAAGACGAAGAAGAGGCCGTAGACATTTCAGGAATGGTCATTGATGATGCCGTAAAGCTCATCAAAGGGCCTAAAGGAACCCAAGTATTTCTCACTATNAAACGCGTAGAGGGAACTATAGAGGAAGTTGGAATTACGCGCGACGTAGTAGAACTTGAAGAAACCTATGCAAAATCTACTTTAATCAAAGACGAAACAGGATCATACGGACTAATNGAACTGCCTAAATTTTATATCAATTTTGACGATTACAATGAACGCAATGCGGCTACCGACGTTAAAAAAGAATTGGAACAACTCAAACAAAAAAATGTAAAGGGAATTATCCTTGATTTGAGAAATAATGGAGGAGGTTCTTTAAAAACGGTAGTGGACATGACGGGCTACTTTATAGAGGAAGGTCCNGTGGTGCAAGTAAAAAGCACAGGGGGACGAAAAGAAGTATTAAAGGATGAAGACCCTTCGGTAGTTTGGGATGGTCCACTTGTGGTATTAGTTAACGAGTTTTCTGCNTCTGCNTCAGAAATTATTGCAGCGGCACTCCAAGATTACAAACGAGCNATCATCTTAGGAAGTAAACAAACCTTCGGAAAAGGGACCGTGCAAAACATCGTGGACCTCAATCGCATGATCAGCGGGGGTACTTATGGTGATTTAGGAGCACTCAAAATTACTACNGATAAATTTTATCGTGTCAATGGACAGTCTACCCAACTGGAAGGAGTAAAAAGTGATATTGTATTTCCAGATCGCTATGCTTATGTAGAAATGGGCGAAAAAGATCAGGACAATCCACTGGCTTGGGATCGAATTACACCTGCAAATTTCAAACCCTATTCCTCAATGACCAACTTTGACTATTCTCTCGAACGAAGCAAAAAAAGACTGGAGGAAAATCCAATGGTCAGTTTGATTGATGAACAAGCACTTTGGGTAGAAAAGCAACAAAATGATTTTAGCTATTTCTTAGACTACGAATCATTTAAGACGGAACGAGAAACCAAAAAAGAATATTCAAAACGATTTAAAAAACTATCTGAATACGAGGCGACCTATGAATTTCAATGGCTTCCCGAAGCAGGGGCAAAGGAGGCGCCTAATGAAGATACTATTGAAAAAAGAGAGCGGGGAGCGGAAGCGTTGAAAAAAGATATTTATATTTCCGAAGCGGTAGAGATTCTCAAAGACCTTTCTACTTCCATAAAGGCAGAACGTACCATTGCTCAAAACAAAAAAGAATAAACTCATTTGGAATTTAAACGTGCTTTAAATCGATTAAAAAAGGACGTTTGGGCACTGGTCAGTGCCCTGTATATTCTCGGAGTTTGTGGGATTGCAGTTTTTGCTTATCAATTGGCACCCGATGCTACAAGGTTTGCNAATCAAATGCGACTTTCCATTCACTCCAAACCTCCTGGTTTTTCTTGTCAAGTTTTGACAATCCCCAGAAATGCTCCTAGGGAAGACNCTAATTTTTTTACGGGATCACGGAATACCAATGAGGAAATCCCGATCGAAGAAATCCGATGGTCGGAAAAGGAGATTGCCTTTAAACGGTATGGAAACGCAACCGATTATTTTGAAACGATATCCTTTACTCAATTTCCTAAAGGAACGCAACGAGCGGATATCGAGCAGCTGTATTTACAAGAAAAGTACTTTCTTTTTGGAACGGACAAATATGGAAGGGATTTATTAAGTCGTTTGATTATCGGTTCAAGAATNTCTATTTCTATCGGGTTTGTAGNCGTACTTATTTCTCTAGTAGTAGGTGTTTTTTTGGGAGCTTTAGCNGGCTTCTATGGCGGNTGGGTGGACAAATTGATTTTGTGGCTTATCAATGTCGTGTGGTCCATACCTACCCTTCTTATGGTGATTGCCATCACGCTGGCTTTAGGACGTGGATTTTGGCAAGTTTTTGTAGCCGTCGGTTTTACGATGTGGGTGGAGGTAGCCCGTTTGGTTCGGGGTTTAGTAAAGTCCACAAAAGAAGAAATCTATGTCCAAGCGGGTACCGTACTTGGATTTTCTCAAACTCGAATCTTAGTACACCATATTCTCCCAATGACCCTAGCCCCTTTAATTGTCATTTCCGCAGCGAACTTTGCCAGTGCCATATTGATGGAAAGCGGATTGAGTTTTTTAGGAATTGGGGCACAACCTCCCATGCCCAGTTGGGGAGGAATGGTAAAAGACCATTTTAGATATTTACTTCTAGGNAAACCCTATTTAGCCATTTTACCAGGACTTGCNATCATGAGCTTGGTGTTAGCCTTTATGACTTTGGGGAACAGTTTAAGAGATGCATTGGATGTGAGGCGTTAATTCAGCTGAGTCGGTTCGCATCTAAGTTTAAATAAACATACAGCATCAGGCTAAATGCCAAAAGGTTTGTCCCTCCATAGCTAATAAATGGAAGTGGAATTCCAACCGTAGGAACCAGCCCTAAGGTCATCCCAATATTGACAAAAAAATGAATAAAGAGCATACTGGCGAAACAGTATGAAAAAATCCTGGGAAAAGGTTGCGTGTGTTTTTCTGCACGATAAAGAATACGAAGGATTAGGACTGTAAAGAGAATAATGAGTCCACTACTTCCAATAAATCCCCATTCCTCACCAATGGTGGTAAAGATGTANTCCGTATGTTGTGCCGGGACAAAACCTCCTTTGGTTTGTGTTCCATTCAGAAAACCTTTACCAGAAAAACCACCAGAACCGATCGCAATTTTAGATTGATTGATGTTATATCCGATCCCACGTGTGTCGGTTTCTAGACCCAGAACCACATTAAAACGATCGCGATGCCGCTGTTCAAAAACATTGTTAAAAATAAAGTTTACCGAAAACGAAAAAAATGCAAGAGTGGTAAAAACAAGAAGAAAAGGGNTTTTTTTGACTTTGGAGTTCCTTTTTTTTAAGAATCGAAAAACGAGCAAAAAAAGAACAGCTAAGGCAATACTGAAATTCAGGGGTTGAAAAAGCAGGGTCAAAATAAAAACGATCACTAGGGCAAGGGCGAGATAAAAAATACGCATGTCTAATCCCTCTCGAAATAAAACAAAAAACAATGCAATAAATACCAGTGCAGACCCCGCGTCTGGCTGGAGGAGGACAAGGAGTATAGGAACGCCAATCACTAAAAATAACTTGAACACCTCCTGTCTTTTTTTAAAGTCCATTTGAATGGAACTCAATCTTGCGGTTACTAATAAAGCGGTAGTGATTTTTGCAAATTCAGACGGTTGTAGACTAAACCCCCCGATAAGATACCAAGAGGTAGCTCCTGAGATTTTTTGACCAAAAAGGAACAAGCCCACTAAACTCAAAATAGAAAGNCCNTAGAACACATAAGCTAAATGCTCAAAAAAGTTAGAATTGATGAATATTACAAATGGAAATAGAACAAGGGAAAAAATAAAAATCCAAAACTGTTTCCCTGCGGGAGTTGTCCATTCAAATAAAGAAAGGGATTCCTCNGTAAAGCCTGTTGAATAAATATTGCTAATCCCGAAAGAAACCAGAATTAAATAGAGGAAGAAACTCAGCCAATCGATGCGTAAAAGAAAGGGATTATTCATTGATTGTAAAGGCTTTACCCAAAAGTGGTTTTTCGTATTCTGATTGGAGGCTTCCTTCCAGCATCCTGTTTTCCAGCCACCCTCTTTTCACCTCTCCATTCAAGTATTTTTCAATCATCAAACTCGCAATGGGTGCTGCCCATCGGGCTCCCCAATAACCATTTTCGATAAAAACAGCGACGGCAATCTTTGGGTCGTCTTTGGGAGCAAAAGCCACAAAAATGGAGTGGTCTGTTAGCTGCGTTTTTTCGCCATTTAACCGAATAAAATTCTCTACAGTTCCCGTTTTACCACACACCTCAATTCCNTTAATTCTCGCAATGCGAGCTGTTCCTTTTTCAACTACCTGGTGCATTCCTTCAATAACCGTTTCAAAGTGTTGGGTGTCGATTGAAGTCTGGTTAATAGGGTACAATGAATCACGCTCCTGTAGTGAGTTGGTTTTTTTAAAATGGGGTTTTCGATAATACCCTCGATTGGCAATGGTGGCTGTAAAATTTGCCATTTGAATGGGGGTTGTGAGAATTTCACCTTGACCAATCGCGTTGGAAACGACGGTCGTAGCACCCCAACTTCCTTTAGGATACCAGCGGTTGTAATACTCGCTATCGGGAATAAAACCGCGCTTGCCTATGGGTAAGTCGTACCCTAAATAATTCCCTAATCCAAACTTTTCAAGATGTGTTTTCCATAAATCAACGCCTTCTTCTGGCGTCGGTTTACTTTCAATTATACGCATAAAGGTTTTGGCAAAATAGGTATTACAGGAGTTGTAAATCCCTTTCGTTAAATCGCTTTTTGTACCCACACTACAATGACATCCCATAAAGGCTCCACGCGCATAAAAATGCCCTTCATTACAAGCAAAAACAGTTTCGGGTGTGATGACATTCTCTTGAAGACCGATTAGTGCATTGAGGGTTTTAAATGGCGATCCCGGTGAGTATTCCGCCTGCAAGCTTCGATCAAAAAGAGGTTTGGCGAGCGTGTCCTGAACCAGTTCATTAAAAAATTTGGAACGGTCTNTGCCAACTAATAAATTGGGGTTATAATTTGGAGCGGTGATTAGGGCTAGAACTTCTCCACTTTCTGGTTCTAANGCCACGATACCCCCTCTTTTGTTGTTCATAAGAGATTCTCCATAAGCTTGTAACACAGCATCTAGGCTTAGAGTAAGATCTTCAGCCGCCTCAGANGCTTTGTCATAAGCACCTCCTTCATAAGCNCCTATGATTCGATTAAAGCGGTCTTTTTGGAAAAGTTGCTCTCCTTTTGTTCCACGTAATACTTCCTCATAGGTTTTTTCTATTCCTTGCCGACCGATCATTTCTCCAAGGTCGTAATCTGATTTGGTTTTGATTTCATTTTGGTTGGTTTCACTGGTATATCCCAATACATTCGCACCAATGGGTAGTAAATAATCACGAGTGGATTTCTTTTGAAAATAAAAACCGGAGTACTTCCACATTTTCTCTTGAAGGATGCCTACCTCAGCTAAGGATAATTGACGCATAACCACTGAGGGAAGTTTNCTCGAAAATNGTTTTGCCTCTTGGATTTTCGTGAGAAGTGTTTCTTTGGATATTTTCAAACTCTTTGATAATTCCAAAGTATCGAAGGCATCTAAGTTTTCGGGTACTACCATTAAATCATACACCGGTTTGTTCGCTACCCAAAGAGTTCCGTTACGGTCATAAATCAAACCACGCGTAGGATAAATGGGACGTTTTTGAACGGCATTGTTTAGTGAACGTTCTGTGTAGTCTGAATTAAATAATTGCAAGGTCGTTAGCTGGAAGATGAAAAGAAGGGAACTTCCAAGTGTAAAACTCAATAAGAGAAATTTACGAATCATTCAATTTTTTGTAAAAGCTTGATATTAGAGCAATTAAAATTAATGAAAATACGGAAGCCAACAGGGTATTCTTTAAAATAAGATAAATTGCATTCCAATTGAAAAACACGAAACTAAAGTAAAGTAGGTGGTGAATACTAATTACCAGAGCTAGGAATATGGTTTTGTTCAATGTCCTCGAATCGTTGTAAAAACTCGTCGGAATTTCTGCGGTTACTCCAAAAGCGTTTCGAATGAGGAGCGGTCTTAAAAAACCAATTGTTAGTGTTGCAATACTGTGAGCCCCTCCCGACTGAGATAAAAAATCGATTGAAAATCCAAGAATAAAACTCAAGAGGATAAAGAGGGTTTGATCACTTTCAAAACGATACATTATTATAAAAAAAAGATAAACCATAGGGTTTATAAATCCAAAGAGTTGCAGGTTGTTAAACAGCATTACTTGGAGTAAAACCATGAGAACAAACATACTGACAAGTTGTAGACTACTGCTGTTCATTAGGGCTGCTCATTTTTCAATTCGTTGATTTCCTTTTGATCTAAATTTTCGATGACATACACATAATATACTTGTGAAGGGTCTTCAAAAAGTTCAGTGCTAATGGTGTAATAACCACTTTGAACATCGCGTTCAAATTCAGAAATTTTCCCAAGTGGGATTCCTAAAGGGAAGTAGGAGGACATTCCTCCAGTGATTAGGGTATCTCCTTTTTCTAGCTGGGCATTCATAACAATATCTTCCACTTGAAAATCGATTGGATTTTTACCTTTCCAAGAGAGGGTTCCAAATGCAGCACTATTTTTTAGACGCACATTTATTTTTAAATCTTGATTCAAAATGGAAATGACACTAGCGTAGTGATTAGAGACAGATTTTACAATACCAATAATTCCACGATCTGTAATTACAGCCATTTCTTCTTTTATTCCATCCTCAGCCCCTTTGTCAATGATGAGAAAATTTTGCTGATTTAAAAAACTGTTTTTTATNATGTGGGCAGTTTTGACCTGAAAGGGAAAGCGTCTCTTGACTTTCAGTGCACTTGGGTAAAGGNGAATACCTTTAGATTTTAATTCCAATTCTTTGAGTGTCTTATTTTCTTGGAGGAGCTTTTCATTGATTTTTTTCAGCTGAAAGTAATTCCCAATTTGGTGGCTCACCCTGTAAAGATTTTGCGAAACATACAAGCCGTATTTTTCCAATTGGCTTTGGTGAAAGCTACTCTTATTATTTAAAAAAAAGAAGGAAAGCCCTAAAAGTAAAAGATAGAGAATGGGATTTCTAAATTGTACGAGCGCATTGAGGATTCGCTTCACAACAAATTATTTAATCAAAACGGTCTTNAATCGTTCTACGTTTTTAAGTGCAATACCTGTTCCTCGAACNACAGCTTGTAAGGGTTCTTCCGCGACATAAATGGGCAGGTCAGTTTTTTGTGACAAGCGCTGATCCAAGCCTCGGAGTAATGCGCCTCCCCCTGCGAGGTAGATTCCAGTGTTGTAAATATCTGCAGAAAGTTCAGGAGGAGTTTGCGAAAGGGCCTCCATAATTGCATCTTCTATACGAACCACCGACTTGTCCAATGCCTTAGATACTTCCACATGGCTGATAACGACTTGTTTGGGCTTGCCAGTTAATAAATCTCTTCCTTGTACAGACATCTCCTCCGGAGGGTTTTCCAAATCTTCAATAACGCTTCCAACAAGAATTTTAATTTTTTCTGCAGTGCGATCTCCGATGTAAAGATTGTGCTTGCTGCGCATAAAATTGATGATGTCACCAGTAAAAACATCTCCTGCGATCTTGATGGATTTATCACAGACAATACCCGAAAGTGCGATCACTGCAATTTCTGTAGTACCCCCACCAATATCCACAATCATATTTCCTTTGGGTTGCATGATGTCAATCCCAATTCCAATAGCTGCAGCCATGGGTTCGTGGATCAAGTAAACTTCTTTTCCATTGACCCGTTCTGCAGATTCTTTTACGGCACGCATTTCAACCTCAGTAATTCCCGAAGGAATACAAATTGCCATACGCAAGGAGGGAGAAAAAAAACGACGGTGTAGCGTAGGGATACTTTTGATCAAACGACTGATCATTTGCTCAGAGGCATAGAAGTCTGCGATCACACCGTCTTTCAGGGGTCGGACCGTCCTGATGTTCTCATGGGTTTTCCCTTGCATCATGCTGGCTTCTTGACCGATAGCAATGACTTTATTTGTTGTGCGATCTATTGCAACGATAGATGGGCTGTTAACNACAACCTTNTCGTTGTGAATAATTAGGGTATTTGCGGTACCTAAATCTATTGCAATGTCTTCTGTAAAAAATCCCATCGTTGTTTTTAAATGTACGTAAAATTAAGAATTAATGTTTAAAGTGACGTATTCCCGTAAAGACCATTGCTATTCCTTGAGAATCGCAATATTCAACAGAGAGATTGTCCTTTATTGATCCTCCAGGTTGAATGACTGCCTTTATTCCCTGTTTGCTTGCAATTTCAACACAATCTGGAAAGGGGAAAAAGGCATCACTGGCAAGGACAGCGCCTTGAAGTTCAAACCCAAAATTTTGGGCTTTATGGATGGCTTGATGCAGGGCATCTACACGTGAGGTTTGTCCTGTTCCCGAGGCAAGAAGTTGTTGGTTTTTTGCCAATACAATAGTGTTGGATTTTGTGTGTTTACAGAGTTTCGAGGCAAACAGTAAATCTTGAATCTCAGAAGAGGAAGGCGCTTTTTTAGTTACTGTATTTAAATCACTTTCCAAGTCTGTTTTGAGATCTTTGTCTTGTACCAGGATTCCGTTCAGACAAGTTCGCAGACTTTGTTCTGGAAGTTTGCCTTCTTTTTGAATCAAGAGGATTCGATTCTTTTTTTCTTTTAAAAGTTGTAAGGCTCCGGCATCGTATCCCGGAGCAATCACCACCTCACAAAAAAGAGAGTGAATTTCAGTAGCGGTGTTTAGGTCGATGGGTTTATTGCAAATCAGGACNCCTCCAAAAGCGGAAACAGGATCTCCGGCTAGAGCGTCTCGGTAGGCATCTTCAAGGGTTTCACGTACGGCAAATCCACAGGCGTTGTTGTGTTTTAAAATACCAAAAGCTGGAGCCCCTTCATAAAATTCCAAGATGAGGTTTACTGCAGCGTCAATGTCCAACAAGTTGTTGTANGAAATTTCTTTTCCATGAACTTGTTCCAATAGATCTGAGAGCGGGCCATAAAATTGTCCTTTTTGATGAGGATTTTCTCCGTAACGTAGTTCTTTGGAGTCGCTGATGCTCAATTTCAAACGATTTTCTCGTTCATTAAAATGATTAAAAATTGCAGTATCGTAGTGCGAAGAGGTATGAAAGGCTTTGACCGCAAAAGCTTTGCGATCTTCTAAAGTTGTAGTTCCNTGAGAGGCTTTGTAAAGNGTCAAAAAGGAGTTGTANTCCNCTTTATCTGAAAGGCATACAATGTCGTTAAAATTCTTAGCAGCGGCGCGAATTAAGGCAATCCCTCCAATATCAATTTTTTCTATGATTTCACTTTCCGTGGCATTTCCAGCTACTGTTTTTTCAAAAGGGTAAAGGTCCACGATAACCAAATCAAAAACAGGAATCTCATAAGTTTTCAATTCCTCTTGGTCTGACGGATTTTCGGATCGATTGAGAATTCCTCCAAAAACCTTGGGGTGGAGTGTTTTGACCCTTCCTCCCAATATAGAGGGATATCCGGTTAAATCCTCAACAGCATTTACCTCAAAGCCCAGGTCGCGAATAAAGCGTTCCGTACCTCCAGTAGAGTACAGCGAAACCCCATTTTCAACCAGCGCCTCAATTAAAGGTTCTAAGCCTGTTTTATCAAATACAGAAATAAGGGCAGAAGTAATTTTTTTTGGTTGCATAGTGAAATTAAATATGTAATAGTGAAGCTCCGTAGGTACTTGAAATCAGGTCGCAACAAGCTTCTAGTAATTGCTCATCTTCTTTAGAAAAGGGGTTTATTTTGTTCGAGTCAATATCAATCTGACCGATATTTTTTCCTTCAAAAAATAAAGGTACAACGAGTTCTGAACGNACATCGATACTACAGGCAATGTAATTGTCTTGATCTTGTACATCAGGAACCATAAAATTTTGATGGGATAGGGCTACTTGTCCACAAATTCCTTTTCCAAAAGGGATGGACGTATGGTCTGTTGGGATTCCTGAAAAAGCCTTGAGATGTAGTGTTTCTGTGTTGAAATCAGCAAAATAAAAGCCAACCCAGTCGTAGTGGTCGAACCGTTGTCTGAGGAGTTCACAGCACTTTTCTAGACCGCTTATAACGGAGGGTTTGGAATCGTTAAAAAGAGCTTGAAGCGCTTCAAAAACAGATTTGTAATTTGCTGTAGACATCGTTTTACAAAAGTAAGTATTTATCTGACGTGCAAACTTTAATTCCAAGGCGTTTTATCTGCTTAAATTGATTTAACTTTAATTTGGCTTTTTGAGTGTTTAGTGTCTTATTTTTGTAAAAATTTAAAGTTATGGAACAGCGCTTTTATATAATGGGGATGACATGTTCAGGTTGTCAAAATTCAGTTNCCGAACAAATCAAAGCCTTGCCTGAAGTAGAGGAAGTTTCGGTCACTTTGGAAAGCGGTCTGACTGTGGTTCATTCAAAAAGAGTCCTTTCTTCCAAGGAAATCTCAACTTCTTTGGGACCTAAGTACACCGTTCAAAATCAGGGCTCCTTACAAAACGAGAAACCGGAATCTTCAAAATTAAAACAGCTCACTCCTTTGCTTTTAATTTTTGTCTATCTCATAGCAGGAACACTTTTCTTATCCCACCAAGTAGGCGCCAGTCCTCAAAAAGGGATGCTTCTCTTTATGGGTTTGTTTTTTATTGTATTTAGCTTTTTTAAATTTTTAGACTTCCAAGGGTTTCCAGATTCCTTCAAGCGCTACGACCCACTAGCCAAAAAAATACCAGGATATGCTCAAATCTATCCTTTTTTGGAAACGGCTTTAGGAATTGCCTTTTTACTAGAATGGCAGGTGCCTATTGCTCTTGTTATAACCCTAGTGATCTTATCTTTTACCACTTTTGGGGTGTTGCGTTCAATACTCCAAAAAAACGCGATTCAATGTGCCTGTTTAGGAACGGCTTTACAACTTCCTATGACAGAAGCCACGCTGATAGAAAATGGGATTATGTTAACAATGTCCAGTATTCTATTCCTGGGCTATATCGGTTAAATACGTTACCTTTACACCATGAAAATGAAGTCGTTANTTAGTTTTTTCCTCGCTCTNCTAATTTTTGGGACACGAGTGGGGTATGCACTAAACGTTCATTATTGTGGAGACCGTATTGCAGAAATTTCTCTGGCCTACACTCCAGAAAACTGTGGGATGGAGTCGGACAAGGAAGACACAGATCCATTGAAAACAGGTTTCTCAAAAAAATCCTGCTGCAAAGACGATACGCTACTTTTTCAAAACCACGAACCCCAAAAAGTTCAGTTGGAGGCTGCACTTAAAGTCATAAATTTTAACGCCAAACTCCTACTGCCCGTTTACAGTTTGGATTTAAAACNGATCTCGGTTGCCGAAACATTGTTCAATTGGGACCCCCCTCCTCCACAAATCGACAAACTCTTTTTGGCGCAACNGTCTTTTGTTTTTTATGGTTAAGGAGCTCTTTTTTTAGAGAACAGAGAAATCCTTAATCCATAAAAATACCCAATGAAAAAATATATTTTATTACTAATTGCCTTTTACGGGCTTGCACTCACCGCTCAGGAGAACCTGGAGGGAAGAGTCCTTGCCAAAGACGGAAACGAAACCATTCCACTGATTGGAGCGAGCGTCTTTTGGAAGAATACACAAACNGGAACCATCACCGATGAAGAAGGAAAATTTTCAATTCCCTATTTAGGTCCCGATGCAGTTTTGATTATGAGTTNTATTGGCTACAAGTCCGATACACTTAGTGTAAAAGAAAACCGCTTACTGATTCGTTTTTTAGATGAAAGCGACGAAGGAGAACTAGATGAAGTAACCCTTACTCAAAGACGAAAAGCTATACAAAAATCGTATTTAGAGGCGCAAAACATCATCAATGTCAACAGTGCAGAATTGCTCAAGGCAGCGTGTTGTAATCTATCAGAAAGTTTTGAAACCAACCCTTCCATAGACGTCAACTTTTCGGATGCTTTGACAGGAACCAAACAAATCCGAATGTTGGGACTGACCAGCCCTTACCTTTTGATAACGGAAGAAAACATTCCCATGGTTCGGGGTGCATCCCAGGCCTACGGGCTGTCCTTTACCCCTGGTACTTGGATTGAGAGCATTCAAATTANNAAAGGGNTGGGGAGTGTGATCAACGGTTTTGAAAGTATAGCAGGTCAGATCAATACGGAAATCAAAAAACCTTTTTCTGATGTTCCCTTATTTTTCAATTTGTTTACCTCTGCCAACGGAAGGCGTGAAGCCAACCTCCAAGGGAATTGGAAAATCAACGACCGCTGGAGTAGTGGTTTGTTTGTCCACGGAAACCAAAGAACCCAAGAAATGGATCGTAATGGAGACGCTTTTTTAGATGTCCCACTGTCCCAGCAATACAACATCCTAAACCGATGGCAATATACAGACGCAGAAAAGGGATGGGTCGGTTTTGGCAGTATTCGTTTTATGCAAGACGACAAACAAGTAGGTGCCTTAGGTTTTGATCCAGAACAGAATCAAAATCAACAACCCCTTTGGGGCAGTGAAATAAACACCAATCGTGTTGATGCATCTTTAAAAATTGGTTATGTTTTTCCAGAACTGCCCTTTCAAAGTTTTGGATTTCAATCCGCCTACAGCCATCACAAACAAGATGCTTTTTACGGTTTCCGTGTGTATGATATCGATCATCAAAGTGTCTATACCAACTTTTTATTTAACTCCATTATTGGCAATACCAAAAATAAATTCAAAGCAGGACTCAATTTTTCTTACGATCGCTATTTAGAAACGGTGGATACTTTTTACTTTAACCGCAGCGATCGTTCTGTGGGGAGTTTCTTTGAATACAGTTATGACAGTCTAGAAAATTTTTCTTTGGTTGGTGGCGTTCGTGTGGATGTTCACAATCGATTGGGAACGTTNATAACTCCGCGTTTACATTTGAGGTATCTCCCACAGGAGAAAACCATCATTCGCTTATCGGCGGGAAGCGGAAGGAAAGCAGCTAATATTTTTGCAGAAAATCAAACGCTTTTCGGAACCAATCGCAGGATCAATATTGTTGAAAATGGAGGATCTATTTATGGTTTAAACCCCGAAAAAGCTTGGAATTATGGNGTGAGTGTACGTCAGATTTTTACCCTTTTTGGGAGGGGAGGAGACATCACCGCAGACTATTACATTACGAATTTTACCGATCAGGTAGTTGTAGATTGGGAAACGGAAGGTCAAATTTCATTTTATAATCTGGAGGGGGTAAGTCGTGCNAACAGCTTTCAGCTTTCGTTAGATTACAATCCGTCCGAGGCCTTGANTTTGCGCTTTGCGTATAAAAATTACGATGTAAAAACCAACTACAATTCCGGTTTTTTACAACGCCCTTTACAAGCACAAAACCGATTTTTTGCCAATCTGGGGTGGGAATCTCCACGGAACAGTAAGCAAGCTCAATGGCGTTATGATCTGACCTACCATGCCTTGGGGCAACANCGTTTGGTCAGNACCCAAAGAGATCCAGCGGGCAGTACTGCCCCAGCGTATGGGGTTTGGAACAGCCAGTTGACCCGTGCTTTTTCAGCAACCTTTGAAATTTATGCTGGAGTTGAAAACTTAGGGGATTACAGACAACTCAACCCCATCATTGGAGCGGACGACCCCTTTGGTATCAATTTTGATAGTGCTCAAGTTTACGCTCCTATTTTTGGAAGAATGCTTTATGCAGGCTTACGTTGGAATTTATAAGTACCTTTAATCTAAAATTTANTTATTATGAAAAAACTTTTAATNTTTTGTTTACTGATTGCGCCTTTTGCACTTTCGGCTCAAAACAATAAAAATGAAAAAATCAGTTTCGAAGTGAGTGGAAACTGTGAAATGTGTAAAAAACGTATTGAAAAAGCAGCCTTAACGGTAAAAGGGGTAAAAACAGCCTCTTGGGATATTCCTTCAAATGTGATTTCTTTGATTTACGATTCCAATAAGGCCCCTTTACAAGACGTTCAGTCTGCAATCGCTCAAGCAGGACACGATACTCCCTTGTCAAAAGCTCCAGAGGCTACCTACAACGAGTTGCCGATGTGCTGTCTTTACAAACGTACAATTGAATAAAAAAAAGGCTCCTAATCATTAGGAGCCTTTTTTATTTAAGGAGCAGGGAACTAGGAAGTTTTTCCATTCACGTAAGCTACTACTCCAGCCATCAGTGCAGTCATGAGAACATTGATGATAAGACTCTTTAAAAAAAGGAGAACGTCTATGGCCCCTGTAGTCATAAAGAACTCCCAACTCAGCTGGTATAAAAGTCCAAGTATCGCTCCTGCTTTAAGTCCTGTAGAAAAGGTAGAGATGTTTGCCCAACGCGTAAAAATGGTTGCATATATAAAGGTGTAAAACAAACAACCCAAAGCGATAAATAACGTGGATTCTTCACCCGTAGTTTCCTCGGTGAATAAAATTCCATAAGCAAGCCATCCCAATAGAAAATAAACGACAAAGCCTGCAATTCCAGATAAAAATAATTGTTTAGTCATAATGATAAGATTTGTGTTAGACCGGAAATGTAATTATTTTATTTTAAATCAAAAAAAAAGCTCCCAAAAGGGAGCTTTATAATTAATCGACAAATCGGCTTACATCATGCCAGGCATGCCTCCGCCGCCCATTGGGGGAGCTGATGGAGCCTCTTCTTTGATATCAATAAGTGCACATTCTGTTGTAAGAATCATGCCCGCTACAGAAGCTGCATTTTCTAAAGCAACACGTGTTACTTTTTTCGGATCAATGATTCCTTCTTTGAGCATGTCCACATAAGAACCGTCTTTGGCGTTGTAACCAAAGCTGTCTGCTCCTTCAGAAACTTTTGAGACGACAACAGAACCTTCGCCACCAGAATTTTCAACAATGGTTCGCAAAGGGGACTCTACTGCTTTGTTAATGATTTGGACTCCTGTGCCCTCATCTGCATTTTCTGCTTTGAGTTTTTCAAGTACTTTTTTTGCATTGAGTAAGGCAACGCCTCCTCCAGCTACAATACCTTCTTCAACTGCAGCACGTGTTGCGTGAAGTGCATCATCTACTCGATCTTTCTTTTCTTTCATCTCTACCTCTGAAGGTGCTCCTACATAGAGTACTGCAACCCCGCCAGAGAGTTTGGCTAGGCGTTCTTGTAGTTTTTCCTTGTCATAGTCTGAGGTGGTGGTCTCAATCTGCGACTTGATTTGATTCACTCGGGCCTTGATGTCATCAGAGGAACCGTTTCCATTGACCACGGTCGTGTTGTCCTTATCGATAGTCACACGCTCTGCAGTACCAAGCATTTCAATGGTCGTATTTTCTAATGTAAAACCGCGCTCTTCAGAAATCACAGTACCTCCAGTAAGAATCGCGATATCTTCCAGCATCGCTTTTCTTCGGTCTCCAAAACCAGGTGCTTTTACCGCAGCGATTTTAAGAGCTCCGCGAAGTTTGTTTACTACTAAAGTTGCTAAAGCTTCACCGTCCACATCTTCTGCAATAACTAGAAGAGGTTTTCCCGTTTGTGCCACAGGCTCTAAAACAGGAAGCAAATCTTTCATGGTAGAAATTTTCTTGTCGTAGAGTAAGATATAAGGCGTTTCTAGGTCCGCCTCCATTTTTTCTGAATCTGTCACAAAATAGGGTGAAAGATATCCTCTGTCAAATTGCATCCCTTCGACGACGTCTACATAAGTATCAGTTCCTTTGGCCTCTTCAACTGTGATGACTCCTTCTTTACCTACTTTTTCAAAAGCTTCAGTAATCAATCCTCCGATAGTAGGGTCGTTGTTTGCTGAAATACTGGCTACTTGGTGAATTTTTTCTGAGGAGTCTCCTACAGCAACAGCTTGTTTTTCCAAGGAAGCTACAATAGCTTCAACCGCCTTGTCAATTCCTCTTTTAAGGTCAAGAGGATTGGCGCCAGCCGCTACATTCTTAAGTCCTTCTTTTACGATGGCTTGGGCCAATATAGTTGCCGTAGTGGTTCCATCTCCTGCAAGGTCGTTGGTTTTTGAAGCAACTTCTTTCACCATTTGCGCACCCATATTTTCAAGTGCATCCTCAAGTTCAATTTCTTTAGCTACTGTCACCCCATCTTTTGTTACCTGAGGAGCACCGAAGGCTTTGCCTATAATGACGTTGCGCCCTTTGGGGCCTAATGTTACTTTTACCGCATTGGCAAGTGCATCCACACCGCGTTTGATGCCGTCTCTAGCTTCTAAATCAAATTCTATTCTTTTTGCCATTTTAAATATTTTTTTTGTTGTTATACAATTGCCAGGAGATCACTTTCTTTCATGATGAGATAATCTTTTCCTTCATGATGAAGTTCTGTTCCTGCATATTTACCATACAATACACTATCACCTACAGAGACAGTTATGGGATTTTCTTTAGTTCCTGCACCAACAGCTACTATAGTTCCTTTTTGGGGCTTTTCTTTCGCACTGTCTGGGATGATGATTCCAGAGGATGTTTTTGTTTCTGCTGCAGCGGGTTCTACAAGAACACGATCTGCTAAGGGTTTAATAGTCATTTTACTCATTTTTAAATTTTTTTAGATGTTTTCAGAAACTATGCCAAGGGAATAAGGACTGTCAATTTGATCTTTAAAATGCCAGCCTGTCAGTTTACTCTGCAGCTTAGTCGGATTAATTTTCTACGTCGGGAATTTCAGTAGTAGGAACCTCTGCTGGGATTTCGGGAATTTCATCGATCTCTTGTGCAGGGATTTCAGGAATACTCTGCTGTTGGGTTCCTTCTTGAAGGAGTTTGGAATCCGAGACGCCTTCCCCAGAGGAGAGGGTTACATTTGAAATTAAAATTAAAGCCAGTAAAAGCGTGGCTAAAATCCAAGTACTGCGGTCTAGAAAGTCAGAGGTTTTTTGTACCCCGCCCACTTGTTGTGTTCCACCTCCAAAAGAAGATGAAAGTCCTCCTCCTTTTGGGTTTTGAACCATAACAACCAAAACAAGAAGGAAGCATACTACGATAATTAGGGCGATAAAGATGGAAAATGTACTCATTGAGCTATTGTTTCAGTTTTTTTAATCTCTTGATCTCTTTAATTTGGTCTGCAAAGAAACTATTTTTTTCTGGATATTTCAAGCCTAATATTTGATAGGCTTCCAGTGCGTTGTTGTATTTTTTTTGTTTGACAAAAACCTTTGCTAAGGTTTCTGTCATCAATTCATCGGAAGCGGTCCAACTTTTTTCACTTAAGTCCTCTTTGTTGGTTGCACTTTTGTCGGGAATGATTTTGGTCTGTTTGGAGAGAAAAGAATCGATGAGTTCAAATTTATCATTAAGTTTCAACTGTTTTTCCGGTGCTTTCCGCGCCTTTAAATAACCTGCCCATTCTGAAAAACGCATAGTTTCGGGTTCGGATTGTAAAGAATTTACTTCTTGTTCTTCTTCTTTGGGTTGAAGTTTTATTTCCTCTTTTACCGTTTTTTGATTTTCCTCGGGTACGACGACCGACTCGTCTTTGGTGCTGGGTTTGGATTCTGTTTGCTTTAAAGGTTGAGTCTGTGTTTCAACAAACTCGTACAACAGTTCCCTGTCAAAAGTCGCAATGGCCGTGTGGGATAGGTTTTTATCAAAGGACTCAGGATCTAATGCTTGAACGGCTTTGAGGTAGTGAGCACGCACCCAGTGAAAATTGGGGTGTTGCTCTAGTACTTTTTTAAGACTTTCGAATTGGTCCCGGTTGCTGGGATCAAACTCCTTGATTAGAGCAATTAACGATTGAGCATCTGTAACTACCATTTGGCTAAGGTGTCGTTAAAAATATCTTGAGTGATGCGATCAAAGATTTCCTTGTGTGCGGAGTCAATGACGTCGTATACCTGAAGTTCAGCGGGAAAATCATAAAAAAANGAATAATTTTTTTTGTAGTCATCTTCTTCTTTTTTGATGTTAAAAAAGCGAAAAGCCACGGTCATTTTCAATCGGTTCTGCGCTGCGGTATTTTGTGATGTGGCAGACATGGGTGTCACACTGTATTCGNTTATCTCTCCTTCGTAAATTAACTGCCCATCTTGACTGACCAGATTCAGGTTGGTCTGATTCATAATGAGATCCTGAAGTGCATTGGTAAAATCATTATCCAGTCCAGGTTCTACGGTAGAGCCAGGTCGGTTTCCGGCTAGATTTTCAAAAAAATTAACCTGAAAAGTGGTTACTCCAGGAGGAATGGAAGCTCCTGTAAAAGAATAGATACCACAAGATTGAGAGGTTAAAACCAATAGCAATANTCCAAAAGCTAAGCTTCTATTCCAAGTCATTGAGATCAAACTGTTTAATTTTTCGATACAGGGTGCGTTCCGAAATACCCAACTCCTGTGCTGCTAATTTACGTTTTCCTTTGCTACGAATGAGTGCTTGTTTAATCATTTCCAACTCTTTTTCGTGTAAGGAAAGGGGTTCTTCTTCTTCAATGGTCTCCGCATAGGAATATTTGTCTACGGTTTCCACTTTGGAAATTTCATGTGTTTCTGGAGTATACGAAACTGGATCCAAAGCCTTCGGTTCTTCGGGAAGGGGATCCTCCTTGCCATAGATCTTCTCGATAAGGCTTTGATTTTTTTCATTGATTTCGCTTTCCGCTCCATTTTTAATCAAATCCAAAGTGAGCTTTTTCAGATCATTTAAATCGCTTTTCATATCGAAAAGTACTTTGTATAAGATTTCACGTTCTGATGAAAAATCACTTTTGCGTTCTTTTTTNTCGATCAATGCGGGGAGTTGGGATTCTCTGTCTGGGAGGTAGGGACGAATTCCCGCNGCATTGATATCTCGCTCTTTTTCTAAAACAGAGATTTGTTCGGCGACATTGCGGAGTTGTCGGATATTCCCACTCCATCTATAGTCGGTTAATAGAGCCTGTGCGTGTTCGTCCAGTTTGATAGGGGGCATGTGATATTTTTGTGCAAAGTCTGCAGCAAATTTTCGAAATAACAAGACGATGTCTTCTTTTCTGTCACGTAAAGGCGGGAGGTGAATTTCTATGGTGCTAAGGCGGTAGTATAAATCTTCTCTAAATTTTCCTTTAGAAATCGCTTCCATCATATTGACATTGGTCGCAGCTACAATTCGAACATTGGTTTTTTGGACTTTGGATGACCCTACTTTGATAAATTCTCCACTCTCCAAAACCCGCAACAAGCGTACTTGAGTTTGTAGGGGTAGTTCCCCCACTTCATCTAGAAAAATAGTTCCTCCATCTGCAACTTCAAAATATCCCGCTCGTGTTTGTGTTGCCCCGGTAAAGGCTCCTTTTTCGTGTCCGAAAAGCTCACTGTCTATGGTCCCCTCTGGGATCGCCCCACAGTTTACAGCGATGAACTTGTTGTGTTTTCTGTGCGAATATTGATGGATGATTTTGGGCATACTCTCTTTTCCTACTCCACTTTCCCCAATCACTAAAACCGAAATATCCGTATTGGAAACACGTAAACTTTTTTCCAACGCTCGATTGAGTCCCAAGTTATTTCCAATAATTCCGAAACGTTGTTTGACACTTTGTAGAGAATCCATGGTTATATTTGATTTGAAAGTTGAACGGCTTCACCAANAAGAGTCGCAGAGGTACAATCATTGATCTTAACATCCACAAAATCTCCNACAGTGTACTGTTCTTTTGGAAAAACAACTACCGTATTTTGAGTGGTACGACCACTCCAATGCGTATCGGATCGTTTGGATGTTTTTTCAATTAAAACGCAAACGGTTTTACCCAGAAACTCTTGGGTTCTGTACAGACTGTGTGCTTGTTGTTTTTGGATTATTTCGTTGAGTCTTCTTTTCTTTACCGATTCTGGGACGTCGTCTTCTATTTTTCTTGCCGCAAGAGTTCCGGGTCGTTCGGAGTAGGCAAACATAAATCCAAAATCGTATTTCACATAGTCCATCAAATCCAAGGTATCTTGATGATCTGCTTCGGTTTCTCCTGGAAAACCTGCAATCATATCGTGTGAAATGCCACAGTTGGGAATGATTTCTCGTATGGAGTCAATAAGTTCAAAATACTCTTCTCGAGTATGTTGTCGGTTCATTTTTTTGAGAACGGCATTGCTTCCNGATTGNACAGGCAGGTGGATGTACTTACAGATATTTTCGTATTTGGCCATCACCTGTAACACCTCTAGGGACATGTCTTGCGGGTTGGAGGTGGAAAAACGAATTCGAATTTGGGGATGCGCCCCAGCTACTAAACTCAATAACTTGTCAAAACGCAGGGCTGTTTTTTGTTGTAGAGGTGAGGCTTTGTCAAAATCTTTTTTTAAGCCTCCCCCATACCAGAGNTAGCTGTCCACATTTTGCCCCAGTAGTGTAATTTCCTTGTAGCCTTNNGCNGCTAAATCTGCAACTTCTTCCAAGATGCTTTTGGGATCTCGGCTTCGCTCTCTTCCTCGGGTAAAAGGTACTACACAAAAGGTACACATATTGTCACAGCCTCTGGTGATCGAAACAAAAGCAGAAACTCCATTTGAATTGAGACGCACAGGAGCGATGTCTCCATAGGTTTCATCCTTTGATAAAAGCACATTTACGGCTTCTTTTTCGTTAGCAACTTCTTGAAGTAAATTAGGAATATCTTTATAAGCATCGGGACCGACCACTAGATCTACAATCTTTTCTTCCTCCAGAAATTTGTGTTTTAGGCGTTCTGCCATACAGCCCAGTACCCCTACTGTCATTTCCGAATGTTCTTTTTTCTTAGAGTTAAAATACTCGAGACGTTTTCGAACGGTTTGTTCTGCTTTTTCTCTGATGGAACAGGTGTTGACCAAGACTAGAGAAGCCTGATCCAACTGTTCGGTAATAGTATAGCCCTCTTTTGTCAAGATAGAAGCAACCACTTCACTGTCGGCAAAATTCATCTGACACCCATAGCTTTCGATATAGGCTTTTTTGGAAGTTTTATTTTCTTTTGAAGTGCTAGAACTGAGCGTTCCATTGTGTTCCAAAGGATTTTTTTCCAAAGAGTGTATTTCTTCTAGTGACATAACANGTTTTATAAAGCGCAATCGCTTNAATTTCTTTGCAAAATTACAAAAAAACGGAACGATATTGCCATTTTGTCAGTCTTTAATCTTAAAAGAAGATTTCAAACTCAAACCCAAACTTGGAGAAAGAAAAGGAACCTTAATGAGGAAGTTTGTCCATCAAAAGGCCGTAAATCCAAGTCCCTACAACAGCGAAAACAAGCACGACAGCGATGGGTAAAAATCCAGCACCCAATAGGGTGAAAATAGGACCCGGACAAGCACCAGAAAGTCCCCAACCCAATCCAAAAATGATTCCACCTAGACTGTAGCGATAAAAACTTTTGGTCTTGTCAGGAATCACGATGGGTTCCCCAAAGGCTGACTTGAGTTGATATCGTTTGATCAATTGAATCATTACGACTCCTAGGGCAAGGGCAGAGCCTATTATGCCATACATATGAAACGACTTGAATTGAAACATTTCATAGATGCGAAACCACGAAGCGGCTTCGGATTTAAACATCACAATTCCAAAAAGGATTCCGATAAAAAGAAAAATAACCTGTCTCATAGTCTATAGGATATAAGGGAGTAAAAAGTGATTCATAAACAGCCCACCGATAAAAAAACCAATAACGGCATAGAGTGATACCAGTTGCAAGTTGCTGAGTCCTGAGATCGCATGGCCGGAAGTACAGCCGCCAGCGTAGCGGGCGCCAAAGCCCACAAGCAAACCTCCAAATGCTAGGGAGGCAAAAATCTTAGGTTTAAGGAAATTGTCAAGTCCAAAGAGTTCTTCGGGAAGATAGGCAGTACCCGCACTTTTAATGTTGAGTTGATACAGTTTTGCAATTGTATCCTCGTGAATCAAAACACTAGGGTCCGTAGAAAGAAAATTAGCTGCAATCCACCCCCCGATAATCGCCCCGGCGGCAACCAAGAGATTCCACTGCTGGGTTTTCCAATCAAACTTAAAAAACTCAGTGTTTTTTCCAGCACCACAAATGGTGCAGAGCGTTCTTAAATTGGATGACATTCCAAAACTCTTTCCAAAAAACAAGAGTAAAAAAAGGATCAGCGCTATTAGAGGCCCACCCACATACCAGGGCCAGGGGTTAAAAATCCATTCCATAATAGTATATATAGTTTTCGTTTATTTTATAAGGTTGAAGGACATACATAGTCAGAGACCTTCATCCCACTTTCTTTAATGGCACCAAATCCACCTTTGATATCTATCAAATTGTGGATTCCTCTACTTTTTAAAATCGAGGCTGCAATCATACTTCGATAGCCTCCTGCACAATGCATATAAAAAGGAGTTCCTGTAGGAAATTCATTCATGTGTTCATTGATGAAATCTAAAGGAGTACTTTTGGCATCCGGGAGATGTTCAGACAGGTATTCACCAGGTTTTCGAACATCAAAAACAGTTAGATTTTCTTTTTCACTCAACGCTTTCAGTTCNGTCGTATCAATTCCTTCCACGCTGTCTGTAGCNTTACCTGCTTTTTTCCATGCTTCTAAACTTCCGTCTAGATATCCTAGGGTATTGTCAAAGCCCACTCGGGCAAGTCGCGTGACGGTTTCTTCTTCTCTCCCCTCAGGAGTGACTAAAAGGATGGGTTGTTCCACGTCTCCAATTAGGGCACCTACCCATGGAGCAAAACCGCCGTCTATTCCAATAAAAATAGACTGAGGGATATGTCCTTCCGCAAACGCATCTTGATGACGAACATCTAGGATGATGGCACCGCTTTGGTTGGCCAGTTTTTCAAAAGCTTCCGGATCTAGTGGGGTAGTACCCGACTCGAGTACAGTATCAATATCCTCATAGCCTTCTTTATTCATTTTAACATTCAAAGGAAAGTACTGTGGAGGAGGAAGAAGGCCGTCGGTAACCTCTTTAATAAACTCTTCTTTTGTCATGTCTGCTCGTAGCGCGTAGTTGGTTTTCTTTTGTTCCCCAAGGGTTCCCACAGTTTCTTTGCTGAGGTTTTTTCCGCAGGCAGATCCGGCGCCGTGTGCTGGGTAAACCAGAACGTCGTCTGCTAGAGGCATGATTTTTTTTCGCAAACTTTCGTAGAGTATTCCCGCCAAATCTTCTTGAGTCATATCGGCTGCTTTTTGTGCCAGATCAGGACGACCAACGTCTCCTAAAAATAGTGTGTCTCCACTAAAAATTGCAATGTCTTTTTGGGAAGCATCTCGGAGTAAATAGGTTGTACTTTCCATGGTATGCCCAGGAGTATGAAGTACGGTAAGGGTAATTTCTCCGATTTTAAACTCCTGTTGATCTTTGGCAATCAGTGAATCAAATCCTGTTTTTGCCTCAGGACCGTACACGATTGTTGCTCCCGTTTCCTTGGCCAAAGTAACATGACCACTNACAAAATCTGCATGAAAATGTGTTTCAAATATATACTTGATAGTGGCTTTGTTTTTTTTGGCTTTTTCAAGGTAAGGTTTTACCTCGCGTAAAGGGTCAATAATAGCAGCTTCTCCTTGACTTTCGATATAATAAGCCCCTTGTGATAGACAGCCGGTGTAGATTTGTTCGATATTCATAATTCAAATTAGTGTAAATTAAACTTTTAGATTACTTTGACCACTCAGTTTTTTCTGTAGTGGTGTTTTTTTGCAAATTCCATCAAAACTATCTGTTGCGTCTCCCGAGGTGATGAACAGATTTCCTTTTCCTAAAACTTTGATCAGTTTGCTTTTGATTATTAGATCTCTAGCGGGTCCGATGGCGCCTACCATCATCACACGAATTTCTTTTTTCTGTAGTTTTTTGATGAGTTCTACAAGTTGTTCCATTGCGGAGCTATCGATGTAATTTATAGCACGCGCGTTGATGACAAAGCCTTTGACTTGGTCTTTGTTTTCTTCGATGGCATTAAGGACAAGTTCTTTAAAAAACTCAATATTTCCAAAAAATAATTGTGCGTCAAATCTCAAAATGATCAAATCCTTTCGATCTACAACTTCCTCGGGAAAGCGTTTTATGTTTTTAAAATAGTTGGTCGTACCGATACGGCCTAAAAAAGCGTAATGGGGTTTGGAAGTTCGATAAACTAATAAAAGCAATGAGAAAATGATTCCAAAGAGAATTCCTTGTGTAATCCCGACAAACAGAGTTAGCATAAAGGTGAGAAGCAGTACTCCAAATTCATCTTTCCTGCTTTTAAATAGTCGAGAAGTGTATTTGACATCAATCAAATTCACAACCGCGACAATAATAATGGCCCCTAAGACTGCTTTGGGAAGGTAAAAAAACCAATGGGTAAAAAAGCTGAGAATGATCGCCACAATCAGAGCACTTACTAATGCAGACACCCCTGTTTTGGCTCCAGCTTGGTCGTTTACAGCGGTTCGAGAAAAACCTCCTGTAGTGGGATACGATTGAAATAATGAACCGATTACGTTTGAAGCACCTAATGCAATGAGCTCTTGGTTGGGGTTGATTTCATAATTTTTATGTTTTTCCTGGATGGCTTTGGCTACAGACACAGCTTCCATATATGCAACCAAGGCTATGGTAAGTGCAATAGGAAATAAAGTTCGTATCGTTTCCCAATCGGTGCGTGGAAGAGTAAAAGAGGGAAGTCCACTGGGAATTTCGCCTACTACCGCAACGCCCATTTGGTCTAGTTTTCCAAAATAGACCCCAAGAATTCCAAGTGCCACAGCAAGTATTCCGGAAGGGACTTTTGGAGTCCATTTTTTAAGCCCTATCAAAAGTAAAATACTTCCCAGCCCTAGGGTTAAGGTAGGGAGATGAACAGCTGTTTGGTTTTGAAACACTGAAGCTATAAACTCCTGAATTTTATTACTTTGCGTGATCGAAATCCCCAATAGGTATTTCAGTTGACTCAATCCAATAATGATTGCCGCGGCAGCAGTAAACCCTTTGATTACAGGTTTTGATAAAAAGGAAACGATAAATCCCATCCGCAACAAACCCAGAATGAGTTGTAAGGCACCCATCAGCAGTGCTAATAGAATAGCCATTTGGATGTACTGACTTGGATTGACAATGCTCAGGGCACCCAGACCTGCAGCCACCAAAAGGGAGTCCATCGCCACAGGACCCACAGCCAGTTGTCTGGAAGTTCCTAAAAANGCATACACGATTTGTGGAACTAAGGCTGCATAAAGACCGTATAGGGGAGGTAAGCCTGCTATTAATGCATAGGCCATTCCTTGGGGAATAAGCAATACAGCAACCGTAATTCCAGCTGCCAAATCACTCTTAAAATAATCAGACTTGTAGTCTGAAAGCCAGGTCAATATGGGAAAATAGGTTTTCAGTTTGATTTAATTTTATACAAAAATAGGACTCTAAAACAGAATCAGAGTAACATTTGTTACAAGGTTTCGAATTAGTCAATCAAGCTTATGGTATTCCTACCCAAAGNGACAAATCGATCGTTTTCCAATTGTTTTAATAAACGAGAAATAACAACTCGGGAAGAATTTAAGTCGGAAGCAATTTCAAAATGTGTAATNTGTATCGTTTTGTTTTTGAGGACTTTGGTTTTTTCCAACAAATAGTTTTTTAAACGTTCGTCTAGTCTTAAAAAAGTAAGTGCATCTACTGCTTTTAGCATTTCTGAAAGACGCGTATTAAAGCTGTTGAACACAAAAGAACGCCACGACTTGTATTGAGAAAGCCAGGGNTCCATATGTTGAACAGGAACCATAATCAGGCTGACATCAGATTCACAAAGAGCTCTAATTTCGCTTTTAGAATGACCTAAACAACAGTTTAACGTCATGGCGCAGGTGTTGCCAAACTCTACAAAATACAAAAGCAACTCATCTCCCGATTCATCTTCGCGGACCACTTTGATAGCTCCTTCTAAAATTAGTGGAATGAATTGAACTTTTTCGCCTAGATCAATCATCAATTCACCTTGAGGGATTTTTTTGTGAATTCCTACTTTTTCAATCTCAAGGAGTAATTCGGATTCAAAGAGGCTTTTTATCGGAGCTAAATCCAGCGTCTTCATGTGTTGGAAGTTTGTGTTTTCGGAAGGTGAATTTACAAGATAAATAACAGAAAATTAATATTTGAACCCTTTAAAATTTTATAGTTCCAAAAAAACTTACCTACTTTTGTCCACAAAATTTAGCATCCATGGCCAAAAATTTAGTCATTGTAGAATCTCCTGCAAAAGCAAAAACCATTGAAAAGTTTTTAGGAAAGGAGTACAAAGTAGCTTCTAGTTTTGGTCATATTGCAGACCTCCCTTCAAAAGAATTAGGAGTAGATGTGCAAGGCGATTTTTCAGCAAAATACATTGTAAGCAGTGACAAAAAGAAAATTGTAAAGGAGTTAAAAAGCCTTGCTAGTAAAGCAGAAACCATTTGGTTAGCTAGTGATGAAGACCGTGAGGGTGAGGCGATTGCGTGGCATTTGGCCAATACTTTAAACCTCACAAAGGAAAACTCCAAGCGGATCGTTTTTTCTGAAATCACAAAAAATGCCATACTTAAAGCGATAGAAAACCCGCGAGACATCAATTACGATTTAGTCAATGCACAACAGACAAGAAGGATTTTGGATCGACTGGTGGGTTATGAATTATCACCTGTGTTGTGGCGTAAAGTAAAAGGGGGGTTGTCTGCGGGTCGTGTCCAATCTGTTGCGGTTCGAATCCTTGTAGAACGAGAACGTGAAATCAGAAATTTCCTACCTGAACGAAGCTTTAAAACACAGGCACTTTTCCAAACAGACCACAACAAACTCATTCCTTCTCAACTTCAAAAAACAGTAGATACTAAGGAAGAGGCGACTGCATTTCTTCAAAAAAACACGACGGCTCAGTTTACCGTTGGTGATATCAATACACGTCCTGCAAAGAAAAGTCCTGCACCGCCATTTACCACCTCAACGCTTCAGCAAGAAGCTTCTAGAAAACTTTATTTTTCGGTAAGTAAAACGATGACCTTGGCACAGCGACTTTATGAAGCGGGACACATTACCTACATGCGAACCGACAGTGTTAACCTTTCCAATGAGGCCAAAAAAAACATCGGTGTCCAAGTTGAATCTGATTACGGAAAGACCTATTTACAGCCCCGTCAATTTAAAACTAAAAACAAAGGGGCGCAGGAAGCACACGAAGCCATTCGTCCTACAGACTTTTCAAAAAAGCAACTCAATATCGATTACGATCAGGCACGACTCTACGAATTGATTTGGCGCAGGACCGTGGCTTCGCAAATGAGNGATGCTNCNCTAGAACGAACTCAAATTCGGATTGAAGCCAACACCCACTCCGATCCNTTTATAGCGAAAGGAGAAGTCATTACCTTTGATGGATTTTTAAAGCTCTACCTAGAAGGAGTGGACGATCAGGACGATGAAGACAACACCATGCTCCCTAAGGTACAATTAGGAGAAACACTTCTTTTAAATAAAATGGTAACTACCGAACGTTTTTCACGACCTCCCTATCGGTATTCAGAAGCTTCATTGGTTAAAAAAATGGAAGAACTTGGTATTGGAAGACCTTCTACTTATGCCCCTACCATTACGACCATTCAAAATCGGAACTACGTAGAAAAAGGGGCTTCAGAAGGAACCGATCGAGACTATGAGCAGTTGACATTAAAGGAAGGAACTATTCAAACTGAAAAGTTAACGGAAAGAGTAGGCGCTGACAAAGGGAAACTCATCCCTACCGATATTGGAATGATTGTCAATGACTTTTTGGTAGAAAATTTTAAAGACATCCTCGATTTTAATTTTACTGCAGAGGTAGAGCAGAATTTTGACGATATAGCCAAAGGAGTAAAAGATTGGACGCAAATGCTCAAAGGGTTTTACCAGCAATTTCACATCACAGTAGAAGATGTGAAGGAAAATGCCCAACGAGAATCTGGTGAGCGTGTGTTAGGTGTGGATCCTCGTTCTGGACGCCCTGTAAAGGTTCGATTAGGAAAATTTGGACCCGTTGCACAAATTGGAGACCCCGAAGAAGAAGAAAAACCAATTTTTGCCAGTTTGGGCCCCAACCAGCAATTGGAAAACATCACTTTTGAAGAGGCCTTGGAGCTTTTTGAAATGCCTAAAACTCTGGGAACCTATCAAGAAGAAGAGGTTGTTGTAAACAACGGTCGATTTGGTCCTTATATCAAACACAAAGGGGTTTTTGTTTCGTTGCCCAAGGGGATGTTACCAACCGAGGTTGATCTAGAAACAGCAGAACAATTAATTGACGAAAAACAAAAAGCAGACGCCCCTATTTACACCCATAAAGACCTTCCTGTAACCAAGGGAGTAGGTCGTTTTGGACCCTATTTAAAGTGGAGTGGTCTTTTTATAAATGTCAATAAAAAATACGATTTTGACAACTTGAGTGAGCAGGACATCGTCACTTTAATAGATGAAAAAATTCAAAAAGAAAAAGATAAAATTATTCACGACTGGGAGGAAGCAGGAATACGCGTAGAAAAAGCACGCTGGGGTAGACACCACATTATTNGAGGTAAGCAGAAAGTCGAAATTGGCAAAGAGGTGGATGCTGTAAAACTGACGCTTGCCGACGCAGAAAAATANCTNGGAGCTCCAAAACCAAAAAGAAAAACGGCAAAGAAAAAATGAGTTTAGAAGTATTGCTTCCAGTAGCAAACGAAGCTATTGCAGGACTAGCCTTGTCTCCTAAACAGGTTTTGGGTAAAAACATCGCGATTCATACAGAGGGTTCGGGACTCCCAGAGTTGAGGGGACTTCAACTAGCGATCATTGGACTTTCTGAACAGCGCAACAGTTTTTTTGCCAATGCCCAATACGATGTCAATCGATTTAGAAAATCATTTTACGAATTGTATCCAGGAAATTGGAATTTAAAAATTGCAGACCTAGGGGACTTGCCTAATGGCGACAAGGTGGAAGACACTTATTTTGCCGTTAAAGAAATAGGATATCACCTAAAGCAAATGAATATCATCCCTATTTTTATAGGCGGAAGTCACGACCTGATTTTTCCTGTTTACCAGGTCTTTCAAGAATTCAAACAATTGGTCAATATTGTTTCTGTAGATCGTTCTTTTGATTTTTCTCAAGAAGACAAGCTGATCTCAGACCGTTCCTACATGAGTAAAATCATCATGGAAAAACCCAACGTATTACACAATTATACCAACCTGGGGTATCAGAGTTATTATTGTGCGATCGAAGAAAAAGACTTGATGGACAAATTGTATTTTGACGGTATTCGACTGGGACAACTTTTAGACGATCTATCCCTAGCAGAACCCGTATTTAGAGATGCAGATGTTGTAGGTTTTGACATGAAGTGCTTGTCTTGGCAAGCCCTTGCAGACCCGCTCAAAGGACAGCCAAACGGAATCGATTCTAGATCGATCTGCGCGTTGAGTCGGTATGCTGGAATTAGTGATCGGGTAAGTTTTTTTGGATTGCACGAGCTCATTGCGACTCCAATGATGGATCAGTTGTTGGCACAAATCGTGTGGTATTTTATCGAAGGGGTTCAGTTTCGTTTCAATGAGCACCCAGTCAATACCAAAGAAAATTTTTTAAAATATTCAGTAACACTTTCGGATCAGACTTTGGTTTTTTACAAAAGCGAAAAAAGCGATCGCTGGTGGATGGAATTAACAAATGATTCACATTTGAATAATAAAATAAAAACTGTTGCGTTATTAGCATGCACCAAAAAAGATTATGAATCTGCAGCTAAGGATATTTTACCTGAAAGATGGTACAATGCNATAAGAAGGTTGCACTGATTTAAATTTCAATGGGGCAAAAAATNGAATTCCGTTTGGAATTAAAACTATAGTAAAAAAAAAATGACTAGTTTTATATTTTTAAATAACAAAGCTGGTCTTAACAAAATTTTGATGAAAAGACTTTTAGTTTTATTGGTCCTCGGCTTTGTTTCC
>JGI26086J50260_1000161_pt1 | contig 44353 bp, 38 predicted proteins | sample SaaInl3SG_22_DNA_FD_50260 | JGI IMG/M metagenome (IMG submission 50260)
GCGTCGGTGCCGACGGATTCGACCGGCACGTCAAGTCCGGACACGCGAACAATCTCCGTCGCAAAGCCATGCCACGTGGTGTGGCCAGCGTGCGCAAAATGCCACACCCCTTGGGGCATGGCGTCCCGCCGCGTCGCCATGTCGAGCAGCGCCTCGGCCAACACCGGCGCCGACGTCGGCACCCCGTGCTGGTCGTTCACGACACGGAGCTTGCCGTGTTCCCGTGCCAACCGAAGCATCGTGTTCAGGAAATTCTTGCCGTTGGCGTCGTACAGCCACGCCACGCGGACCACGGCCCCGGACACTCCCGAGGCGGCGAAAGCCCGTTCGCCCGCGAGTTTGGTCCGAGCGTAGGCTCCGAGCGGAGCCACCGGATCCGAAGGCAAGAGCGGCCGACGCTCGACCTCCCCAAACACGTAGTCGGTGCTGAGGTGAATCATCGACGCGCCCACTGCGTTGCAGGCTTCTGCGACGACCCCCACCGCATCCGCATTGACGCGCAGGGCTTCCGCCTCATTCGCCTCGGCGGCGTCCACGGCCGTGTAGGCTGCGGCGTGAATGACGACGTCCGGGACCTCGCGTGCCATCATCTCGCGGACCGCCTCCCGATTCGTCACGTCCAACCCCTCGCGATCCAACCCCACCAGGTCCACGTCTTGACGTTTGGAACCGCATGCCAGAAGCCTTGCTCCAAGCTGACCTGAGGCGCCAGTCACCAACACCTTTGTCACGTTGTTGTCCTGCTTCACAATGCAAACTTGGCCCATTCTTCCTCAATTTCCTCAGGGCACAAACTATCTTTGCCTTCCTCTCGTTGTGGACAAGAGTTTGGCATGATGCTTGAACTTGACCTCAACGAATCACCAAAACGAATCACCATGACACACCTCATGAACACCTTGGTTGCCGCTTTTCTGGCGGTGGCGATTCCTTTCGGCGGCTTGGCCCAAACTCCGGAAGCGACATCCACCAAGACATCCACCAAGACAACCGTGGAAGAGCCTCAAGAGAAAGACCTTCTGTTGAAGGAGAAGTGGCGTCACGTCGGCTTCCACTTGATTTCAGACGTGCCGGGCGAAGACATCAACTCGGTGTTGGACGACCCTTCCTACGGATTTGCGCTCACCTACATGAAGCACGACCGCAAGGGGTTGTTTGACGGCGGTTTTGACCTCGGCTTCCAGCCCATCAGCGGCTTCGACACTACGGTCGTGGATGCCGACGGCAACAACTTGGGCCAACTCTACGTCCGCAATCAATTGGCGCACGCACATTACCTCTTGCGCCTCACGCTCTTCCAAAACACCGGCTTCCAGCCCTTTGTGGAAGGGTACGGAGGGGTGCGTGGATCGCTGCTCGGCGCCCGCCTCGTTCTCGACGGTGAAGACGACCGCAAGCCCGTGAACGACGTGCCTTTCTTCTCCGCCAATTTCAACTACGGCTACGCGGCGGGCTTGCGCTTGCGTTTTGGCAAGCGGTCGTTCATCACGGCGCGCTACGCTCAAATGTTCAGCCTCGAAGACGGCAACGTGGTGCAAGTGGCGGACCCCAGCACCATTGTCGTCAACAACGACGGCTCGGTGTCCAGCAGCCAAACCATGGACGTGACCCTTCCTCCGTACTCCGTGCGCGTGGGTCTGGCCATCAACCTTTGATTTCTCNAGTACCTGGCCCGAGCAAGGGCACGGCATCGTGGATTTGACAACATCTTGGCCTTGACATGCGCGCCCCTCAGTGGGCGCGCATCGCTTCTACAGGGGGCAGGTTCGCGGCCTGCCGCGCAGGGGCAACCCCCGCGAGGAGTCCTGACGTCACGGCGACGCCGAGGGCGAGGAGCACGCGTTTGGGCGCAATCCCCAACGTCAACCCCACGTCAAAGGCGTTGATCACCCACACAAGCAGCTGGATGGCCACAAGGGCGAGCACGGCCCCAAACACGCACAGCACCACCGCCTCGAACAGGAACTGAATCAGGATGAAGGTGTTTTTCGCGCCGATGGCCTTTTGAACGCCGATGATTTTGGTCCTCTCGCGGACCGAGACGAACATGATGTTGGCGATGCTGAAGCACCCCACGAGGATGGCGAAAATGGCAATGAACCAACCGCCGACGGCGAGGTTGGTGAAGATGCTGTCGAGGATGCTGGTCAGCATCTCCATGCGGTTGATCGAAAAGTCGTCTTCGCGGCCGGGACGCACACGACGTACTGCGCGCAACTGCTGAATCAACTCGTCTTCGAGGGCGGCGAGTTCGACGCCGGGTTTGGCTTTGATGGCGATTTGGGCGCCGTCGTCCGAACGCGCGTCGTACACCCGTGGCGCATACGCCGAAGGGAGCAACATGAATTCGTCGAGGCCAGTCGACACGATGCTTTCCCCTTCTTCTGCGAGCACGCCGATCACCTCGATGCGCTTGCCGCGAACCTTCAAGGTCTCACCCACGCAATTGTGCTTCCCGAAGAGCTGCATGGCGATTTGGTAACCGACCACAGCGACGGGACGACCCGCTGCGCTTTCCGAAGGGGTGAAGTAGCGCCCGTGCTCAATGGTGAGGCTGATGACCTTGTCGTAGTCGTGCGAGCCCGCCCCCACAACCACGCCCGGCATGCGGTTGTTGCCTGCTTCGGCGTCGAGGAAGGTCTTGGCTTGATACATCCCCGCCTCCGCCAACGTCAAGCGTGGCATGAGCAATTCGAGGTCACGCTCAGTGGGTGGCCGACGCTGCACGTACTTCCACCACGGGTAGTCGCCGCCGGAAGACCAGGGCCATTTGGTGACGAACAACACATCTTCGTCGAGCATGTTGAAGGTGTCACGCAACTCGGATTCCAAGGAGTCCACGACCGTGAACACCGCGCTGATCACGAAGATGCCGACCATCACACCGAGCAAGCTCAACAGGGTGCGGAGGCGATTGACCAAAATGGCCTGCCACGCGAACGCCAAACTCTCCCGAAACAGCCTGAACCAAAGCATGGAACGAAGCTACTGCGCGGGGCGGGGAATCCGCATGGGCCGTCGTAGATTTGCGCCTTTCAAACCCACCCTCTTCTCGACATGTCCGATTCTCGCCGCATCCAATCCGCTCTCATTTCTGTGTTTCACAAGGACGGCCTCGAACCGGTGGTGGCGGAACTCAAGCGCTTGGGCGTGACGATTTACTCGACTGGCGGAACCCAGACCGCGATCGAGGCGATGGGCGCCGAGGTGGTGCCTGTGGAAGCGGTGACCGACTACCCTTCCATCTTGGGAGGACGCGTGAAAACCCTGCATCCCAAGGTGTTTGGGGGGATTTTGAACCGTCGCGATCACGAAGGCGATCAAGCCCAAATGGCCGAGTACAACCTCCCCTACATCGACCTCGTGGTCGTCGATCTGTACCCCTTCGAAGCGACCGTCGCCAGCGGCGCGTCCGAAGCGGACATCGTGGAGAAGATTGACATCGGCGGCATCGCACTCATTCGCGGCGCGGCCAAGAATTTCAACGACGTGGTCATCGTGCCCTCCATGGAAGACTACGGGGCGCTCGTGGACGTGCTGAAGCGCGACGGCGTGACCACGCTCGAAGAACGCAAGGCCTTCGCGGCACGCGGATTCCGCGTGAGTTCGCACTACGACACGATGATCCACGCCCACCTCAGCGGTTCGAGCTTGGCGGGAGGACACGTCGACACGTTGAACGTGAGCGTGCCGCAATCGCGCGCGCTGCGCTACGGGGAAAACCCGCACCAGGCGGGCCAGTACTTTGGGGATTTGGACGGGCTCTTGAAGCCGCTCCACGGCAAGGCGCTTTCGTACAACAACCTCTTGGACGTGGACGCGGCTGTGCAGCTGATGGAAGAATTCCAAAACGACGCGCCAACGTTTGCCATCCTCAAGCACAACAACGCGTGCGGCTGTGCGACCCGCCCGACTATTGCGAAAGCGTATGCCGACGCGCTGGCCGGCGACCCCACGAGCGCCTTTGGTGGTGTCCTCATCGCGAACCGCCCNATTGACCTTGAGACGGCCAACCTCATCCATGAGTTGTTCTGCGAAGTGGTCATCGCGCCCGGCTTCGCGGAAGACGCCTTCGCCGTGTTGGCCCAGAAAAAGAACCGCATCTTGCTCGAGCGCCAGCCCGGAGCTCTGCCAGGCGCTACCGTGCGCTCGGCGCTGAACGGCTACTTGGTTCAGGAACGCGACAACACCATGGAAGCGGCCGACACCTGGACGTGCACCACCGACGCAGAACGTCCCGAGTGCGCCGACGATTTGTTGTTTGCCTTGAAGCTTGTCAAGCACACCAAATCGAACACCGTGGTCTTCGCCAAGAACGGCCAGCTGCTCGCGAGCGGAACCGGCCAAACGAGCCGCGTCGATGCCCTGAAGCAAGCCGTGGAAAAAGCGCAAGGGTTTGGGTTCGATCTCACGGGGTCGAGCATGGCGTCCGACGCCTTCTTCCCCTTCCCCGATTGCGTGGAATTGGCCGCAACTGCGGGCGTGAATGCGGTGATTCAGCCCGGTGGATCCATCAACGACCAAAAGAGCATCGACGCCTGCAACGAGCTCGGCCTGGCGATGTACACCACGGGGGTGCGTCACTTCCGCCACTGAACCCCAGCCGGTAGGGTTTTTTCACATCTCAGGGGTTCCCAGACCGTCCGGTGAACGGCAAAGTGGAACTTATCAACCATCCACCCACATTGGCCAGAATTGGCGCGGCATGTCGACATGCCCCATCTACCTTTAGGCTATGGGATTGTTCGACTTCTTCACTCAGGAGATTGCCATGGATTTGGGCACGGCAAACACCATCATCTACTACCAAGACAAGGTGGTGGTGGATGAGCCGTCCATCGTGGCCAAAGACCGCATGACTGGCAACGTGGTGGCCATCGGCCGTCTCGCGCAGCAAATGCACGGGAAAACCCACAAAAACATCGAAACAATCCGCCCCCTGAAAGACGGGGTGATCGCCGACTTCGAATCGGCGGAACAGATGATCAAGGGGATGATCAAGCTCATCTCGGGACGCAAGTCGTGGTTCAACCCATCGCTTCGCATGGTCATTTGCATCCCGTCCGGCATCACCGACGTGGAGAAGCGTGCCGTCAAGGACAGCGCGGAGCACGCCGGCGGCAAAGAAGTCTACCTCATTCACGAGCCCATGGCCGCCGCCATCGGCATCGGCATTGACGTGGAAGAGCCCATGGGCAACATGATTGTCGACATCGGAGGTGGAACGTCGGAAATTGCGGTGATCGCCTTGGGCGGCATCGTGACCGACACCAACATCCGCGTTGCCGGGGACGAATTCACCCACGACATCGAGGAATACATGCGCCGTCAGCACAACATTTTGATTGGTGAGCGCACGGCTGAGCAGATCAAGATCGCCGTGGGAGCGGCGTTGCCCGAGTTGGACAATCCCCCCGAGGACTACGCCGTGCACGGACGCGACTTGATGACAGGCATCCCTAAGGAGATCGTCGTGACCTACTCTGAGATTGCGGGGGCTCTCGACAAGAGCATCAGCAAGATCGAAGAGAGCATCCACAGCGCCTTGGAAAACACCCCGCCCGAACTGTCCGCCGACATTTTCAAGACGGGCATCTACCTCGCTGGCGGGGGAGCGCAATTGCGCGGATTGGACAAGCGCATCTCCCAAAAAACCAAGCTGCCCGTTCACGTGGCGGACGACCCGCTGCACGCCGTGGCGAAAGGAACCGCGATTGCCCTGAAGAACATCGATCGCTTCCCGTTCTTGATGCGCAATTGATCGACGGGCCGTGCGGAACCTCTTTGCCCTTCTCGCACGCACGCATCGCTGGCTGCTGTTTCTGCTGATTTGGGGAATCGCGCTGGCGTGGATGAACACGACCTATGGCCACCAACGCACCGCCATGGCCCGTTGGTCGTTGCGAGCAACGGGCTCCTGGCTCAGCGCCGCGGGCGACGTCCAAAACTGGTCGCAACTCGCCGAATCTCACCGCCTGGTCATGCTCGAGAACGCCCGATTGCGGTCCGAACTCGAGACTTTGAAAGACCGAGGTCCTGAACCTTGGAAGGCCCGTCAAGCCCGCGTGCTTCGAGCGCCGGGCTGGAACGGTTCGCCGTGGATGGTGTTGGATCGCGGGGGACGAGACGGCGCCCGACCGGGCACAGGTGTCCTTTCTTTGGGATTCGCCGCCGGGAAAATTGTCGACACCACGGCCCACGAAAGCATGGTCTTGACCTTGGCCCACCCTGAGGCCCAGTGGAGCGTTCGGTTGGGACGTTCAGGGCAGGCTGGCCGATTGGTGGCCGTTCCAGGCGACGTCCGACGCGCGACCGTCATCGACATTCCCTGGTCTCAACTTGTGTTGCCAGGCGACACCGTCATGACCACGGGGTTTGACGGCGTGTTCCCGGCCGACGTGCCGGTGGGCTTGGTCGAAGACGTTCAAGGCAACGAGGCGGACGAATTCCAAACGGTCGTCGTCTCCCTGGGGGCGAATTACCTCGCCGCACGCCAAGCGATGTGGCTCGAACACAAACGCGCCGCCCGCATCGACAGCTTGTCCACCCCCTCAACACTTGCGCCATGAACGCCCTCATTCCCTTCCTCTGGACGTTGGGCTGGGCCACGGTCTCGCAGGTCCTGTTGTTTCGGTTTGGGGTGTTCTGGGGAGGGTACGGGCTGTTGGCGGTGCACCTCTATGGCCTGTTGAAAATGCCGGTTGGATGGCCTCCCACGACCTACCTCATGCTGGCCGCGGTGTCTGGGGCGGTGATGGACCTCGTGTGTTTCACGGGCGGCATGCACCTCGCGGCCTCCGTGACGCTGGGCATGGCCTACCCCGCGCTCACGTCGTCGTTGGAGTCGCGCGAAGGGCTGCGCCAAGGGCACGTCATGGATCCGTACCAAGATGGATGGGGCCGGTACGCCGCCTTTGTGGCCATGGGCGTGGGGCTGTACTGGGCCGTGTTGTTTGGGCTTCAAAACGGGTGGCCGCTCATGGGACGCACCTTAGGCCAAACCCTCACCTCCACCCTGCTCAACGTCTTCGTCTTTCTCCTCATTCAGGGCCTGCTGAACCGACCTCAGCGCGGGGACCAACGGAACGTAAGCGCCTACCCATGGAGCTGAATCGCACAGAACTTGCGGCACGGCAGCGCATCGTCGGGGCCATTGTGCTCGCAGTGGGACTCGTGTTTGTGTTTCGCCTGTTCCAAATGCAGGTGACCACCCACGAATGGAAGAACCGGGCGGAGCGGTTGACCGAAGAGCAAGAAGTGCTGCATCCCTCACGCGGGCTTTGCTTGGATCGACACGGCGAGCTNTTGGTCGCCAACGCCCCCAGTTACGACTTGATGGTGGTGCCGAGATCCATGGCCGACATCGACACCACGGCCTTGGCCCAACTCTTGGGGTTGGGACGGNAGGAGCTCGACACCCGNTTGTCCAAAGCACGACGCTATTCTCGTTACAAGGCTTCCCCGCTCTTGCGCCAGCTGAACGCCGAGGAATACGCGAAACTCTCCCCCGAGCTGTGGCGCTATCCCGGGTTGTCCATTCGCACCAAACCTGTGAGGCAAAACGTTCACGGCATTGCAAGCCAAATCGTAGGCGAGTACCGCGAAGTGGACCGGGAAGACATGAACCGCGATGCACGGTATCGCCTTGGGGACTACAAAGGAAAGTCAGGGATTGAATCCCAGTTCGAATTGGAGCTGCGAGGGACACCAGGCATTCGACATCACCTCGTGGACGTTCGAAACAACGTGAGAAACACATTGACCGAACTCGACTCCTTGCCCGTCTCGGGAGAGGACGTCACGCTGACCCTCGATTTGGAATTGCAGCTGTACGCCGAGCAATTGATGCAGGGAAAACGAGGGGCTGTTGTGGCCATTGAACCTGCCACGGGAGANATTCTCGCTTTTGTCTCCGCCCCGTCGTACGACGGAAATTTGCTGACTGGAACGAGCCGAGGAGCGGCGTACGACAGCCTGTCCAAGCACCCTTGGAAGCCGCTGTACAACCGTGCCGTCCGAGGCACCTACCGGCCTGGATCCATCTTCAAGATGGTCCAAGGGTTGGTGGCCCTGCAAGAAGGGGTCATTTCTGAGCGCACCCACATCGTGTGCAACCGCGACATCATCGGATGCCACGGCGCCCACACCCAGGACGACTTGCGTCGGGCCGTCGTGCACAGCTGCAACCCCTATTTCTACGACGTCATGCGTCGCGGAGTCAGTCGCCATCCCGACCTCGACAAGTTTGACAACGCGCGCTTGGGCTTGGGGTGGTGGACCGAGCGGATCAAGGAGTTTGGGCTGGGCACCACTTTGGGCGGACACATCCCCGGCACCCGACCCGGCCTCGTCCCTGACACCACGTATTACGACAACATTTACGGCAAACGGCACTGGACCTACCGCACCATNTACTCCATCAGCATTGGCGAAGGTGAACTTCTCGCCACGCCNTTGCACATGGCCAACCTCGCGGCCATCATGGCCAACCGAGGTTGGTACATGGAACCGCATTTGGTGCGTGACATTGGGGGGAAGGGGAAACCGGACGCGCTGCAGCAGCGCCGCGAGGTCGGCGTGGATGCCGAGCATTTTGAGCCAATCCTTGACGCCATGCAGTTGGTGATTGAAGACGGCACGGGCACGGGAAGGAAGGCCTACACACGCGGCATCACCACCTGCGGCAAAACCGGAACGGTCCAAAACCGCAACAAGGCCGACCACAGCGTTTTCATGGCACTCGCCCCACGAGAAAACCCGCAGATCGCCATAAGCGTTTACGTGGAGAACGCCGGTGCGGGGGGCGATTGGGCAGCACCCATCGCTGGCCTGCTCGTGGAAAAATACATCCAAGGCGAGGTCGCGAGTTCCGAGCGCGAAGCCCGCATTTTGGGCGCCACCTACCCCCTTGACCCCGATTTTGCAGAAGCGGAATGGCCCACGTCATCCGTCAACACAACACCTGCCCCATGACCTCGCGTCGACTTCAACTCACCTCACGACTCGACTGGGTCATGCTCCTCACGGTGGTGCTCTTGGTCGTCCTCGGTTGGCTCAACATCGTCAGCGCCACGGCCGAGGCCGATGTCGTTTGGGACATGGGTGGAAAGGCAGGCAAACAGCTCATTTGGATGGGCGTGTGCAGCATCCTCATGGTGGGCCTCCTCGCGATCGAAGGGGAATTCTACATTCGCACTTCGGTCATCCACTACCTCGTGGTGCTCGCCTTGCTCGCGGCGGTCCTCGTGATCGGGAAAAAGGTCGGTGGGGCGCGGTCGTGGTTTGGGGTGGGCAGTTTTGGCATCCAGCCAAGCGAATTTGCCAAAACCGCCACCGCCCTGATGGTCGCCTGGTTCCTCAGCCGCGACGGACGACCTTGGCGCACCTTGGCAACCCGACTGCAATCCATTGCCCTGATTGCCTTTCCAGCCGGGTTGATCTTGCTGCAGCCCGACGCAGGCACGGTGCTGGTCTTTGGGGGCTTCGTGTTCGTGCTTTACCGCGAAGGCCTCAGCGGCAACGTTCTGCTCCTCGGGGTCTCTGCCCTCGTCTTGGCCGTGCTGACCATCCTGTTGGGCGCCTCCGAGAGCTGGTATCCCTTTGCCGGGATGAGCTCTGGGTTTTGGTGGTTCCTCGTGGCCTTGGCCGTGCTGGGGCTCGGCGCGTTGCTTCTCACGCGTGCCGCCACCCTTCCTCGCTTTCGCAAGCGAACCACAATCTGGGGAAGCGTGCTCCTTCTGGGAAGCATGATCTTCTCCACGGGTCTGCATCTTGGAATGGAGCACATCCTCCAGCGCCACCAACGGGAGCGCATTCACGTGTTGTTTGGCATTGACGTAGACAACCCCGATGCCGACTACAACATCCGTCACGCCAAGGCCGCCATTGGCTCAGGCGGTTGGACAGGCAAAGGGTGGGCGAAGGGCCCCATGACGGCATACGGCTTCGTGCCGGAGCAAGAGACCGACTTCATTTTTTGCACGGTAGGGGAAGAATGGGGCTTCCTCGGCAGTACCGGGGTCGTTTTGCTTTTTGTGTTTCTCATCCTGCGGGTCCTGCATCTTGCGGAGCGACAGCGCTCTCAATTCACCCGCATCTACGCCTACGCGGTGGCAAGCATCCTTTTCATGCACTTCTTGGTCAACGTCGGCATGGTCATCGGCCTGGCTCCCGTCATTGGCATTCCGCTGCCCTTTTTCAGCTATGGTGGGTCTTCCCTGATGGGCTTTACGCTGCTCTTGGGCATCCTGCTTCGATTGGACGCCGAGCGATTCTTCGTGCTGAGATAAAGCATTCGTCGATTTATTTTCGCTATTTGTTTGGATTTATCCACAAACGGTNGCATCTTGGGNTAATGAATATGTTCACCACTGCATGTTGCTGTTGCTGCTGCTGTCCTTCGGACAGGGGCCAATTGTACGTGCGTGGATAAGAGTTAAGACAAAACACGCAACCTCAAGAAGCCTCCGTTCGTAACGGGGGCTTCTTTTTTTGACCCAAACTGAGATGACCGCACCCATCCTCGACCCCAGACTCGCGACGCTTGACGAACTCCGTTGGCACGTCGGCAACACGCCGTTGCACCCCATGCTTCACCTGAGCCCTAAGCCCGGAGTGGAGATTTACGCCAAGCTCGAGTGGCAGCAATTTGGTGGCAGCGTGAAGGCGCGTCCCGCCTTCAACATCCTGCGCAATGCCGTGGCTTCAGGTGCCCTTCGCGGCCGTCGCTTGCTTGACGCCTCCTCGGGAAACACCGGCATTGCCTACGCCATTTTTGCGGCCGCAGCAGGAATTCCCGTCACGTTGTGCGTTCCGGAAAACGCATCCAAAGAGCGCAAGCACATCTTGAAATCCCTCGGCGTCGACTTGATCTTGACCAGCCCTTTTGAAAGCACGGACGGATCCCAAGATGTGGCTCGCGAGCTCGCGATGTCCCAGCCCGACAAGTACCACTACGTCGACCAGTACAGCAACGATGCCAATTGGATGGCGCACTACCACCACACCGGGGTCGAGTTGTGGGAAGAGACGCACCACCGCATCACGCACTTTGTGGCCGGACTCGGCACCACGGGAACCTTCACTGGAACGGGTCGACGCCTGAAGGAATTCAACCAAGACATCCAACTCGTGGCGCTCCAACCCGAGACCGCTCTGCACGGACTTGAGGGATGGAAGCACCTCGAAACGGCACGTGTGCCCAAGATTTTTGACGCCACTGTGCCGGATGATATGCGCTTGGTCACCACGGAAGCGAGTTACACCATGCTTCGTCGCGCGGCCAAGGAAGAGGGCCTTTTGATCAGCCCGTCCGCCGCGGCCAACCTTGCCGGAGCCGTGCAACTTGCTGAAGAACTCGAAGAAGGGGTCATTGTGACGGTGCTCGCAGACGACGCCACCAAGTACAGTGAAGTCCTTGAACGCCTCTTGCCATGAGCTTCCTTCCACTTGACATTGACCCCCAGGCCCTGAAGGCCATGACCGACCACGCTGAAGCCGCTTTTCCCAACGAATGCTGCGGATTCTTCTACGGTTCCGAAGACGGCCAAATCCGTGCCGTCACCGTCTCCACCGAAGTGACCAACAGCAAAGAGGGCGACCAGCGCCGTCGCTTCGCGATCTCGGACAAAGACTACCTCAACGCGGAGCGGCATGCCGCGCGCGAGGGGTTGACTTTGCTCGGCGTGTACCACAGCCACCCGCTCCACCCGGCGATTCCGAGTGAACACGATTTGGCCGTGGCTCTTCCCTATTTCAGCTACCTCATCGTGAGTGTGCAACCTGAAGGCACCGCCCACGTAAGGAGTTGGCAATTGGACGAAAGCCGGCAGTTTGCCGAAGAGGCCATTGTGGCCCTTCCCGACCACTGGCGGGTCTCCTGACCTCGACACAACAACAACATCACAACATTCTTGACATGGCTCAATTGATCATCCCCACGCCGTTGCGCAAATTCACCGACGGCCAAGGCATCTTCACCGAAGAAGCTGCCACCGTGAAAGACCTTCTCGCGGCCCTCGCCTCACAACACCCCGGCCTCAAGCCTCACTTGTTTGAGGACTCCGGAAGCCTTCGCAGCTTCATTCGAGTGTACGTCGGCGATGAAGACATTCATGCGCTTCAAGGCGAAGACACCGTTCTTCAGGCGAACGACGAAGTAAGCATCATTCCCGCGATTGCAGGAGGCGTCTGACCCCCCTGAGACTTGGAAACCATGGAACAGATTCAGTTCAGCAAAGAGGAGCTCGAGCGCTACAGCCGGCACCTCATCATCCCGGAATTCAACATCGAGGGCCAGCGCAAGCTCAAAGGCTCGAGCGTCCTCGTGATTGGGTCGGGTGGCCTCGGTTCGCCCCTTCTCTTGTACCTCGCTGCGGCAGGTGTGGGCCGAATCGGCATCGTCGATTTCGACACCGTGGATGCAAGCAACCTGCAACGTCAGGTGTTGTTTGGCATCCAATCGGTGGGAGTGGCGAAGGCCGTGGCAGCGAAAGAGCGTTTGGCTTCCCTCAACCCGCACATCACCCTCGAAGTGCACAACACCAAATTCACGAGCGCCAACGCCCGAGATCTCGTGCGCCAGTACGATGTGGTGGCCGACGGGACGGACAACTTCCCCACACGCTACCTCGTCAATGACGCGTGCGTGCTTGAAGACAAGGTCAACGTGTACGCCAGCATTTACCGTTTCGAGGGCCAAGCTTCGGTCTTCAACGAGCTCCTGCCCGACGGCACGCGTGGGCCCAACTACCGCGATTTGTTCCCCTCACCACCGCCTCCAGGCCTCGTGCCGAGCTGCGCGGAAGGAGGTGTCATCGGTGTGCTTCCGGGCATCCTGGGGTCGCTTCAAGCGCTCGAGGTCATCAAGGTGATCACTGGCGTGGGCGACACGCTGAGTGGACGTTTGTTCTTGTTTGACGCCACGGGATTCACCACGCGCACCATGAAGGTTCGCAAAGACCCNCGCAACCCGCTCAACGGCGAGNACCCCACCCAAACCGAACTCATCGACTACGATCAGTTCTGCGGCATCGGGGTGCCCGAAGCTCAGGANCGCGAAGTGACAGCCATCGACGTCCACGAACTCAAAGCATGGCGCGACNGCGGCAAGGAACACGTCCTCATCGACGTGCGCGAACCCTACGAATTCGGCATCGCTGAAATGGGCGGGGACCTCATTCCGCTCGCCACCGTCGTGGAGAGCACGACCCGCATCCCCAAGGATGTGCCGGTCGTGGTCCAATGCCGATCTGGAGCGCGAAGCGCCAAGGCCATTCGCCAACTCGAGGACGTCCACGGATACACCAACCTGGTGAACCTCACCGGAGGCATCTTGGCTTGGCAAGAACACATTGATCCGTCGCTGGCTCGGTATTGACCGAGTTTGGCACGGCATGTAAATTGAAGAGAGAAGCGTCGGCTCCTTGAGGGTTTTGGTTGGCCGACGTGGATAGGTTGAAGCAAACGGGGCTCCCATGTGGGAGCCCCGTTTTTCGTTGAAGTGACGCTTGGAATCACAGCCCGAGCAGCACCTCCGTCGGGGTCTTCCCGCCAAAGAGCATGCGCTCCGGGTTCTCAATCATTTCCTTGATCATGTACAAGAAGCCGACGCTTTCCTTGCCGTCGACAATGCGGTGGTCGTAGCTCAGGGCCACGTACATGATGGGGCGAATCTCCACCTTGCCGTTGATCGCGACAGGACGCTCCACGATGTTGTGCATGCCGAGGATGGCGCTCTGAGGGGGATTGATGATGGGCGTCGAAAGCATCGACCCAAACACACCCCCGTTCGTGATCGTGAAGGTGCCGCCCTGCATCTCATCCACCGTCAATTCTCCGTCTCGGGCGCGGATGGCCAAACGCTTGATTTCCGCTTCGATTTCCGAAAGGCTCAGCGTCTCCGCGTTGCGCACCACCGGGACCATGAGGCCCTTGGGCGAGCTGACCGCGATGCAGACGTCGGCGTAGTCGTGGTAGATGAGCTCTTTGCCGTCGATTTGGGCGTTGATGGCGGGGAATTCCGCCAGCGCCGTCGTCACCGCCTTGGTGAAGAAGCCCATGAACCCGAGGCCCACCCCAAACTGCTCGCGGAACGCGTCCTTGTGCTTGGCGCGCAAATCCATCACCGGCTTCATGTCCACCTCGTTGAAGGTGGTCAGCATGGCCGTCTCGTTCTTCACAGAGACCAAACGCTCCGCCACCTTCCGGCGCAGCATGCTCATCTTTTCGCGACGCGTGTCGCGGCTTCCACCCCAGCCAGAGCGGACGTTGCTCGCGTCAAAACCGGCGGCCAATGCCGCCAGTACGTCCTGTTTCAGGACACGGCCGTCTCGGCCCGTCCCTTGAATCGATCCTGCGGGAAGTCTCGCATCCGCCATCGCCTTTCGCGCTGCTGGAGAGGCGTGACCTGCTGCATGGCTCGCGCCCGACACCGCAGGAGCGGACGGGACGGGGACCGCAGCAGGGGCCGGTTCTGGATTCGGCGCCGCAGAGGGTGCAGGAGCTGCTTCCGGCTTCGGAGCTGGTGCCGCCGCGCCAGCAGGACGTTTTGCGTCCGTGTCGATCAAGCAACACACGTCCCCCACAGGAACGACATCCCCTTCTTCCACCTTCAACGTGATGACGCCTGCCGCTTCCGCCGGAAGTTCGAGGGTCGCCTTGTCCGAGTCCACCTCGGCAATGGCTTGGTCCTTTTCAACGTAGTCGCCGTCCGACACCAGCCACGTGGCGATTTCCACTTCGGAGATGCTCTCTCCGGGGCTAGGGACTTTCATTTCAAGAATCGGCATGATCGTGTCGTTGGGTAGTCTGATTCAGGTCAAAATTTCGCCATGGCCACCACCTCGTCGAGCAAGGCGTCATGACGTTGTTGGTGCACGGCAGGAGACCCCGAAGCTGGGCTGGCGCTCGCGCTGCGTCCCACGTATTGGGCTTGTCCCATGCCGTGGAGTTGCATCTGTTCGTTCACGAAGGTCCAGGCTCCCATGTTCCGAGGTTCTTCTTGCAGCCACACCACCTTGGCGTTCTTGGCGTAGCCAGCAATCACCTTCGCCATAGCCTCGGCCGGGAATGGGTGGAGCTGCTCCACGCGAACCACAGCGAGGTTCTTGGGCACGCGGTCCTCAAACTTCTCGAGCAAGTCGTAATAGACCTTGCCGGAACAGAAGACCACCGTGTCCGTCTTCTTCGACGCGTTGGGATCGTTGATGACTTCTTGGAACCCACCCGTGCTGAAGTCCGCCAACGTCGAAACCGCCTTGGGGTAACGCAGCAACTTCTTGGGGGTGAACACCACGAGNGGCTTGCGGAACGGACGGTGCACTTGACGCCGCAACAGGTGGAACATGTTTGCCGGCGTGGTGCAGTTCGCCACGACGATGTTGTCTCCTGAGCCGAGCTGCAAGAAACGCTCCATCCGGCCGCTGCTGTGTTCCGAACCCATGCCTTCGTATCCGTGAGGCAGGAGCAGCGTGAGGCCGTTCATCGTGCGCCACTTGTCCTCGCCCGAGGTGACGAACTGGTCCCACATGATTTGGGCTCCGTTGTTGAAGTCCCCAAACTGCGCCTCCCAAATGGTCAGCCCATTGGGATTGGCAAAGGCGTATCCGTATTCAAACCCGCTCACCGCGTACTCCGAGAGCAAGCTGTTGTAGACGTCAAACTGCGCCTGGCCCTCGCGCATGTGATTGAGCAGGATCAACTCGTCTTCGCTGTCCTCCGTCTTCACCACCGCGTGGCGNTGAGAGAAGGTGCCGCGCTCCACGTCCTGGCCGCTCAAGCGAANGGGGTGTCCTTCGTCGAGCAACGTCGCGTAGGCAAACATCTCGCCCATCGCCCAATCAAACTGGTCGTTTTCAATCATGCTCAAGCGGTCGGCCATCAGCTTCTTCACCTTGCGGAAGAACTTGGGGCCTTCCGGAAGCGTGTTGAATTTGGCGCCGAGCTCGAGCAATTTTTTCTTGGCCACTCCCGTCTTGGGGGAAGTGGTCAATTCTTCCGCCTTCGCGGGGCGGTAGCCCTCCCACAATTCGCTGAGGAAATCGTCCACCACGGAGCAAGCCATGGTCTTCGATTCTTCGAATCCGGCCTCCATCCGTGCGAGGAGCTCCTCCTTCATGGCTTCAGCCTCCGCCGCCGTCACCGTGCCGTCGGTCAGCAACTTCTGGAGGTAGGTCTCACGGGGAGACGGGTGTGAAGCGATGGCTTTGTAGAGCTTGGGCTGGGTGAATTTGGGCTCGTCGCCTTCGTTGTGGCCGTACTTCCGGTAGCCCAGCAAGTCGATGTAGACGTCGCGGTGGAAGGTTTGGCGGTAGTCCAACGCGATGTTCATCACCTGAACGACAGCCTCCACATCGTCCGCGTTCACATGGAACACCAACGACTGGGTGACTTTGGCCACGTCGGTGCAGTACGTCGAGGTACGAGCGTCGAGGTAGTTGGTCGTGAAGCCCACTTGGTTGTTCACGACGATGTGCACGGTGCCGCCCGTGCGGTAGCCGTCGAGTCCGGCCATTTGGGCGATCTCATACACCACACCCTGACCGGCAATGGCCGCGTCTCCGTGGATCAAAATCGGCAACACGCTCGATTCGTCGCCTCCGCGAGCGTCAATGCGCGCACGCGCGATTCCTTCCACCACCGGATCCACCGCCTCGAGGTGAGACGGGTTGGGGGCCAAGGTGATGGTGACTTCCTCGCCTGTGTCAGCCACTTGCTTGTTCGAGTAGCCAAGGTGNTACTTCACGTCGCCGTCAAACAGGCCGTCGCCGTCGTACGCTTTGCCTTCGAATTCGCAGAGGATGTTCGCGTACGGCTTGCCGAGGATGTGGGCCAACGTGCTGAGGCGGCCGCGGTGGGCCATGCCAATCACAACTTCTCGCACCCCGCGAGTGGTCCCCGTTTCAATCAAAGCATCCAANGCGGGAATCAGGCTTTCGCCCCCTTCGAGGGAGAAACGCTTTTGGCCGACGAACTTCTTNTGAAGAAACTCCTCAAACAACGTGGCTTGGCTGATTTTCTTCAGGGCGTGCTTCCGTCCTGCCGCGTCGAGACGGGGACGGTTCACGAGTTCGATGTGCTCCCGGATCCACTTCAAACGGTCGGTCTCGCGGATGTACATGTACTCAATGCCAATCGAGTGGCAATACGTCTCCTCGAGATGCGCTACGATGTTTCGGAGGGTGGCGGGACCGATGCCCACCTCGTTCCCTGCTTGGAAGACCGTGTCCAAATCTGCTTCCGACAGATCAAAATTCTCGAGAGACAGCGTCGGGGTGTAGGTGCGCCGGGCCCGGACGGGGTTGGTTTGGGTGAAGAGGTGGCCACGGGTTCGGTACCCGTGGATCAAGTCCAACACCTTGAATTCCTTCAGCGTCGCAGGGGACGCCGCGTCCTCGCCGTAATGGGCACGGCTTAGGTCAAATCCAGCAAAAAAAAGCCGCCACGTGCGGTCCACCGATTCGGGGTCCTTCAGGTAGCGTGCGTACAAGGCTTCGAGCGCGCCGGGTTCAGCGTTGCTCAGAAATGAAAGTGGGTCCATGAGGACAGGGGGCATTTAGCACTCGCAAAGATAAGCCGCTCGGGTCGGACTGCCCCAAGGATTCGCGGGGAATCAGTGGGTTCGGGAGGTCACGTGCTGGGCAAGTCCCTCGAACCACGAACCCACGTCTTCAGGCAGATGCAACTCCGCGAGTGCTTGTGTGGCTTCTGCGACGTGCGCTTCCATGCGGCGGCGCGCCTCGAGGTCGGCTCCGGCCAAGACCATTGCCTCACGCACGGCCCGCACCTTGGCCTCCGCCTGTTCCGTGCCCGTGGCAGGGTGTTTTCCCGCCCAAGCCTTCAACGCGTCGCAACCTTCCGCATGGGCCTCGGTGGTCAACCAGAGCAAGGTTTTTTTGTCCGAAAGGATGTCGCCTCCGACCTGCTTGCCCGTGGCTCCACTTTCCCCAAATGTGTCGAGGTAATCGTCCTGGATTTGGAACGCCAACCCCACGTTGACGCCGTAGCGGTACCACGCGCTCACACGCTCCGGAGAAGCCCCCGCGGCACGCGCGCCCATGGCCGCGGACGCCGCCAACAGCACGGACGTTTTGAGCCGAATCATGGCCACGTATTCCTCCACCGACACGTCGACACGGGCCTCGAAGGCCATGTCGCTTTGCTGCCCTTCGCACACTTCGCGCGACGTCACGTTGAACAAGCGCAACACGTCGGGAAGGGCTTCCGCTGGAGTCCCTTCGAGCGCCGTCAGCGCCAGCGTGTACATCACGTCACCGGACAAGATCGCCGCGTTCTCCGACCACTTTGTGTGCACCGTGGGACGACCTCGACGAAGCGGTGCTGCGTCCATGATGTCGTCGTGCATCAAGGTGAAATTGTGAAACAACTCCACCGCCAGGGCCGACGGCATCGCCTCGTCCATCGTGCCCCCTTCTGCTTCGCACGCCGCAAGCGCCAGCACCGGACGAATCCGCTTGCCTCCAAGGGAGAGCAAGTAGTGGACGGGTGCGTACAAGCCGTCCGCCGCCGAAGCGGGGTAAGCCTTGAGGAACGTAGCCATGGCCTGTTCCAACGCCTCGCGCCATCGGGCTTCGTGTGAAATGGAAGTCATGTGGAGGAAAGTCCTTGCGCTCAGAAATTGTTCGAGGGTCTCAGCGTCCGCGACGCAATTGGTCAAGGAGGTAGGTGCCGTATCCGCTCTTGACGAGCGGCTGGGCCAGGGCTTCGAGCTGGGCGTCGTCGATGAAACCCATGCGCCACGCAATTTCTTCGAGGCAGCCGATTTTCAATCCCTGCCGGTCTTCGATGACCTGCACAAACTGCGAAGCTTGCATCAGCGAGGCGTGAGTTCCCGTGTCCAGCCAAGCCATGCCCCGATCGAGAACACCCACATGCAATTTTCCAGCTTCGAGGTAGGCCTTGTTGACGTCGGTGATTTCATACTCCCCTCGCGCGCTTGGCTTCAGATTGGCCGCAATGTCCACCACGTCGTTGTCGTAGAAATAGAGACCTGGAACCGCGAAATTGGATTTGGGTTGGGCGGGCTTCTCTTCGATGCTCAGGACTTTGCCATCGTCGTCAAAATCCACGACGCCATAGCGTTCGGGGTCGCTGACGTAGTAGGCAAAGACAATGGCGCCATCGGGGTCGGTGTGGGCGCGCAGCGTTCGACCAAAACTCTTCCCATAGAAGATGTTGTCCCCGAGAACCAGCGCCACTTTGTCGTTGCCAATGAACTCCTTGCCAAGGACAAAAGCCTGAGCGAGGCCGTTAGGAACCTCCTGCACCGTGTAGGTGAAGGAGCAGCCGAGGTCAGAGCCGTCGCCGAGCAAGCGTTGAAACGCCGACGAATCCTCCGGAGTCGTGATGATGAGGATGTCCCGAATGCCGGCAATCATCAACGTCGACAGCGGATGGTAAATCATCGGCTTGTCGTAGATCGGCATCAATTGCTTGCTCACCGCCTTGGTCAAAGGCCAAAGCCGGGTGCCGCTCCCTCCCGCAAGAACAATTCCTTTCATGGGTGGAAGATACACACGTCCGGAAGTCAATTCCGGTTGCGGAGATCTTCGTGCTGCTCCTCGCCTTTTCCGGGGCTCATGCCTCTTTGGACTTGAAGCTCGGCGAGCGACAAATCCTCTTCCTCATCCAACAGGTCGATGAAGGGCTCGCTGAACGTTCGGGTGGTCACAAACTGCGCAAAGCTCATCAGGAGCGACGGCAACAACATCAAGTTGGTGAACATGGCCACGAGGAGCGTGACCGAGACGAGAACGCCGAGCGAGCGCGTGCCGTCAAATTCACTCATGGCGAACATCAAGAACCCAAAGAACAACACGATCGACGTGTACATCATGCTTACCCCCGTTTCGCGCACCGCGGCCAGCACCGCAGCGCGAATGTCCCACCCGTTAGCTCGAAGTTCTTGGCGGTATTTGGCCAAGAAGTGAATGGTGTCGTCCACCGAAATTCCAAACGCCACCGAGAACACCAAGATGGTCGACGGCTTGATTGGGATGCCGGTCCACCCCATGATGCCCGCCGTAAAAAGGAGCGGGAGCAGGTTGGGCACAAGGGCAATGCCCACCATTCGGGCACTCTTGAAGAGAAGGGCCATCACCAACGCGATCACGAGGATGGCGAGCGTCATGGAAATGGCGAGGTTCTTCACCAAATAATTCGTGCCTTCGAGGAACACGATGCTCGTGCCGGTGATGGTGAGGTCAAACTTCTCCGGCGGGAAAATGCTGTCGATGCGAGGACGCAAGGAAGCCATGAGCTCCTCCATTTCGAGGGTGCCGACGTCGGCCATGTTGGCGGAGACACGGGTCACGGTTCGAGAGGAGTCCACAAAGTTGGTCGTCACGGCATTCGCATCGTCGATGTCCGACGCCGCGGTTTCGCTGCCACGGAAATACGGCCCCATGAAGGAGCGCTCCTGACGGGTCGGGAGGCGGTAGCGGTCTGGGTCACCGCCGTAAAACGCCTGAACCCCAAACTTCACCGCGTCCACGGCACTGAGGCTTCGTGAAAACTCGGGGTATTCCCGGAGCAATTCCTGGAATTTTTCGATGCGCTTGAGGTTGGCCGGGCTCAGGATTTGGCCGGGCTTTTGGCCGTCGATGAGCACCTCAAAAGGCATCACGCCGCGGAAGCGCGACTCCAACCAACCGAGGTCCACCAGCACGCGATCTTCCTCGGGCAAGTCGTCCACAATGTTGCCCGTGGTGACCATCTTGGTCATGCCCCAGGCACTCAACATGGCGACGGCGAGCGCAGCGAAGTAGACTTGATTCCGGCGGGTTTGCACGGTGCGCACAAACGTCCCCACCACCTTGTCCACCCACACGCGGTCGAGGTGGGTCAAATGGCGCTCGCGGGGTTCGGGCAACCACGTGAACAGCGCCGGAATCAGGACGATGCTGATCCCAAACGCCACCATGATGTTCAGCGAAGACACCACCCCAAACTCCACCAGCACCGGGCTGTGCGTGAAGATGAACGTCGCAAACCCGAGCGCAGTCGTCGCGTTGGTCAGCAGCGTGGCGTTCCCCACCTTGGTCACCATGCGTTGCAGCGCAAGCATCTTGTTGCCGTGCCTCTTGAATTCCGCTTGGTATTTGTTGACCAGATAAATGCAGTTGGGCACCCCGATGACAATCATCAGCGGAGGGATGAGCGACATGAGCAGCGTCAAGCGGTAGTCCAAAAGGGACATCATCCCCAACGACCACACCACCCCCACAGCCACCACGGTCAGGCACACGCCCACGACGGCAAGGTTCCGGAAAAACAGGAACAGCAAAAGCGCGGTCACAGCGATGGCCGCGCCGATGAAGTACCCCAACTCGCCCTTCACCTTGTTGGTGATGGAGATCCGGATGTAGGGCAGTCCACTGAGGTGGGTTTCGATTCCCGTGTCCTGAGCCCAACGGTCCGACACCTCGATGATGTCCTCCACGATGCGCCCGCGCTTGGCGGAGTTGAGCATGTCGTGGTTGAACACCACCATCATCAAAGTGGCGTCGTTGTCGGGGTTGTAGAGCAGCCCGTCGTAGAACGGAAGCGACCGCACTTGGTTGACAATTTCGTTGGCACGCGCGTCCGTCAGAGGCGGGGCGTTCTCCTCTCGGTTGACCACATCCGGAGCCACGGCCTGCAGCAAAAATTGCCGGTCTGTCGGGTGCTTGACGACTTCGAATGCGTTGGTGATGGCGAAGACCGAGTCGATGATGACGGTCGGTTGGCCGTCCACCGTAACCCGCAGGGCCCGAATCTCCTCGGCCAGTTCATGCCACGCCTGCAAGCCCTCGGCCGTCCGCAACCGCGGATCTTCCACGCCAATGACCAAGACATTTCCCTCCGCGCCAAAGGACTCGAGGAACCGGGCGTGCGCCAATTCCGAAGGGTCATCCTCGGGCAAGATGCCGCCGTACTTGTACTGCATCTTGAGGTCGGGGATTTGGAGCCCCATGAACACGGTAAGCGCGAACAAAGCCACCACCGCGGGAAGGCGGTGCCGAATCAAATAGGATGCAATGCGAAGCCACATGAAGAGGTGCAAAGAAACAACAAGCAGGGGCGCAGACCCCCACCGTCGAACTACCTTTGTGCCCATGGAAAACTACGACGTCGTCGTCATCGGAAGTGGCCCGGGGGGCTACGTGGCGGCCATCCGCGCGGCGCAACTCGGTTTGCGCACGGCTTTGGTGGAGAAATACGCCACGCTCGGAGGCACGTGTTTGAACGTGGGTTGCATCCCGTCCAAGGCGCTTTTGGACAGCTCGGAGCACTACCACCAAGCCAAGGAGCAATTCTCCGCGCACGGCATTGAGGTGGGTTCCCTCGGCATCGATTTTCCCCAAATGATTGCCCGCAAAGGAGAAGTGGTGGCCCAAACCACCGAGGGCATCAACTTCCTCATGAAGAAGAACAACATCGACGTCCACCAGGGGGTCGGTTCGTTCGTCGACGCGCACACCGTCGCCGTCACTCCCTCCAAGGGCAATGCGACGAACATCGGCGCCAAGCACGTCATCGTCGCCACGGGCTCCAAGCCCAGCACGCTGCCGTTCATTGAAGTCGACAAGAAACGCGTCATCACCAGCACCGAAGCGTTGAGCTTGCCCAAGCTGCCCAAATCGATGGTCGTCATCGGCGGCGGCGTCATCGGCCTCGAACTCGGCTCGGTGTACGCCCGCCTCGGCACGGAGGTGAGCGTCGTGGAGTACGCCGACAGCATCATTCCCACCATGGACCGCGCGATGGGCAAAGAACTCATGCGTTCCATGAAAAAACTCGGGGTGAAATTCCACCTCAAGCACGGCGTGAAGGAAGTCACCGCCACGGGACGGAGCGTCACCGTCAAGGCCGACTCCGCGAAAGGCGACGAAGTGACTTTCAAGGCGGAGTACTGCCTCGTTAGTGTGGGCCGTCGTCCTTACACGGAAGGACTCAACCTCGAAGCTGCGGGCCTCACGACAGACGAACGTGGCCGCGTGGATGTTGACGCACACATGCGCACCAAGGTGCCGCACATCTTCGCCATTGGCGACGTGGTCCGCGGAGCGATGTTGGCGCACAAGGCTGAAGAAGAAGGCGTGTTTGCCGCCGAAACCATCGCCGGCCAGCACCCGCACATCGATTACAACCTGATCCCCAACGTCGTGTACACCTGGCCGGAAGTGGCCGGGGTCGGCGCGACCGAGGAGCAGTTGAAGGCGGACGGGGTGCCGTACAAGAGCGGGAGCTTCCCGTTCAAGGCGAGCGGTCGCGCCCGCGCGAGCATGGACACCGACGGACTCGTGAAGGTGTTGGCGCATGCGGAAACGGACGAAATTCTTGGCGTGCACATGTGTGGCCCTCGCGCGGCCGACATGATTGCCGAGGCGGTCGTGGCCATGGAATTCCGAGCCAGCGCTGAGGACATCGCCCGCATGAGCCACGCGCACCCGACGTTCACCGAGGCCATCAAGGAGGCGGCCCTGGCCGCGACCGACGATCGCGCGCTGCACATTTGAGCCGCTCGGTTGTTGTGAACCCCATGAGCCAGCCGTTGAAGACCTGCATCCTTCTTGTGAATTTGGGCACGCCCGACGCCCCGACCGCGGGCGCCGTGGGACGCTACTTGCGCGANTTCCTGGGAGATGGCCGTGTGATTGACATCCCGTGGTTGCCCAGAAAAATCCTGGTGAACGGCGTCATTGCNCCCATCCGCAGGTTCCGCAGCGCGCGGGAGTACAAGAAGGTGTGGACCGACGAGGGGTCTCCTCTGCTGCTCTACGGAGAAGCGTTGCAACGGGATTTGCAAGCGCGACTCAGCACCGCCGAATCGCAGGAAGCGTTTGGAGGCGAGGTTGTCGTGGAATTGGCGATGCGCTACCAAAACCCCTCCATGGACCACGTGATGGCCCGCATGGAGAAGGCCCGCTACGACCGCATTTGCATCCTGCCGTTGTACGCTCAATACGCGTCGGCCACCACGGGATCGACGCTGGAAAAGGCGTTCAAGGTTCTGAGCAAGTGGTACGTGATTCCAGAAGTCGTGGCGGTGAGCCAGTACTGGGATTTTGAAGGGTACTTGAAGGGGTTTGTGGAGCAGGCGGCGGCGTTTGATTTGGCCTCCTACGACCACATTTTGTTCAGCTACCACGGGCTTCCGGAGCGGCAGGTGGACAAGATCTACGAAGACCAAAAGTGCGCCAACCACAGCTGCGAGGACGAGATCAACGAAGAGAACCGGCAGTGCTACAAGGCGACGTGTTACGCGACCAGCCGGGCCCTCGCCGACCGATTGGGCCTCGCGGAGGATCGCTACACGGTATGCTTTCAGAGCCGCTTGGACAGCAAATGGTTGCGCCCCTTCAGCGACGACGTCATTGTCGAGCGGGGCGAGGCGGGCGACAAGAAGCTTCTCGTGTTCAGCCCGGCGTTTGTGGCCGATTGCCTCGAAACCCTCATTGAGATTGGCGAAGAATACCAAGAGGTGTTCGAAGAGCACGGCGGCGAAAAAGTGGAGCTCGTCCCAAGCTTGAATGCCCACCCCGCATGGGTGGAAGGTCTTGAGGACCTCGTTCGCCAGCGCATGGGCGTCGCGGCCCGTTCGCATGGCGCAGCGGTTGCCTCCGACGAGGCGAACGCCTAACTTCCGCGCATGGTTGTGCGCCCCCTTCCTCCTTTGAACGCCCTGTGTGCCAAGCACGAGCACGTGGTGCTTTTTTGGGACGAGCGGGTCGAGGGTCGCGCCTTGCTGGGCGTCGGCGCGCGAAGGTCCCTTTCCATCGCGCATCCCACTCCAGGCGATTGGGCGTTGTGGGAAGCCTTCGTCGAAGAGGGCGAGCGCCGCAAGGCATGGACCGCTGGTTGGTTGGGGTACGATTTGCATGCCAGCCTCGACTTGGCCGAGACAAACCACGTGCCCCGCGATGTGCCAAACCATCCGGGGGGTTGGCCTCTGCTCGTATGGTGGGAACCTGAAGTGGTTGTGGAGTGGCCCGCAGGGGAATCCGAACCCGTGCTGGTTTCGGGAGGCGAGGTGCCNTGGGTGCAGGAGGTTNTGGCCGCGGCTCGGGGCGAAAATTCAGGGCAGCCGCTCCAAGCGACTGCGGATTCTCCCGGGAGCTGGGCCGCGTTGACCCCAATGTGGAATGAGGATGAGTACCGGTCCAAATTTGAGGCCGTGCACCAAGCCCTTCAACGCGGAGACATCTACGAAATGAACTTGTGCATGCCTTGGGAAGGAAGGGCCCCCGGACACGCGAGTTGGTCCGTGTTCGCTCGGCTCGCTGAAAAAACCAAAGCACCGCACTCGGCCTACGTCCAGGCCGGGACATGGCGCACGTTGTGCGCAAGTCCCGAGCGGTNTTTGGCCAAACAAGGCCGCAGGCTTCTCTCCCAACCCATCAAGGGCACGGTCCGCCGTGGCGCCACAACGGCCGAAGACGAAGCTTTGAAAGCGCAGCTCGCAGCAAGCGAGAAAGAGCGGGCGGAAAACGTCATGATTGTCGACCTCGTTCGCAACGATCTCAGTCGGGTTGCAGAACGCGATTCGGTCACGGTGGAGGAGCTGTTTGGGATCCACACTTTCGGCACGGTCCACCAAATGATCAGCACGGTGGCTTGCACACTGCGCCCTGACGCTTCCCCTCTCGACATCCTGCGCGCCACGTTTCCCATGGGGTCCATGACGGGTGCGCCCAAACTCAGCGCCATGAGGCACATCGCCCGCCTGGAAGCCGCGGGGCGGGGCGTGTACAGCGGCACCATTGGCTTCGTGGATCCCGACGGCGACTGGGACCTCAACGTCGTCATTCGAAGCCTGATGCACCGCGCAGATACCGGGCGCGTCGACGCCACCGTCGGAGGCGCCATCACGCTCCTGTCGCAAGCTCATTCTGAACACGAAGAATGCCTGCTCAAAGCAGAGGCCCTTCGCCAATGCCTCGCGCCGTGAAAGAGTTGCTTCGTCACGTTCAGCGAGCCCTTGAAAAGGCCGGGGTTGGTTCCACCGATTCTGTGGTGGTGGCCGCAAGCGGAGGTCTCGACTCCACCGCCCTGCTGCACCTTCTTCACGAAACGGGCCGACCCCTCGTTGTGGCGCATGTCGACCACGGCATGCGTGGAGAAGAAAGCACTGCCGACCGAGACTTCGTAGCCCAATGGGCCGCACAACATGGACAGCCTCTTGAGGTGCTGGAGCTTCCCGGCAAGGAGGTCGAGGCGGGGCCGCAAGGATTTCAAGGGGAGGCACGGAAACGGCGGTTGACGTGGTTGGAACACGTTCGCCAAGCGCACGGTTCCGCGGCCGTCCTGACCGGACATCACGCGGACGACCAAGCCGAGACATGGCTGCTCCATGCGATGCGCAGCCCCGATCCTTTGGCCGTGCACGGCATGGCGTTGCGAGAAAACCACGTGGTTCGACCCTTGCTTGGAGTCACCCGAGCCGAGATTCACAAAACGGCCCAAGAGCAAGGATGGACTTGGCGGGAAGATGCGAGCAACGCCTCGTCGGCCTACTTGCGCAACCGCATCCGCCACGAAGTCTTGCCTCTGCTCGACGACTTGCGACCCGGAACCAAACGCCACCTTCAGGCGCTTGCGGAACGTTCTGCCGACGTGCATCTCGCCCTCACCCCTTTGGTTGAAGCCGCACGCCGCGACGTCGAAACGACCCCAGGCAAGTGGGACCTGAATGCGTTGCAACGGAATCCGCTCGCCCGAGAGGCCTTCAGGCGCACGCTCGGAGAACGCGGCTGGAGTCATGCCCACGCCTCGCATGCACTCCGTTTGGCCCAAGCTCAAGTGGGGGCCAAAGTCCACGGCCCCGATGCCATCTTCTTGCGTGAGCGGGACCACATTGCTGAATTTGACGCAGAAGAAAACAGCTCTTCCCCAAGCCGCATTCACATTGATGCCCAGAACGAATCTTGCTCGGGCGCCGCTTGGACCTCGCTTGGCGCGCTTTCTTGGGGTCCACATCTTGCGCCCAAGGTCCTCTCAGACCTTTCCCTCCAAACCTGTTGGATCCCCACCTCCTGGTGTCCTGTCGCTCTTCGACCTTGGCAAGAGGGTGACCGAATTCAGCCGCTTGGCATGAAGGGCCACAGCCTCGTGAGCGACGTCTTGACGCAATCCAAGGTCCCGCACAACCTGCGGCACGGCGCGTGGGTCTTGGAGCGCTCAAGCGACGCCCGTGTGTTGTGGGTCGCCGGCCAAAAACTCTCGGAGCAAGCGCGTCTGCATTTGGATCAACTTGGCGACACGCCAGGCCTTCTGTTCACCTTCGAGCCCTCGACAACACCATGAATTCTTCCCAAATCCCCTCTCCTAGACAGCTCAACGGCCAAGACCGCGAGGTGGCCCAAGCTTGGTTCCTGGTCCTGGCGGGTTTGTTCATCGCGAGTCTCGTCTCTTGCAACCTCATTTTCCGCAAATTCTTCCTGTGGGAATGGGGAGGCATGACCTTCGAGCAAAGCGTCGGCTTGTTGCCGTACCCTCTGACCTTTTTGGTCACGGACTTGATCAGCGAAATTTTCGGCAAGCGCAAAGCCAACCTCGTGGTGCTGTCAGGCTTGGCGGCTTCGGTCATCACTCTGGTCATCGTTGCCGTGGCAGGCCAGGCGGAAGCCGCCGCGTGGTCTCCCGTGACAAGCGATCAATTCGACCACGTCTTTGGCCAAACCGCGCTCGCCGTTGGAGCGAGCATGGCAGCCTACCTCTTGGCGCAATTTTTAGACGTTCGCATCTTCCATTTTTGGAAGGGCTTGACGCAGGGTCGTCACCTCTGGCTTCGCAACAACCTTTCCACCATTCCGTCCCAAATCGTGGACACCACCACCGTGCTGATCCTGCTTTGTGCCGTGGGTGAGATCGGCTGGGATCGATTCGGCGTACTGCTCCTGAATGGCGTGGCCTTCAAAGCCTTGGTTGCGGCACTTGACACGCCTTTGGTGTACCTCGGCGTCGGCTGGATGCGGCGGCGTTTCCGCTTGGACCCGGGCCAGGAGATCGAACTGTAACGCACGCCTTGCTCACGAGGCGTTGTGATGAATTGGGCACGGTTCCCCTTCCTGCTGCCTGCGCGCGCGATATCTTTACGAGCCAAGAACCCTTGAACATGCACGATTGCACCTCGATCGCCTCGGCCCTGATGTCACGCACCCTTCGTCTGATGGGCGCCACCTGTGCCGCTCTTTTGTTGTTCTTCAGCCCTGCTGCCCAAGCCCAAATCGAAGACCCCGTCACGTGGGAATTTGGGTTGTACGCCAACGAACAAGAGGGCATGCACGACTTGGTCATTCACGCCACCGTCGACTCGTGCTGGCACATCTACAGCCAGGACAACGACCCCAACAACGGTCCTGTTCCCACCTACTTCGAATTCGAGTGGCCAACCGGCGTGACACCACAAGGCCCAGTGAACGAATGCACGCCGTTGGAGGAATACGACCCCAACTTCATGATGGACTTGAAGTTCTTCGAGGAAGAGGTGTACTGGCGCCAAACCGTCGACCTCAGCGGAGCTCAGGCCAATGACAGCTTGAAAGGGTTTGTCCTGTTCATGGTGTGTGACGCAAGCATGTGCTTGCCTCCGGAGGAAATTCCGTTTGCCGTCGCAACCCAAAACGTGCAGTCCACTCGGCCCAACTGCTGTCCGCCGTCGCAACATTGGTGCGACCACGGGGCAAGCACAGGTCACGATGAAGAGGGCCACGACGAAGGAATGTTCAGTGAGTCGAGCTCTTCCCAAGCGGACCAAGGAGGTTCTTCTTCTGAAGAGAGTGAGGAGAGCCTGCTTTGGACGTTCCTGTTGGGCTTTGGATTGGGGCTTGCCGCCCTCCTGACGCCTTGCGTGTTCCCCATGATTCCGATGACGGTGAGCTTCTTCACCAAACAATCCAAAACCCGAGCCGAAGGCATTCGCAACGCTTTGATTTATGGGTTCTTCATCATCTTCATTTACACCGCACTTGGCTTGGCGTTGACCGCGTTCTTCGGTGTGGACGTCCTGAATGTCATTTCGACCGACCCCATTTTCAACGTGTTCTTGTTCCTGTTGTTGCTTGTCTTTGGCGCCAGCTTCTTAGGAGCATTCGAAATTCAACTGCCTTCGAGCTGGGCCAACAAAGCGGATGAAGCGTCAGATCGCGGAGGCATCGTAGGCATCTTCTTCATGGCCGCGACTTTGGCCATCGTTTCTTTCTCTTGCACCGGACCCCTCGTGGGATCCGCACTCGCCGGAGCCGCCACGGGATCGTTCGCCGCTCCAACCGCAGTCATGCTTGGTTTTTCCTCGGCGCTCGCCCTTCCCTTTGGCTTGTTCTCCGCCTTCCCCGGCTGGCTCAACAGCCTTCCTTCAAGCGGGGGTTGGCTCAACAGTGTCAAGGTTGTCCTCGGCTTGCTTGAAATTGGCTTCGCCTTCAAATTCTTGAGCAACGCTGACCTCGTGCTTCAGCTCGGCCTCCTCCAACGCGAACTGTTCATCGCCATCTGGATTGCGGTGAGTTTGACCATTGCGTTTTATTTGTTTGGGTGGTTCACCCTCCCCCACGACAGCAAGGTGGANCGCATCGGCGTGTTTCGGTTTTCCTTGGGCATGTCCTTCATGATGCTNGGCATTTACCTCGTGCCAGGCATGTGGGGTGCACCGGTAAACCTCATCAGCGGCTTCCCTCCTCCAACCTTCTACAGCGAATGGCAACAAGGTGGAGGAGCAGAGGGTGGAACGCACGGCGGCCACGTGGAAGCTCGATTCGACGATTACGAAGAGGGTCTCGCAGCTGCGCAAGCCGAGAACAAGCCCATGCTCCTCGACTTCACAGGCTGGGCGTGTGTGAACTGCCGCAAAATGGAAGAGCAAGTTTGGTCGGACCCCGAAGTGGCGAAGATTTTGACCCAAGATGTGGTCTTGGTGTCGTTGTATGTCGACGACCGCAAGCCGCTTCCCGAGTCGGAACACCGCGTCGAAAAATACGGGGGGAAGGATTTTCGGATCAAAACCATTGGCAACAAGTGGTCTTATTTGCAAGCTTCTCGATTCAACCGCAATGCCCAACCGTTCTACGTGATGATCGATCAAGACGGAGAGCACATTGGAGGAAGTGCCGGCTACGACCCTGATTCCGACGTCTTCATCGACTTCCTCAAAGAGGGCTTGTCTGAATTCAACCGTTGACTCAAGCAACCCAAACACAAAGCGCAGCGACTTCCGAAGCCTTTGCGACTCAAGTTTGGGTCATGAACACCATCTTTGACCCTATGCGCATTCGAGACCACTTCGAAGAGAGTGCCCAGTTGGCCCAAGACCTCCTCAAAGACGAGGAATTCTTGCAGGCCCTCAGCCGAGGTGCGCAGGTGCTGGTTGACGCACTGAAGTCTGGCCACAAAGTCATGTCGTGCGGCAACGGCGGCTCCATGTGCGACGCCATGCACTTTGCCGAAGAATTGAGCGGTCGCTACCGAGATGACCGCAAACCGTTTGCCGCGATGTCCTTCTCAGATCCTTCCGCGATGACATGCATTGGGAACGACTACGGGTTCGACAAGGTCTTTGCACGTCAAACCCAAGCGCTCGGGCGACCAGGCGACGTCTTGCTCGCCATCAGTACGAGCGGGAACTCCCCCAACATTCTGGCTGCCGCCAAAGAGGCCCAGCTCCTCGGAATCAAAGTCCTGTCGTTGACTGGCAATGGCGGAGGACAACTTTCAGGGCTTGCTGATGTCGACGTCTGCGTGCCTTGGAACGGGTACGCCGACCGCATCCAAGAGGTTCACATCCGCTGCATTCATGCGTGGATCGAGAGCATTGAGAGCGCGTTAGCCTGAAGCCATGGTCGTCCAAACGTGGGCCTTCGTTCCAACGAAGGTGAATCACCCGTGGGTGAATGTGGAGCTCCGTGCCGAACAAGGAGCTGTTCTTCGCACATCCGGCGTGTCCTATTCCGCAACCCTGGCTTCTCTTGCACGCATCCGTTCCGCGCTGCAAGGCCTTGGCGTCGCATGGCCCGGGAAAGCCTTAACCCTGAACGTTCATCCCGCTTGCACAGCCGAAGACATGCCCTTTGTCGACGTGGCATTGAGCCTTGCATTCCTCGTCGTTCAAGGCCAGATGAGTGCGGCGCTTTTGTCCAAGGTGGCCAGCACGGGTATGCTCAGCCTGGAAGGTGACTTGCGTTGGCCTGGACTGACCTTGGCTCAACACAAGTCGAATGCGGTTTCGCAAAGTCAAGCGCCTGAGGGGGTTGCGTTGTGGATCGGTCCAGATCTTCCGCATGCTGCCCCTCTCTTCGAAACCGAATGTCGCGCACCCCACTTGAGCGTGGTCACAACGCACTTGCCAACTTGGGTGAAACAAGCCCCCCAACACCTTGAGCCGTTTCGGCCAAGGCATGGCCAAGGCCCCTCGCTTGGGTGGGCCACACTCCAAGGGGAAGGCTGGGCCAAAACGTGGTTGTGCATTGCAGCCAAACATCGTTGGCCCGTGTTGATGGCTGGCCCACCTGGCGTGGGCAAGTCCAGTTTAGCCCGGGCGGCGAGCTTGTTGCTCGGGCCTGAAAAGCCTTGGGTGGCCCCTCACCCTGCTGGCGGTGTTGCCGGCCTGTTGGGGTCGTGGCGAAAAGGTCAACCTGTTCCCGGTGCATGGGTCTTGGCCGACGGAGGCACGTTGTTCCTCGATGAGTTTCCCGAATGGCCTAAACCCGCTCGTGAAGCGTTGAGGCACATCATGGAAACTGGCGTGCTCGACTTGCACCGTGCGGAGGGTTCAGCACGGTGGCATTCCAACGCATGGACCCTTGCCGCCATGAACATGTGCCCGTGCGGGCAACACGAACGGGGGTGCGCCTGCACGGAAGGCGAGCGCCTGCACTATCGAAAAAAGATCAGTGCGCCACTCCTGGAGAGGTTTCTCGTTCAACTCGACGTCAACGGCAGCGACCTGAATGAATGCAAACGCACTTGGGAGGAATGCCAAGCATGGGTTCGCAAGCCCATGCCATCCATGCATTGGACCCCAAAAGCAACCGAAGCATTCTCGCTCATCCTCTCCCAAGGCCTGACAAGCCGAAGACTCCAAGGGAATCTCCGCAAATTGGCGGAAGGACATGCTTCGTGGTGCTGTCGAAGCAACGTTGTCGAAGAAGACGTCCGCCAAGGATACCATGTCATGTGGATGAATCGGTCCGGATGGCTCAATACCTTGGCGTCCCAATCCCAAGGAGGCCATGACGGAGTGTATTTTTAACGCATGGCAACGGTCATTCCCGCAAGGGGCAAATGCCCCAACCTGCACGAAACGGTGTGGTTAGCTCCCAATGCAGCTGTGGTTGGGGAGGTGGACATGGACGCCCAAAGCACCGTTTGGTTCTCGGCAGTCGTTCGCGGAGATGTCGCGCCCATTCGCATCGGCGAACGCGTGAACATCCAAGATGGAGCTGTCATTCACGGCACTTTTGAAAAAAGCCACACNGTGCTCGAAAACGATGTTAGCGTGGGACACAATGCCATTGTGCATGGCGCGCACGTGAAAAAAGGNGCNCTGATTGGCATGGGGGCCGTCGTCATGGATCATGCGGTCATTGGCGAGCGTTCCGTCGTCGCTGCCGGGGCCGTGGTGTTGGCCGGAACCGAGATTGGAAATGGTGAGTTGTGGGCTGGCGTTCCCGCCAAAAGACGAGGGATGGTCAGCGATGAACTTCGCGAGCATTTGAGTTCCACAGCGGCACGCTACGTCGAATACGCAACCTGGTTTCAAGACCAGACTCTCTGAAAAACGGTTGGCCTGACGGCCCGCCACTTACTTGGGCTCAGGCCACGCCACTTCGACCAACTCCACTGGCTGGCCCAAAATGTGCGCCGCACCGTCGGCAAACGACTGGGTCCAATCGGTCACTTCAAATCGTCGACTTGGCGAAGATCCAGCGGCCAACAGCCCCCGCTTACCTAGCACGTGTTCCACATGTTGAGACACGATGCTCGGCGCATCAAGAACCGCCATATCCCCAGGCAATTGGGCACGGATGTCGTCCATGACCAACGGATAATGCGTGCAGGCCAACACCAGCGCGTCCTTACAACTGGCCCATCCGTCGGCGAAATACGCTTCAACCACCGCATGCGAAATGGTTCCGTTGTGGAATCCCTCTTCAATCGCACTCGCCAACAGGGGTGTGGCGAGCGACTCTACGCGAATGCCCCGTGCGAGCAACAGCCGGTTGTACAGGCCGCTCTGAACGGTCGCACGCGTCCCAATCAACCCGAGATCTCCCCCCGGGTGATGTTGGGCCGCCCACTCCACCACTGGGTGCACCACGTCGAAGACCGGCACGTCCGGGCCCGCAAGCTCACGTACTTCTTCCATGGCGTTGCTAGATGCCGAATTGCACGCCACCACCAGCGCTTTGCAGCCTTGGCCGAGGAGCCTTTGCGCGATTCCAGTGGCGTATTCTTTCAGGCGCTCGGGACTCTTGTCCCCGTAGGGCATGTGGGCCGTGTCGCCCACATACCGCAACGACTCCCGAGGGAGCCGTTCCAGAAGGGCTTTGGCAATCGTCAGACCACCAATGCCCGAGTCAAACATGCCGATGGGCGCGTCGTTGCTCATGGCATCTCGAATGCCAGAATCACATGCCCAGCTTGGTCTTCACCAAGCCGCTCACGTCCTCGCCGCCGTTGTACAAGGTCACCCCCGTGCTCGTGTCGAAAATGTAGGTGAAGCCTTGCTCCTTGCCCACCGCTTCAATGGCCTTTCGAACGCGCTCCACCATGGGAGTCAACAATTGCTGCTCCATTTGAGCGAGGTCGTTTTGGATGGTCATTCCAAACTCTTGAAGTCCCGCGTCGAGTTGTTGAAGTTCACGCTCTTTTTGCTGGCGGATGGCGTCGGGCCATGTCGCAGCCTTGGCCTGGTAGTCGGCAAACTTGGTTTCCAGTTCGCCCTGCATGCGCGTCACTTCGGATTCGTACTCCGCCGCTGCGGATTCAATCGTGGCTTGGGCGTCCGCACGCTCAGGCAACGTCAACAAAATTTCTTGAGCGTCGAGGTGCCCGAATTTTTGGGCCACAGCGTCCGTCAATCCGAGAACGGCTGCACAGGCGAGGAGAAGGAAATGTTTCATGATGTTCTTGTTCAGGATAGGTAAGGTCGGTATGGGTCTTGCTTCGCCCATCTCGACCGGGAAAAGGAGAGTTCGTTTGTTCAATTCTTGCCCCCCGGCTTGGTCATGGATCCCGACGTGCCACGGGTGGCGCTGTTGACGCGATCGCGAGCATCGTCCTTGGCGCCATTCACGGCGTCACGACCTTTGTCCATCAGGCTGTCCCCGCCCTTGCCGCCATCCTTGCCCCCTTCTGGGGTCACGGTCTCCCCGGGGACGTAACCCAGCTTTTTGATGAGGCGTTCCGAGATGTCGTATTTGGGGTTGGTGTAAAGCATGTTGCTTTGGTTGCTCTTGTCAAAAATGACCATGTATCCGCTGCCCGAAGCGATGTCCTTGAGCGACTCAAAGATCTGCTGCTGGATGGGTTCGATCAGCTCCTGGCGCTTTTGGAACAGCTCGCCGTCCACCCCAAACTTCTGCTTCTGCATCTCCTTGGCTTCCGCGCGCTTCTTCGCGATTTCATCCTCGCGCTTGACGCGCATCTCCGCCGTCAGCAACACGCGCTCGGCGCGGTAGGCCACTTCCAAGCGGTCCGCCGCTTCGAGCTTGGCCTCAATGTCCGCTTGCCATTGGATGGCGTAGTTGTTCAGGTCGGTTTGAGCTGTGGCGTACTCCGGCATGTGCAGCAGCACGTACTCCGAATCGATGTAGGCAAACTTCTGGGCTTGAGCCGTCCACGTGGTCAGGGCCAAAGCAGCCAACACCAACCCGTGGCTGGCGAAGCGCTTGAGGATTTGAGAAATCGAGGTCATGAGGTTGTCTTGTCAAATTTGGGGCCAAATTCCTCCGTCCGTCAAAGGTCGCCCATGTTCATGCCAATGGAGAAATGGAATTGCCCCCGAGACATGTTGGGCACTGCGGGCAAGTCGTCAAGCCTCCAACCGTAATCCAGGCCCAACAGCCCAAACATCGGCAAGAAGATGCGCATGCCCACGCCTGCCGAACGGTAGACTTGGAATGGATTGAACGCACGAGGGTCCTCCCAAGTATTCCCCCCCTCCAAAAAAGCAAGGGTGTAGATGGTCGCGCTGGGGTTGGTGCTGAGCGGGTAGCGCAGTTCCGCGCTGTATTTCGCCACAACCGGAGCGCCCGTATTCCGATCAGGGGCCGTCAAACTCAGGTCATCGTAGCCCCGCAGATTCAAGATTTCTCGACCGTCGAGCACGAAACCGCTCAAGAACACCCCACCGAGGTAGAACCGTTCAAACGGACTGAGCCCGGCCTGTCGGTTGTACGAACCGATGAGGCCTACACCTGCGGCGGTGCGCAACACGAGGCTCTTGGGATTCTCACCTCCAGATTGGGTCAGCGGCGTGTACCACTCCGCCTTGACCTTCCATTTGTGGTACTCCACCCAGCGGAAGCGGGTTTGGTCATCGACAGGAGAACCGTCCGCGTTGGTGTAAAAGCCGTCGGGGCGGAACGAGCTGTAGGGAGGTGTGGCCTTGACGCTGACCTCCACATTCGAACCCCAAACTGGGAAAATCGGATCGCTGACCGAATTTCGGCCCACCACCGCAGTCAACGCCAAGTTGTTGGCGCGGCCGTTGGTAAAGCTGAAGAACGACCCGAATTCGTTCAAGTTGAAGTGCTGATAGGACAAGGCCGCCTGGAACACGAACCAGTCGTCTGGCTTCTTCCAACGTTGGCCCAAGCCAAGCTGAGCACCNGTGATTTCCAACGACTGACGAGCCTCGTTGACCACCCCATCGATGTTCTTGGGCTGGCCGTTGCTTTGGATGGACCTCCAGACACTGAAGCTAAGCGAGTTGGGCTTTTTCCCACCCAACCAAGGCTCCGTGAAGCTGAAGTTGTAGCTCTGGAAGTACAAGCCGTTGGACTGCGCTCGAAGCGAGAGTCGCTGGCCGTCCCCTGTGGGAATGGGGCGCCACGTGCCCTTCTTGAACATCTTCGACGCTGCGAAGTTGGTGAAGCTGACGCCAAGGGTGCCCACGATTCGGCCCCCACCCCAGCCGCCGCTGAGCTCGATTTGGTCGGAGGGCTTTTCTTCCACGGTGTACTCGATGTCCACCGTTCCATCCTCGGGATGTTGGATGGGGTTCACGCCAAACGCCTCAGGGTTGAAGTAGCCAAGCTGAGACAATTCACGCTGGGTCCGAATGATGTCGGTGCGGCTAAACAAGTCTCCGGGACGCGTCCGAATCTCCCGATACACCACGTGGTCGTTGGTCTTGCTGTTTCCCTGCACCTTGACGCGGCCGATGCGGAACTGCTGCCCCTCCATCATGCGGATTTCGATGTCAATGGTGTCGCCTTCAACGCGCTTTTCAATGGGCCTCGCGTTGAACGTCAGGTACCCGTCATCTTGATACAGCGAACTGAGGTCCATGCCCTTGGGATCCATGAACACACGCATTTCAAGGCGCTGCAAACTGAAGACCTCCCCGCGCTGGATGTCGAGCAAGCTGTCGAGTTGCGTCGTGCGGTATTTGGTGTTCCCTGTGAAAGTGATGTCCCCAAAATAGAAGGGGCGACCCTCTTCCACCCACACGTCCAANACCACTTCCCCTTCAGGGTTCCGGCTCAAGCTGTCNCGCAGGATGCGCGCGTTTCGGTAGCCTTCGGCGTGGTAATGATCCACCACCTTGTCGAGGTCGGCGTTGAACGAGTTCTCCAAATACTTGGACGCCTTGTAGAATCGCCACCAACGGCGCTCCTTGGTGTCCTTCATCTTTCGAGCGAGGATTTCAGCGTCCATGGCTTCGGCCCCGTGAAAGACAATTTGGTCAATCTTGACCTTTTCACCCTTGTCGATGGTGATGCGCAGCTTCGTGCCGTTCGCGAACATCGTGTCGGGCTGTTGCTCCATGGCAATGCCCACATCCAAAAAGCCCTTCTCGACATAGTGGTCCCGAATGCGCTTGGAAGCGACCGCCATCACGTTCTCGTCAAGGATGCGGCCTGTGAGCAAGTCGATTTTTCCTTTGACCGTTTCCTGTTCCGAGCGACTCACCCCAGCGATGCTGTATCGGGTCAATCGCGGCAACTCGCGCACACGAATGACCAAATAGACGTCCCTGCCGCGAACTTCGGCGACTTCGAGTTGAATGTCTGCGAACAGGTCTTGGGCCCAAAGCCCGGTGATGGCACGCTTGAGCGCCTCTCCGGGAATCTCAATCTCCTGGCCCACCTGCAACGAACTGAACAACTTGATGGCCTGAACGTCCGTGTGTTCGGCGCCGAGGACCGTGAGGCCCGCGACGTTGTACGTGCTGGTCAACGACAAGTCGATCAACTCCTCCTGCGCCTGCAGCACCGGCAACTGGAACCACGTCAATGCGGCCAACAAGACCGCCATTCCCACTCCTCTCATCAAACTTGTTGGGCTTTAGGGAGCCCGCCAAAACGGCGTTCTCGGTGTTGGTAATCGCGGATGGCCGCGAAAAAGTGCTCCTTGCGGAAATCCGGCCAAAGCACCGACGTGAAGTGAAATTCGGCGTAGGCCAATTGCCACAGCATGAAGTTGCTGATGCGGTGTTCGCCGCTCGTCCGAATCATCAATTCAGGGTCGGGAAGGTCGGCGGTTTGGAGGTACTTGTCGATGGTCGAAGGCAGGATTTGCTCTGGGGGCAATCCGTCGGCCATCATGGCGCGAATCGCTTCCACCATCTCCCATTTGGCGCTGTAACTCAGCGCCAAGACGAGGTCGAGGTGCACCTCACCTTCCGGACCTTCCTTGACACGTTCCAACTCGGCTTGACACGCCGCAGGCAAACTCGCAACGTCGCCAATGGCGCGTAAGCGGACCCCCTTCGTGGCCAATTCCATGGCTTCTTGCACCAACGTCTTGACGAGCAAGTCCATCAACGCATCGACTTCCTCCTTGGGTCGGTTCCAGTTTTCCGTGCTGAAAGCATAAAGGGTGAGGTAACGCACGCCGCCTTCCAGCGCCGCTTCGACGGTGGCCCGCACCGACTCCACGCCGTGGGCGTGGCCGAAGACCCGCTCTTCGCCGCGGCGTTTGGCCCAACGGCCGTTGCCATCCATGATGACTGCAACGTGTTCTGGCACGGCGTTCGGATCAATTCCGGCAGCGCGCAGCGCCCGATCACGAGCTTCGTTGGGGTGAGAACTCGGTGTTGTCATTGCTCCCAGCAAGTTGTGGCTTTTTTGCTGACGCGAAAACCCAAAGAGAACAAAAAGTAGCCGTACCGGTCGTTTCGCCCTGGGTCGCCACGTTGAAGCCCTTCGACGCTTTGTCCGATCGGCAATTCGCGGTCGACGGCGCGGTCTGCAAACTGCACGGCGATTTGGCCTCGCGCTTCGCGAAGCAGCGAAGGATTCATGTACACCGAACTCACGTCGTCGAGGTAATCGGTCCAAACCTTGCGCGCGCCCCATTCGAATTGGAAGGACATTCCGGAACCCAGGTTTCCCTTCCAACCCAAACCGTAAGGCANAGCCACCCCCCAAGTCAGGTAGTTCTCCACCTCCTGAAACCAGCCCTGCCCCTCCGTGCCCATGGGCTGCAAGGGTTGCCANTTGCCGTACACATCTTGGCCTTCAGGGTCGTGGGTGTAAACCGCAAGTCCCGCGAAAAGGAAAGGCACCATGGTCCGNTTGGGGTTGCCTACGGCGTGGTCGCGGTAATTCAATTCCGTGAGGAGGGAATATTCGTTGATTTGGTTGCGGAAGTGCAAGTTGCGGTCCTGCTGCCACGCGTTGGGGTGGTCCGCATCCCACATTTCAATCTTGCCTTGCAAAAACTGGCCCCGGAACGAGATGCGCGTGTTGAGGTTGTGACGGTAGTAGCCTCCTTGCGCCACGTGGCTCACGCCGCGAAACATGTTGCCGGGGTTGAGGTCCCCCGTATACCACATGGCGCCGAGTTGGTAACCCAACTCCTTGCTCGCACCACGACGGTTGCGTTGTGCCGAGGCTTCTGTGCTCATGGACAGGAAGAATCCCACCCCCAGAAGGCTGGACAACAAAAAGTGGATGAATCGTGGGTTGGGCATCAGGATGTACAACGCACGAAATTACGCGGGATTGCGTTGAATTCAGCGTTCGCGAGGGTCAAGTCCCCAATGCATTTTTTGACGAACCGTGGAAAAAAACTCTTGATGCTCAAGGTTGATGAGCTTCACCCGAAAATCCGCAGGTCGAATGCGCACTTCTCGACCCGGCTCAAGCGGGAAGGAACGGCTGTCCATGCTCAACAAAAACAGGGCATCACGGCCTCCTGCGACCAGGGTGATTTCACCCTGAAGCGGCACCACAAGGGGGCGGTCATTCAAGTTGTGCGGCGCCACAGGGGTGACAATNACCACCTCGGAACCCGGCAGGACAATGGGGCCGCCTGCACTCAACGAATACGCCGTCGACCCCGTCGGGGTGCTCACCAAGAGTCCATCAGCCCAGTACGTGTTGACGAACGTGTCGTCGCGATGCACGTCCACCACCACCATGCTGGCCGTGTCGCGCTTGTGGATGACCACCTCGTTCAGCGCGTAGGGAAACGTCCCGAGGTTCAAGCCGTCCACCTGCACGTGAAGCAACGCGCGTTCTTCCACCCATGTAGCTCCTGCCACCAGGGCATCCATGGCCAAATCGAAGGCCTCCATGCTCACGTTGCTCAAAAACCCCAGCCGTCCCGTGTTGACCCCGAGGATGGGGACATCACCTCGACGAACCATCGTGGCCGCCTCGAGCACCGTGCCGTCCCCGCCAAAAGCCAAAAGAACGTCAACCCCCACCGGGACCTCTCCATCAAACGCGCGCAAACCCAAAGGCACTTCCATGTGATCGCCCAGCTCGCTCATGTAGGGCAGGTGGATCCAGGCCTGGGGATCAAGCGTCAACACCCGGTCAAGCGCCATTCGCAACGCTTCTGCGTCGTCGGGGCTAACCGCTTTTCCAAAGAGAGCAATGCGCATGGGGTCAGGGTTCGAGGAATCTCATGAACGCATCAAAGCGGGCGCGCATTTCATCTTCCAATTCGGGAGCATTGTAAAAACTCTGCACCGTGAATTCGTGTCGACGCAAGGTGCTCAGAAGCGATTCAATTTCTTCGGTGTTGACCTTGAAGGTCACCTCCAAAAACTCGCTGTCTTCGACGGAAGAGACGTTGAAGCTCGTGATTTGGGCTCCGTCTGCTTCGACGATGCGCATCAGCTCTGCCGGGCTCAAGTCTTTGGGCAAGACTTCCAAGACGATGGAACTTCCGGGGAATCCCCAGCCCGCGCGTTTGGCCAAAAAGCGCAACACCGCTGCCCGATCCACCGCGCCTCGATACAGCCCCTCGTGCACCACCGGCAAAACATCCACGTCCGCCCAGCCCATGCGCGCCACGATGTCATAGACGTGCAAGTCCGGCGCAATCGCATCCTCGGTCATCGGCGCTTCCGCAATGACTGCCGAAGGGTCCATCTCCAGCAAGGCGTCTTCGGACACCGTGCCCTTGTACGCGTCCTCTTCCACGACAGGAAGGTGCATGAGTTTGAACTCGTCCATGACGTCGAGGGCGCGAGCGACTTGGTCGGTCAACGCAAGGACCGGAAGGTCCAAAGACAGGATTCTCTGAGCGCGCATGGCGTACTTTCGCGTTACAACCCAAAGGTAGGGATGACACGCCTCAGCGTCAACGTCAACAAAATCGCCACCCTGCGCAACGCCCGTGGCGGAAACGAACCCAACGTGGTCTTGGCCGCAAAGCGCATTCAATCGTTTGGCGCGGACGGCATTACGGTCCATCCGCGGCCAGATGCGCGTCACATCACGTACGAGGACGTGCGCGATTTGCGGCAGGTCGTCCACACCGAATTCAACATCGAAGGCTATCCAAGCGACGACTTTGTGGCGATGGTCTGCGACGTAAAGCCAGAGCAAGTGACGCTTGTTCCCGACCCGCCGGATGTGCTGACCAGCAACGCGGGTTGGACGGTCACTGAACACGGCAACATGCTCCGTGCGGTCTTGGATGCGTTCAAAGCTGCCGGCATTCGGACATCTCTGTTCATGGAGACGGACGAAACCCAAATCCGAGCGGCGGCCGACGTCGGAGCAGAGCGCATCGAACTATACACCGAATCGTTCGCCGTTCAACACCTCAAAAAAGGACGTCAAGCGGCAACGCCGTATGCCCAAGCGGCCACCTGGGCTCACGAAGCCGGGCTCGGAGTGAACGCGGGTCACGACCTCAACTTGGGCAACCTTCGAGACTTCGCCGAAGCGGTGCCCCACCTCGACGAAGTGAGCATTGGGCACGCGTTGATTTGTGACGCCTTGTACCTGGGCTTGTCCAACACCGTCGCCCAGTACCGCGCGTGTTTGCATCCTGTGAAATGACCCTTCACGCCCGACACCTTCCTTGCAACGCAGATCCTGGGGCCCCGCACCTCGTCATCCTGCACGGGTTGCTCGGCAGTTCCGACAATTGGCAAACTCTTGGAAAGCGGTACGCGGAATCGCATCACGTTTGGATGCTTGACGCCCGAAATCACGGCCGCTCACCTCACGACCCTACCCACAGCTACGAAGCGATGGCGCAAGACGTGGTGGACTTCCTCGACGCGAATGGCCTGGACAAGGTTCGGTTGCTCGGGCACAGCATGGGAGGCAAAACGGTGTTGCTCTTGTCGCAGCGTCATCCAGATCGGATTGACAAGGTGATCGTGGCGGACATCGCTCCCCGGACTTACACCCCTCATCACGGACCCATTTTCGATGCCCTCTTGGCAACCAACCCTGCATTTGCCTCGGCCCGTGAGGACATTCACGAATCGCTCAACCAGGCACTGAACCACGACCCCGTTCTGGTTCCCTTCTTGATGAAAGGGCTGCATCGTCGAAAGGAAGGCGGTTTTGCTTGGCGGTTCAACGTCCCCGTGCTCCAACACGCACTCCAAGACATCGTAGGCCACATCGAGCTCGGCCTGAATACCCTTCCGGCCTTGTTCGTGAGAGGCAGCGAAAGCGATTACGTGTCGGAGGACGACCTGGACTTTCTAGAAGAGCATTTCCTGCACATGGACCACCACACCATCCAGGGTGCGGGTCATTGGCTGCATGCGCAATCTCCCGACGAATTCTTCGAAGTCACTGCCGACTTCTTGGGGTAGCCCCACCACGGGCAATTCCTTTGGCACCGCGCATGAATCCCCCGCGAGCCTTGGTTCCTTTGCGACGCTCGCGCTGCTCTTCTTCCGGCAACTGAACGAATGCCTGGCATTCCTCGCTGCATGTCCCTTTGGATGATTCAACGCAGGAATCGCACTGAATCATAAGCATGTTGCACGTGGGGTTGCCGCAATTCACGTGGGTGTCGCAGGATTCTCCACACGTGTGGCAATGCGCAATCACGTCTTCTGTAATGCGTTCCGCCATTCGCTCGTCAAACACAAAGTTCTTTCCGATGAACTTGTTGCGTAGTCCGGCTTCCTTGGCCTGGCGAGTGTACTCAATGATGCCACCTTCAAGCTGATGCACGTTTTTGAAGCCCTTGTGCTTCAAGTAGGCACTGGCCTTTTCGCAACGGATTCCACCGGTGCAATACATGACGATGTTGGTTTCTTTTTGGTCTTGGAACATGTCCTCCACCATGTCAATTTCTTCTCGAAACGTGTTGACGTCAGGACAAAATGCACCCTCGAAATGCCCCACTTCACTCTCGTAGGAATTGCGCATGTCGATCAGCACGGTGTCTTCGCGGTCGGTAAGTTCATTGAATTCTGAGGCCTTCAAATGCTTCCCACAATCCGTCACGTCGAAAGCCCCGTCTTGCAAGCCGTCGGCCACAATCTTTTCACGGACGCGGACAATCAACTTGAAAAAACTCTTGCCCTGTTGGACGGCGACGTTGAGGCGCAGGTTGGGCAGCCAACCCAAGGCTTCAATGTGAGTTTGAAACTCTTCCAAGCGTTCAGAAGGCAGGGAAATTTGAGCGTTTACCCCTTCTTTCGCCACATAAGTGCGGCCCAAGACCTCCATGCGGTCCCACGCTTCGTACAACTCGTCACGGATGCTCTGGGGGTTTTCGAGGTGGACGTAGCGGTAAAAACTCAAGGTCGTGCGCGGGCGCGTGTCCGTTTTCATGCGCTCGAGAAGCACACGGCGATCTTCGATGTTATGCAGTCGTTTCATGCCAACACAAAGGTACGTCAGGCTCGAAGGGTGCTTTTTCAGGTTTGTTGGATTTCGTTGTGACATGAGAAGTGAACGGCGTGTGCATCTTGGGACTCACCTCTGAATCGGAACCTATGTTGGAATTTTGCAAAACCGTCTTGAAGCGCGTGAGCTTTGACCGGCGCTTGTTCGCCCGCGAATTGAAGAAGAGCTTTTCCTGGCTGAACTACGAGGATGCCCTCGCGCTCAAGTCTTGGGCCCTGGCCACGTACTCCAACAAATACACCCAACTCATCGTCACCACGTTTGCCGCAGTCCATGCGATGGACGCGTAAATGAAGAGGCGTGCAACCCCGTGAGTGTAACTTTGCGTTCGTACTGCAAACACTGACGCGATGAAACACCTTTTCTCACTTCTCACCTTGGGTTGGATGGCCTCGATGGCCTGGGCCCAAACCGACACCTACCTCTACCTCCAAATCAACGCCGACGGCGCTGCAGACGAAGACATCGTCACAGTCACACTTGAGACGCAACCGGGCATGTTGGACGGCACGGCCACCCTCACCTTGATGGGCGACAACGAGCAAGTCGTGATGTTTGGCGTGCCTTCGGGAACGATGCAAGGCACGGTCACGGCATCGTTCATGGACTGCCAAGGCGATTCGGTTGTGGCTGAAACGTTCATGGCCTACACCGGCGCGGACAGCTCAGGAATGACGCTTCTTTGGGCGGAACTCGAACTGCCATACTGCGACTCGGAAGAAGAGGAGGTGTTTGAGGGTTGGGGCGAAGAGCTTGACCTCGACGCCCTCGAAGCCTACCTCGACAGCATGTGCGGCCAAGTGTTCAATCCCGACGCGTGGATGTACTGCGGTCTCCTCGAATCCATCACCGACTGCATGAACGGAGACACCCTTGCATGCTTGGAAGTGGACGGCTGGTTGGACAACGTCGAGTGGACGTGGCAGGACGAAGAGGAAGAGGAAGAGGAAGAAGTTGAATCCGACTGCAACGCGGAATTCACGGTGATGCAGGCGTTTGGGAACGACAGCCTTCCGATCTCCAACCTGTTGTGGGTCTACGTGTACGACTACGACGACAGCAACGAC
>JGI26086J50260_1000187_pt1 | contig 41259 bp, 33 predicted proteins | sample SaaInl3SG_22_DNA_FD_50260 | JGI IMG/M metagenome (IMG submission 50260)
AATCTGAACAAAATGATTTCAGAGAGCTGTTGAAATGAGATGTTTAATGACCAATTTTACAAACCCCATAAGTTATTTATTTATTTATTTGCTATATAATGATCTTCAAATAGCTTAAATTTAGCAATATTTAAAATTAATGATGAATAGCTCTTTTAAACGAACATTGAATAGCATATTAATTATGCTTATGTTTTCCTCTTTTTTTATAGGATTTTCTCACACTGGTGACCATACGACCCAAGGTAAGCTATGGATTCTTAACAACCCAACTAAATCCGTAAAAGCAGATTTTATTTCTTTAAATAATCATCAAGTTTATTTAAAAGATGTAACTAGCCATACAATAGTCAATTATCCATTGACTGACTTTTCAATGGTGGATCAGTATCTGATTTTAAAGCAAGATGAATTTTCGAAAAAAATAAATCGGCAGCATCCAAATCAAACCCACCTAACGGCACCTATACAAACCAAAAAAATAAGTAAGAATAAAGCTGAATTTGGTCTATTGATATTGGTCTTATTAATTGTTTCAATCATTTTTTATTTTGGTTTTTCCAAAACAAAAAAGCCTGCATTAGCAGTATTTTATTTCTCACTTTTTGTGTTGGTGTTGGTGGCATGTGCACCAGAAGAGGAGGAAGATATACCCGATACAATTCAAACGTCAGATCCAGTAAAAGAGGATACTACTGACTCCAGCTCTGACAATACATCTACAGACACTACTTCAGATAGCGATACCTCTTCAACTGATACAGATTCTAATAATGATTCGAGTGATTCAAATTCTACAAGCGATTTAATCAGTACAATAGTTAGTCACTTTAGTGATTTTTCTGGTGTAACCATTACTAGTGATGACGACCATTTTTATATTCATTCCTACAGCTGGCCAGAACATGGTATGGGAGTAGGTATTACCTCCTGGCAAGAACAAGTCCCAATACCACAAAATTATACTGGTGACAATAGCTGGGTTATTCCTATCAATCCTAAAATGGCAGACGAACCTTTAAGTACAAGCGACCATCTCCTTAAAGGGGCTCTGGCAGTTGCGGTAAACGGAGTGCCAATATTTAATGTGTTCAACAACCGAGGTGAAAACGCCTATCTTATTGGTGAATTGGATAATTGGGGAGGTCACTTTGGGCGTGGAGACGACTACCACTACCACCTTATTCCAACCCATCTGGAAGAAACTGTAGGAACCGACCAACCTTTAGCCTATGCACTTGACGGTTATCCTGTTTATGGGTATACAGACGAAACTCTAGATGACGCCTTTGGTCGTTATGACAGTGATGGAAATTACCGATACCATGCAAAAACGACTGAACCTTATTACATGCCTTATGTAATGGGAGAAATTGTTATTGATCCAAACTCTACAGCTCCCGAAGATCAGATTTATCCGCAGCCAGTTCAAAATCCTGTTCGCCCTTCAAATGGCTTTAAACCTGTAAATAATGCAACCGTTACAGCTTTTACTCAAACAGGGACTAATGCATTTTCTTTTGAATATACCGTTGGTGAAGTAAAGTACTATGTGAATTACAATTGGGACGAAAATTGTAAATTCACTTACACCTATGTTGATGAAAATGGAGGGACAACTAATATACCTACCTATGGAGCAATTTCAGATACTTCTGTAAATGTTGAGGTGTACAACAACGTCTCCTTTTGTCAAGATGTGAATCTAGGTGAGGCGAGCGATGAGGAGGTATCCTCTTCAGATTCCAATACTAGCTCAGATGACACAGAAGAAATCGGATTTTCTGCAACTTCAACGATTTCTGATTTTACCTTGTCCAGCATTGCAATCGATTCTGAAGGCAACCTTTTGGATAACTATAAATGTGAGGACAAAGTGAATGGAATTGAAAAATCAATACCTATTGCTTGGTCAAACGTACCCGATGAAACAACTAGTCTGGCCATTTCAATTCACGGTTTTCCTAATCAAAATGAAACCAATTCTTATTTAACTTTATGGAATATCGACCCTACCAATGTTACTGAAATTGAATACGGGGGTGCTAACGATGGTGCATGGTATATGGGACCAAACAAAGACGGGGCGTCTATCTCCTACAGTTCCCCTTGTAGTCCTAACGGAGCAACCCAAACCTACTATATGACCCTTTACGCTTTAAGTAAAACTCCACCTAGTTTACCTGAAGAAAATTCACTTACTGTAGACTATGGAGTTCTGGTAGATTCACTATCCGAAGTGACTATAATTGATCAAGTTGTTTTGGAATATGTATCTTCTTCAAATTAGGTAAAAAAAAACCCTCCACATGGGAGGGTAAATTCTTATTTTAATAAGCGATCATTATAATATAATGTCTCTAAAATAATCATTCCTTCTTCATTAAAGTCATGCTGTGAATGGAATTTTAAAACAATATTTTTTCCGGTCTTCAAGTTTTTTACAGTCATATTATACCATGCTAAAACAACCCCACCATTGCCTTCATAATCTATATAGTCGGGATACCCAACTTCATCTATTGAAACAAATTCAAATTTACTAAATACTTCACCCACATATTCTTGATGATCCTTTAGACTCTTGGTGTTTTGATCGATTGAATTGGAATCATTTATTCTAGCATTAGGTGAAAAATCTTTCCAAACTTTATCAAGATTTCCTTGTGCAAGGTTATACCAAATTTGACGAACCTTCCCTATGTATGGATGATCCTTGTATATAGTTCCATTTTTAATAGTTTGTCTTGATAAATTCCATTTTTGCCAAACTGCTGCATTATCGGCCCACCAAAAACGCATGATTTTCTCACCTTTTTTATCAAAAACAAATGTAGCGTTAAAAGGAGTTTTAATCTTGAAGCCATTATTTTTATCCCATGCAATAAATTCCTGGAAGGTCTGAACATAGAGACCTGATCTTTTATATTCAATTGCATCAGGGTATGCTTGAGCTGCATTTTTAAGTGACCTGTTTACTAAATTATTTGCCATCCAGTATGACTGTCCCATTAGGTCATTAATATCCCCTTCTTCATAGTTGGGATCTGTATTCATAGCACTTCCCATTCGGAACTGATCTCCAACCAAACTCTTTAAAGTTTCAGTATCACCGCTTATCCACGCTTGTCCAAACTTTTCAGCTACATCTAATGCTGGATGTTTGTCATAAACATTTCCGTTGTTGTTCTTTTGAGCAAGATTGATTGCTGGGATCAAGACCAGCATAAATAATAGTTTCTTCATTAAAATTGATTTATGGTTAATAATACCTCTAATATAGAGAGAATGGATTACATATCAAATTCCATCTCCCTGTTCCAATAGAAAAACCGTTTTCTAAAACCCGAGCCCCTGTGTTTGGGATAGGAGTACTTGAGAAGTGTTAGATTTTACTTTATACGACAAAAACATATAGTTTGTTGCCAATATGTTGCCAAAAAAAATAAAAAAATCCGTAACATCATGTAAAACAATCTGTTACGGATTCTTAAAGTACTCGGAGCGGGACTTGAACCCGCACGACCGCAATGGTCATTGGATTTTAAGTCCAACGTGTCTACCAATTCCACCATCCGAGCAAACGACAGAGCGAAAGACGGGATTTGAACCCGCGACCCTCACCTTGGCAAGGTGATGCTCTACCCCTGAGCTACTTTCGCGTAGTGGAATGCAAATGTAAAATAAATTTGTTTTCTACTAAATATTGAGACCTTTTTTAAATTAAAAAAGTGAATTTCTTTTTAAATTGGTGGAATAGTTAAAATCAAATACATGCATATCCTAAGGTTTTTCTTTCTCCTTCCCCTATTTACGTTTGTCCACAGTGCTTTTGCTCAAAACAAAGAAAAGCCTTTGAATTTTATTGTCATTTTTGCAGATGACTTGGGCTATGGAGACCTAAGTTCCTTTGGTCACCCCACCATCCAAACCCCCAACTTGGATCAAATGGTCGTACAGGGGCAAAAATGGACACAGTTTTATGTAGGAGCCAGTGTATGTACACCCAGCAGAGCTGCTTTATTAACTGGGCGTCTCCCCGTGCGAAGCGGAATGAGTAGTGACAAATATCGCGTTCTCTTCCCCAATTCACAAAACGGACTTCCCAACAGCGAAATCACCCTAGCCGAACAACTTAAAAAAGCAAATTACAGAACTGCCTGTATCGGAAAATGGCATTTGGGCCATCAAAAAAAACACCTTCCACTTCAAAACGGGTTTGATTATTATTTTGGAATTCCGTATTCCAATGATATGGATACTCCTCAGTCTGTTTATAAAGAAAAAGGAGGTTACTTGGAGTTGATCAACAATCCCGATAACATCCAAATAGAAAATTTTCAGGTTCCCTTAATTCAAAACAATACCGTCATAGAAAGACCTGCAAATCAAAATACCATTACCCGCCGTTATTCAGAAGAAACCATTAAATTCATTAAAAACAACAAGAGTGAACCTTTTTTTATCTATTTGGCGCACAGCCTTCCTCATGTTCCGCTTTTTGCATCCAAAGAGGCTTTGGGTAAAAGTGCAAGAGGATTGTATGGAGATGTAGTAGAAGAAATTGACCAAGGGATTGGTGCAATTATTAACGCATTAAAAGAAGAAGGTCTTGATAAAAACACCTTAGTTGTATTTACATCGGACAATGGCCCTTGGACCCTTTTTAAAACACAAGGCGGAAGTGCAGGACCACTCTATGCAGGAAAAGGAACTACTTGGGAAGGAGGCATGCGCGTTCCTACTGTTTTCTGGGCACCGGAAAGAATTGCACCTGGAATTATAACTCAAATGGGATCTACAATGGATTTGTTCCACACTTTTAGCAAAATAGCTGGAATACCACTCCCAGATGACCGTATTCTAGACAGTCATGATTTGAGTCCACTCCTTTTCGAAAAAGAGAAAACCTCAAGAGAGCAGTTGTTTTATTACCGTGGCACCCAACTCTATGCGGTGCGCTATGGCGCCTACAAGGCTCACTTTATCACACAAGGAGAATACGGTCAGTTTGGAGGTAAAGAAGAACATAATCCTCCGTTGCTTTACAACTTAAATCACGATCCTTCAGAGCAATTCGACATTGCTGAAGCCCATCCCGAAATACTCAAGAAAATCGAAGCTATAGTATCTGAACACAAAAATAAAATGGTTCCAGGCCCAGACCAATTGAAAGACCGGGGGTGAACTAAATCAATTTTTCTTTTGAGAAAGTCTCCGCTTAATTTGATTCAACTGCATCAACGCCTCTACGGGAGTTAGCGTATCGATATCTAAAGCGGTAATTTCCTCACGTATGGCTTCTAACAAAGGATCGTCTAAATTGAAAAAGCTCAACTGTAACTCCGACTCCGTATCCTTTTTAGAATTGTTTTTTTTCAAGCCGTGGGTGTCCTCCAGTACCTTGAGCTTTTCTTTTGCCGTTGCTAAAACATGCTGGGGCATCCCCGCCATTTTAGCCACATGAATTCCAAAACTATGGGCACTCCCACCGGGAACCAATTTTCTTAAAAACAAAACATCCTCTTTCGTTTCTTTTATGGAGACATTAAAGTTTTTAATGCGTTCAAAAGCCTTAGTCATCTCATTCAATTCATGGTAATGGGTCGCAAATAAAACTCGGGGTCTAAAAGGATGTTCATGTAAATATTCAGCAATCGCCCACGCAATTGAAATCCCGTCATAAGTACTGGTTCCACGTCCGATTTCGTCCAATAGCACCAAACTTCCCTCGGAAATGTTGTTGAGAATGGAAGCGGTTTCATTCATTTCTACCATAAAGGTAGAAGCACCCATAGATATATTATCACTAGCCCCTACGCGAGTAAAAATCTTGTCCACAACTCCTAATGTGGCCTTGGTAGCGGGAACAAAACTTCCCATCTGAGCCAAAAGTGAGATCAATGCTGTTTGACGAAGCAAAGCCGATTTACCCGACATATTAGGTCCTGTAATCATCATGATTTGCTGTTTCTCCCGATCCAAATGGAGATCATTTGCAATATAGGGTGTTCCTAACGGCAATTGTTTTTCAATTACGGGATGGCGCGCGCCTTGGATTTCTACAGTTGTATCGGAAGTCATTGTAGGGCAGCAATAATTGTTTTTTTGTGCCATTTTAGCAAAACTACAAAGCACATCCCAACGGGCAACCACTGCGGCATTTTCCTTTAAGACCTCCAAATTCTTTTGCAGGTTTCGAACTAAAGCTCCAAAAAGGTCTTGTTCTAAGGCGAGAATACGCTCCCCAGCTTGAAGAATTTCAGCTTCAAAAGTTTTTAATTCCTCAGTAATATATCGCTCGGCGTTAACTAGAGTTTGCTTTCTTGTCCAATCCTCCGGAACCTTGTCTTTGTGAGTATTCCGTACTTCGATGTAGTAGCCAAAAACATTGTTGAACGCTATTTTAAGGGATGGGATTTGAGTACGTGCGGTTTCACGTTCCAGCATAGCGTCCAAATGAGATTGAGACTTATCTCTCAAACTTCTCAACTCATCCAAACGGTCTGAAAAGCCTACCGCAATCACATTACCTTTAGACACAACCACTGGGGCCTCTGCATGTAAAGTCTTTTTGAGCAAAGAGTGTAATTCCTGAGTGGAAGGGATCTTTTGAAGCTCAGATTTCAGACTGGTTGTATTTCCCTGTTTTAATACATTTTTAAAAGTTTCTAATACCTCCAGAGAGTCTGCCAATTGATTTAACACACGTGGGCTGATCTTTTCTGTGGCGATCTTTGCCATTACCCTTTCTATATCAATGATTTTCGAAAGAGCTTCTTGTGTAGTTTGTAAAATTGCTGTGCCTTCCAAAAACTCTTGAACTCTTTTTTGACGATACTCAATTCGTTCCAATTCTTTTAGTGGAAAAGCCATCCATTGTCTTAACAAACGTGCTCCCATAGCGGTTTGGGTTTGATCAATGATATGGATCAAAGGGATCCCTTCAGGATGATTTGCATAAAAAAGTTCTAAATTTCGCTGTGTAAATCGATCCAACCATACAAAGCCTTCCTGACGGATGGGAGTTATGCTAGTAATGTGCTGTAATTTATCGTGTTGGGTGTCGGAAAGGTAATGCATCACCGCTCCCGCTGCACTGATTCCTGCCGTGTAATTCTGAATTCCAAAGCCTTCCAAAGAATGGGTTTGAAAATGAGATATTAATTTTTGTTGAGCCGTGCTCCTTTCAAAAGCCCAATCCTCAATATAAAAGCAAGGGTATTGTGCTCCAAACTGTTCCTTAAATAATTGCTTTTTTGGCTTGGGTACCAGCACCTCACTGGGACTATAGCTTTGCAACAACTGCTCAATTTGCTCTCGATCACCTTCGGCAACCAAAAAATCTCCTGTGGAAATGTCCAAAAAGGAAATCCCCCAGCCTTTATCAAAAAAGACCGCGGCGAGATAGTTGTTTTTCTTTTGGTCTAAAACCTCATCATGGAGTGAAACTCCAGGGGTAATAAGTTCAGTAACGCCTCGCCTGACGATTTTTTTTGTCAACTTGGGATCTTCCAATTGGTCACAAATGGCAACCCTACACCCGGCCTTTACTAACTTCGGCAAATAGGTGTTTATCGAATGATGAGGAAAACCCGCTAGTTCAGTTTCACTAGTGCTACCTGCCCCTCGTTTGGTCAAAATAATCCCTAGGATTCCTGCCGCCTTTACCGCATCTTCACCAAAGGTTTCATAAAAATCGCCCACCCGAAACAATAACAAAGCATCAGGATATTTCGCCTTGATGCGATTGTATTGTTTCATTAGTGGTGTCTCTTTAGTGGCTTTGGGCACAAAAAATGGTTTTTACGAATGTATTTAAAATTTGAAGGTTTCCCCAAAAATAAAGAGGCAAATCCCCACATAAAAATTAGACTCTGTATTTTTGTTTTTTCTACAAAGTTATGCGCAAACTCAAAAATGAAGAACTAATTCGAAAATCAGTTGAAGAATTTAACGCTGCTGAGAAATTACCTTTGACTTTAATTTTGGACAATATCCGAAGTTTACACAACATCGGTTCTGTTTTTCGTTCTTCTGATGCCTTTTTGGTAAAAAAAATATACCTCTGTGGTATTACTGCTTGTCCTCCCCACAAAGACATCCATAAAACCGCCCTGGGCGCCACAGAAAATGTTTCTTGGGAACACGCTGAATCTGCACTCGAAGTGGTGAAAAAGTTACAAAGGGAGGGAACCTCGGTTTGGGCAATCGAACAAACGGAAACATCCATAGCACTTGACCAATTTCAACCCACAAAAAATCAAGACCATGCTTTTGTATTGGGCAATGAAGTTCGCGGTGTCAGCCAAGAGGTAGTCAGTAGTTGTGGTCAAGCACTTGAAATTCCGCAATTTGGAACCAAACACTCCTTAAACATTAGTGTGGCAACAGGGATTGTGATTTGGGATTTTTTTACAAAAACGAAGCTCTAAATACAGCTCTCAAGATTTTTTGAAAAGCATACTCGTCCTTCTCAAAATCAATATGATCCACTTCACATTCCAAAATAGGAAATGAGAGTTTGCTATTCAATAAAAGACGATATTCTTCTCCGATACCCTTCAGATAAGACTCCTCTATGTCCTGTTCAAAAGAACGTCCTCTTACTTGAATTTGTTTTTTTAATTGCTCTATTGAAGCTTTTAAGAAAAGTAAAAGACTCGGGCTTTTTTTGTGTTCAATTTCTGAATCGAATTTTTCTTTGTAAGTCACAAACTCTTTAGGACTTAAATTTTTTGCGGCAAAGACTAGGCATTTATGCAAGCAAAAATCCGCAACTACACTCCCTTGATTTTTTTGCCAAAAATAGGTGTCCTTTTCAAATCGATCTTTTAAAAAAAAGGCTTCTACTTGCAATGCATGGTCGATAGGATTTTTATAAAAATCTTTCAAATACGGATTGTCTGCAAAAGATTCTGTGTATAATTTAACCTGGTATTGCTTTGCAATTTTTCTTGCTAAGGTAGATTTACCCACACCTATATTTCCTTCAATTGCAATGAAAGGAAATTGATTGAAAATAGGAGGCAAGCCCAAATTAAACGCAAGAGGAATGACCTTTGCAGGATCAGGGCTTTTTACCACCAACTGCTTAATTGTTTGAAATAAAATAGGATGTATAAAGTTTGGCACGATATCCAACAATGGAAACAAAACAAAGTTCCGCTGATGCAATTTAGGATGAGGCACCTTAAGGTCTCTTGAATGAACTATCTCATTTTTATATAAAAGTAAATCTAAGTCAATACTTCTGGCAGTGTAGCCCGGTTTCGGTAGTCGAGATCGACCCAACCGTTGTTCTACAGCTAGAAATACTTCCAAAAGGTGATTTGGATTCAAATCTGTAGCTATGGTGACACAGGCATTATAAAAAGGAGCGCTTTCAAATCCCCAAGCAGGAGTTTCATACACCCTAGACAATTGTTTTACTGAGATTGGGTATTCCTCCAATAATGCCAATGCCTTATGAAGCGACTCCAAACGGTTACCTAAATTACTTCCCAGTGATATGATAATTTGTTCTGACAAAACGCAAACCTAAATATCTGTAAATCTACAAAACCCTATATTTGTGACACCAAAACATTTTACATGAATTTTCTGCGGAGTTTTTTTGCCTCAGTCCTAGGCTCTTTAACAGCCATAGGCCTTTTCTTTGCAATACTACTTTTTATAATTTCTACCACTGCTAGTCTGTTAAACACCCCTGCTGCTAGCCGACCATTACAATCCAATAGTGTGATGACACTTGACCTCAAGCTACCCATTGTAGAGCGACCCCCTGCATTTGACGAAATCCAGCAATTATTGGGAATTGATGAGGAGGTTATTGCACTACCCAATGTGCTTTCAGCCATTCGCACTGCAAGGGAAGATCACAATATCAAAGGAATTCGATTGCGATCAGATTTTGTATCAGCAGGTTGGGCGCAATCACACACCATTCGAAAAGCCTTAAAAACATTTCAATCCAAAGGAAAATTTATTTATGCCTATGGCGACTTTTTTACCCAAAAGGGATATTTTATTGCATCAGTAGCAGACTCTATTTTTCTAAACCCTGTAGGCAATCTCGAATTTAAAGGATTGGCCTCTGAAGTACTTTATTACAAAGATTTTCAAGACAAATACGGTTTTAAAATGGAAGTTGTGAGACATGGAAAATATAAAAGTGCTGTGGAACCCTTTCTAGAAAATGAAATGAGTGCTGAAAATGAATACCAAATCAGCAGCCTCCTGCAAGACCTTTGGTTCACAATTAGAGAAGAAGTTTCCGCAGATCGGGGATTTAAAACTAAAGATTTGGATTCACTCGTGACCCAAAACAACACATCACTTCCTGAGGAAGCATTAGGAGCCAACCTCATCGATGGGATTCTCTATGAGGATACTTTTGACGAAAGGATAAAACTTCGGTTGGGAATGGACCTTGAAGATCCCTTAAACTTGGCCACTGTGAATCGTGTGAATGCAGGTTCTTCCTATGACAGTGCTATTAAAGATCGTATAGGGGTTGTTTATGCCAACGGACCCATATTTTATGGTGAGGGTACCGAGTCCATTATTGCTCAAGGTGTTTTTGTAGAAACCCTTGAAGATTTGACTAAAGACGATTGGATAAAAGCGGTTGTTTTAAGAATCAATTCCCCCGGAGGAAGCGCCTTGACCTCAGAATTACTCTGGCGAGCTATTGAAAAGGTAAAACAACACAAACCCGTTGTCGTTTCGATTGGAAATACAGCGGCTTCGGGAGGCTACTATATGGCCTCAGGAGCAGATGCTATTTTTGCTGACCCTATGAGCATTACTGGATCCATTGGGGTATTTGCCACCTTACCCAACGCACAAGGTTTTTTAGAAGACATCGGGGTTCGTCCCCAGACGGTAAAAACCCATCCCAACGCATTGGGGTACAGCCCTTACCAAACCCTTACTCAGGCCTTTAAAAACGAGTTGAAAAAAGGAATAGAAAAGACTTATGATGTATTTAAAGAACGGGTGGCACAAGGGCGTTCTTTAGATCCCGAAGCAGTTGAAAAGCTTGCTCAAGGCAGGGTTTGGACAGGAAAACAAGCTTTGGAATTGGGGCTGATAGATCGTTTGGGGACTTTGGAAGAAGCCATCCAAGAAGCTGCTTCTCGTGCTGGAATTGAAGTGTACAACACCTTAGAATATCCTCAATTTGAGGAAAATTTAGAAACTATGCTGAAAGGAATCAGCCCAAGCATTGAAGTGTACAAACCCCTTGAAGAATGGGTTCCAAATGATTTATTAATACAACTCAAAAACCTGAACACCAAAACTCCCTTTCCCTACATTCAGACCTTACTGCCTTTTGAATTAAAAATCCGCTAAATGAATTCTAAAAAAAAGGAACTGGCCAAAAATATCTATTTGTTACTTGCTGGCTTATTTATCACCTCTTTGGTCGTTTCCAATTTGATTTTCCAAAAGTTTTTTTATTGGTATCCGTTTGATATAAAGGTCTTTGGAAATCCACTCTTTGAACTTTCAGTTGGGGTATTACCCTACCCCCTAACCTTTTTAATCACAGACTTGATATCAGAAATTTACGGTAAGAAGAAAGCCAATCAGGTCGTGATTACGGGTATCTTCGCCTCTTTTTTTTCTATGGGAATTATACTACTTGCCAATGCGGTTCCAGCCTTAGCCAACTCACCGATAGACGACACCACTTTCAACAGCGTATTTGCACTATCTCCCATAGCTGTATTGGCCTCTATGATTGCCTATTTATTGGCCCAATTTGTAGATATTCGTATTTACCATTTTTGGAAAAAACTCACCCAAGGGAAAATGCTTTGGCTACGTAATAACTTTTCAACATTTAGCTCTCAACTTATTGATTCTGTTTTAGTAGTTGGACTATTGAGCGCATTTGGCGTATTGGAATGGAATCTATTTTGGGGACTGGTCATTTCCAGTTTTCTCTTTAAAGTTTTTGTAGCTGCCCTAGATACTCCCCTACTTTATCTTTTTGTAGGTCTTTTTAGAAAGACTTTTGATTTAAAACCTACTGATGAAATTGAAATTTAAACCATGAATGAATCATCTACAGGGACACGCCTGAATAAATACCTTAGCGAAATTGGGCATTGTTCAAGAAGAGCAGCAGACAAATTGATCGATCAAGACCGCATCAAAGTCAATGGAAAACCTGTGGTTATGGGACAAAAAGTAACGCCGCAAGACCGTATTGAAGTTGATGGAGTTTTGGTTGAGGATCATCAGGAACATTCGGTTTATATTGCCTTTAATAAACCTACAGGAATCGTTTGTACTACAGACACAAGGGTAGAAAAAGACAACATTATTGACTTCATCAATTACCCAAGCCGAATCTTTCCCATAGGTCGGTTAGATAAAATGAGCGAAGGGCTTATCCTATTGACCAACGACGGAGATATCGTTAATAAAATTTTACGGGCTCGTAACAATCACGAAAAAGAATATATCGTGACAGTAAACAAGCCTGTGACAGAGGAATTTGTTCAGAAAATGGGAAGTGGTGTTCCTATTTTGGATACGGTAACCAAACCATGTATTGTGGAGCAAATTCACAAAAAACAATTTCGAATCATTTTGACTCAAGGCCTCAATCGTCAAATCCGAAGAATGTGTGAATATCTTGGATACCGGGTGGTTCAACTGAAACGCATTCGCATTATGAATATCCAGCTAGATACCAAGGTGGGACGGTTTCGTGATTTGACCAAAAAAGAAATGATGGAATTACGAAAACTCCTCGCTGATTCGAATAAACATTTTAGGAATGAAAACCCAACTTAATGCGTTGCCCTTCATTAGACCGTACATTAAATACAGTCTGATCTTCAAACAGGAGATACTGCCCTCTAATACCCATCAATTTCCCTTCATAAAAGGGTGTTTTTGATAAGTTCAAACTGGCTGCTTTAGACGGATAGGATTGTACCGGAAATTCGAGTTTTTGAAGCTCTTTTGCTGTAGGATTCATATAGGGTTTTAAATCCTTGGGCAAGAGGTCCAGAGCTCTGTTAAATGCATCTTCCCAATCAATGGGTACCGATTCGTTTTGGACCATTTTTCTCCAATTGGTCTTGTCCGAAAAATGATCTTTTAATGCCACTTCTCCTACCCCAGCTAAATACCGATTGGGCACTTCCAAAAGTACCATGGCTTCGTGCGCACCTTGATCAATCCAACGAGTAGGCAATTGACTTTTTCTAGTTACTCCTACTTTCAGGTGACTACTTAGAGCCAAGTAAAGAATATGGGGTTGCAATTGCATTTTGGTTTCGTATTCCAAGTCACGATCGGCCTGACCCAAATGTGCTTTGCTTAGTTCCGGTCTCATGACCCAATCTCCGGCAAGTGGGGTTTCAAAAAAACAAGATTTACAAAAGCCTTGCCGAAATAATGGAAGTTCTTGGGAACAATTCAAACATTGAGAACCCAAATGACTGATGGTCAAATGTTTCCCTATACATGGATTGACGTGCACAAAATCACTTCCCATATCCAAAAAATAATTGATGGGGCTTTGAGCCTCTGTGATCATTTTTTTTAAAGTACCCTCAAACATATACTCGCTCAGAATTAATTACATTTACGGAAGTAAGATAATAATTATTTTATGCCCATACCCCTATTTAATTCTATCGCTTCCTGGATTCTTAAAAAAAGAATTCACCAAATGGAACTTTTTATGAAGTATCCTATTGAGGTTCAAAATGAATTGCTTCAAAACTTACTTCATACTGCTGCTCAGACCGATATTGGAATAAAGTATGAGTTTGAAACGATTAAAAATTATGCCATTTTCAAGGAACGGGTTCCTGTTAGTACATATGAATCCATAGAGTCCGATATAGAGCGTTGCCGACAAGGTGCTCAAAATATTTTTTGGCCAAGTAGCATTAAGTGGTTTGCAAAATCTAGTGGTACGACCAATGCAAAAAGTAAATTTATTCCTGTAAGTACAGAATCTCTGGAAGATTGTCATTATAAAGCAGGAAAAGATATGCTTTGTTTGTATTTCAATAATAATGAAGACTCCCAACTTTTGACAGGAAAATCATTACGATTAGGAGGAAGTAATGAATTGTATAATAAAAACAATAGCTATTTTGGAGATCTTTCCTCAATCATCATTCAAAATCTACCCTTTTGGGCAGAGTTGAGCAGCACTCCTAGTAATAAAACTTCACTCCTACCTGATTGGGAAACCAAAATGAGAGCTATCGTGGCTGAATCCATTCCCGAAAAAGTGACCAGTTTAGCTGGTGTTCCTTCGTGGATGCTAGTTTTATTACAGAATGTATTAAAAGAAACTGGGAAGCAAAATATCACAGAAGTCTGGCCCGAAGCTGAAGTCTATTTTCACGGAGGAGTAAGTTTTAAACCTTACCGTGAGCTTTACAAAAACCTATTTCCAAAATCAGATTTTCGATTTTATGAGATTTACAATGCTTCAGAAGGCTTTTTTGGCATTCAAGACCGAAACGATTCTGATGAATTATTACTTATGCTTGACTATGGTATTTTTTACGAATTTATCCCCTTCCAAGGTGAAGATAAAGAGGAAGGTGATATCATCCCTCTATCTGAAGTTGCTTTAGACACTAATTATGCACTAGTCATTACCACCAACGGTGGTTTATGGCGCTACAGAATAGGCGATACTATAAGGTTCACCAGTTTGTCTCCCTATCGCATTCAGGTTACGGGACGAACCAAACATTATATCAATGTATTTGGCGAAGAATTGATTATTGACAATGCTGAAAAGGCACTTATACAGGTGTGTACTCAAACCCAGAGCACTGTTTCCAACTTTACAGCCGCACCCATATTTATGGAAAAGAATCGCAAAGGGGCACATGAATGGATTATTGAATTTGAGAGAGAGCCAGAGGATTTAAATCATTTTAGTCTTCTCTTAGACAAAGCGCTTCAACAACAAAATTCTGATTATGAAGCCAAACGTTACAAAAACATGACTCTCCAACCATTACAAATTCACAAGGCACGAAGAGGATTGTTTTATCAATGGCTCTCCCAAAAGGGAAAATTGGGTGGGCAACATAAAGTTCCGCGCCTATCCAATTCAAGAACTGTATTAGAAGAACTTCTTGACTTAAATAATTAGGAAACTACTTTTAACTTGGGTAGTTCAATTTTGGATAATTTCTGATCGGCGTATTGTTTGGTGACCTTTAATTTTTTAACACCACTTTCAGGAAGTTCAAACATGGCATCGTTTAGAACAGCTTCACAAAGGGAACGTAACCCACGCGCACCTAACTTGTATTGCATTGCTTTTTCAACAATATAATCCAAAGCTCCAGGAGTGAATTGCAATTCAATACCATCCATTTTAAATAACTGAGTGTATTGCTTTATCAAAGCATTTTTAGGGGTGGTCAAAATCAAGCGAAGTGTAGCTTCATCTAAAGGGGTCATATAAGTCAACACTGGTAATCTTCCAATGATTTCGGGAATCAATCCAAAAGAGCGCACATCTCTTGGAGTAATGTACTGAAGCATGTTTTCTTTATCTACCTCGCGTTGCTCCATTGCCGTTTTATATCCTATCGCTTGAAGGTTCAATCGTTTGTTGATGTGGGCTTCAATTCCGTCAAAGGCGCCACCAGCAACAAATAAAATATTGGCTGTATTTACCTCAATAAATTTTTGATCAGGATGCTTTCGTCCTCCTTTAGGCGGAACATTCACCACAGTTCCTTCTAATAATTTCAATAAGGCTTGTTGCACTCCTTCTCCTGAAACATCTCGGGTGATGGATGGATTGTCACTTTTACGTGCAATTTTATCAATCTCATCGATAAAAACAATTCCTCTTTCAGCACGTTCCACATCGTAATCTGAAGCTTGTAACAAACGTGTTAGAATACTCTCCACATCTTCTCCTACGTACCCAGCTTCGGTTAATACCGTAGCATCTACAATAGCCAGTGGCACATTTAATAAACGAGAAATAGTTTGTGCCAAAAGAGTTTTTCCAGTTCCAGTAGGCCCTACCAAAAGAATATTACTTTTTTGAATTTCTACATCATCATCCGTTTTGTCTTGAAGCAAACGTTTGTAGTGATTGTAAACCGCAACAGACAAAACCCTTTTAGAAGCATCTTGACCAATTACGTATTCGTCTAAAAAAGCTTTGATTTCTCTGGGAAGTTTGAGCTCAATGGATAAGTTTCCAGGGGTCTCTTCTGCTGTTTCTTCGAGCACAATACCGTGGGCTTGGACGATACATCGGTCACAAATATGGGCATCCAAACCAGCAATCAATAATTGTGTTTCTGGTTTTGGCCTACCGCAAAAAGAACAATTTAAATCTGGTTTACTCATGGCAATGGGGTTTTATTTTGGAGCTTTCTGTAAAACTTCATCGACCATACCGTAGGCCTTTGCTTCTTCTGCTTTCATCCAATAATCTCGATCACTATTTTCTGTAACCTTTTTTATTGGTTGTCCCGAATGTTTGGAAATGATTTGATAGAGCTCGTCTTTGAGTTTGAGAATTTCACGAGCAGTAATTTCAATATCAGAGGCCTGACCCTGTGCACCTCCTAACGGCTGATGAATCATTACTCGAGCATGAGGTAGTGCGGAACGCTTACCTTCGTGACCAGCACACAACAATACTGCTCCCATAGAAGCTGCAATTCCAGTACAGATTGTTGCTACATTGGGCGTGATGAACTGCATGGTGTCATAAATCCCTAGTCCAGCGTATACACCACCCCCTGGAGAGTTGATATACATTTGAATGTCGCGACTGGAATCTGTACTTTGTAAAAAAAGTAATTGAGCTTGAATGACATTGGCAACTTGGTCGTCAATGGCGGTACCTAAAAACATGATACGATCCATCATCAAACGAGAAAAAACATCCATTTGTGCAACATTAAGTTGGCGCTCCTCAATAATATAGGGCGTCATACTACTTACGATTTTATCGTAATACATCGCATTAATTCCATGATGCTTTGTGGCATATTTCTTAAACTCTTTTCCGTAATCCATATCTTGTTTCTTTAGTATAAAATTAATGAAATTATTATGCTTTACCGTACGCTTCTTTTACAAAGGCATCAAAACCTACTTTTTTAATTTTAAGAGGCGCTTTTTCTTTGAAAAAATTAAGCATTTTTTCTCCCATAAGTTGTTCTGATAGTTTCTTAGTTTCCTCCTGATTGGACATGACATTCGATACAATTCCATCCAATTGTTCCTGATCTGGAATTTGACCGTATTGCATCATTTGATTTTTTACCAAAACTGCCGCATATTCTTTAAGCTCCTCAAAAGTCAGATTTAGCTCATTTTCATTGATGATCTTTCCTTCAATTAGCTGATAGCGAATCCCTTTTTCAGATTTGTTGAATTCATCATTTGCTTCTGCTTCGGTCATGGGTTCTTTGCCCGAAGTTTGGATCCATTTTTTCAAAAATTCATCAGGTAGTTTGAATTTTGTTTTTTCAACAAGGGCTTCAGAAATATCATTCATGAGTTTTTGATTGACTTGAGGCTCAAATTGGGCTTGTAAACCTGCTTTGATTTTATCTTTCAATTCTTGCTCTGAAGTTACCGTCCCAGCTTCATATAATTTATCAAATAGTTCTTGATTTAATGTTGCGGGTATACGTTCATTTATTTCTTTGAGTTCCACCGTAATTTCAGCAGAAGAAATTTCTTCAATTTTCTTATCATCCAAGGCAAGTAAGCGTTTTGCAGTATCATCGTCTTTAAAAAGTCCTTTTCCAGAAAAATTCAATACTGTTCCTGTTGTGGCTTCTTTAAGTGCTTTGACTGCATTTTTTGATTTGATGTCCTCTATTGTAAAATTGACCATTGTTTCTAGCTCGATTTCCTCATTTCTAAATTGAGCTGTGATTTCGAAATCTTTTTGAATTTTGGTTTGAGAAACCAACTTACCATATTGCTTCTGAATGTACGTGAGTTGCTCTTGAATCATTTTACTATCAGGTTCTATTTCATAACGAATCACCTTTTTCAGTACGTCTAGTTTGATATCAAATTTAGGTGCAAGACCCAATTCAAATTCGAAGTCTATCTGACTGGCTTTCCAGTCTAACCCTTCTTCAGAAGCTTTTGGAATTGGATTTCCCAGTAGTTCAAGTTTTTCCTCTTGTATGTATTTGTCTAAATTTTCACGAAGAATTTTGTTTACTTCGTCCGCTACAACCGCTTGTTCGTATTGCTTTTTAATCATCCCCATTGGAACATGTCCTTTTCGGAATCCTGGGATGTTGGCATTTTTCCTGTAGTCATTTAAAACTGAACTTACTTTTTCTTCGTAATCTTTGCGTTCTACTGTGATTTGAATCACAGCATTTAAGGCGTCAATATCGGTTTTGCTAATGTGCATTGTGCTTAAAATTTAGTGCGCAAAAGTACACTTTTTTATTGCGATGACCAATTTTAATAAGGGAAGCGTGACTATATAGTTTATTTTTTATGGAAGTAAAATACATTATATTTTCAACTAAATAAATAAATTCTACTATATTTGCACCCCAGAATTAATAACCAGAGGGTCGGGTATCCTCACAAATTAATATGATATGCCAGTAAAACTAAGACTTCAAAGACACGGAAAAAAAGGAAAACCCTTTTATTGGTTAGTAGCCGCAGACTCACGTGCAAAAAGAGATGGACGCTATCTCGAAAAACTAGGAACATATAATCCCAATACCAACCCTGCAACTGTCAATATCGATATTGATCGTGCTGTAAATTGGCTGGAAAAAGGAGCACAACCCACAAATACTGCTAGAACACTATTGTCCTACAGAGGAGCAATGATGAAACACCACCTCAACGGAGGCGTTCGAAAAGGGGCACTCACACAAGAGGTTGCAGATCAGAAACTCGCAGACTGGTTAAAAGAAAAAGAGGCTAAAATCCTAGCGAAAAAAGAAGGATTGACAAAAGCTGAAGCTGAAGCCCAAGCAAAAAGAATCGCTGCAGAAAAAGAGGCTAGCGAAAAGCGTCTTGCCGAAGCTGCGGCAGAAGAAGTTGAGACTCCTTCAGAAACAGTAGCAACGGAAGAAGGAGCTGCAGAGGAAACCACACCAGCAGAAGCCACTTCAGAAGAAGTAGCTACAGAGGAAGCTCCTGTAGAGGAGGAAACACCTGAAGAAACTAAAACAGAAGCAGCCCCAGTAGAGGAGGCCCCTGTAGAGGAAGCTCCTGTAGAGGAAGCTCCTGCCAAAGAAACAAAACCAGAAGAAACTCCAACGGAAGAAGGACAATCAGATTCTGAAGAAGGAAAGGCAGAATAAGCATTACTTTCAACGATGAAAAAGGAGGATTGCTTCTACGTAGGAACCATCGTTGGAAAATATAGTTTTAAGGGAGAGTTACTGATCAAAACAGATAGTGATCATCCTGAAGACTACACTACATTGGAATCAATCTTTGTGGAACTCGCCACAGGATTGGTTCCTTTTTTTATACAGAAATGTCAGCTGCACAAATCAGCGTTGCTCCGGGTACAATTTGAAAATGTGAAGGATGAAGTTGCCGCGGACGGGCTATTAAAAAAAGATTTGTACCTACCCTTAAGCTTTCTTCCTCCTTTGGACGGAAAAAAGTTTTATTACCACGAGGTAATTGAGTTTACACTTGTTGAGAATGCTAAAGTACTCGGAACCATTCAAGGTGTTCAAGATCAAGGGTTACAAGCTCTGTTTGAATTAAAAAAGAAAGATGGTTCAGTGGCTTTAGTCCCGATTCACAATGATTTTATTATCAAAGTTGTTCGAAGTGAGAAGGAAATTCATGTTGCGTTACCTGAAGGACTTTTGGATCTACAAAACTGAACGTATTGAATGTTAAAAAAACAGTACAAATCCAAAAGAGGGTAAGGGTGTGTTATTTCCTTCATTTGTAGATACGGGAACTAAACTCTTTGGCAAAACCACCAGCCCTTCATCGTTTCTATTCAATCCGTATTCTTCAGGAGTTGGATTGGGCTGTGCCAAGAAATTTTGGACTTCAAAATACAAGTTGAAAGAGAGTTCTTTGAAGTTCCATTTTTTATCAAACCGGATATCGGCTAGATTAAAAGCATTGAGCTTTACTTCTCCCAATCGGTCATAATCTAAAATTATTTCTGGATAAGAAACAGTACTTGCTTCAATATCAACAGGCACATAGGGATTTTTCCCGGCAAACCTCCATCGAGCGCTAATTTCCCAATTGCGCTTGAGTTTGTATCCTCCTGAGAAAGAAATCAAATGCCGACTGTCCCATACTGAAGGTCTTGAAATTCCGTCCAATCCAGTGAAATCACTAAAAAAGTAGGTGTATGCAAAAATACCATAAAAGTTTCTCGAGAGTTTTTGTTGAAATAAAAGTTCTACTCCTGAGCTCTGACCTTCCCCATCGGTGAGGATGGCTTCATTTCCTAACACCTCAAAACCTCCTCCTTTATTGGCAAGAGACACACCATCAACTACCGATATGGGATAGTTCGCGTAGTTTTTTACAAACCCTTCTACTGTAAATCGAGAAACAGGGGTTAAATTATATTCCAAGCCCGCTACGATATGGTCACTCCTGGAGTACTTCGCATTTTGATTAATAAATTCAGATATTTGATTTTGAAACCCAAGCATAGTATAGGTTGGAATTTTAAAATATCTTCCTAGTGATCCGTTTAGTTTCCATTGCTGGTCTTCGGTCAAGTTATAGGAAAAAGAAGCTCTTGGAGATAGGTTGTTAAAGAGGTTGGACCCTGAAGAAAAAGAGTCAGCATCTGTTCTTAAGCCTAATGAAAGATCCAGTCGGTCATTCAAGAATTTTCTTGACCCTTTGATGAAAAAACCATATTTGGNAAAATTAAGATCTGTATTGTAGGTTAAATTTTCTCTTAAAATNCGGGTGTTATTTTGATAGCTTGAGTTTTGGATATTAAATCCTGTGGACCACTTCCATTCTTTGATGTATTGGACTGCTTGGAAGCGGAGTTTGGTTTCCCATTCAAAGGAATCATTTTGAAATAAAATTCCTGTTTTGTTGGTATTGTCCTGAAAACGGGAAAAGACATTTTGCAAACGATTGGAACTCAAAGCGGTGTTTGTAAATCCCTTACCGTTTTTATAATTCCGTTTCCATGCCAGTCCTACTGTAGTACTGCGTTGATCAATGATAGCAACCTGATCTAGTGTGGCTTGCTGTTCTGCATCAAATGTATCTGGTGGTTTGACCGAAAAGTCGTCTATGGCACCAATACCGATAAAGGTTAGGGTGTTGTATCGATCAATTTCATGTTTGATTTTCCATTGGTAATCCCAATAGTCGGGACGAATGGGAAGCCCAATCAATTCAAAAAGAAATTGCAAATAGCTTCTTCTGGCAGAAAACAAAAAGGTCGTTTTTGCAGGCTCTGACTTGTCTTTTCGAAATAAGGGTCCTTCTAAAGTTAGTCCTGCTTCACTGGCACCAAAGCGAAAATTTCCACCAAATCCGTTAGGATCTCCTTCGCGTTGTTCAAAAGCGAGTACTCCTGAAAGTGGATTGTCGTATTCTGCTCCAAAAGCAGAACTCGAGAGTGTTACCTCCCTTATAAAAGATACATTTATCATCCCCACAGGTCCTCCAGCGCTTCCTTGGGTACTAAAGTGGTTGATGTTTGGAATTTCAATTCCATCTAAATAGTATACGGTTTCATTGGGTGCTCCCCCTCGGATGATGATATCGTTTCGAAATCCACCAATGGAAGGAGAAATCCCAGGCATACTTTGGACTACTTTGGTAATGTCGTTATTACCACCCGGGTAGGTTTCAATCTCCACCGCGGAAAAGGTTTGTGTGGAAAGAGGAGTTTCTCTCTTGGTTTTAAAGGGACTTCGAACTACCACTACCTCATCTAGATTTTCTGCAACTTCTTCGAGCTCAAAAAGTAAAGGGATATTTCCTACAGATTTGACAATAATATTGTATTGAGTTGCCGTTTCATATCCCAAATAGCTTGCAATTAAATTGTAAGATTTTGCTGGGATTTCGTTTAGATTAAAAAAACCATCCGCGTCAGTTACCGTACCTATAAGGGTTCCTTCCAGAATAATTGTAGCTCCTTCGAGAGGTTGTTGACTTTGTAGGTCTATAATTCGTCCGCTAAGAGCGCCCGTATTTTGGGAAAAAGCGGCTAAACTTGTAAAAAATAANAGGAATGTAATTTTCTTGCACATGAGACAAAAGTAAATGAAATCGTGAAAGAATTAATCATTTGTGTTTATTTATTTTTACTTATCTTTAAACAAAAACAATCATGAAAAATAGGAGAGATTTTTTAAAAACAGCTTGTAAGCCTATTGTAATTGCGGCCTTAGGCATTCCCTTATTGGAAGCATGCGCCACTGAAGAAATATCTTCTGATAATTCTTCAGACTATATTTCCGATGACTCAGGCAGAGCTCCTCTAACTATTGATCTTACAAACAATTCTTTTTCTAATCTTCAAGAGGTAGGAGGATGGATGAATTATATTAGTGAAAGCCTATTATTAGTTCGTATCAGTGAAGAAGAGATTCGTGTATTTGACAACCGCTGTCCTCATCAAGGAAACAGAGATCGTTGGGTATATGATGGAAGTGAATTTACCTGCCAACATCACAACAATTCTTTCTCCGACACTTGTGGTGGATCACTTAAATGCTACACAGCTTCGCTAAATGGAAATGCCCTCACCGTTTCTTTTGATTGAGATCTAAATCATTGAGCTTAAGGAATCCTCTTTTTTTTCAAGTTTCTGTTCTAAAAACTTGATGATTAAGAAAGTTCCTAATAGATAAAATAAGGTTTTTTCGTAACTAAAAAATATTTCTTTAAAATAGAAATAATTATAGGCAAACAATATATTATTTATAACGATAAGCAAGGATCCAATCATTACAAAACTACTTTTCAATGTTGGTAAGAACGAAAAGTGCGCAAAAGATACTGATACAAAAATCAATAAGAAAGGCACCCTAAAGAGTACTATCCATAGTAAGGTGTCGAAATTTTCATTCAACTGAAAAAAAATTACCATCAAATAAGGAATAATCAGTAAAGGACCAACTAAATAGAATCTTTTGTCGGATATTGAAGTACACTTTGAAATCAGATATGACAAAAACAAAAGATTTAAATTGAACATCAGAATAGAACCAAAAAAGGTTGCCATACTGTTAGGCAAGAAATAAACAAAATACAAACCTATCATTTGAGACACTAAAGCGAGGTCTAATAGCAACCATCCTCTTTGGTAATGACTCCTGTATAATAGTATAAAAAACAAACGATATACAGGAGTGGAAAATAGTTATGAAACTGCACCCCAAAAAGCACAACTAAAACTGTATCCAAAACAAAAGAGAAGACTAACAAGATAAGAGAGAGTCTTCTGTTAACAATAGATTTTTTTAATAAAATCATTCAAGTTCTTGATTTGAAATACAATATAAATTGTACATCGTTTTATCAAACTTTGATATTTAAAATATCAAACCTAGACATAAATTGGTTTATAATTTAAATCTAGCAAAAGATTAAAAAAAAGATATTGGATTAAAAAAAAGATATTGTACTCTGATACGGGGTATTGTTATACAATCTTTTAATCTGAATTTATAAATAATTTTAGCCAATTTATATTTAGATCTAGTGTATGGAATTTCTTGAAAAAATATCTAACCAAATTAAGCTAATGCGAAAGACAAAAGGACTTTCTCAGGAAAAGTTAGCTTTGGAGATAGATATCGATAGAAAATATGCTTCCATCATTGAAAAAGGAAAAACGAATTTGTCCATCCAATACCTGAAAAAGATTTGTGACGGACTTGATATCAAGCTATCTGATTTTTTTAAACATATTGAGGAGTAGGCGCTGAAATTTTTTTAAAAATAATCCCGCTCTAATTTTCTTTTTTTAAAGCTTTTCGCTCCGTTTTTCGTTGTGCCTTTTGATTGATTTTTTGCTCAATAATTCGTGCAGCCTTTAATTTTTCTAATTCCTTCTCATCTAAGGCCTCACGTAACTCTTTTAAATCAGCCTCTCCTATTTGCTCTTGATCTGCAGCTTGAAGTGCAGGATCATCTAAACTAAAGCTTGCTTTTTGGGTTTGTTTACGCATGATCTCACGTGCTGCTTTTAGATTGTAATAAAGCCCTGGATCAATCATTTTATTTGCAATGAAATGCTCTTTTTTATTTTTATCCCAGCGTACAAAGAGAAATCCCCCATTTACTGAATCTAATGTGACACGATATACATGTGCATAATTGGGTAGGGTTTGATAGACTTGAATTTGATCTGGGACATACCCCGCAATAAATAAAATTTCTTCTACAAAGGCTCTTTGAGTAGCTAAAGAGGGATCGTCATACCGACCCTCTACTTCGATCGCTTCCTGTGCTTGAAGATCAATGAGGCAGATTATAAAAAATAAGACTAACCACCTATTCCTTTTCATCTGAAACGCTATTAATACCAATTTGTTTTTTTTCTTCCAGCCACATAAAACTTTTCATAATCATAAAAAATCCTATAGCATGCAAAATCGGTATGGGATATGTAAATACATCTTCTTCAAAAAAACGTTTATTATAAGTAAGCAGAACATCTCGAACAGAAAAAATGAGAATTCCTAAAGTCATCAGTACGTTTATTTTAGTATAATGGCCTAATAACTCCATGATTGTGAAACTTCCCAACATAGAAAGAGTCAAACCATAAATTACACCGTGTACACGCATATCTCCTAATGAGTCAAAAACGTGACTTAAGAATACCAAAAGATATGATCCATAAAAAAGAACACCAAGTAGATGAGCACCAAGTGTGTAACCTTTAAAATATTGAAAAAAATTGTAACACAACAAGAGAAGCATCATCCAGTAACAAAAAATTCCCCATTTCAAAAAGGAGGCTCCATTTTCAAATAGAATAAGTAAATCTCCCATCCAAAGAAAACTCAGAACTGCGATAATAACAGCATTCCTTTGAGGAGAATTCAGCCAATAATACAAAAACAATAGGGGGGCTAATAGTGGTTCTATTAAAAATTGTAAGGTNTTTAGACCAACCCNAAAAAAATAGGCATCTAAAAAGACAAGTATTACAAAAAAGACTAGGGGAAGNTTATTCAAAACAAATTCTATTTAACAGTTTCAATTAGACTGAAGTTTCGAAGGTTTTATTTGATACATATTTTCAAAATTAAAAATATTGTGGTTCTCAAATATATATAAAAGAATATAAAAATATTAACGATCGTCAATAAAAACAGGGGTTTTTGGGCATTGTAATACCATTTTTTGAAGCTACATCAGGGATTAATAATTCAAGATAAATTGCAGTTGAAAATTTCTTCCAATCTCTGAAGCGTAAAAACGCATCCGATTCAAATAATTTCTATACTCTGCGTTTGCGAGATTTTGTACTATAAAGCGCAATTTCTTTTTCATTTTGTGCTTTTCTTTGAGTTGCAACGAAAAAATCGCATCAAATTTTTGAAAACCCGCTGGAGATTCACTAATGTTTACAGTTTTAGAGACCAATGTTCCATTTTCGATTAAATTAAATTGAAAATTTGAATTTGGATATCTATTCTGTTTTCCATAATAATTATGAATTATTTCAAGATTCCAGCTGGCCTTGTCTGGGGAATATTTCAGCTTTTGAAACATGGAAAATGGTGGAATCAAAATTAAAGGGTTTTGGTTCAATTGATCTTGAGCATAGGTGTAGGAAGCTCCCATATCTATATTTAAGTATTTACTTATTGTGAGATTCGAATTGAAGTCTAGTCCTGCAAAAAATGCATCTGTAGAGCGATATCTCCATACTGGAAACGCTCCTCTTATGGTTTGTTCAAGTGCAGTAGGTTCGATAAAGATGTAATCAAAAACTTTTAAAAAATAGGGTTCCAAACTCAAAGAGAAATTTTTTGTTCTCCTAGAAATGCTCATTAAGATTTTATGACTGGTTTCATTTCGAAGAATTAAATTCCCATACTCTAATGCAGCAATACTGTGATGTAAACCATCGCTAAATAACTCTGAGGAATTGGGTGCACGCTGAGACAATACGTAAGCGAATCGTGAATCGATATCAGATCCCAGGGAAACACCAATTCCTGTTTGTGCCGCCCAGTTGAAAAATCGAAACCGAGGATTGGTCAATATTTGAGTGCCCATTATCTGTCGTTCAAATTCAGGATAAAAGACTGAATAGCCACTTTCCTTCCAATTGGTAAGGTTATAATATTTTTGTGCATCAATAAACACACTATCCACACGAAGACCCCAGTCCCAACTAAACCGAGTTGAAGGCTGGAAAGTTCCAACTAAAAAAGTTCCCCATTCGTATTTGATATAATCTGGAATTAAACGCTTTACACCAGTATCGGGGTTAGAAAAATTATCTTCCAACAGTCCGTTTACCCCTGTTTCGAAGCTCCAATCAAATCCTTTTTTCCAAGAATAACTTCCTNAAAATGTCTGAGATTGTAGGGTCAAATCTATGGCTGGTAGTTCANAACGAGCACCCCTTCGTACATCAAACTCTTTGCGCTGATTNACTTGGTAGCTATATTTNAATTCCAATTTGGCATTATTCTGCAATGTTTTATAAAAGGAAAATTGCAAGTTTTGGTGTGTCCCTCNTTGTTTGGGAGCCTCTATTGCATAAGTAAAAGGTTTGATTCGCAAGGGAGCTTCTGAATTTAAAGCGGTAAATAAATCTTGAATGTTTCCGATGTGAGCTGCACGCAAAATACCAGCTTCATTTTGAAAACGAGAATAATTCAATTCCCAACCTCTTACAATTTTTGTCCTGCCTATTTTTATGGCTAAATTTCCTTCTGTAAATCCAGAATTAGATAAGTTATAATTGGGAGCTTGGAAATCACCAAAACGTTTTCCAGTTAAATGAGCACTCCAGTAATATCCTTTGAGGTAGGACTGTGACAATTGTGTGGTCACGCTAGTCCCTCTTCCGTTGCTTTCAAGATTTAAAGTCGTCATCCCGTAAAGACTATCCTTCAATATCGTTTTTGCAGGAGCTAACACAATTATTCCACCTGCAGTATCGCCACCATATTTTAAACCCACTGCTCCTTTTACCACCTGAACACTTTCAAAGGAATTGAAATCGATATTCGGAGCGTGATCGGCCCCCCACTCTTGATCTCTTAGTCTTACCCCATTGGCAACAATCCCAACTCTGCTACCATAAAATCCATGAATCATGGGCTTTGCAATGGCAACACCTGTTTTTAAAGCAGATACTCCGGGTAAGGTATTCAAGGCTTCAGCAAGACTTTTACTACTAAACTGAGAAATTTGATCTTTGTCCAGTCGCATTTCTTTTACAGTTGCGTTGATTTCTTTCAATTTTGTATCGGATAAAATGATTTCATCCAACTCATTGATATGATGTTCAAGCTCTAAATTGATGAACTGATCTCCCTTAAAGTTAATTTGCCTTTTTAAAGTAGGACATTCTGGATGTTCTACAATGAGATCAAAAGCCCCTAAACACAAGCCTTTGATTTGAAAAAATCCATTTTCGTCAGATTGATTGAAAAAAGTGGTACCTCCAACCGAAACTAAAGCGCCAAAAATAGGAGTCCCGTCATGAAGGTCCACTACCTTCCCACTAAGAGAAAAGTCACAAGATTGTCCTGACAAACTTGAGCTTCCCCCAATCAGATAGAGTGCCACATACAGGTATATAAGCGACCCCTGATTCACTACTCGATCACTGTAATAGGAATTTCTATAGCTACATCTGTTTCACCTCCAAAATCGGAACGAACGTCACCATTTCTTGATGTAGGTTCGTGGATTAAGTAGGCTTTAAAGATTCCCGTTCCTGTTGNATTTGCATTCCAAACTGTNTGTAAAAAAATCGGATTGCCGTTACTGTCAAGCGTGTCATTGTCTCCACTTGTNAAACTTATATCTACTGAAGAAAATTCGTAAAAAACCTGATGTTCATCGGCTTCTTCACGTACTTCTTCTGTAATATCTTCAACTTCTCCAGGGTCGCTTTCGTCATAGAAAGCTATGGATACTTCGTAATCTGTATTTAACTTTAATGTGACTGCTTCTGGAGTGCTTTGGTTTACTTGCCAACGGATGACTTGGTTTGGTTCATCGGTAGTTTGAAATTGTAGTTCTACCGTAGTGATCAATTCCTGTTCTTCAATAATTTCTGGAGTTTCCTTTTCACAGGATAAAAAGAGAAGTGCAATAACAAAGTATAAATACACGTGNGTATTATGTTGTAATGTTTTCATTTGGTTTAATTTTTATNTTTATGTAATTGGATACTGAACTCTTCAAATAGAATTTATCTTCTATTCGAAACAGCNCATTCGATTAGGTAAACATAAATACTGGAGGAGCTCTTAAACCAACACCTTTATATAGTTTAGAATGAAATAAATATTGATAATATTGAGAAATCTTAAGTTCAATTTTTGAACTACTATCAGCAACAGAATGAAAAGAAGTATAGATCAGAGGCTGAAAAAAACCGTCCAAGAGATCGTCGTGAGAACCCTCACTATGAATATGCGTTTTGCTTTGGGTACATTCATTTGACTCATTGTGAAAGGAGAGTGTATGTTCTAATTTCAAACCCAATGGGAGAAGAAGCATGGCCACTAAAAGCAATGCTACTCCTGTTGAAATTAAAGATGTGTATTTTTGAAAGAGTTTCAAATTAGAGTTTCCTGTTTGACATTATACTTCCTTATGCATAAAAGTACTAATTTCTAAATAAAACTCACCTTTTGAGATATTTGTTTCAGTTACACTTGAATTTCCGGAATCTCATCTGGTATTATTAGTTTCCCTTGAGTGAATCGTTTGATCTCTTCTATATCCACTCCTTTAGCTCTTTCTTTGATAAGAAAGCCTTCTTTTGTTACATCCAAAACAGCCAGATCCGTAACGATACGTTTCACACAGCGAACTCCTGTTAAAGGCAAAGTACATTCTGTGCGTAATTTGGATTCCCCTTTGGGGTTGGTATGCATCATAGCNACGATGATNTTGTCTGAAGAAGCCACCAAATCCATAGCACCACCCATACCTTTCACCAATTTTTCAGGAATTTTCCAATTGGCAATATCCCCTTGTTCTGATACCTCCATAGCACCAAGAACCGTCAAATCTATATGCTTCCCTCGAATCATCCCAAAACTGATGGAGGAGTCAAAATAGCTGGCTCCGAGTTGCGGTGTTATGGTTTGCTTTCCTGCGTTAATCAAATCTGGATCTTCTTCACCTGGCATAGGAAAAGGGCCCATACCCAAAATTCCATTTTCACTCTGAAATGCTATCTCAATTCCTTCAGGCACATAGTTAGCAACAAGTGTAGGGATACCAATTCCTAAATTCACATAATATCCCGATTGAAGTTCTTGGGCAATGCGCTTTGCAATTTGATTTTTGGTCAGTCCCATAGCCTAAGTATTTTGAACCGTCCTACGTTCGATTCGTTTTTCATATCGGGGCCCCTGAAAGATACGATCTACAAAAATTCCCGGAGTGTGAATTTGATTGGGATCCAAACTGCCTGTAGGTACTAATTCTTCAACTTCAGCTACAGTAATTCTAGAAGCACCGCACATCAAAGGATTAAAATTTCTTGCTGTCCCTCTAAAAATCAAATTTCCTGATTCGTCTCCTTTCCATGCTTTTACTAAAGAAAAATCAGACGCATATGCCATCTCAAGGAGGTAGTTCTTTCCGTTAAATTCTCGAATTTCCTTTCCTTCGGCTACTTCAGTACCATAACCCGCTGGTGTGAAAAATGCGGGTATTCCCATTTGAGCAGCACGGCATTTTTCTGCTAAGGTCCCCATGGGAGTCAAGATTACTTCAATTTCTTTAGCGAGCATTTGACGTTCAAATTCCTCATTTTCACCCACATAGGAACCAATCATTTTTTTTACTTTTTGGGCTCCAAATAATAACCCTAACCCAAAATCATCAACCCCTGCGTTGGCAGAAATACAACAAAAGTCTTTGTGTGATGATTCAGCAAGGGCTCTAATTAAATTNTCTGGTATTCCACACAATCCGAACCCTCCCAGCATTAAGGTCATTCCACTTTGAATACCTTCAAGAGCTTCGTGGACCGTATCTACTTTTTTTCGAANCATAAGGTTACATCTCTATTGCGTTCGAGCTTTTAGTTTTTCAGTAAGCTTNGGAACTACTTCGAAAGCATCCCCCACGATGCCATAGTCGGCTGCTTTAAAAAAAGGAGCTTCTGGATCTGTATTGATGACCACCTTTACTTTAGATGCATTAATTCCAGCTAAATGCTGAATGGCTCCAGAGACGCCGATAGCTATATATAAATTAGAAGCTACAGGCTTCCCCGTTTGACCCACATGTTCGCTATGAGGTCGCCATCCCATATCAGAAACTGGTTTAGAGCATGCAGTTGCAGCTCCTAAAACTTCGGCTAAATCTTCAATTAAATGCCAGTTTTCTGGACCTTTTAATCCCCTTCCTCCTGAGACTACAATGTCAGCGTCTGCGATACTAACCTTATCGGTTACTTTTTCGACGGATTTCACTTGTAGTGTNCTGGATAAAGAGGGATAAGTCCCGTCCATAAAAGTTACGGTACTCTGTTTTTTATGAAGCCCNAAAGAATTAGAAGAAAGTGACAATACCGTCCGTTCCTTAGTGCTTTGAGTTTCATTAAAAGCCTTGTTGGTGAAACAGGTGCGCTTTACTTGAACTGGCTCATACGTAGTAGGTAATGCAACCACATTAGACAAATATGCCGCGTTTGTTTTTATAGCAACAATAGGTCCTAAATAGCGTCCATTAGAAGTGCTACTGACAACTACTNTCGAAGCTTTTTCTTTTTCCACCACTTGGGCTATAGCTTCACTGTATCGATTAACATCAAAATTCACTTCTCCCNGGGTATCCATATTATAAAACGTGTCCACTCCATAAGCATTCAAATCTTCGCGTTGAGTTACATTAAACCCAACTCCAACTAGAGGAAGTCCTTTTGCATCTGCAATTGCGCGACCATAAGAAGCAACTTCTAAACCCGCTTTCTTTGGGCTTCCATTTTCCGATTCTATATATACTATTACTGCCATATTACTTTTTTATAGGACTTTAGCCTCATTTTCTAATAAATCAATCAATCCGTCAATATCATCAGCATCAACTAGTTTTACAGGTCCTTTTTCTGACGGTTTTTCGAAAGTCAGTACTTTGCTTGCTGGTGATATCTCTTCAGGAGAAATTACATCTAAAGGCTTTTGACGTGCCTGCATTATCCCACGCATGTTGGGGATAATTAAATCTTTTTCTTCCACCAAACCCTTTTGCGCTCCTATTACCAATGGTAGTTTTGCATTCAAAACTTCTTTACCTCCATCAATTTCTCTTTGNACACCCACTTCATTTGAAGCAATNTCCAACTGGATACAATTGGCAACATAAGGCATGTCCATAAGCGTTGCCAACATACCTCCTACCATACCCCCGTTATAGTCAATGGATTCTCTTCCTGTGATGATTAAATCAAAATGTTCTTTTTTGCAAATTGCAGCCAACTGAGCGGCTACTTCAAAACCGTCTTGGGGTTGTAAATCGATACGTAGCGCTTGATCTGCACCAATAGCCAAGCATTTTCTTAAAATAGGTTCACAAGAGGCGTCTCCTACGGTAACTACCGTTACTTTAGCGCCTTCTTTTTGCTGCAGCCAAATTGCACGTGTCAATCCAAATTCGTCATTAGGATTGATAATAAACTGAACGCCTTGTGTATCAAAGGCTGTATTTCCCTCTTTAAAATTAATTTTTGAAGTGGTGTCTGGAACGTTGCTAATACAAACTAAAATGTTCATAATATCTAATTTAATACGAATGTAAATAAAAAAATGACACGGTGTCATTTTTTCTATTTACTTATTTTAGGGCTATAGGGGTAGCATCTTTAACCAAGCGAAAACCCGTATGTTGCAAGCCTGTATCGGGCGAAGATTTCATTCGCGCACTCACGCGATAACCCGAACAATAGGCATCGTTACATAAAAAAGAACCTCCTCGCATTACTTTTTGTTGAAGATAAGGTTGATAGGGGTCGTAGGACTTTTCTGGGCCCTGAGGATTGGTTACTGCATCTCCATCAAGGGTGGCGTAAAAATCAAAAGCATACCAATCGGAACACCATTCCCACACATTCCCAGCCATGTCATATAAGCCAAACGAATTGGGCTCAAAAGAGGCGACGGGTGCGGTATAAAAAAACAAATCTCTTACTTCATTTTGATAAGGGAAATTACCTTCCCAAGCATTGGCTTTAGGAGCCCCTTCATAAACTGGCTCATCTCCCCAAGGGTAAAGCGCCTCTTGCTTCCCTCCTCGTGCAGCCCATTCCCATTCGGCTTCTGTGGGAAGACGTTTGCCTATCCATTTAGCGTATGCTTGGGCATCATACCAAGAAATGTGGACAACAGGATGGTTTTCTTTTCCCTCTATAGAGCTTTTAGGCCCTTTGGGAAGCCTCCAACTCGCTTTTGGTTGCCACTTCCACCAGCGGTCATACGCATTGAGATCCACAGGTCCTTTTGTGGCTTGAAAAACAAGAGAAGCTGCCTGTAAAAGTGAATCGTGAGGTTTAGGAGTTTCAGGAGGGAGTTCTTTTTTGATTTCTTCCCAGTCTGGAGCAATTTCAGCTGTGGTCACATAGCCTGTTGCATCTACAAAAGCTGCAAATTCTGCGTTGGTCACTTCAGTTTGATCCATCCAAAAGCCATCTACATGAACGGGATGTTTTGGAGACTCATCTCGTCTAGATTGGAGGTCTTCACTTCCCATCAGAAAATCACCAGAAGGAATCCAAACCATCCCTTCTTTTACAATGAGTTCAGATTTGGTCTTTTGTTCTTGGCAACTTGAGAGTGCAAGTAAAACTAAAGAAACTGTAATCCATAAAGCAGCACGCATACGATTGCTATTATAAAAATTGATTGATGATGTTTTCAAATCGTTCTTGTTTTCCACTGATTCGTTTTGGAGGATTGCCATTTAATGCTATTTCAGCTAAATCTTCTAAGCTGAATGTTCCTTTTTCAAAGGCTGCGCCCGTTCCTTTGTCAAAAGAAGCATAGCGCTCCTTTCGCAATTCGGTAAAAGATGAATTTAATAAAATTTTCTCAGCAGTCAATAAAGCTCTTGCAAAGGTATCTGCGCCCCCAATATGAGCATGGAAAACATCTTCCAAATCGGTGGAATTTCTTCTAATTTTAGCATCAAAATTGATTCCACCCCCCTGAAGTCCCCCTGCCTGCAAAAAAACCAACATGGCCTCAGTCACCTCGTAGAGATTGACTGGAAATTGGTCTGTATCCCACCCATTTTGGTTGTCTCCTCTATTGGCATCGATACTGCCTAGCATACCTGCATGGGCAGCTACGGCGAGTTCATGTTCAAAAGAGTGCTGTGCAAGGGTAGCGTGATTGACCTCTATATTCAATTTAAAATCTTTTTCTAGCCCGTATTCTCTCAAAAAACCGATTGCAGTTGCTGCATCAAAATCATATTGATGTTTCATCGGTTCCATGGGTTTGGGTTCAATAAAAAAAGTTCCTTTAAATCCTTGCCCTCTGGCATAATCTCTTGCCATGGAAAGCATCAGCCCCAAATGATCCAGCTCTCTTTTCATGTCTGTATTGAGCAAGGACATATAGCCCTCTCTCCCTCCCCAAAAGACATAATTTTCTCCATCTAAGGCAAGGGTCAGATCGAGTGCCATTTTGATTTGAGCTCCCGCTCGAGCTACTACATTAAAATCTGGATTGGTCGCAGCTCCGTTCATATACACTGGATTTGAAAAACAGTTGGCGGTACCCCATAGCACCTTTACACCCGAGGCTTTTTTCTTTTGAGTGATATAATCGGCAATTTGATGTAAACGCTTTTCGGTTGCTGCTAAATGGTCAGCCTCTTCTACTAAATCCACATCATGAAAGCAGAAATAATCAAAGCCCAATTTTGTAATTAATTCAAAGGCCGCATCTGCTTTATCTCGAGCACGTTGCATGGGGTCCTTTGATTGATCCCAGGGAAATTGTTGGGTTCCAGGCCCAAAAGGATCGCCTCCTTGACCACATAAGCTGTGCCAATAGGCTATGGCAAACTTGAAATGATCCCGCATTGGTTTTCCCATCACTAGTTGCTCCGGATTGTAATACTTAAACGCAAAAGGGTTGTCTGAGTCTTTTCCTTCAAAGGAAATGGCTCCTATCCCTTTGTAAAATTCTTGGTCTCCAGTTAAAATCATTGTTCTTTTTTTAATTGATGTTCTAAAGTGTTTTTCCAATTCTGATAGGCATCTTGATAGATTTGTGAGTCGCTTTGTGGATTGATTTCAGCCACTTTATCATGCTGATTGACGTGTGCCTTCATCCGATCTAGCTCACCCTTTTCCAAACCGGCAGCGCGAGCAGCTCCTATAGCTCCCGTAGTATTATAAATTGTTATGGGTTGTTTTATCAAAGTAGCAAGTGTAGTGGAAAAAATTTCAGAGCGGAAAAGATTGTCATTTCCCGCACGGATAATCTGTGCATCCAAACCGTCAGTTTTCATAATTTCCATACCATAAGCAAATGAAAAAGCGATGCCTTCCAAAGCCGCTCGAAATAGATGTGCTTCATTGTGAAGATTCAAATTCAAATTGCAAAAATGAGTTCCTAAATTACAATTGTTCAACATTCGTTCGCTCCCATTCCCAAATGGAAGATTTACCAGTCCTTCACTTCCTACGGCTACTTCAGCAGAGAGACTATTCATCGTATTGAAATCTCTAATTCTAGTAAGGTTTTTTAACCAACTGTATTGAATCCCTGCACCATTGATACACAAGAGCGAACCGATTACAGGGTTTTCTACTGTATAATTGACATGGGCAAAATGGTTGACACGAGAGAACTCTTGGGAAGTGTTTCGATCTGTTACTGCGAAGAGTACGCCTGAGGTACCTCCTGTTGCAGCGACTTCACCGGGACGCAATACATTTAGAGCCAATGCATTATTGGGTTGATCTCCAGCGCGATAACGAATGGGAATCCCTATGGGTAGGCCGGTAGCTAGTGCCGCTTTTTCAGTAATACTCCCTTGATCTTCAAAATTCTCTACTAAAGGAGGTGTCATCGAAGGAGCAATGCCGTAATGATCCAACAACCAATCTGCCACTTTTTTCTCCTTATAATCCCAAAGCATCCCTTCTGACAAACCGTTTTTTGTTGTTCGAATTTCATTCGTAAGCTTAAAAGCAATATAATCTCCAGGGAGCATATAGTAAGCTGCTTGTGCATAGATTGTAGGCTCATTTTCTTTGACCCATTTCAGTTTTGACGCTGTAAAATTTCCTGGAGCATTGAGCAGATGGGTACCGTATTTTTGAACGCCAATGTCCTTTGCTGCCTGGTCTCCAATAGCAACTGCCCTACTATCACACCAAATGATAGAGTNTCTGAGAAGTTTTTGGTGACGATCCACCAATACCAATCCGTGCATCTGATAGGAAATCCCAACCGCAAGNATATGTTGAGGATCGATCTTATTTTCCAAAATGATTCTTTGGGTGGCTTGACATAGGTGTTTCCACCACATTTCAGGATTTTGCTCGGCCCAGTCTGGATGAGGGGCATCTATAGGCATTTCTCCGTCGGGCTCTGAAAGTACGGCTACATTTTTATTGTTTTTCGCATCGACCAAGGCTACTTTTACTGAAGAACTCCCGATGTCATATCCTATATAATACATACGTTATCTATACAAATCCTTTTAGGAGAATCACTAAGTTTTAAATATAATTAAAAGTTCGTTCCCTGTTCCTCCATTGCTCGTTAAATATCATTGTAAGGTTTGCTTTTATGTAATTAATATTAATAAGTTGTCTTTATTGGGAAGATTTTTCAATCGATTAATTGGTTTGTTAAAATATTAAATTCTTCATGAATAGGCTTACTTCCAATAAATTCTATTCAAAAAAATAGGTATCTTTCGCATCGATTCATTTTAAAATTTAGTTTTTACTAATGAAAGAAACATTTTTAAAACAAGGTTTTGCAAAACTTCCCTCTTTTATCGATTCGGAGGAGGTAGCACGAATTGGATTGATTTATGATGAAATTTTAGAGGATCTTGAAAGCGCATCTCACTTGCGGAGTGACTTGAGCGGCGAAGGTACTGTTGGAGTAGAAAAGATTACTCAAATCATGTGTCCCAGTTCGATTTCCACAAACCTAAAGAAAAGTAAGACATATAAACAGGCCCTGAAGCAGGCGCAACATCTCTTAGGAAGTGATATGGCTCTGGATTTTGACATGTTGATCAATAAACGTCCTTACACAGATACCCCAACACCTCTGCATCAAGATGCAGCGTATTGGATTAAAATGCCAGACAAACGTGCTGTAAGTTGTTGGATCGCGATTGACCCAGCCATAGAGGAAAACGGATGTATGTGGTTTATCCCGAGAGAAAAGTTAGAAGTTGTGCCCCATAGTGCTGCAATTCCTGGAGCTGCTTTAAGCTGTGAGTTGTCCACAGAACAGGCAGTTTGTATTCCACTTAAGGCTGGAGGCGCAACCTTTCATGATGGGTTTACCCCGCATTTTAGCAAAGGAAATACAACGGAATTTCACCGAAGGGCTCTGATTCTAAATTTTCGCCCCAAAGCAATGATTGACCTTGAACGCTCTATGGGGATCGATCATCAAGGGGAAAGAAAAGTTAGAAATAAATAACCCAACATATCCCCCTGTGTTCAGAAGTTTTGCCAAGTCACAACTAGTTTAAAAATAAAGCCAACTTTTCGATAAATGATGTGTTCCACTCAAGGGATGAATTCTCGTAATAATACTGAACTAATTCTCTGGTAGTTTTGGACATTCCATGTTTGGATCCCAAAAGTTGAGCAATAAACTCTTGCGCCTCCTCTTTCCCCTGGGTTTGTTGTAATGCGTAAATTCCCAAGAGGTGTTTTTTAGAAGGTTTAGAAAGTTGTTTTACGCAATAATTTGAAACTTGATTCAACTCCATTTCAAAGGCTTTCATTTTTCCCTTTTTTTGGTGTAGGTGAGCCAAAAGAAAACGTTCCCATCGTTCTTCTGGATCAAAAGGTTTTCCAACGCCCAGATGTTCTGGCCAAAGCAATGCTGTATTTAATCGGTCCTCTGCCAGGTCAGTTTTGCCCTTACTTACATATTGCAGTGCACTTCCAACATAAGCCTGGATATAAATATTACGTCCTTCTGTTGCGTGTTCGTAGGGTAATATCTTAAGGTCTTGAAGTAGGTCAATCGATTTGTCATAGTCCTTCTGTGCATTGAGGATTTGAGCCAACAACATCCCTGCAAAGTAATTTTGGGGATTTTGATTATAGGTTTTTTTAATAATCGACAACGCATTTGACGTATCTCCAGAATGGAAAAAATCTTCAGCCAATGCAAATGCATACCTCCAATTTTTTGAGTCCATTTTGTAGGCGAGTTGCAACTCGTTTTGATAGCCTTGAATCCCTCTGTTTTTATACAACATACCTCGGACAAAATAAAAGAGTGGATCTTTAGGAAGCTCACCGAGATCCTTAAAAAGAGACACCCCTTTATTCCATTGGGAGCGACCTAAATAATTTAATGCCAAAAGGTATTTAGCTTTCCAAGAAGTGCTGTTTTCAGAAACCCAATGGAGCATGTCCAAACTTTCATTTCTAAATGGAAAAACAAAAGCGATAGATTCATTTTCTAACACAGATAATGCTTTATTGTCATTTTTTAAATAAGCGGTCCATAGAGTATTTAGAAGGTTCTTAGAGCCTAGCTCAAGTAACTTAATGGTCTCTTCATTTCGATTACGGTTATGATAAAATAAAGCCAACTCCAAAAGAGTTTGCTCAGGAAATTCAGATCTGTGGGAATGAAGTACTTCATCTTTTGTTAGTACATCCAANAAATACTTTTCAAAATAGACCAGATGATTTAAAGGATCAATGGCCTCTATCTGTTTTAAGGTGTTAAAGGCTTTTTCCTTTTCCCCCTGTATCCTGTGGAGCAATGCTTTTTGTGAAAGGGCATTGATGTTTTCTGAATTAAACTTGAGAGCGATTAAAGTGTAATGTAATGCTTCCTCATTATCCTTCTCGATCAAATGAATTTGCCCCAAAAGGGTGTTTGCTTGTGCTCTATATGAGGAAGAGCGTGCTGCCCAACCTAAGTGCTCTTTTGCATTGACCCAGTCCTTTTGGGTCATATAGCAAAGTCCCACAATGTAATTCAAACCGTTGTGATAGGCATCGATTTGCAAGCCTGTATTGGCGATTTCCATGGCTTTTTTATACTGAGCCATTCGGTAATAAAGGAATGCAAGTTCTTTTCGAGCTTCTAAATGATAAGAATCCTTTTCTAAAACTCCCAAAAGTAGCTCTTCGGCAAGAGTATAGTCTCTGTAACGTTGTGCATCTTTTGCTGCTATAAATTCTTTTTCTAAAGAAGCCACTGTTTGCAGTTTAGGAGGGTCAAAACTTCTTTTAATGATTTTAGGGTTCGAATTGTAATGTAATTTTAGTCCAGCTACTTCAATCTTATATTCATTTGAGGGTTTGGTAAATGAAAGATTATAGACTCCATTGGGCTCTGTTTTAATAGGCTTTTGCTCCATTTTCCCTCCAGACTGAAGAACGACAGAAGAAGTCGAAGCTTTGAATGCATTAATTTTTATTTCCAGGGTAGTGGCTGTTTCCACTACATTCATAACACCCCACTGAGAAGCTTCTTTGATTCCCCCTATCTCTTTGACAGGAAACCACACCTCGGTCCACTGATCCGTTAGGTGGGGATCAAAAGTGGCCTGACTGATCGGATTTTCTTCACCTGGAAAATATTGTACATAGAGTCTTCCTGCCTGATATTCTACATACTGACCGTCTGTATCGGTAAGTAAATCTTCCCATATCCCTCCGGCTCTAGAAAGATTCCACAACCATAATTTTTGTCCAGGGATTTCATCGTACCTACCCCAATGCCCAAATCCGGTATTATTTTGCTCATAATATCCCCCAAAAAAGTCATTGTATTCCCCTACAACATGGTAAGATTTACTGGGGCCAAAGTTGTTTTGTTTGTATTGCGACAAATCCCTATTTAAAGGATCTACAGGCCATGCCTTGGCTTCACCTCCATGCGTAAGGTATCGGTCTCCTGGGGTATAAAAAACCAAATCTTCACGTGCCGCAGCGGCAGCAGTCATCCAGTTGTAATAGGCCTGTTCAATATCCGTGGGGTTATACCAAAGGGCTTGGGTCGTAAATGCACTTTGGTCTTTGGGTAATATAATTTTAACACGCCATTGTGTTCTGGAAGGCAAATCAATACCTCCTACTGTACACAAAAGATCTCCATTGGGAAGCTCCTTGGTTTTATAGTCCGTAGGTGTGCCCGTACCCGGATGATGACCTATAACACCAAAATTAAATTCAATCCCCCCCGAGGTCCAAGGGCCGCGCATGGCGATGTTTCTAAATTTTGCAACTTCGTTTTTATAAATAAACTCGTTGCCATTGCTTTTATCTGTTGCTCCCCAAACCTTACCTCCAACTTCTGGAACTACTTGTACTTCAATCCACTGATTTTCCAATATGATTTTCTTTAAAGGTGCCTCCGTTTTTTCAAAAGCATAGCCTTGAAATTTATGATAGGGATAAATTTTAGTGTTGAATAAAAATGCAGGGAGTGGATTAGGATCTCCGAAGGAATAGGTTGGAAAGGACTCCATACGTTCTGTTAAAAGTGCTTCTTGTCCGTAAGAAAAAGAAGTGATTCCTATGAAAAATACCAAAGTAAAGAGTTTCAAGCACCGTTGTGTTAAAGATTTCATATTTGTTTATTTTAATTAAGATTGTCGTTAGAAAAGAAATTTAGAATAGTTAATTTTAATTTTTATCAAAAAAATCATTTTAAAATGTTAAAGTTTAACAATTTTTTAATATAATTACACTAGATTTAATGAAAATGAAAAAAGATCGATTGAATTTATTATTAACTAACATTTAATTATGAAACAAAAAATATCAAAAAATGTGTTTTTAAGTCTCTTCCTTTTGTTTGGAGGACTTTTATTTGCACAAAAATCTGTAAGTGGAACTATTACAGATGATGCTGGCGTACCCTTACCAGGTGCTACAATTGTTGTGGTCGAAACAAACTTGGGAACCACAACTGACTTTGATGGTAACTATTCAATTACCGTTGATGAAGGGCAAACACTTGCCATTAGTTTTGTAGGTTATGCTACACAAAATATACAGGTGGGTGCATCATCTACCTATGATATTAGTCTTGAATCATCCAATGCACTCGATGAGATTGTTGTGACTGCTCTTGGAATCAAGAGAAGTGAAAAAACATTAACCTATGCAAGTCAAACGATTAAGTCTGATAAATTGGTCCAAGCTAGGGATGTAAGTTTTGCAAACAGTTTAACTGGTCGTGTTGCTGGTGTTGAAATCCAAAAAAGTTCTTCAGGTGCTGGTGGATCAACTCGAATTGTATTAAGGGGGAATAAATCCTTGAGTGGTGACAGCCAACCTCTTATTGTTATTGATGGTGTCCCCATTGTTAACAATCGAAGCAATCAGCCGGGCACATGGGGTGGAGCTGACGGAGGTGATGGTTTATCACAAATCAACCCTGATGACATCGAAAGTGTAAATATTTTAAAAGGTGCCAACGCTTCAATACTATACGGAAGTCAAGGGGCTAATGGTGTAATACTTATTACAACCAAATCTGGTGAAGAAGGTGAAACTAAAGTAACTATCAATTCAGGTGTCACTTTTGAAAACTACATTAAACTCCCAGAATTACAATTTACTTACGGAGCTAGTGGACTTCAAAATAGCTGGGATTCAACTCCTGGAAACTATAATTCAACTTTTGTGGAAGATTTTTTCCAAACNGGAGTGAATTATGTTAATTCNGTTTCTATTAGTGGAGGAGGAAAAANGACTAAAGCATATTTTTCCTATTACAATACTACTTCATCTGGAATAATGGAAAATTTTAAATATCAAAAAAATAATATTTCTTTTAAACAGTCAACCAAGCTTCTTAATGATAAAGTAACCATTACCTCAAATATTCTTTTGACGGATGAAAA
>JGI26086J50260_1000205_pt1 | contig 39363 bp, 34 predicted proteins | sample SaaInl3SG_22_DNA_FD_50260 | JGI IMG/M metagenome (IMG submission 50260)
CACCCTGAACGATTTAGTCCAAATGTGGTGATGCGACCCATGTACCAAGAAAAAATACTTCCAAACATAGGGTATATTGGTGGACCGGGAGAATTGGCTTATTGGCTGCAGTTGAAAAGTGCTTTTGATAATTACAACCTCGACTTCCCGCTACTCATTCTTAGAAATTCAGCTTTGTTAATCCCCTCGAATATAGTGCGAAAAATGAGCAAACTTCCTTTTGAACTTCCGCAATATTTCAGCGAGACAGATTCCTTAATAAAAAACTTCGTTGAGGACAATACAAACATTGATTTGGAGCCAGAAATTGCTGAAATTGAAAAAATATTTAAACTAACCAAAGAGAAAGTAGGTGAAATCGATTTTACATTGGAAAAGACCGTGATTGCTGAATTAAAAAGAGCGCAAAATTCAATGGAAAAAATCCATAAAAAGACGTTGAAAGCAGAAAAAAACAACCATTCTGTGGCTATTGAGCGAATTAAGAAAATTAGAAAATCGTTTTTTCCATTAGGTACTTTTCAGGAACGAAAAAGTAATGTGCTCGAGTTCTATGAAGAAGATTTAATCAAAAAAATTCACTGCAATTTGATTCCTTTGGAAGATAACCTTACCTTAATCGAATTAAACTAACCGAGCTATTCGTGAGAACCAACAAATTACTATTAAAATACATTGAACTTTCTGACCTGAAAGAGAAATTGCTAATTTCTATTTCTGAATACACCACGGAAGAATTAAACACTAAACCCTCAGAAAATGAATGGTCCATTTCTCAAGTGATTGAACATTTGATCGACTCAGAAACCGGCATCAATAAATACATAAACTTTCGGTTAAAAAACATAGCCGAACAACCCACTGTAGGTTTGGCGAATTTTTTAAAAAGTAAAGTCCTCAACAACAAATTGCAATCAAACAAAAAATTCAAAGTACCCGCTGTACTTTCCGAACCTGAAAAAGGAGCTGATTTTGGTCAACTTAAAGAAAAATGGGATAATTCTCGCATGTTTCTTATCAAGACGGTAGAAACTTACCCGAAAGAATACCTGTACAAAGCAGTTTTTCTCCATCCAAGGGCTGGATTATTGAGCATGAACCAAACTTTGTCTTTTTTTATCAATCACCTCAATCATCACATACCTCAGGTACAAAATCTACAATCATTGATTGATAATAAAAATAGAAGGTAACCGTTTTACCCTATCTTTCAAAGAATTTGAAAGAATCTGACTTTTACTTCAGACATTTTATTACTTTTGAATTCGATGAAAAATACCCTATTCATACTAGGAATACTTGTGCAATTCATGAGTTTCTCACAAAGCTCATCTTACCTTAAAGGAACCTTAATCAACGAAATTGGGTACGTTGTATCCGATGCTAACATTTCTGTTGTAGGTTCTTCGGTTGGTGCCACTACCGATTCGCTAGGTCGATTTAAAATCTCTGTTTCGCCTGGTGTGGTAAAAATCAGGATTTCTCACTCTTCGTACCAGCAAAAAACATTGAAATACTCCCTTGAGCCAGGCGAGACAAAAAGAATTTCTCCTGTATTCAAATTTAGAGTTTTACCCGAATATACCGTGGTTACAAAAAGCACGGATGAAACCATGTTGACATTAATCAAAGTGGACGATCAGTTATTTGCCACACCCAGTGGAAATTTTGAAGCAAGACTTTCGAGTGAGATTGGAGTTGCGATGAACAACGAATTAAGTTCTGGGTACAACGTGAGAGGTGGGAATTTTGAAGAAAACCTAATTTATGTCAATGACATTGAAATTTACCGTCCATTTTTGGCCAGCAGCGGCCAGCAGGAAGGTTTGAGCTTTATTAACTCGAGCATGGTAGATGACATTCAGTTTTCTGCCGGAGGTTTTCAGTCTCGCTACGGAGATAAATTATCGTCTGTACTTGACGTAACCTATAAAAAACCAACTGAATTTGGAGGATCAGTCTACGCAAGTTTACTGGGTGCAAATATTCATTTGGAAGGAATTTCAAAAAATCAATTGTGGACCCACAACACGGGAGCACGATTTAGAAGTAACCGATATTTACTGGGAGCGCTTGACACAAAAGGAGAGTATCAGCCTTTGTTTGGTGATTTACAAACGTACCTCACTTTTACGCCCTCAGAAAACTGGGAGCATTCCTTTTTAGGAAATTACGCTCTCAACCAATACAAAGTTGTGCCTCAAAATAGAGAAACAAGTTTTGGGTCTATTAACCAAGCACTGCGTTTTACTGTGTTTTTTGACGGGAGTGAAATCACACAATTCCAAACTTTTACCGGAGCGTTCGCTAGTAAATACAAACCGAATGATTCCACTGAACTAAAATTTATCGCTTCTGCATTCAATACTTACCAGGAAGAGATTTACGATGTGGAAGGCCAATATTTTTTGGATGAACTGGAGCGAGATCCAGGCCAAGACAATTTTGGAGATGTGGCCTTTAATTTAGGAGTAGGAGGATTCTTGAGACATGCCAGAAACACATTAGATGCAACCGTTGCCACTGTGGCACATAAAGGAAGCAGAAGGTTCAAAAAAAATCATTTGCAATGGGGAGTAAAAGCACAATACGATGTAATTGATGACAAACTAAAAGAATGGAGCTTTACCGATTCTGCTGGTTTTATTGCTCCCAGACCTTCAGATTCTGTGGGTTACACTGATTCTAGTGCTCAGCCTTATCAATACCTTACATTAGAAAATTCAGTAAGAGCCAAAAACAGAGTCGAAACAGGAAGGTTTTCGGGCTACGTGCAAAACACTTGGACCAAAACAAGAAAAGCGGAAAAAACAATGGGCTATTTAGTAAGCCACAAAGACACAAGCTATTTAAAAGATACCCTCGTTTCTGGATACAAACAACTTATTTTTACTGCCGGTATCCGAGCAAATTATTGGACATTTAACCAAGAACTTGTGGTCAGCCCAAGAACTTCTTTTAAGTACCGCCCTCTGATTTATTTCCAAAATGATTCTGGACAAATAAAGCGAAGAGATATCGCATTAAGAGCAGCCATTGGAGTATACCAGCAACCGCCTTTTTATCGTGAATACCGGAGAATGGATGGAACACTCAACAATAACATTCAAGCCCAACGTTCACTGCACTTTGTACTAGGAGGAGATTACGTTTTTCAAGCTTTAGAAAAAGATTTTAAACTAACCTCAGAAGTGTATTACAAACTGATGGATAGAGTGATTCCCTATGATGTAGATAATGTACGAATTAGGTATTATGCTGATAACAATGCAAGAGCATATTCTACGGGAATAGACTTAAAGCTAAACGGAAAGTTAATTCAAGACCTTGAGTCGTGGGCAACCATTTCAGTAATGTCTACAAAAATAGACCTTTCTAATGATGTTCATTACACGTATTTTAATTCGGCTGGAGACACCATTATTCCCGGAATTACTTTTGATGACACCAAAGTAGATTCAACTGCATATTACCCGGGATTCATCCCAAGGCCAACAGATCAAAGAATGTCCTTTGGACTTTCGTTTCAGGACAAAATGCCGACATCTTGGAATACGGAAAAAGTAAAGTGGGACAAGTTCAAAGTAAATCTCAATTTTATCTTTAATACGGGATTTCCCTATTTAAAGAAAACACAACTTGTAGATCCTTTTTATGCAGATGCATCCAATATTCCCAGAACACCGAGGTATTTGAGAGTCGATATTGGATTTGTAAAAGATTTTATTTCAGAAGAGCATCCCGCTAGAAAAGGAAGTAAATGGGAAAATTTCGAACAATTATCACTTAGTTTGGAAGTTTTTAACCTTCTTGGAGTAGACAATACAGTCTCGTATAATTTTGTACAGGCAACAAACGGAAGGCGGTATGCAATTCCTAACAGACTTACTTCTCGAATCATAAACTTAAAATTAATCGCTCGGTTTTAGAAATCTTGGCAAAGCAATCGCATGGAGCACTTGAATATTACCAGTTTTAATTTTTAAAAAAGAAAATTATTGTTATTTTCGTCAGTATTACTCAAAAAAAGAAAAATTCATTCTATGAAGAAAATTAATATTCTACTTGCTTTACTTTTGATGCTTTCTTTCGGCCTAACAGCTCAAAAGAAAGAAGAAAAATACTTCAGTAAAAACACAAAGTTGGCCGAAAAATCGTTCAACGAATCCAAGTATTTTGACGCCATTATGTTGTTTGACAAGGCATACCCAAAAGCCAAAGGAACAAAAGAGAAGGGATTTATCACTTATCACATTGGCGTTGCTAGCCAATATATTGGTGATAATAAAACAGCCAAAGAAAACTACGAAAGAGCGATGCGTTTCAAGTACGACCGAGTGGAGCCTGATTTGTATGTGAGACTTGCACAAATGCAAATGCAAGATGCAGAATACAAAGAAGCCAAAAGAAACTTTGACATGGCTCTTAAAAAAGAGCCAAATGACGAAATGGCAAAAAAAGGAGTTCAGGCAATTGACAATGTAAACAACATCTTAGCGAACCCAACAAAACATAAGGTTCAGGCAGTAAAAGAATTAAATTCAGAGTATTACGATTGGTCTATTTCACAATTTGATAAAAGAGGTGAAGAGTTTATTTTTTCTTCAACAAGAAAAGCTTCAAAAGGAAACATAAACGATATAGTTGCCAATGAAGAGTACACTGATTTATACGTAACCAGAGCTGACAGAAATGGAAATTTTGGAGAACCAAAATCTGTGGGTGATAAAATCAATACTGAAGATCACGAAGCGTCAGCAGTAATGTACAATGGAAGCAACAGCATACTTTTTACTAGATGTAAAAAAGAAAAAAACAAAGTAAGCGGTTGTCAAATTTACACTGCAGACAAAAAAGGAAAAAACTGGAGCGACCCAATAAGACTGCCTTTAACAGATTCATTAGGTTATTCAGTAGGTCATCCTGCTACAGACAGAAAAGGAACTTTCATTATATTTTCTTCTGATATGCCCGGAGGTAGAGGAGGAAAAGACCTTTGGGTTGCCGAATACAACAAAAGAACGAAAGAATGGGGTAAGGCCGAAAACTTGGGGACTGCCATTAATACCGAAGGAGATGAAAAATTTCCTACCATTGGTTCTGATGGATCGTTGTACTTCTCTTCAAATGGACTTCCAGGAATTGGAGGGCTGGATATTTTTAAAGCAACAAAGATTGGAACCTCTAACAAATGGACTCGACCTGAGAATATGGGAACTCCTATTAACTCTTCGAAAGATGACCATGGAATTATCTTCGATAGATCGGGTGAGAACTCCGGATATTTTTCTTCAAGTAGACTGGGGAAAAATGAAATGGATCAAAAATCTGATATTTTTAAATTTGACTTGCCAGAATGTGCCTTAACAATAAAAGGACGAGTAAGAGACCAAGACACAAAAGAACCACTTGCTGGAGCTTCTGTTATGTTAACAGGTTCGGATGGTTCTACTGCTACGATCAAAACCGACTCTGAAGGTAACTTTGAGTTTGGTAAAAGAGGAACTGGAAGGTACGTTAACAAAGATGTAAACTACACGCTTGAGTATTCGCACAAAAATAATGAGAAATTTTGGTTGACTAGAAAATCGAAAAGAACAACTGTCGGAGACTACTGCAACGAAACATTCTATGAAGACGTGGAATTAGTATGCGCAATTGGGTGCAAACCTATTATTATGCCAGAGGTTCAATATCCACTAGGAAAAGCTACTCTATTGGTAAACGAAAAAGTAAACTCTCAGGATTCTTTATTATTCCTATACAACATAATGATTGACAACCCAACTATTAGAGTTCAATTGGAATCTCACACGGATTGTAGAGATTCAGATAAGAGGAATTTAGAATTGTCCCAAAGAAGAGCTCAGACTTGTGTGGATTACCTAATCTCTAAAGGGATTGACAAAAGCAGATTAGTTGCAAAAGGTTTTGGAGAATCACTGCCTAGAATTATCAACGAAGGTGGAACCGAAAAAACATTGGAGTGCGACATGATTAACAGTCTGAAAAACTCAAACAATGAATTATTCGAGAAATACCACCAATTAAATAGAAGAACAACTTTCTCTGTGATTAAAGACAAAGAAGAAAAATAAAAATAAATACTCATAAAAAAAGCACTCCAAGTATTGGAGTGCTTTTTTTTTATCCAATAGCGAGAAACTGATTCCTTAATTATCCTTACTTTTGTGGGAAGAAAAATCGCTAAGAAAACCAAGTACATGGCAGACGTAAAATACAACCAAAGAGGGGTATCGGCATCAAAAGAAGATGTGCATGCAGCAATTAAGAACATTGACAAAGGAGTATTTCCCAATGCTTTTTGCAAAGTAGTTCCAGATCATTTGGGGAATGACGAAGATTACTGTATCGTGATGCATGCAGATGGCGCAGGAACCAAATCATCTTTGGCTTACATGTATTGGAAAGAAACAGGAGATGTATCTGTATGGAAAGGAATAGCACAAGATGCATTGATAATGAATCTTGACGACTTACTATGTATTGGAGCTACGGACAATATTTTACTTTCCTCAACAATCGGTAGAAACAAAAACTTGATAACGGGAGAGGTACTTTCATCAATTATCAACGGAACAGAAGAACTTCTTACTGATTTGCGAAAGTGGGGAATTAATATTTACTCAACGGGAGGAGAAACTGCAGACGTGGGAGATTTAGTGAGAACGATTATTGTGGACTCTACGGTTACTTGTCGAATGAAAAAATCTGATGTAATAGAAAACAACATTCAACCTGGGAATGTAATCGTGGGACTTTCTTCTTTTGGGCAAGCTAGCTACGAAAATGAATACAACGGAGGAATGGGGAGTAACGGACTTACTTCGGCTAGGCATGATGTTTTTAATAATTATTTGTCAACCAAATATCCCGAAAGTTTTGATCCACAAGTGCCAAAAGAATTGGTGTATGTAGGAAATAAAAAACTGACCGACTCGATAGAGAATTGTCCGATTGATGCAGGAAAACTCGTTTTGTCCCCTACCCGAACCTACGCTCCAATCATTAAAAAAATTCTTGATAAGTACCGCGACAAGATAAACGGAATGATTCATTGCAGTGGCGGAGCTCAAACCAAAGTTCTCCACTTTTGTGACAATGTTCATGTAATAAAAGACAACATGTTTACTCTGCCTCCACTTTTTAAGTTGATTCAAGAAGAATCGGGAACTTCGTGGGAAGAAATGTATAAAGTGTTCAACATGGGACATCGAATGGAATTATATGTTCCTCAAGAAATAGCCCAAGACATTATCGAAATCTCAGAATCTTTCAATGTAGAAGCCAAAATTATTGGGCGAGTGGAAGACAAAAGTTCTATCGAAAAGAGGAGCTCAAAACAACTCACAATAAAATCGGAGTATGGAGAGTTTGTGTATAACAATTAGCACTAGATACTATTTTTGGTTAGCAAAAAAGCCGAAAATCACTCGAACTGACAAGGATAATATAAAATTGAATTAGTATTGAAATTCTAACGAGTGAATACTAACGACTAAATACTGATAAAAAATGTCAAACTTAATAGGTAAACTGGAATTAATAAAAGAGAGATGGGAAGAGATCGGAAAAAAAATAATTGACCCAGAAATTATTTCAGACATGAAGCTTTACGTAAAACTTACCAAGGAATATAAAGACCTAGAAGAGGTTGTAAAAGCGTTGGATAAATTGAAAAGCCTTACTTCTAACATTGCTTCGAATAAGGAAATAATAAAAACGGAAACGGACTCGGATTTTGTGGAAATGGCGAAAGAAGAGTTAGCGGATTGCGAAAATCAATTGGCCATTTTGAATGAAGAAATAAAGGTTCTATTGATACCAAAGGACCCAGAAGATGCGAAGAATGTGGTGGTAGAAGTAAGAGCGGGAGCTGGAGGAGACGAAGCGAGTATTTTTGCAGGAGATTTGTACAGAATGTACACCAAGTATGCCTCTTCCAAGAACTGGCAAGTTGATGTAGTGGATACAGCCGAAGGCACAAACGGAGGTTTTAAGGAAATAATTTTTGAAATCACCGGAGCAGACGTTTACGGTGAAATGAAATATGAATCGGGAGTGCATAGGGTACAACGAGTGCCTCAAACTGAAACTCAAGGAAGAGTTCATACTTCTGCGGCATCGGTCATTGTATTGCCAGAGGCTGAAGAATTTGACATTGAAATAAAAAAAGCGGACCTACGGGTAGATTCTTATTGCTCTTCGGGACCAGGAGGACAGTCTGTCAATACCACCTACTCTGCAATTAGATTAACCCACATTCCTACGGGAGTTGTGGCGCAATGTCAGGATCAAAAGTCTAAACTCAAGAATTACGACAAAGCCCTTTCAGTTTTAAGGTCTCGAGTTTACGAAATAGAGCTTCAAAAGAAATTGGAGAGTGACGCATCAACCCGAAAATCATTGGTTTCTTCCAGCGACAGATCAGCAAAGATTAGGACTTACAACTATCCTCAAGGAAGGGTAACAGACCATAGAATAAACCTAACTCTGTACAACCTTCCTAATATTATAAATGGTGACATTGCCGAAATATCGGAAGCTTTAAAATTAGCGGACAACGCTGAGAAGATGAAAGAAGGTGCAGAAGCGTAAAAAAGACTGATGACCGCTTCGCTTATAGACTTTAGATAAAAGAGCTATGAATACACTTCGACTCCGCTGAGGCCCACTGACAAGAAAAAGAAGACAAAAAAAAGTAAGCTGAAATAGAAAATTTAAGACCAACCCGAGAACCAATAAAGCGAACATCACTCGTCNTGAGAATTAAAGGAAAGAGGTGTGTTTTTGACAAGCATAAAAAAATGACTAATAACTAATCCCTTTTTACTATTATATCAAATGAATTACCAAGAATTAGTTTCGCAGATAAAAAAGAAAAAATCCTTCCTGTGTGTTGGATTGGATACGGATTTGAATAAAATCCCACCTCATTTATTGGAAACAGAAGATCCGATTTTTGAGTTCAACAAAGCAATTATAGATGCTACCAAAGAATATTGCGTGGCCTACAAACCTAACATCGCTTTTTATGAAATGTTGGGAGCTTCGGGCTGGGAAAGTCTACAAAAAACAATCGAATACATTCCTACTACTCACTTTACCATAGCGGATGCCAAAAGAGGCGATATTGGGAACACCAGTTTGTATTATGCCAATACTTTTTTCGATACTTTTCAGTTCGATTCAGTAACGGTGGCACCTTACATGGGAAGCGATTCAGTTATTCCTTATTTGCAACACAAGGACAAATGGGCAATTTTACTCGCTTTGACTTCTAATAAAGGAGCGGATGATTTTGAATTACAAAAACTCGAAAACGGGCAATACTTATTTGAAAAGGTGCTTACCACTTCCAAAGAATGGGGAAGTGAAAGCAATACCATGTATGTGGTTGGAGCTACTCGCCCCGAAATGCTCACTGAAATTCGAAAAATAGTCCCAAACCATTTTCTACTTGTTCCCGGAGTGGGAGCTCAAGGAGGAAGTTTGACTGAAGTAGCAAAACACGGAATGAACGAAAATATAGGCCTTTTGGTGAACTCCTCAAGAGGGATAATCTACGCTGAGAACGGACCTAACTTTGCTGAGAAAGCAAAAGAAAAAGCCAGGGAAATTCAGTTGGAAATGGCTCAATTAATACCTTAAAATAGATCAACATGAACATTATATTATTTGACGGAATTTACCACAAGAATCTACTGCCTTTAACTTACACAAGGCCAGTTGCAGAGCTTCGAATAGGAATGTTGACCATAAAGCAAAAATGGGAACAGTACGTGGAAAACCCTATTCAGATAAAAACACAAGAATATTTAGCCAAAAAGTTTGGCTCACCCTCCGAGGAAAATTCTATTGGAATCAATGCCTCTATTCTTCCATCGGATGATTTGATGAGTAGTTTGCTGGAATTGAAAAACAAACAAATCCTCACCTCAAAAGGAAAAATTGTAGCAGTAAATCCGTTGCCAATTAATTCGAAAAACATTGAAGAAGCGCTGAGTGAGTACAAAATGGTTGAAACGAAAGCCGAGTTCTTGCAGGTTGAAAATGTTTGGGATTTATTTCGATTAAATGACCAAGCAATAAGGGCAGACATTGAATTAATAAAAGCTGCTAAAACATTTGTGACACCCTCCCCTACTAATCAGATTTTGGGTAATGATATTTACATAGAAGAAGGGGCAAAAGTAGAGTGCGCAATTTTAAATACCACAACTGGACCAATTTACATAGCAAAAGGAGCGGAAGTTATGGAAGGAAGTATTTTGAGAGGCCCAATTGCTATTTGTGAAAATGGCGTAGTAAAAATGGGCGCAAAAATATACGGAGCAACCACCATAGGACCTTATTCCAAAGTAGGAGGAGAGGTAAATAATTGCATGATTCAAGGGTATTCCAATAAAGGCCACGATGGTTTTTTAGGAAATGCTGTTTTGGGCGAATGGTGCAACCTTGGGGCAGATACTAACAATTCGAATCTTAAGAATAACTACCAATCCGTTGACTTATATAATTACCCCGAAGCTAAATATCTAGATACGGGGCTTCAGTTTTGTGGACTTGTAATGGGTGACCATTCAAAATCCGCAATTAACACGATGTTCAACACCGGAACAGTGGTAGGAGTAAGTGCAAATATTTATGGCGCAGATTTCCCTTCCAAGTTCATCCCTTCTTATTCGTGGGGTGGCAGAAAGCCGCTTGAATATAAATTTGACAAAGCGATGGATACGGCAAAACGAGTAATGGAAAGAAGAAACATTTCGCTGACAGAAGAAGATTTAAATATCCTGGAATACGTGTACAAAGAGAGTCAAAAGTTCAGGAAATAAACGTAAAATAAGTTGCAGAATTCCTTTTGTTTTAAAATAAGTTTCCTATATTTGCAGTCCGATAAAAACAAGAACAATGAAAATTAGAGTAGCAAAAAAAATAGTTAAAAATCAAGAGAATTTAAACTATAACAAAGGTCAAGTACAAAAAGCTGAAAAAACTGTTGAAAAATACAGCAAGAACGCTCCTAAATAATATATAAGATACATCGCGGGGTAGAGCAGCTGGTAGCTCGTTGGGCTCATAACCCAAAGGTCGCAGGTTCGAGTCCTGTCCCCGCTACTACGAAAAAAGATCACTAATTGCTTAGTGATCTTTTTTTTGTTTCATTATGCTGTGTTTCAAGTATCTGTTCAATCTAGTATTGAGTTTAACAAAATCTACCTTGGTTTCNCCGCCAATTTAAAACAACGGGGTATTTCCCATAATAAACTTGTAAAAAAGGGTACACTCATAAAATTCAGACCTTGGACCATTGCACTTACGGAAGAATTCTTTTCAAAATCTGATGCTATAAAAAAAGAAAAAATACCAAAAGTTAAATCACTCCTAGTTTCTTCCCAACCTTTGTAAAAGCTTCAATAGCTCTATCTAAGTGCTCGATTTCATGTCCTGCAGAAATCTGAACTCTTATCCTTGCTTGACCCTTTGGCACTACTGGATAATAAAAACCAATCACATAAATCCCTTCTTTGAGCAACTCATTACTAAAGTCTTGAGACAATTTAGCCTCATACAACATAATGGGAACAATTGGAGAATCTCCCTCCTTGATATCGAATCCGACCGCTTTAATCTTCTCTTTAAAGTACTCTTTATTCGACTCCAGTTTATCTCTTAATTCAGTATTATCTGACAAGATATCGAACACTTTATTAGACGCTCCAACAATGGAAGGTGCGAGAGAATTAGAAAATAAATAAGGCCTCGATCTCTGTCTAAGCATGTCGATAATTTCTTTCTTTCCAGTAGTGTAACCCCCCATGGCTCCGCCTAGTGCTTTTCCCAAAGTTCCGGTAACAATATCTACTTTATCCATTACGCCAAAGTGCTCAGGCACTCCCCTTCCCGTTTTCCCAATAAAACCTGCTGAGTGACACTCGTCAGTCATAACCAAGGCATCGTATTTCTCGGCTAGAGCACATATCTCGTCCATTTTAGCCAAATCTCCGTCCATCGAGAATACGCCATCAGTTACAATAATCCTATGACGTTGTTCTTGTGATTTGATTAATTGCTGCTCCAAATCTGCCATATCACTATGAGCATATCGGTATCTTGAAGCCTTGCACAACCTCACTCCATCAATAATCGATGCATGATTTAGTGAATCAGAAATAATAGCATCTTCGGCACCAAAAAGTGGCTCAAATACTCCTCCATTTGCATCAAAAGCTGCTGCATATAGAATGGTGTCTTCTGTGCCATAAAAATCAGCTATTTTTTTCTCTAATTCTTTATGAATGTCTTGCGTTCCGCAAATAAATCTCACCGAAGACATACCAAACCCATGAGAATCTAGTGTATCTTTTGCAGCTTTAATAACCTCAGGATGGGACGAAAGACCCAAATAATTGTTGGCACAAAAATTCAACACATTATCTCCTGTATTTACAGCAATTTCTGCTGATTGTGGATTTACAATTACCCTTTCGGATTTGTACAATCCTGCTTCTTTTATTTCCTTCAATTCTTGTTGAAGATGTTCTTTTAGTTTTCCGTACATTCTTATTTATTTAAAGGTAATTGGCACTACCATTCTTACTTTTACTTTTCTACCGTTTACTTCTCCTGGAATCCATGGCGAAGTCGATTTCAGTAACTTTACTGCCTGAGCTTGTTGGTTTGTGGTAGAGTTACCTACTGGGATAAAATTCGACAAAGTTCCATCTTCAAGGACTACCATTTCTGTGAAAACAGTTCCTGGCTCCGCGACAGAACCTTCACGATTCAATATTTCTTCAATCACTTGAGCTAAAGTAAATTCCCCCTCCAACTGAGGCATAACTTCTGCCGAATTTACAATAATTTGTGAAGGCTCTAAATCAAATCGTTCCACCCCATCCACCACTTGATTACCGGATGCAATTTCTAACTGCGTGGTAAGGTAATCCACTTGATCTTTCATTCCTGCCAACTCACTTTTTAATTCAATATTTTCCTTTACTAACTCTTTGTTCATGGTAGTTTTCTCCGCAAGTTCCTTTTTAATTCCACAACCAGAAATTAAAACCATTGCAACTATTGTTGATCCTATTGTTAGCCTCATAATTTATGTTTTTTTTGGATAAATCAAAGATATAATTTTTTAACTTAACTAAAAATAATATACCTTTGACCTAACTAAGGGGTGCCCATAATCTATCGGGCTGAGATTATACCCATCGAACCTGCTGTGGTAATTCATAGAAGGGATTTTAAGTCAAACTGCGTTTGCTCTTTAAATTAGGTGCATCTCTTGGAAATTTATTTAACCAGAAATAATAAACCCAATGAAAAAAGCATCGCTTACCGTAATTTCAATCTTTTTCTCACTTCTATCTCTTGCACAATTTTCCCTATCGGGAAAAGTGCTAAACCAAACGGGGGAACCTCTGCCTTGGGCTACAATCCAGCTCAAAAACTCGCAATACGTGGCGACAACAAATGGAGAAGGATTTTTTGAATTTAACAACCTCAGAAACAATAACTACACCATTCTTATTAAATATCTTGGCTATAAATCACAAATAAAAACCGTAGCGATTAACAACAAAAACGTCACTCTATCTATTTCTTTGTCTCGCAAAGACCACCTGATAAATGAGGTAACTGTAAGTGGCACGAGAATAGAAGAAAACACTCCTACTACCTACACAACGATCGAGAAAGAGGAAATAGAAAAAAATAACTTAGGGCAAGATATTCCCTATCTATTACAACAATCGCCTTCCATGGTGGTGACTTCGGATGCGGGAGCTGGAGTGGGCTATACTTACATGAGAATTAGAGGAACGGATGCCTCTCGAATAAACGTAACCATAAACGGTATTCCGGTAAATGACGCAGAATCTCACGGAGTATTTTTTGTGAATATGCCCGATTTTGCCTCTTCAATTGAAAGTGTGGATATCCAAAGAGGAGCCGGAACCTCAACAAATGGCGTAGGTGCTTTTGGTGCATCGGTTAATTTATACACCGATTTCAGAAGCGAAACTCCGTACGGAGAAGTGAACAATTCAATAGGCTCGTTTGGTACAATCCGAAATACCGTGAAGTTTGGAACAGGTGTGATAAACCGAAAATTTTCATTCGAGGGAAGACTTTCCAATATTCAATCTGATGGATTTGTAGATAGAGCTTCCTCTGATCTCCAGTCCTATTTCTTTTCGGGGCAATATGCTTCGGGTAAAAATAACCTGAAATTTATTACGTTCTCCGGGAAAGAAACAACTTACCAAGCGTGGGGAGGAATTCCGAGAGACTCCTTGAAAACCAACAGAACTTTCAACCCCTACACTTACGAAAATGAAGTGGACGATTACCAGCAAACTCATTATCAGTTGTTTTACGACAGAAAAATAAACCGNAAATTGTTTTTAAANACTGCTTTGCACTACACAAAAGGGGCGGGTTATTTTGAACAGTTTAGAGAAGGAGACGACATGTCAACGTACGGAATCGATCCTTTGTTCACTTCTACAGATACCATTACTACAACTGACTTGATTAGACGAAGATGGCTAGATAATGATTTTTTTGGAGGAATCTTCACGCTTAAATACAGACCCAATTCAAAAATTCAAACCATCTTGGGTGGAGGGTATAATTTTTATGATGGCGACCACTTTGGCGAGGTAATTTGGGCGAGATATGCTAATAATCTGGACATCAGGGATAGATACTATGAAAACAATGCGACCAAAACTGACGGAAATATTTATTCAAAGACCAATGTTCAGGTTTCCAAAAAACTCAATGCTTTTCTTGATTTACAAATCAGACAAATAAATTACGACTTTTTGGGGTTCGATAATCAATTAAGAAATGTACAACAAGAGGCCAATTTCTTGTTTTTTAATCCAAAAGTGGGAGCTTCGTATGCCATTAATTCCAGTACAAAATTCTACACACTCTTTGCTGTGGCAAACAAAGAGCCAAACCGAGACGACTTGACCGAGTCCTCCCCTACTTCGCGCCCAAAGCACGAAACTTTGTATGACTTGGAACTAGGATTCAAACGTTCTAAATCAAAGTATGCCCTAAGCGTAAACGGATATTACATGCTGTACAAAAATCAATTGGTTGCAACTGGTGCGCTCAACGATGTAGGTGCCTCGGTAAGAACCAACATAGAAGATTCTTACAGGCTGGGAATAGAAATTGAAGGAGGTGTGCAAATCACCAAAGGACTAAAATGGAGTGGAAACTTAACTCTGAGTCAAAATAAGATTCAAAATTGGACGGAATATGTCGATAATTGGGATACTTGGGGAAAAGACACCGTGGTTCACACGAACTCCACTCTTGCTTTTTCGCCAAGTGTTATTGGAAGTAGCATTTTTGAATTTTCTCCTTACAAGCAATTTGATGGACCCAGAATGGCAAACCGAATTGATAACTTGAGCATCGCTTTAATCAGTAAATATGTAGGCGAGCAATTTGTGGATAACACCCAGAGTTTGGATAGAAGTTTGGATGCGTACTTTGTTCATGATTTACGAATAAATTATGACATCAAATTCAGATCGGGAATAGATAAATTGACTTTGTTCGGATCGATTTATAATCTTACCAATGAATTGTACTCAGCAAATGCCTGGAGTTACCGATATAGCTCTGGTGGAGAATTTCAGCAGTTAATGGGATTTTATCCGCAGGCTTCGACTAACTTCCTAGTTGGATTGAATTTGAGGTTTTAAATAAAATCTCCATCAAGTATGTTGTATTTTTAAATAAAAAACGGAATACCGTTGTTTATTTAACAAATACTATTTATTTTTGTTTAACTTTTTTTATAAACAATTAAACGTAAAATTCATGAAACTAAAAAAAACAGTTCTTTTTGCGACATTATTTGTAACCTACTTTAGCTTAAATGCTCAGACAATTACATCAAACTGGTTTCACAAACCAGGAGACCAATATTCATTACTCCGAACAACTTCTCCGAGCATTACTCCGCCAAGTCTTGGACTATCTCAAACATGGGATTATAGCAGGTTTACAGGCGGTTCTTTAGTAACCTTTTCTTGGGTCTCCCCATCGGTTATGTCAACAGCATCTGATTTTCCTAATGCGACCATAGCAAGATATGGAAGCGCTGGAAGCGGACCTGCTGCAGCAGGATCAGACGAGATATTTTACAAGGTTAGTAACGATACTGTTTATGCACTTGGCTCCAATGTTCCTAGTCCTTCTGGAGGGGTGGATATTCGATTCCGAACAATTCCAAACCAAACTATTATTTTTCCATTAAATTATGGAGCACAAGATGTACAACAAGTAGATACTATATACGTTATAAATAGTATACTTAATGACACTACATACCAAACTGGCGGTACATTTGTAACAACCTTTGCAGGAATTGGCGATATTATTACACCAAATGATACTTTTAAAAATTGTGTTTTACTGGTTGATTCAATAGGAGGTACTACAGAACCTTATGCCTACAGATGGTATAAGAATAGTTTTAGCAATAAAATTGCTGAGTATACTTTTGGTAATGATCCAACAACAGGCCCATTTGAATANTTGTATTTACGTGACACTTCAGCCCTAATTGCCAATGGGTCGGTGAATTTAAATGAGCAAAGAAAAAACAAATCTGACCTTAGCTTCAAAGGAAAGGTAGATAACGAATTAAGGTTATCTTCAGAATCAAATTTTAATGCAAATTGTCAACTCATATCATCTGATGGAAAATTAGTAGACTCTTGGAACAAACAATTTACAGTTGGAGATAATTCCGTTGAGATTAATAATAATATACCAAAGGCTGGAATGTATATACTTTTTGTATATAACAACGATACTGGACAATTCAATACTTTTAAATTTATATGTCAATAAATTATTGAAAGAGTATTACTGGTTGGCTTATTAATATCAAATAAGCCAACTTAGTAACGTCAAGAGTGTTGTTTCTTTTTTTAATTGCTATTGGAATACATGTAAATTTGAATAAATGACTCCATTCGAATTCTGTTTGCTACTAGCCAATCAACCAATTGTATTCAGCCAATGCATGGAGTTATCGCTATACTTCAGGAGGAGAATTTCAGCAGTTAATGGGATTCTATCCGCAGGCAACAAGAAATTTTTTGATAGGGGTTAATTTGAGAATTTAGGAGTTCTCAGGAATTTTGCTTTCTACATTCAGCAGTTTAATATTCTTATTGTTGAATGTAGGAAGCAATTTTTATTTCAATGTTTTTGATAAAACCTAAAATACTAAACCAATTGCCCTACCAACTTTCCTTAGTCATATTTACATTTCTATCAGGCTATTTAAAAACTTAAAAAAGTAGCAAGCTAAAAACTTACTACTTTTTCAAATACACTAACCTGATTAGTCTTTTTAACTCTTGATCATCCACGTATTTTCCTATTTCCTTCTCAAATTGCTTTATGTTGGAATAAGGTCTGTACTCTTCAAATTCATGTGCCATTTTTTCGCCTACACCCGGCAATGATTTAATCTCTTCCTCTGTTGCTGTATTCAATTCTACTGGCAAAAATACATAACTTTCATATCGTGCAACTTCCGATTCGTCTACATATTTCCCTATTTCTTTCCGAAATTGCTTGATACTTTTGTACGGCCTGTATTCTTCAAATTCGTGCGCCATTTTTTCACCTACTCCCGGTATAAGTTTAAAATCTGCTTCGGGAGTTGTGTTTAGGTTAAAAGGCACAAAAATATGTCTGTACAATTCTTCTTTGTTTTCTATTTCTCCCAACAAAGAATCTAATGAATTCATGGTAATAAAAGGTCTATTGGCTACTACTTGTTCGATAAGCTCCGGAGACAATCCTACGAGTTTCAACTCATCTTCTGATGCCAAGTTTGCATTGAATACGACATTGTTTTCTACCTTTTCAGGAGTATCTTTCCTTACCTCTTCGGCTTGGGTTACTTCAGGAGTGTTTCCTTCTGTTGTCTCTGATTGACAACTTGTGAGTGCAATTGAACTCAGCAAGATTGCTGAAAATGACTGTAATAAATTTAATTTCATGGGTTTTATTTTGTGAGTTTACTGTATGAATATCCTATAATTGAGAAAGCAACTAAACTTCCAGGAGCAAGAGCTGGAATGGCTCCTGAAAGGCTCTCTGTAAATAATTCCCAATTGGTGTGAGTGGGCGTCATTTCTTGTTCGAACTGAAAATTTGCCTGCAAATGCAAAAAAACTCCATACAAACCTGCCAAAGCTGTTATCACCATCAAGACAACAAATAACTTGTTGAGAAATAGAGATGATCGAATATGCAATACAACAAGAACAACGAGTGAAATCAGAATGCTCACTAACGGAATCAGTTGAAAAAAATCCTCGTAGTGATGAAGCAAGTACAATTCGATGGCCGTNCCCAAGAAAAGAAAACTACTTCCTACAAACAGAGTCTGTTTTACGGAAAATCTTCTTGAGGTATGTGTTGTTATTTTCATTTCAGTTCAAAATTAAGGAATATAACAGAGAATAGAGCGGATTTTCTGACTCCATTTTTTTACAAAAATTACAGCGAGGAGAATTAGTGAAATTCGAAAGAACGACAGAATCTTGTTAGAAAAACTCCTCTATTTTTCTTAATTTTAGAGAATATTAAAAAAGACCTGTTATGAGTATTGCCGCACCTTTTAATCTTCAGAAATGGATTGACGAGAATAGAGATTTACTAAAACCTCCCGTTGGAAATAAGAACTTGTACAAAGAGGCGGGCGATTTTATTGTGATGATTGTTGGCGGACCCAATGCGCGAAAAGATTACCACTGGAACGAAACAGAGGAATTATTTTACCAATTGGAAGGAGATATTATGGTTACAGTTCAGCAGGATGGAAAAGCCGTTGAAGTACCCATCAAAGCGGGCGAAATGTTTTTGTTGCCTGGCAATATTCCTCACAACCCTGTTAGACCCGCTAACTCAATAGGACTGGTAATCGAGCGAAAAAGAAAAGGGACGGATATGAAAGACGGGTTATTGTGGTTTTGCGATGAGTGCAACGAAAAGCTACACGAAACTTATTTTTCACAAAAAGACATTGAAACGGATTTTCAATCTAGATTCAAGGAGTTTTATACTTCAGAGGATAAAAGAACGTGTAAAAATTGTAGCCACGTAATGGAAATTGACGAAAGATTTATTTAGAATGACAAAAAAAGCTGAAGACATATTAAGCATTGATATTCACACTCATATCTTACCAAAAGACATTCCTAATTTCAAAAAAAAATTTGGCTATGGAGGTTTTATTCATTTAGATCATCACAAGCCTTGTTGTGCACGAATGATGATGGACGACAAGTTTTTTAGAGAAATTGAAGACAACTGCTGGAGTGCAGAAGCTCGAATGACTGAGTGCGATGCTCAGCATATTAATGTACAAGTTTTATCTACGGTACCAGTGATGTTTTCTTATTGGGCAAAACCGCAAGACTGCTTGGATGTATCCATGTTTTTGAACGATCACATTGCTGGAATTGTAACAAAATATCCAAAACGATTTGTAGGACTTGGTACGGTTCCTATGCAAGCCCCTGAATTGGCAATAAAAGAAATCGAACGTTGCAAAAAAATAGGACTCAAAGGGATTGAGATTGGTTCGCACGTAAACGATTGGAACCTCAACGATCCCAATCTATTTCCAATTTTTCAAGCATGCGAAGAATTGGACATGGCAGTTTTTGTTCATCCATGGGACATGATGTCGAAATCCAAAATGGAAAAATATTGGCTACCTTGGCTTGTAGGAATGCCAGCCGAAACTTCGTTGGCCATTTGTTCGATGATTTTTGGAGGCGTTTTCGAAAGATTACCCAACCTGCGTGTGGCTTTTGCTCACGGTGGCGGTTCGTTTCCCGCAACAATCTCTCGAATTCAACATGGATTTGATGTACGGCCAGATTTGTGCGCCATCGACAACAATGTAGCTCCAAAAGAATACCTCGGTAAATTTTGGCTCGATTCTTTGGTNCATGACGAGGCCAACCTTAACTATATAATGGATTTGATTGGTTCGGACAAAGTAGCCTTNGGATCTGATTACCCATTTCCTTTAGGGGAATTACAACCAGGAAAATTGATTCGTGAATTTGACTTAGAACAAAAAACCAAGGAAAATTTACTGCACAATTCAGCACTGACTTGGTTGAAAATGAAAAAATCTGATTTTATTTAATCAATTATTTTTTAAGAACCCATAAAGAGATTCCTTTCGATTCTTCTTTTGTTCTTGCTAAAAACTTATTGGCTTCTTTGCGAGTAACAAAACTTTGAATAGCCACCCGATAAAGCCTTCCTTTCTTATCAACTATCAAGGATTCGTTTCCTTTATCAGACCATTCTTTTACCAAGTTTTCTGCATTTTCCTTTACAGAAAAACAACCGGCAATTACATGGTATTTTTTCTCGACCACGTACTCCACAGGCTTTGAAAAAGTAGAGTCTGTTTTTGGCAAAATCGCTTCCACTTTGGTTGTATCAAGTGTTTTGGCAACTGCAACAACTTCTTCCTCCGTATCCCAATCCAACATAAACGAGTCGTTCGTTCTTGGAGAATAATCATCCACCACAACCGGATTAAATGGATTTACATCCGCAATGTTTAAGTTTTGATACTCTGAATTGCTCTTAATCCCGATGTAAACACCAGCCGCCAATATTGGCAACATCAACAAAGGAATTAATTGACCATACCGCTTAGAGGTCCTTTTCTTAGTTGGTTCTTTCGCGGGCGAAGCAACCAACACAGATTCTTTGGTTTCTTCTACTCTTGCAATCAATTTAACTTTCTTTTCTTCTTTTTCTTTGGTTGGCAGCGGTGCCACCTTTTCAAGTTCAAAAGAAGAGAGACCGTAAGAATCTTTCAAGAAATTTGTTGACGCCTGCTGGAACTGAATGTTCTTTTCTTTATCAAAAAACAACACTCCTACCCTTTCTATTTCTACTCTTCCCTCTTCGTTCAATCTCAAAAAACAATCGTCTTTGAATTGAAGCAAAAGTTGCTGAGCATCCGCCATTGACAATGCTTGTTTCTCAGCAATTTTAGCAGACAATAAGCCATCATTGTACACAAGATGTTTGTTGAACAAAATTCGTTTCGTAGCAGGAAAAAAAACAGAGGTAAACTGATTGAAGTATGCTGGTTTTTTGGAGGTAATAAAACCTCCAAATTCTGGCACAATCACACAATCATGATCGTGTAGTAGTTCTTCTATATGTTTGTCTATTTTTTTCATTAATCAACAAAGCAAAGTTAATTATTTCCTTTAATTAATTAAAAATTATCCGAACTAAGAATTTCTTCTAAATCCTCGGGAGTATCAATTCCAATTATATCTTCTTCAATTTCAGATACTTGTATTGTAAAATGATGTGAGAGCCACCTTAAATTTTCTAAGCTTTCGGCTTTTTCAAGCATAGAGTGCTCGATAGATTGAATCTCGTAGAATTCGTCAATATTAAACCCGTAAATCCCAATATGCTTGTAGTATTCGGCATGTTCCAGCCATAAATCCTCTTGTTTTCCTCTCACGAAAGGTATTGGGTGTCTGCTAAAGTAAAGTGCGTCTCTTGGTTCTCCGTTCGATTCGCCTTCAGTTAGCACTACCTTCACCACATTTTCATTGAATAGTTCATCGCTTGAAGTAATTCTTTTGGCTAACGTTCCTATCTCGGCTTGATCATCGTTGAGCAAAATCTCACAAACTTTGTCAATATGCACAGGCGAAATAAACGGTTCGTCTCCCTGTATGTTCACCACCACATCAAAAAACTCTTCTTTCTCCTCTAGTTTCTCGATAACCTCTCCGCATCGTTCGGTTCCCGATTGATGAAAATCTCCGGTCATTATTGCCAACCCTCCAAACTCCAAGACGTGGTCATAAATTCTTTTGTCATCAGTCGCAACCACCACTTTTGTCAATCTTTTGGATTTTTGGCACTGTTCTACCACTCGCCTAATCATTGACTTTCCTTTGATATCTACTAGTGGTTTACCCGGAAACCTTGTAGACTCATATCTCGCTGGAATTATTCCTATTACCTTTTTCATTTCAATAGGTTTTTATACATGGCTATTGTTTTTTCGAATCCAAAATACAAAGCATCCGCAACTAGAGCATGCCCGATAGAAACTTCCAATAAATTAGGAATTGACGAAGCAAAAAACGCCAAATTTTCTACATTCAAATCATGCCCAGCATTAAGACCAATTCCCATTTCTGAGGTGAGTTTAGCGGCCTCCATAAACGGACGAATAGCTTCTTCTTTATCTGAAGAACAACCACTTGCATACGATTCTGTGTAGAGTTCGGCTCTATCCACCTGAATGAGTGCTAGCTGCTCTATATCTTTTGTGTTGGCTTCCATAAATACAGAAGTTCGAATTCCTGCTTTGGACAGTTCCCCGAGCGATTCTTCCAATAGGGATTTATTCTCTTTCACTTTCCATCCTGCATTAGAGGTTAATACTCCTGGCGGATCGGGCACCAAAGTTACCTGATGAGGTTTCGTTGAAAGCACTAAATCCATGAAACGCTTGTTGGGATATCCCTCCACATTAAACTCAGTTTGAATATTTTGAGCTAACTCGCTCACATCGGCATACCGTATGTGTCTTTCATCAGGTCTAGGGTGAACAGTAATACCATCTGCCCCAAATTTTTCGATATCTAGCGCAACTTTTAGCAAGTTCGGAACGTTGTTTCCTCTAGCATTCCTTATTGTGGCTACTTTATTTATATTTACACTTAATTTTGTCATATTTTTGTAGTAAACTGAACTGCGAAAGAACAGTTTTTTGTTTAAAAAAGTTACATTTAAAGGTAAAAAAAATACTCAACAAAATTCATCTATAAGAATACTATGATTGCATCTCAATTAATTGTGGACTTACTTCCTCCATTAAAGCCCTCCGAAACTTTCGGCAAGGCATTGCTTTGGATGAGCGAATTTAAGGTGGGTCATTTGCCGGTGGTTGACAAAAATAATTTTTTGGGAATTGTCTCAGAAGAAGATATTTTAGATTCCAGTTTGTCGGATGTAACCTTCCAATCCAACATAATTCAGCTCAACTCGGTATTTATTTACGAATACCAACATATTTTTGAAGTGATGAGAAAAATGTCTGAATTTCAACTCACCGTAATGCCTATTCTTAATAGAAATGATGAGTATTTAGGATGCACAACTCTCTCTCACCTTATGACAGTTGCATCCAACACGACCTCCATAAAGGAATCTGGCGGAGTAATTGTACTGAGAGTAAATTCTAAAGATTATTCACTGGCCGAAATTTCTCAAATTGTAGAAAGCAACAATGCCAGAATCTTAAGTTCTTACATCACCTCTTCGGACGATACATCTGAAATAGACGTGACTATCAAATTGAACAAAAAAGAACTAGGAGCGATTCTGCAAACCTTTCAACGGTATGATTATAAAGTCATTGAAACCTACCAAAAAGATGATGACTTTGATGAGTTAAAAAATAGATTTGATAATTTGATGAACCTCCTAGATTTATAGTAATTTTACCCCACAATGAAATACATTTTACTTTTCTTATCCTCGTTGTTGTATTGCCAATTGGCACTCTCACAACCTTCTAACAACAACTGTGCAAGCGCAACAGAAATTTGCATTGCGAAAACAACATCTGGAACCACCCGTGATGCAACCAGCCAAGTGTGTGGAACTTGTGCAGATGGAGCTACCGTGATTGGTTCAGCTTGTTTTCAGCTTGTAAAAACGGTTTGGTATCAATTTACAACCAATGCCACAGGAGGAAATGCTGATGTCAGTGTAACTAGTTTAAATTGTTCTGCTGGTTCTAATGGATTGGGAGGAATTGTTTATTCTGCCGGAACTGCTTGTAATTCTTCCACATACGTTCCTGTTTCCAACTGTGAAGTAAATTCTGGTGGAGACTTTACCCTGAACGCAACCGGATTAGCAGCCAATACTACGTACTATATTCTTATCGCTAGCGACTCTGCAGGGAGCTGTGATTTTGATATTACGATTAGCGGTCCCGCAGTTGTATTGCCTCCCAGTTCAATCGTTATCTCGAACAACGTAGACACCACTATCATTTGCCCAGAAGACGTGGTAACTTTTTCTGCCAATGTAACAAATTGCACCAATCCAGTGGTAAATTGGTTTGTAAATGGCGGATATACAGCAACTACAACCAATGGAAATTCTTTTCAAAAAGATTATTTTGTAAATGGCGATGTTGTAGGAGCTCAGGTAGAATGTGATTGTGGAGCAAATGCTGGGTCTAATCAACTATCAATAAATGTACATCCTTACATCACAATAAGCGCAGGACCTTACACCAACATTCCATTCGGAGGATCTACCAAACTTAAAGGTTCTGGAGGGGTTACATATTCTTGGGCACCCACCGAAACTTTAGACAACCCAAATATTGCCAATCCAATTGCGACACCTTTGGGAGCTACAACATACACATTAACGGCAACTTCGATAGAAGGTTGTCGGTTTTTTGACAACGTCATCGTGAATGTTCTTGACTCCATTTTCGTTCCCAATACGTTCACCCCTAACTCGGATGGAGTTAACGACACCTGGGAAATAAGGCTTATCGAGTTTTTTCCGAAAGCAGAAATTACGGTATTCGACAGATGGGGACAAATTGTATTTAAAACAATTGGTTACCCAACTTCTGCTCGTTGGGATGGGACCCGAAACGGAACTCAACTTCCGGCATCAACCTACTACTATACAATTAGTTTGAGTATCGACTCCAAAGAAGAAAGAATAAAAACTGGATCAGTAACCCTAATATATTAAGATGATTAAGAAACTCTCACTGGCTTTATTTCTAGCTTTTTCGGTTACCGGTTTTAGTCAACAAATTCCGCAATTCACCAATTATCTAACCAATCAGTTCGCCTANAATCCTGCAGTGGCGGGAAGTAAAGAATGCTTAGATATTACCTTGGGACATCGAACTCAATGGAGTGGATTTGAAGGAGCACCCGTAACGACCTACGGAAGTTTTAACACAACACTGAAGCAAGATAAATTTGGCTTGGGGTATAAACATGCTATCGGAATTGTTGCCCTGAGCGACTCTTATGGTCCTTTTACTCGTTCCAAATTAAAAGCTGCCTACGCTTATCACCTTCCACTCACAAGAGATATTCTATTCTCTATGGGTATGTTCTTTGGTATAGAACAAGTAAATTTTGATGCCAGTGACATAACTCTAATTAACTATAATGATGATGCGGTAAACAACTCAAGGAGATCTACTATTTTTCCTGAAATTACGCCAGGAGTGTTCCTACAATCTGATAGATGGTTTGCTGGAGCTACACTTCAACAAACACTAGGAAACAGAAAAAAAGCAGTAGGAACAGACGATACACGTCTCACTAGGCACGGAACAATCATGGGGGGTCTTAACATTCCTATTACGGATGATTGGTCTATTATACCTTCTACGATGTTCAAGTTTTCGAAAGCAGCTCCATGGGCAATCGATGTAAATGCAATGGCAGATTTCAAAAGGAAAATTTCAGTTGGAATCTCTTATCGAAATATAGATGCCGTTGCAGCCTTAATTAATTTCAATTTTTTGAATTATTTCAGAGTGGGTTATGCCTATGATTATACTTTATCTAAAATAAGATTTGGTGGATTCAACTCACACGAGGTAACACTAGTAATCAATCCATGCGGTTTTAAAGAAGATCCTAAATATGCCTGCCCTACTTTTAATTAAGCAGGTAGTTTGATTTTATTCCAAAATCAAATTAATACTTATATTTAGTCCTATATTTTCGCTAAATTCTATTGATTCAAATAATAAATTCACTTCAATGTACAAGATTATTTATGCACTTTCTTTTCTGTTAATTTCCGTTTTGGGAACATCTCAAGCTACTCAAACCATAAGAGGTAAAATAATTGACAAAGAAACATTTTCGCCCATCATTGGAGCCACTGTTTTACTTGTTTCAAATCAAGAAACACCTCAGGGAGCCTCCACAGATATTGACGGAAATTACCGCATAGATGGAGTAACGATTGGCAGACACACCCTGAAAGTGAAGTACCTAGGTTATTACGAAAAAACAATTTCGATTGTTGTGAATTCTGGTAAAGAATTGATTCTTAATATCGAATTGGAAGAATCAATGATAAAGATGAAGGAAGTTGAAATCTCAGCAGACGAAAATGGAGGTGTAAAAAATGAAATGGCACTTGTAAGCGTTACTAGTTTTTCGGTAGAAGAAACTGATAAATATGCAGGAAGCCGAGGAGATCCGGCCCGAATGGCTGCAAATTTTGCCGGAGTGCAGGGAGCAGATGACTCCAGAAACGATATTATTGTGCGAGGAAACTCTCCGTTGGGAGTTCTGTGGAGAGTTGAAGGAATTGATATTCCTAACCCCAATCATTTTGCCATTGCGGGAACCTCAGGTGGTCCGGTTTCTATCCTNAATAATAAATTAATGGCAAACTCCGATTTCTTTACTGCCGCATTTCCGGCAGAATATGGAAACAGTATAGCTGGAGTATTTGATTTAAAACTAAGAAATGGAAACAACCAAAAGCATGAATTTAGTGGTCAATTTGGTTTTTTAGGGACGGAATTAATGGCAGAAGGACCTTTGAACAAAAAGAATGGCTCATCCTATTTAATCGCCTACCGATATTCTACTTTAGCAATTTTTGGTGGACTGGGAATCAAAGTCGGAACAGATGCCATTCCTGCCTATCAGGATTTGAGCTTCAAGCTTAATTTTCCTCAAAAAAAAGGAGGAACCATTTCCTTGTTTGGAATTTCTGGAAGTAGCGACATCGACATTGAATTTAGTCCAGAAGAAAAGCCAAATGATGAACTCAATATTTATGGCGAAAATGACAGAGATCAATATTTCAATACGCGCATGGCTGTAGCTGGACTAACCTACATCAAACCACTCAAGAAAAATGCCTATTGGAAAACAACAATAGCAGGATCAGTAGAAGAACAAAAAGCAGTTCACAATTATTTTAATCGCAGTGTAAACACTTATGGATTCTACAACTTGGATACAATCTATACAATTTTAGATTATCGCTTCAGGCAGTTCAAAACCTCTGCCTCTTCATTCATAAATAAAAAGCTGAACAAGCAAAGTGTCCTCAAATTTGGGTTTAATGCTGATGTTTTTTTCTATGATTTTCACGACAGTGTACTACTTGATCAATTAAACCCTCCTACTTGGGATGTTCGTTGGGATCACAATGGTACAGCTGCACTCATCCAACCTTTTGCTCAACTTAAGCACAAGTTCAATGAGCGATTTGTCATGAATTTCGGATTGCATGCCCAAGCATTTACGCAAAGTGAGAGTATTTCATTCATAGAGCCAAGAATCAGCATGAAATGGAATTTGGACGAGAAACAGGTAATTTCTTCAGGTGTTGGGCTACACAGTCAATTACAACCTTCATACACCTACTTTTATCAGTTGCCATCGGGAGTTGGCACAGAAGAAATTCAACATAACAGTAAAATGGATTTCTCCAAAAGTATCCATTCGGTGATAGGGTATGCAAATTCCATTTCGGCTAAAACATTAATTAAATCGGAAGTGTACTTTCAGTACTTATATAACATTCCTGTAGAAGTAACTCCTTCTTCGTTTTCTATGGTGAATCAGGGGTCTGGCTTCACAAGATTCTTCCCAGACTCTCTTCAAAATACGGGCACGGGTAAAAATTACGGAATCGAATTAACAGTAAAGCATAATTTTGACAAAACACTCTTTGCCTTGTTTACAGGAGCCATTTACAATAGTTTGTACAGAGGTAGCGATGGAATTGAAAGGAACACAGATTTTAATGGGAATTTTGCCGCAAATTTCTTGATGGGAAAGGAGTTTAAACTGAATAAAAAGAACTCCATTACGATTGGTGCAAACATAACTTGGGCAGGAGGAAGAAGGTTTGGAATTGTGGATTCTACGGCCTCTGCCGCAGCGCGAGAAGTCATCTTTCTAGATGAGGGCTACAACGAGTCGCAGTTCAAGGATTATTTTCGTGCCGACATTAAAATCAATTACAAACTGAATACAAAAAAACTCACCCACGAAATTGGTCTAGATTTGGTAAATGTATTAGGAATAGAAAACATTCTGGCGGTAACTTACGCCCCAACACCTGATGATCCTCAGCGAATTACCTATTCCAATCAGCTAGGATTTTTACCTTTGTTTTATTACCGAATTGATTTTTAAGCATGGCAGGGAAAACTCCTTATAAACCACTGATTTATCCAGCTAAAATAATACTGGCTTGGGGAGAAGCAATTTCGGGCAATACTGAAATTCGCGACTGGCTCGGGAAAAATGGATATCCGGAACTGTACACCTTTGTCTTTGCTCTTAACCTAAAAGAAACAGCCAGAGAGTGGCTCATGAAAAATAAATACCCTCACTTAATGGCATTAATCCAAGGAGTAGAAGGAAATGAGAAGGCGTTGGATTGGCTTAACAAAAATGGGTTTGAAGTGCTCTTTCATATCGCCAAAGCAGGTGATGGTGACACATCCTCTTTGGAGTGGCTTAAAGTAAACCAACGCGACTTTGCACATCTGGCTCTAAAAATTAAAGCAAGAAAAGATCAAATACAACTAGATCACGATGATGTGCACAAAATGAGTCCAGAATAGAGTATTCTAGGCTATTTTTCGTTTATAAACTGCTGTTCTAATTACAAGCTCCAGTATTCTATTTGTTTAATTTTGTCTTTCAAAATCCCCTTCACATCTACAAAAACTCCTTTGCCCTCAGGCAAAAAAGACTGGAAATACTTCTCGTCCAAGTTCACATAGTCTTGGTGATTCACAGCTAAGATAATTGCGTCATATTTTCCGGTTGGTTCATTTACCAAACCAAATCCATATTCATGTTGCAATTCATCTGAACTAGCATGCGGATCTACTACTTCTACGTTACAAGAAAACGACTCCAATTCTCTAATTACATCCACTACTTTGGAGTTTCTGATGTCACTCACATCCTCCTTGAAAGTTGCTCCCATAACAAGAACTCTGGCATCCATAATATTGGTCCCTTGTGCCAATATTTTCTTTACAGTTTGTTTTCCAATATAGAACCCCATTGAATCATTCACGTACCTTCCAGAGTTTATTACTTTGGCGTGGTATCCTGTTTTCTTTGCTTTGTGAGTTAGGTAATAAGGATCTACACCGATACAATGACCTCCCACTAAACCAGGCTTAAAATTCAAGAAATTCCATTTGGTTCCGGCCGCTTCCAACACATCATACGTATTTATTCCAACTCTATTGAATATGATTGATAGCTCGTTAATCAAAGCGATATTTACATCTCTTTGCGTATTCTCAATAATTTTGGCAGCTTCCGCCACTTTGATCGAGGCAGCTCTATGAACTCCTGCATCCACAACCAATTCATAAGTCTTTGCTACTTCCTCCAAAGCCTCTGGCGAACAAGCTGAAGCTACTTTCACGATGGTACTTAGTGTATGCACTTTATCTCCCGGATTAATTCTCTCTGGAGAGTAACCTACTTTAAAGTCTTCTTTCCACTTGAGACCCGAAACTTCTTCCAACACTGGAATACAATCGTCTTCGGTACAACCAGGATAAACAGTAGATTCATACACAACATAATCTCCTTTTTTGAGAACTTGAGCTACTGTTTTACTCGCACCCAACAAAGGACGTAAGTCCGGCAAATTGCTTTCGTCAATTGGGGTTGGAACAGCTATAATATAAAAAGAGGCTTTCTTCAGTTCTTCTAGGTCTGCAGTGAAGGTAATATCAGAGTTTTCAAAATCTTTTGCTTCAAGTTCCTTGCTAGGATCGATGTTGTTTTGCATCAATTTTACTCGATCTGCATTGATATCAAACCCTATTACTTTTATTTTTTTAGCGAACTCTAGGGCGATAGGAAGTCCTACATATCCTAATCCTATTACGGCTAAAGTTGCTTCTTTATTTACTAATTTATCGTACATAAGTTAATCTTGTTATCTTCTTAAAAAAAGAACTATCACAGTTCCACATGTTCAATTTGATCACTAATTTAATATCCTTGCTCGTCTCTTACTTTGTAAATTCTTTCAATGATATCTACCACTTTCATTCCTTCGAGCGCGTTGGTAGTTGTTGTAGCTGAACCGCTTAGGGTATCTACCACGTTTTCAATCACATAATTGTGGTTAGCCGCAGAACCTTTATAAGGTCCATAATCATTCGCTGGGTTACTTGGCGGCAATACGGGCATTTCGTACCCTTCTATGTGGCAATATTCTACTTCATTCATATATTGTCCTCCCACTTTAACACTTCCTTTGCTTCCTATGATTGTCAAGCTACTTTCTAAATTTTTGTCCCATACAGCTGTGGAATAATTTAATACGCCCATTCCTCCTTTTAAGAAGTCGAAAGTTACTACACCTGAATCTTCGAATGCGGTAGTTTCTTTGTGAGTAAAGTCTTTAAAATTTCCTTTGATATTATCAATATCACCACACAACCAATACATGATATCGATAAAATGAGAAAACTGAGTAAACAAAGTTCCACCATCAAGGTCTGGTGTTCCTTTCCACCCACCTTTTTTGTAGTAACGATCATCTCTGTTCCAATAACAGTTCAACTGAACCATATGAATATCACCCAGCAGCTTGTTCTCCATCACTTCCTTTAACCATGCTGACGGAGGTGAATACCTATTTTGCATGACGCAAAAAACTTGTTTGTTATTTTTTAAGGAAACATGCATGATTTCCTCGCAATCTGCTTTAGAAAGCCCCATTGGCTTTTCGCACACTATGTGTTTTCCTGCCTCCAGTGCCAACAAACTATGTGAAGCGTGAATTCCATTCGGTGTACTCACCGTTAACACATCAAACTCTGTGTCACTGGCTAGTAATTCTTCTATCGATTGNAAAAAAGGAACAGGAAAATTTTCTATTCCTAATTCTTCCTTTGGTCTAATATCGCACAAAGCGGCTAATTCAGCCCCTTCATTTCTCATAATCATTTCGGCATGTCGTTTTCCGATATGCCCATTTCCTACAACTGCAAATTTTACTTTTTTCATTCTATTCATTTTATTGGAAATACCTTGTTACTCTCCAATCTGTATTTTTGTTTTGACTCTACGCAAATTGCCTCGCCATTGGAGTCAAACTTTAATCTATGACCGTATTCACTTACCCAGCCTATTTGTTTTGCGGGGTTACCCACCCACAAGCTGTAATCTGGAATTTCTTTGGTTACCACTGCTCCTGCACCTATAAATGAGTAGGCCCCAATATCATTTCCACATACAATTGTGGCGTTCGCTCCAATTGAAGCTCCTTTTCTCACTCGAGTTTGTAGGTATTCCTCTTTTCTCACAATTGCACTTCTGGGGTTAATCACATTTGTAAAAACCATGGAGGGACCAAGGAAAACATCATCTTCACATATTACACCAGTGTATATTGATACGTTGTTCTGCACTTTCACATTATTACCAAGAACAACCTCTGGCGAAATCACCACATTTTGACCAATATTACACCGTTTACCAATAATGCAATTAGGCATGATGTGTGAAAAATGCCAAATTTTAGTTCCTTCACCAATTTTGCTACCCGCATCAATCACGGCTGTTTCATGAGAAAAATATGTATCCATTACTTCTTTATTATTTTTTCTACAGAACGTTTTCCGTCTGCCTGTACTACCAGGTAATAAAGACCTGTGGCACATTCAGTAATGTCTACATCTAAAGAAGTAAGGCCATCAATTGATTGAGTCATTATTTGTTTTCCAAGCTCGTCAAACAAAAAAATTGTTCCTTGACTCACCGAATTTTCAAAGACCAATCGCACATCTCCATCGGTTGGGTTTGGATATACTTTTAAATCGAATTTATCTTTCTTGTTAATGTTTATACTGGCACTAGGATTGAACCTAACTGTGTATTGAAATTTATACGTTTCGCTTGTATCGTTATTCGCATTTACGGCAAATACTTTGAAAAACACTTTTGTTCCCATGGGATAGTTGGGAATGGGTGTACTAGAAACGTAGGTACTATCGGCAGTATTCACCATCCCAATTCTGTTACCAAAACTAGGAGTGTTAACAGACCACATAGCATACACACTTCTCACAGGCAAGCCGCTAGATATTTGTGCATTGATATGCTGATCGATATCTTCTCTTGGCACAACTAAAGTTGGCATGTCATCAATCCATGTTTTTACGATAGCCGGATAATTATCTCGTCCAACTAATGAATATTCCCAAAGACCTCTTCCCCAAATTGCGGCTCTCAATGTATTCGAGCCATTTACAACTTCGAGCTCTTTTATTGTCGAATTGGGCAATCCCGGAGTGTACAAAGTCCAAGCCGTATCAGATATAGTTTTTGTGTACACACCAATTTCTGCACCTACATAAATATTTCCCTCTTTTGTATGGTCTACAACCACATTTCGAAGGGGCATATCACCTAAGTTATAAGTAATGTTTATCCAGTTTGTTCCGCCATTTGTAGTCATGAAAATTTTATTTCCATCATTTTGGTATCTATTGTAGGTAACAAATATATTCTCGTCATCATTTGGGTTAAAAGCAATATCAGTGATCGTATAGTTTGGTAAATTTGTTTTGATAGAGGAAAAGGTGGCACCAGCATTTGTCGATTTCATGAGGGCAGCTCCTCTTGCTACCACAATTATATCTGAGTTATTCTCTGCAATAGCCGCTTCACTAATCGTATTTCCAAATGGGTCTCCTCGATAAGTCCAATTCCCGCCAAATTCCTCACTCACATAAATATCTTTTGCAAAATTATATACCTTCATCTGGTCATTTGGATCAAATGCTAATGGTGCTTCCCAAGCTCCATTTCCTGAACCAGATTGACCGGAAGGTGACGCACCTCCTTGAGTCAAACCTCCATCTGTTGTTTTTCTCCTTGAACCATATTGCACACTTCCCATCATGTAGTCATCATTCAATGGATGAATGATTGCCTCCATTCCGTCTGCCCCATAAAATTCAATCCATGCATCTTTGTGTTTGATACTGGTTCCGTTATCCTGTGAACCACTCATCGTTCTGTAGTGGTTCGATTGACTGACTCCTAAACTGTAATTTTCTCTGATTCCTAGGCCATCACTCAAAACTGTCCAGGTCACACCATCGTCTGTGCTCTTGGCAAACAAACCGTCTGTTCCTACGTAAAAAATCCCATCGATGCATTGAGCGACACGCAAATCAGCATGAATGTATTTCCCTCCTTGCTTAAGATTTGCTTCGTAGTTTCCCATTCCATGGGCAGAACTTCCCAAACTCCACCATGTTATTTGGTTAGAAGTTCTTCCACCGTCTGTAGAATTAACAATATCTAAATACCCGTAAATCATTTTTGACGTGTCTAAATCATGCACCGCAAATCCGTCACAAGACTCGGGCGGATTACTCATAAAAGTAAAATCTATCCCTTTATTCTTGGAGGTCCATATCCCGTTGGTTGATGCAAAAAAGACGCAATCTGGACAATCTTTACTTACTGATATTTTACCTGAAGCCCCGCTGTTGCCAACAAGTGTATTTGATCCTGTAAAGGATACCCCTTGGTTCAATGAATACAATACTTTGTCTTTGTTTGAGCCCCAATAGTAATAGTCATAAATGTAAATGATATTGTCATCTGTCGGGTGAAATTCTATTTCAGATATTGACCCATTTGTTACTTTGGTCCAAGTGGCCAAATTATCTGTGGAACGGTACAAACCGTCACTTGCCGCAACCAAAATTAAATTTGCTACCCTCGGGTGGTAAGCAATTGTATTTATTTTAAAACTACTTCCTAGCCCGCCTTTTCCAAGTGTAGAAGGATTAAAATTAGTTTCTCTCCAAGTGGTGCCGCCATCTGTTGATCTGTAAATTCCATGGGAATAATTGTTGCCTCCATTTTGTACTGCTATCAGTATAGAATCTGAATTTGTGGGTGAAACTCCTATTGATTCGACTCCACTTGCCGTGAGCGAATCGGTATATCCTCCGGTCCAGGTGATTCCTCCATTGTTAGATTTCCAAAAGCCACCACTTCTGGATCCCACATACATAATTTGGGTGTTGCTCGGATTTACATAAAATGTTTCTATCCTTCCCAATCCGGCAGAGTAGTGCCCGGTGATGCTGTCTAATGTGTAAGGACCAAGATCTTTCCATCCTCCAGTATAAAGCGATCTATTCGTATTTCCGGCTGNTTNAGATGTATTCAAAAACTGTAAATAAGCTTTTTCCACAAATCTTGGATCCACATTATTTCTAGCTCCAGACGGAGCATACTTACTCTCATTTTCGTTCTTCCACCTTTGGTATCCTTTGTAGCCAGAACCTTTTCCTTTTCCATGACTTTCAAAATACTTATCGGCTTCTTTACAGACTTCGTAAAAATTGTAAGTAGGATCCTGCATCATTACCTTATATAGTTTTTGAGAAAAGGAAGAACTTATCAGAAAAACGGAAGCTAAAAAAAGTAATATTTTGACTATTTGCTGCATAGGTGTTATTTTATGAACTTATCGAAATTATAGTGATCTACTTCGGACAATTCTTGTTTTGATAATGACTTGAAAAAATTATAGGTTAATTTCAATCCTTCTTGCCTCGACACTTTTGGTTCCCAGTTCAGCAGTTGCTTCGCCTTTGTAATATCTGGCCTTCTTTTCTTTGGGTCGTTCTCCGGTAATTCTTTGTAAATTACTTTTTGACTTGTTCCTGTTAATTTAATAATTTCTTCGGCAAAGTCTCCAATTGTAATCTCATCTGGATTGCCAATGTTAACAGGTTCAGGGTAATCCGATTGCAATAACCTACATATTCCCTCTACCAAATCATCAACGTAACAGAATGACCTGGTCTGAGAACCATCTCCAAAAACTGTTAGATCCTCTCCTCTCAAAGCCTGACCAATAAAAGCTGGTAGAACTCTTCCATCGTTTAGCCTCATTCGAGGACCATAGGTGTTGAAAATCCGTATAATTCTTGTCTCAACTCCATGAAATCGGTGATACGCCATAGTAATGGCTTCCTGAAAACGCTTTGCTTCATCGTATACACCTCTTGGTCCGATAGGGTTCACATTTCCCCAATAGTCTTCCGTTTGCGGATGAACTTCAGGGTCGCCATAAACCTCTGATGTGCTAGCTATAAGCATTCTAGCATCTTTTGCTTTTGCTAGGCCCAATAAATTATGAGTACCAAGCGACCCCACTTTCAGAGTTTGAATTGGAATTTTAAGGTAATCAATTGGACTTGCTGGAGAAGCAAAATGAAGAATATAATCTAGTTCTCCCGAAACATGAATATAATTAGAGATATCATGATTGTGAAATTCAAAATTCTCTAATGGAAATAAGTGTTCTATATTCTTAAGTCTTCCGGTAATGAGATTATCCATCGCAATCACGTGATATCCGTCTTTAATGAACCGATCGCACAGATGTGATCCCAAAAATCCTGCAGCTCCTGTAATTAATACTTTTTTCATACTTTGTTTTAAACTATTTCTCTTCCAATACTTTGGTACCTAAATCCGTTCTTCTTCATTTCTTCCAAATCGTATAAGTTTCTTCCGTCAAAAATAGTTGGTTCTGAAAGAGTTTCTTTTATTCTGTTAAAATCTGGCGTTCTAAACACTTGCCATTCTGTTGCAATCACCAAAAAGTCAGCATTATTTAATGCTTCATACTGATTCTCCACAAAGGAAATTTTAGACCCGTAAATCTCCTTTACGTTCTCCATTGCTTCTGGATCAAAAGCTTGAATTGTGCATCCCTCTTCCAACAATGCATCTATGATATACAGTGCCGGTGCCTCTCTAATATCATCTGTGTCGGGTTTAAAAGCCAATCCCCATAAAGCGATATTTTTGCCTTTTAGATCTCCTCCGTAATATTGTTTTATTTTGTCAACAATAATTACTTTTTGTCTTTCATTTACTTCTATTACCGAGTTTATTATTTTGAAGTTATATCCATTGTCATTTCCAGACTTGATCAAAGCTTTCACATCTTTCGGAAAGCAACTTCCTCCGTATCCAATTCCTGGGAATAAGAATCTGTTTCCTATCCTAGCATCAGAACCAATACCTTTTCTTACCATGTCCACATCTGCGCCCACTATTTCACAAAAATTTGCTATTTCGTTCATGAAAGTAATCTTGGTAGCCAAAAATGAATTAGCCGCATACTTCGTTAGCTCCGCAGACTTTTCATCCATGAAATAAATTGGATTTCCTTGCCTCACAAAAGGCTTATAAAGCTCCTCCAAAATCTTCCTGGCTTTGGCAGACTCAGTTCCAATAACTACCCTGTCTGGTTTTAGGAAATCACTTACCGCAAATCCTTCTCTCAAAAATTCAGGGTTGGAAACCACATCAAATCCAACAGAAGTGTTTTTTGCAATAGCGTCTTTCACTTTATCGGCAGTTCCTACCGGTACAGTACTCTTATCAATAATTACCTTATAATCTTTTATTAATTTACCCAGCTGGTCTGCTACTCCTAGGATGTAACTCAAATCAGCTGATCCGTCCTCACCTGGAGGAGTGGGCAATGCCAAGAAAATAATCTCTGCATTCTCTATCGATGATTCGATATCCGTTGAAAATGACAACCTGCCTTGCTTTTGATTTCTTTCAAACAACACATCCAACTGAGGCTCATAAATTGGCACCTCACCATTTTTCATTCTTTCTACTTTGTTGGCATCAATATCCACACAAACCACATTATTGCCTGTCTCGGCAAAACAAGTCCCTGTAACTAAACCAACATACCCAGTTCCTATAACTGCTATATTCTTCATAATCTTTATTTAAATTCTTTTACTGTTTTTGTTATATACACCAACTCCTCTTCCGTTAACTCGGTATGCATTGGCAACGAAATTACTGCAGCATTCAATGCTTCTGTTTTCGTAAAGTCCACCTGGTCATACCGTGGATCGGTGTATGCTTTTTGTTTGTGCAATGGCAATGGATAATACACCATCGCAGGTATTCCTTTTTCGGATAAATAGGAACGTAATTCATCTCTATTTATTCCCTTGGTTATTAATGTATACTGATGAAATACATGAGTGGAACTTGGATCTCTAAATGGAGTAGTTAACCACGACACATTTTCGAATGCGTTATCGTAAAAATCTGCTGCTCTGTTCCTATTGGCAATGTAACTATTCAAGTGAGGCAACTTCTTTCTTAACACGGCCGCCTGAATACTATCCAATCTTGAATTTACCCCAATTTCATCATGGTAATATTGAGTACTTTGACCATGATTCGCTATCATCTTTATCCTTTTCCCTAGATCGGAATCATTGGTAAATAGTGCACCTCCATCTCCGTAACATCCCAAATTTTTGGAGGGAAAAAACGAAGTGGTCCCAACGTGACCAATTGTGCCAGCTTTTTTGACACTTCCATCTGAAAACTTATAGTCGGCACCAATTGCTTGAGCAGTGTCCTCAATCACAAACAAATTGTGTTTGTTAGCAATTCTCATTACCTCCTCCATATTAGCACATTGACCATACAAATGCACGGGCACAATGGCTTTGGTTTTAGGAGTAATTGCCTTTTCTAAAGATTCTGTATCGATATTAAAAGTCTTGGAATCGACCTCTACCAGCACTGGTGTTAAATTTAGAAGTCCTATTACCTCTACCGTGGCAACGTAAGTAAAGTTCGCTGTAATCACCTCATCGCCTGGTTTCAACCCTAGAGCCATCATTGCAATTTGCAATGCATCGGTTCCATTAGCACACGGAATTACATGATTCACATCAAGGTAGGCCTCTAGTTCTTTCTGAAACTCCTTAACTTCTGGACCATTAATATACTGCGAAGACCTTACTACATTGAGTATTGCTTCATCAATTCCTTCTTTTATTTTTTCGTATTGACCAATTAGGTCAACCATTTGGATGTTTTTCATACCCTATATATAAGTTGCAAATATACTGAAAAAATCAACTTGAATAGGACTTTACACCAACTAGAATTTCAATTTGTAAATACGCAATACTAAGACTTTGGCTTCGTAATTAATGAATAAATGATCCAAACTAATAGAACTAGGGAAATGAGAGCTGATCCTCCGTGCATGACGAAATCAAACCAATCAATGGGTTTCATACCAATTGCTCCTCCCTCAATCCATTTCAGTTTTCCAATAAGATGAGGTTCACCAATAGGAGATAAACCCAAGAATCCAAGTAATAAGGCAAGTATTACTTGGTTTTGAATATTGGAGTTTTTCTTACTCATACTCAAAACCTGCTTTTTTCCAAGCCCCAAATCCTCCCAACATATTGTACATAACTTGATATCCGGAATTAGATAACTTACTCATTGCACCTGAGGACCTTCCTCCAGCAGCGCAATAAATCAATAAGGTTTTAGATTTGTCTAACTCCGTTACCTTTTGCACAAAATCAGAAGAAAAGTAGTCTATATTTACCGCATTCTTGAGGTGACCAGCTTCAAATTCCATCGATCGTCTCACATCCAAAATTATCACCTCATCGGTAATTAATTTCTTGAATTCATTCACAGAAACATTCTCAGCTATTTTCGTAGTTTGAACATCCTCTTGGTTCTGATTTAAATTTCCTGATTGGTTGGAACAGGATAAAATCCCCGCCAAACCGACAAAGAATATAAAATAAAAAGTTCGTTTCATCATTGTTTTTTGTTTTTGTAAGACATAAATAAATTAGCCCAGATAATCTTTGATAAAGAATATAAATAAGGACCTAAAACCACCATCACTAAACCTATTAAAAGTATGTACTCGAGTGCTCCCGGATTTGGATAAAGCAGGTATGTTAGCATAAAAACAGCCACAAATACGGCTACACCCAAAGCATAAGATACATACATCGCACCATAATAAAATCCTGGCTCTTTCGAAAAAGACTCGCCACATTCTCTACATTTCTCATTTACTGCGCCCATATGTTTAAAATCATAAGAGGAGGAAACAAAGAAATCGCCTTCTTGACAATGCGGACATTTCCGTTTAAGAATACTGAATAATTTAGTTCCTTTTTTTAACATAATTCAAAAGTATAAATTGTTTCTTTTAGTCAAAGTAATAATTGTTACACTCTCCTACTTTATCGCAATCGTCATTTCTCTCTTACCTGGGGGGCCTGGAACATTCATCACTTGAAAACCCACCGATTTTAAATCTCGTTTA
>JGI26086J50260_1000211_pt1 | contig 38896 bp, 31 predicted proteins | sample SaaInl3SG_22_DNA_FD_50260 | JGI IMG/M metagenome (IMG submission 50260)
CAGCCCCCCAGTACACGTTTTCTTGAGGCTCCCAAACGTCGGCCCGGCCGCCGCTGAACCCAATCGTCTCGAAGCCCATGGACTCGAGCGCGACGTTTCCGGCCAGGATCATCAAATCCGCCCACGAAATGGCGTTGCCGTACTTCTGCTTGACGGGCCACAACAGGCGACGCGCCTTGTCGAGGTTGCCGTTGTCGGGCCAGCTGTTTTGGGGCGCGAAGCGCTGTTGGCCTTCACGCGTTCCTCCGCGGCCGTCTCCCGTGCGGTAAGTGCCGGCGCTGTGCCACGCCATGCGGATGAAGAGTCCACCGTAGTTGCCCCAGTCTGCGGGCCACCAATCCTGCGAATCGAGCATGGCCGCTTCGATGTCCTTTTTCAAGGCATCGTAATCGACGTTGCTGAACGCTTCGCGGTAGTCGAAGTCTTCGCCCATGGGGTTGGACTTTTCAGAGTGCTGGCGCAACACGTCCAAATCGAGGCGGTTGGGCCACCACTCTTGCAGAGACTTGGCGCGGCCGTTTTCTCCAGCAGGGCCTGTGCCCGATCCGGCGTGGAATGGACAGCCCGCGGCGGAGCCGCCTTCAGCGTGGTCGCACGACGCTTGGTCGTTGGAGCAGGACGTCATCATCCACATCAGGGATGCGCCGACCCACAAGGGAAGGGTTGAGAATTTCATGAGGTAGGTTGTGATCGATTCTTTGGCCTCAAACCTACTTCCAAGCCCCCTCTTCATGAAAATCGAAAATCGTAGGTTTGTGATAGATAAAAACTATCAACCATGACGCTGCAACAACTCAAGTACGTTCATGCCGTCGCGACGGAAAGGCATTTTGGGAACGCAGCAGCACTCTGCCGGGTGTCCCAACCGACGCTGTCCATGCAGCTGAAGAAGCTCGAGGCCGAGATGGGGTCACCCTTGTTCGACCGAAGCCAACAGCCCATCGCCCTGACGGAGGTTGGCCTACAGGTTCACTCGACCGCCGTGCGAATCCTCGAAGAGTTGGGAGGGTTGTCAGACTGGATGCAGGGTGCGACGGAACGCGTGGACGGCCGCGTGAGGCTTGCCCTCCTGCCGACCCTCGCTCCTTCCTTGTTGCCGCGCCTCATGCCTCTGCTGTTGGCTGATTTTCCGGNACTCGANGTGGAAGTGCTCGAGCGCACCACCGGCGACATGCTTCTTGATTTGGAACGGGGGACGGTGGATGTCGGCGTGCTGGTGACACCCTTGCCCGACGACGCTCTGAGGACCTTGCCCGTGTTCATGGAGCCGTTGTTCGCCTACGTTCACGGACAGCACCCCGCGGCCGCGATCCCGAGTGGCGAAGTGACCGCTGGAGACCTGCCCATTGAAAACATGTTGTTGCTGGAAGAGGGGCACTGTTTTCGTTCACAGGCCCTGCAACTGTGTGGGTCAAGTGAGCGCGGAACAGATCTTGGTTACCGCTGTGAAAGCGGATCGTTGGAAACGTTGAAGCGCTTGGTGCGCGAAACGGGAGGCAGCACCCTGATCCCCGGGCTGGAAGCCCTCGGCTTGGCGAGCGACCCGCACGTCCGAGCGTTCGCGGAACCCCAGCCTGCTCGCGAGGTTTCGCTCGTGGTTCGGCCCAACTACCACCGCGAGGCGTTGCTGCACGGGTTGAAAACGGCCGTCATGAAGGCCGTTCCAAAAGCGTACCGCGCCTTTCCCAATTACCGCCGATTGCCCTGGCAACAAATCTGAACCTCCTGAATTGCGACGACTTGGGGATGAGCTTGCATCTTTGAGTTATGAAACATGTTCTAGGTTGGTCTTTGCCGGGAGTCTGCGTTTTGGTTTGGGGGTGCGCCTCTCCTGACGCTCAACAGTTGGACACGCCATCGACAGACACCCTCACGGTTTTGGCGTCGCGGCTATTTCCAACCCGGACCTATGAATCGTACCTCGACTCTTTGGCATCTCCAAACGTCATCAGATGGGTCAACGCCTCGGACCTGGATTCAGTTGGCGTTGAAGGCGCCCTTCGCCAAGCGAACGGAGTCTTACTCACGGGGGGAGCAGACATCCACCCCGCCCGTTACGGACAAGCGGAAGACACGCTGATTTGCGGCGACATCGACTTGGATCGAGATGCACTGGAACAACACTTGCTCAGCGGGATTCATCGGTTTCATCTTCCGGCTTTGGGCATTTGCAGGGGACTTCAGCACATGAACGTTTTCGAAGGAGGCAGCCTGCATGCTCACCTGCCTGACGCGTTGGGGACACAGGCCCACCGCGCAGGCACCGAGGGGAATAGCCGCGATACGCTTCACATCGTTCGTGCCTTGGTGGATTGGGGAGCTCTGGATGTGCAGTTCGGGGACCGTTCCCATGTGGTCTCACATCACCACCAAGGCATCGACCGCCTTGCCCCGGCACTTGAAGCCTGGGCAGAATCGCCAGACGGACTCATCGAAGGCATACGTCACCTCGACACCCGTGCCTTTCCGTGTTACGTCGGAGTGCAATGGCACCCGGAACGTTCCCCCAAGGCGCAACCTCTGGTCGAAAGCGTNGGGCAGTTTTTCGTAACCCACCTTTCAAGAAACGCTGACTCAAACCGAGACTGAAGTCTCCACGTGATGTTGGAAGCCGTGCCCGTTCAAGGCACGGGTTCGCACTCGGTCAGGGTCACGATGTACCCCACCATGCAAATGCTGGCGTAGCCGTTCTCAACCTGGTAGGCTATGTGAAGGTCCATGCCGTCCTCTGGATCGCTCAAGAATTCGCCCAAATTCAAGGGCTCCAGCACCGTCCCGTTCGCCGCGATGACCCAACCGCAGCCGTCCAGACCCGTGTAGTCACGGAGCACGGCGTTGCCGTCGCGTTCGTTGCATCCGGTGCCGAACAAAGCGAGCGCACCTGCCGCAAAGGCGAAGGCGAGAGACTTAATCTTTGGCCGCATTCATCAATTCCTTGAGGCCGCCCACGCTGCTCATCAAGCCGCTCGCCTCGTAGGGCATGAAGACCGTCTTGGAGCCGGCACCGCCATCGCGGAGCACCTGATCCATCATCTCGATGTACCTCACAGCAATGAGGTACTGGGTGGGGTCGGCTTTGGTCGTTTCCACAGCCGCGGCGATGCGACGAATGGCCTCTGCTTCAGCCTCCGCCACTGCGAGGCGTGCCTGAGCCTCACCTTCGGCTTTCAAAATGCGGGCTTGCTTGTGGCCTTCGGCTTGGTTGATGTCCGCGCCTTTTTGGCCCTCGGCTTCGAGGATGGCGGCGGTCTTGGTGCCTTCCGCCTCGATGATTTGGGCGCGGCGGGTGCGCTCGGCACGCATCTGCTTTTCCATCGCCTCCTTGATGTCCGTAGGAGGGTTGATGTCTTGCAGCTCCACGCGGTTCACTTTCACCCCCCACTTGTTGGTCGCTTCATCCAAAATGGTGCGTAGCTTCATGTTGATGGTGTCGCGCGAAGTCAAGCACTCGTCCAGCTCGAGCTCCCCAATGACGTTTCGGAGGGTCGTTTGAGTGAGTTTCTCGATGGCGTTAGGCAGGTTGTTGATCTCGTACACGGCCTTGACGGGGTCGGTGATTTGGAAGTAGATCAACGCGTTGATCTCCGTGACCACGTTGTCCTTCGTGATCACCCCTTGCTTGGGAAAGTCAAACACCGTCTCGCGCAAGTCCACGCGGTCGCGCATTTTGTACTGCGTCACGCGCGTGCCGTCCGGCAATTCGCCGGCCAATCGCCACACGATGTCCCGCGGCCGATCCACGATGGGGATGATGATGTTGATGCCCGCGCTCAGCGTGGTGCGGTATTTCCCAAGGCGCTCGATGACCATGCTTTCGCTTTGGCGCACGATGCGCACGCCTTTGACCACGATGACAACGGCGAGCAAGAGAAAAATCAGGGCGAGAATGGAGGTAGGGCTCATGAGTTTGTATTTGTGGTGGTGACAATCAAGGTGTTGCTTTCAACGCGTTCAATCCAAACGGCGGCATGCTCCTGGGCCGTAGCCGCCTCGGCTCGATCCGACAATTGGGCGCGCCAATCGTCCCCGTCGACCTTGCAACGGCCCAAACCCGTGTCGGCATCAAAAGCCGTGGTGACGCGACACTCCCGGCCAATCAAGGCTTCCACCCCCGACACGGCCTCGTCCGAGGAGGCCATTCGGAGCGCCACAGGACGAAGGAACACAAAGGCCACCAAGCTCATCGCTGCGGCACTCACCAACTGAACCGTCAGGCCCGCGCCGAGACCCGAAGCAATGGACGCAGCCAGCGCCCCAACACCAAGGCAAGCCAAGACGAATCCGGGCACAAAAATTTCCAAGATGACCAGCGCCATGGCGGCCGCCAGCCAGAGTTGCCATACTTCCCACTGCATGCTCCGAAGGTAGCACGACGAAAGGTTGTTCAGTGCGATTTCACGCAGATTGGCGCTTGCCCACATCCCTAGTGTTCAAAACGCAAGGCCAAACCTGAGCCAAGAAGCCCCCACTCGAACGTCCTTTGGCGCACATCAACCTCTCCGATCATGAAACATGTCATCCAACTTGCATTTTGGACTCTTTTGTTCCTCCCCACGTACGCTTCAGGACAAGCTGAGATTGAAGTGTTCTCCGAAGTGGGAGACGCTTTCACCATGTACCTCAACCAGCAGCAGGTCAACGACGCCCCGTCTGCGCGTGTCCTCACCACCGTCGATCCTGGCTATTACCAACTCCGCATTGACTTTGCGGAAGCAGGCAAACCAGACATTTTGAAGAACAACTTCGGCGTGGAAGCTGGCATGCGTTCGACGGGCAAAATCACGATGAACCGCAAAGGCGAGTACGTGGTCCGTCCGTTTGGGTATGCCCCCATTGCAGGGTCAAATTCCGCTCCTGCTTCGACACCTCCCCCCGCCGCAGCACCGGCGGTTCAGGAGTCGGCTCCAGTCATGAATGCTGGAATCCAGATGAACGTGACCGAAACGTACACGGAGTCTGCTCCTGCTCAAGGCACAACGGAAAGCGTGCAAATGAACATGAACGTGGGAGGCGGCTTGATTCCTGGAGGTGTCAACATGAACGTGAANTTGACCACCACGTCGAGCGCGANCACAACTTCGACGACGACCACGACCACTTCCGGATGGGGCGAATCCGCCTACGCGGAGCCTGAACCTGCAGCTCCTGCAGCATCCAGCGCCATGACTGACCTTGACTTCAACGACTACCTCGCAAGCATTCAAGCGAAGACGTTTGAAGACAGCAAATTGTCCACCGCCAAGGCTCCGCTTCAGAGCGGCGTGATGTTGACTGCCGGACAGATCGCGCAGGTGATGCGTGCCATGACTTACGAGAGCTCACGTCTAGATTTTGCCGTGTTCGCGCATTCGCGCTGCTCGGACCCACACAACTACTACAAGACGCACGGCGCGTTCGATTACGAATTGTCGATCGATGACCTGAACGACGCCATCGGACAGTGAATCAATCCACCACGTGCAAGGTGCCTTCGAACACCGCGGGGGCCTCGCCCGTGTAGGGCGTGTCGTTGCCATTTCCGTCCGACAGAATGAGCGGGACAGGCAACTCAGGCAAGGTCAAAACGTAGTAATACACCCCAGAGGACGCCCCATCTTCTCGAGGATCCCAACCCGAGCTCACGTCGAACCGCTCGTTCTCGTACACGAGGTTGCCCCAGCGGTTGAAAATCCGAACCGACGCAGCGGGAAAGACCTGAAGACCCGGAATGTAGAAGCGATCGTTCACGCCCAACGACGAGAACGGCGAAATGACGTTGGGGATCAGAACGCTGCAGGTTTCTTCCACCACGCGGAAGCTGCCTTCGGCTTCATAGCAAGGAGGGTTCGTGGTCATCGAAACGTGGTAGATTCCTGGCTGTTCCACGCTGAGGTGGTCGTCAAATCCGAGCGTATCTGGGTCGTTGCCTTCCCCCATGTCCAGGGTCCAAACGTATTCCACAAGGTTGTCCTCCGGCTGTTCCACCACAAGGTTGGGGTCCAGTCGCAAATCCTCACCCGTGCAAATCACAAGCTCGAATTCGTCCCACCCCAAGGGCTGTTGAACCACTTCGAAGTACTGCTGAAGCGTTCCCTCACCAGCATTGCCGCAGGGATCTTCAACAAGCAACGAGTTCTCCGTGATTTCCAGCGTGTAGTTGCCTGACATGCTCAGCGGCGCGGCCAAGCTTAAGGTGAAACTGTCCGAAGTGTTGCCACCGGAATTGGCGGTGGCGCTCTGCACAATCATGGCGGTTCCGGTGGGATCGTACAACAAGAAATCCACAGGTTCCACCGTAGCGGTCACCAGCGGCTCGCTGAACGTGACCACGAAATCTTGCAGCACGCAATCCGTTTCCAAGGACGTCAACTGCGGGGGCTCTTGGTCGTAGAGCACCGCCGTGGATTGCCCAAAGTCAATGGTGTACCCGTTCAAGCTGTTGCTCCAGTTCATCACCACCAAGGCGTAGGTGGACCCTTCGGCGACCGGCAAATCCGCATTGAAGGGAGGGCCGTTGAGGTCGCCTGGGCCGTTGGTGTTTCCCGTGCCTCCATTGGCTGTGCTGATTCCCGTTGGCCCGTTGGCCCCAAACACCCCGTAGGAATTGCATCCGACCTCGGGGGAAATGACCCCCATCGTGGCACCAATCCCTGCGCACCCCCCTTCCGTAATGTCAAACAAGCCCCAGTCGTAATCGTCGGCCGGGTCGAGGGGGTCGAGCACGAAACTCAACAACCCGTCTTCGTACACCGAGAAGGTGTACCAAATGCTGCTCTGCTCCAAAAAGGCGTTGCACGCCCCCGTGTACTCGTAGACCGCTCCGGTGTTGAAAGACGCCTCTGTTTCGGAATACACATCGCCACACAGGACGATGGCTCCGTCGCAGTCGCTGGGGGTTTGGGCGAAAGCGTGCCAGGAGAAGCTGAGGAACAATGCTGCAAGCAATCGATTCATGGTGAACAGGTTGGATGAGCAGAAGGTACGCAGACCGAGGCATATCTTGGCCTCATGAGTCATTCGATCCGTGCGTGTGCTTGGGCCCTGTTTGCTGCCAGCCACCTTTCTCTGTTGGGCCAAATCGATCGAAACGTGGTCGGACGTCCATTGGAGAGCACTCCTTTCGTGTCCCACGTCCAGGCCGTTCACGTCGGCGACCCAATTCGACTTGTGGTGGCGCCTGAAGACGTGGCTGCAGGGACGAGCGTCGACGTGTACCTCACGGAAGACCAAACCGCGCAGGAGTGGTCTGCAAACAACGTGCTGGTCGACGTTCGCGCCGCAGGACCTCAAGGTTGGGTGGCCGGCGCGACGTTGGAAGAGAACGTGTTGGAATTGATGAATCTGGACGGACTCCCCGTCGCCATGGGCTCCCGCCCTGGAAAAGCGTACGACGTGGTCTTGGACGTGAACCAGGACGGGGTGCTCAACGAAGGAGATGTCGTGGACGGCCTCGTGGATGCGGGATGGTTTCTGCTCGGCAATTGGGGGGAAGTCGGGCCGCATTCGGTGGCGACGTTGGAGCATTCCGTGAGTTTTTGGGAAACGATGCGCATTCATCATCCGAGCGACTGGCTGGGTTTGGAGGCCGTACCCTTGGTGGTGATTTCCCACGGATGGACCCACGAGTACACGTACTACGACGATTTGGCCCACCACATGGCGAGCTACGGATACGTCGTGATGTCGCACCGCAACGAGGTGGGGAACGGCGGAGCCGCCGCCACGACCACCGCGAGCCAAACGGCCTTGGAAAACATCGACGCCTTCTTCGCGGACGTGGAGACCATGGGCGGCGGCGTGCTTGCCGGGCACGTGGATTCGCACCGCATCATTCACGCAGGCCACAGCACGGGAGGCGAGTGCATTTCCAGGGCGCACGTGCGACTGAGCAACGGCGACTACGTCTCGCCTCACGTGAACGCCGACGACTTCGTGCTCCTGCAAAGTCTTGCTCCTGTGGCCTTCCTCGAGGCGGACGAGGCCTCTCCCTTGGACGTCCCCTACCACCACATCTTTCCCGCCGCGGACACCGACGTCACGGGCAACGCCAGCGACGGCTACGTTCAGGGCATGGCCCTTTATGAGCGGGCCTCGGGGCCCAAATACGCCACGTTCATCCACGGTTCGGGGCACAACGACCTCCACGACAACCCCGGACCTTCCCTCGCGTCCGGACCGGACTTGATTGGCAAGGAGGCCACGCACGATGTGCTGAAGCCGCTCTTTTTGGCCTTGTCGGAATGGCACGCCTGGGGCAACGCGGCGGGATTGGATTACTTCCTGCGCAACCGGCAAGAGTTCAGGCCCATCAGCGTGGGGGACAGCGTGGTGCTGTCGGGGGAAATGCGGGGGGCACTTCCCCAAATCACCCTGCTGGACGATTTCGAGAGTGCCCCTGAACTCTTCGCCTCCAGCCAAGGGCACCTCGTCACCCATGTTGGCCTCGAATTGAACGAAGTGGACATGATGGACACCGACGGAAGCTTCGAATTCACGGGTGAAAACTGGGGCAACGGCATGTGCCGTGCAAGGAACGACGACACGCCTCGATGTGCCACCGTGGCTTGGGAGGCCGACGGCCAGTGGTGCCTCGAATTCAATGCCCCACAGGCTTGGGGAGATTCCGACGCGCTTCGGTTTCGCGCGGCTTCGTTGACGCGACATCCACTGAACGCAGGTGACGCTCTGCTCTTTGACGTAGCCTTGGAGGACATCGCTGGTGAAACCGCAGTCCTTTCTTCCTCGTGGTGGGGAGGCGTGACTCCCCCCTACCCGAGATCAGGTGGCGGAGCCTACACGGTGTGCCTGCCCTCGGGGGCCTACACCCTGACCGTCGGTGGATCGACCTGGCCGGAGGAGCAACTGGTGACCCTCCCGGGGGTGATGACCGAGGTGGGGTTTGGGTCCACAAGCTTCACGTGGGAAGCCCAAAACGAATGCGACACCCTCCAAGTCCTGTGCTACGACACCTACGGCGACGGATGGGACAGCGGAACCTTCACGTTGGAAAACGCCGTGGGTGAGGTGGTGCTGGAAGGCACGCTGAGCGACGGCCATGACCCTGACTTGGGGGCCGGATGGCAAAACGAATTCCACACCCTGTCCTTTCCCCTTTCCACGGTGCCTCTCGTCCACCCCAACTTCAACCTCAGTGCGGTGGCGCGGGCCTGCATTCACGTCGGGCCGTCGCATGGCTCTACCCAAGGGGCCATGGCACTCGACGACGTTCACGTGACTTCCGGCAACGGGGATGTCGCTGCGGTGGAGCGTCCGACGACCGCCTCGAGCGTGCGCGTGTTCCCCAACCCGGCCTCTGGCGAAGTTCACCTCGTCCGCGTCGGGGCTCAGTCTCCGTTTTCAGCGACCGTCCATTCGGCGCGCGGCCAGGTGGTTTGGGCGTCGGAGGAAAAGCGGCTGGAACACCGGTTGGACACGCACGCCTGGCCCGCCGGCATGTACGTGGTCGTCACCCAAATCGGGGGAGCTGTGCGCTTCGAAAAACTCCTGATCCAACACTGACGTTGCAACACGTCAGCCTAACGTACCTTCCTCGTCATGAGCTTCCGCACGTTTTGGGTCTTGGTCGTGGCCGCTGCGCTCGCCACGGGGTGCCGAAAGGACCCGGTGGAACCGACGCAGGAGCCACGGGTGCCGGTGTTGCCGGACGTCGCGTTTGGGTACAGCGAATTGGAATACCCGGACTCGTGGTTGTCCGACCCGGCATTGCAATTGTTTGGGAGCACCCAAGGCATCACCGTGACGGACGCGGGCGCGACGCTTGGACGCGTGCTGTTCTACGACACCGAGCTCTCCAGCAACCGCGAAGTGTCCTGCGCGACGTGCCACCAGCAGGCTCACGGCTTTGCCGACCCTGTGGTGCATTCCCGTGGTGTGACGGAGGTGGTGACGCCGCGAAACTCGATGGGGCTTTCGAATTTTCGGTACCAGCGGCGGTTGTTTTGGGACCAACGTGTGAACGGCCTCCTGAACCAAGTGCTGCTGCCCATCCAACATCCGGACGAATTGGGCATGGACCTGGACTCCATGGTGGTTCGGTTGGCGGCCTCGTCCTATTATCCGGGACTGTTCGAGCGCGCCTTTGGCGACAGCGTGCCAAGTGCGTCGAGGGTCGCGGAGGCACTTTCGCAATTTTTGATGTGCTTCCACTCGAGCGCTTCACATTACGACGCGGGTTTGGCGAATGGATTTGCGCATTTCTCCGAGTCGGAGCTTTTAGGCAAGTCGGTGTTTTTCAACGGAGAGACGCGCTGCAACCAATGCCACATGAACCGGACGTTCTTGTCCAACCAAGCGTTCATCAACGGACTTGAAACCGACTACGCCGTGACGGGCGATGCCGGGATCGGCGACCTCACGGGACAAGACGACGACGACGGCCGTTTCAAGACCGTGTCGCTTCGAAACATTGGCTTGACGGCTCCGTACATGCACGACGGGCGGTTTGCGACGTTGCGCGAGGTGGTCGACTTCTACAGCGACAACATCCAACCGCATCCCTACCTCGACGAGCGGTTGAGCGAAACAGGTGCCGGACCTTTAGGCCAAGACCCGTATCGGCTCGAGCTGACCGAAGCGGAGCGCGTGGGACTCGTGGATTTTCTGCACACGCTGAGCGACACCGTGATGGTCGACGCGTGGTGGCTGAGTGATCCGTTCTGACAAAAAAAAGCCGCCCCCTCGGGAGAGGAAGCGGCCTTCATTCGTGTTCGTGTTCAGCCCGAATCAATGGCGAATCGCCACTTTTTGGGTCATGACGTGTCCTTCAAACGTCGAACGGAGCAGGTAGCTTCCTTCGGCGAGTTCGCTCACGTTCAACACGGTGCGGTCGCTCGCGGCCTTGATGGCCAACGCTTCGCGCCCCACCATGTCGAACAAGACGAGTTCAGCACCAGCTGGAGCGGCCACGTTGAGGCTGTGATCTGCAGGCACGGGGTAAGCCGCAATGGCGACGTCCTCGTGCAACACCACGTCCGACGTGCTGCATTCCATCTGTTGCAAGCCGTAGCTCTGGAGCACGCCGTCCAAGATGCTGACATCCATCGGCCAAATGTCCTGCTCCACGATGTTCCACTCGGGGTCGATGAGGATGAAGGTGGGGTAAGCTTGAATGGCGTAATCGCCGTGAACCTGCAAACCTCCTCCGTCTTGACCTGAAATGGCAGGGGCTGGGTTTTCGCCAGCGTTGGCCACCTCGAAGTCGTGGGTTTGTTCGGTCGTCCCTTCGTACTCCATGCTCAGGAAGATGACGTCGCCGGCGTTGCACCCGTACATGTGGTACACTTCCGTGAAGTAGGGGGCGTGCGCCGCGCAAGGGCCGCACCAGTAAGCGAAGAAGTCGATGCAGACGTACTTGTCCGCGTCGAGGTACTCGGAAAGGGTGTGCGCGTTGCCGTCCAAATCGGTGACGGTGAAGTCCACCGCCGTGGTCAACGAGGTTTGGGCGAAAAGCGCCGAAGACAGCGCGCAGGCAGTCAAGAGGGAGAACAGTGTTTTCATAAGGGTGCTTTTGATTTGAACAATGTAGTGCAAGAACGCACCGTGGCTCACAGCAGTTGCATCCAGCTCGGCAACACCCACGTGGCCCAAACCCACGCAAGCAACGCCGCCACCACATTCAGCACCACCCCCACTCGAACCATCGTCGCCATGCGCAGCTGGCCGCTCCCGAACACAATGGCGTTGGGTGGCGTGGCCATGGGGAGCATGAAGGCACAGCTGCTCGCCATCGTCACCGGAATCACCAGTTGCAACGGATTCATCCCCCACGTCGTGGCCACATGGGCCACCACAGGCACCATGACGACGGTGAGGGCGAGGTTGCTCATCACCTCCGTCAGGAACAGCGACAACAAGACAAACCCCAGGATCAACCACGTCGGCGACAAGGCCGGGATGGAAGCGAGTGCGTCCGCAACCGCAGCCAACACCCCAGCGTCGGCCAACTGCTCCGCCAAGGTCAAGCCGCCCCCAAACAAAAGCAGAATGTCCCAGGGCAACCGGCGCGTGTCTTCCCAAGAGAGCAGCGGCGTGCGCGTCGCTTCGCCCGAGGGAATCACGAAGAGGAGCACCCCGGCCGCCATCGCGATGGTCGTGTCGTTGAGGGGCCAGCCGAGGCCGTCGACGAGCCAGCGCCGGCCTACCCACATCGCGGCCGTCCAACCAAAGACCCACGCGACGCGCTTTTCCGACGCGCTCCATGTCCCGAGCCCTCGGAGTTCGTCGCGCAGTTCTTGCACGCCCGACTTGAGCGGGACGGGCGACACATGACACAAGACCCGGGTCAACAACACGTAGACCAACACGAGCATCAGGAGCGAAAACGGCAACGCCATGGCGGTCCATTCCAGGAACGGCATCGTGACCCCGACGTGCTCTTCCAGCAGGCCGGCCATGGCCACGTTGGGTGGCGTGCCGACCAGCGTCGCGATGCCGCCAAGGTTGGCGGCGTAGGCCGTGCCGAGAAGCAAGGCGATCGGGAAGCGGGGGTGTTCGTCGAGGTTGATTTTGGACACCACCGAAAGGGCAATGGGCAACATCATGAGCGTCGTGGCGGTGTTGGAAATCCACATGCTCAGTGCGGCCGTTGCCACCATGAAGCCCGCCAACAAGCGGCGGGGCCGACCTCCAGCCGCCACCAAAATGCTCAACGCGAATCGGCGGTGCAGGTTCCAACGCTCCAAGGCAAGCGCGATGAGAAATCCGCCCATGAAAAGGAACACAAACTTCGACCCGTAAGGACCCGACGTTTCCGCGATGTCCGCCACGCCGAGCAGTGGAAAGAGTGCGAGCGGCAACACCGAGGTGACTCCGAGCGGAACGGCCTCGGCCACCCACCACACGAGCATCCACGCCGCGGCGGCGAGCACGCGGACCATGTCTTCCGGGAGGCCTGATGCCGAGCACGCCGCCCATGCAAGGAGCGCGGCGGCCGGTCCGAATGCGATGCGAAGTGTAAATCCCTTCATCGGTGCAAGGATAACGCGTGAGGCACGAAGAGGAGAGCGGGCAGACTTGTGCGAGGCATGCTGAACCTTGTTCTGGCGGGGTTGTTTTGATTCCGTGAACCTCCTAACCGCACCCTCCTTCATGCGCCTCGCGTTTTCTGTTTGGTCCCTGGCCTCCTGCTCCACTCTCGAATCGCCCAAACCAAAAAGCCCCGAGCTCGTCGTATTTGGCCGCGCCATGGCTGAACCCTGGCGCGTACTCAACGACAACGTCATGGGCGGGGTGTCGGAGGGAGAAGTGGCGTGGACAGATTCGACCGCGAAGTGGACGGGCGCGACTCGGCTCGAGAACAACGGTGGCTTCGCGTCCCTGCGCTCGACGTGGAGCGCGCGCGACTTGTCCGACCTGGAGCGGATCGTGGTGACATGCCGTGGCACGGGCGGGCCGTTCAAGCTGACGATGGAAACGTCCGAGCGGTGGTGGATGCCTTACGCCTATGCCTCGTTCGAGCCCACCGCTGAATGGCAAGAGGTGGTGATTCCTGCCTCGGACTTGAAATGGAGCCAAGCCCAAATGGGCGACCTCACCTCCGTGCGCCCGTCACGGGACCTTGGTGAGGTGCTGCGCTTGGGGCTGATGAAGTACGACGGCACAGCCCAGGCGTTTGACCTCGAGGTGGCGTCGATTGCGTTTCTGCCCCGCTAGGGCAGCGGCGAACGAATCAGAACAGGTTCAGGATCCGAATCACAAACACGTCCACCACTTCCACGAGAATCAGCAGGATGATGATCCATTCGAGCTTGCTGCTTTCTCGGTGGTCCATGATGTCCTTGAACANCTCGAGGTCTTCCTTGATGATGGCCGTTCGCTCCAAGATGTAGCGGTAGCGGTCCTTCAAATCGAAGGTTTGCTTCAGGGAGACATTGAGCTTGTTCAGCGCTTCGTTCTCCCACGTGATGTCGGGCGAGTCGAAGATGTAGAGGTTCTCGGAGATTTGATTTTTGATCTTGAGCACGTGCCCAATGAACATCTTGAGCTTTCGGCCGGAAATCTTGAGCGTTCCATGCGCCTCGAGCGTGTCGATGTATTGGCTGGTTTCGCTCAGCAGCTCGTCCGTGATTTCGAGGTACTTGTCGAGCGCCACCGACTGCGACGTGTTGAGCATGATGAGGCGGATCGCCTCTGGGTCGAAGTCCGAGATTGTGACGTGGTCAAACGACACCGTGTTGGTCCCTGGTTCGACCACCACCTTCATGGTCTCACTCAACTCCTGATCCTCCCAGTCACGCGCGGCCGGGTTGAGTTGCTTGACGAAGGCGTTGATCTCCGCAGAATTGTGGTTGAAAAAGGCCACCACCCCGTACTGAAACACGTAGATGAATTGATCCTCTCCGCTTTGCAGAAAGAGCTCGTCCGAATCGGAAAACAGGATGGGAAGCGCCAGCTCCTGGCGGCATTTGCGGATGTTCAGCGCATTGCTGATTTGGATCGCGATGACGGCGTGCATGAGCCTCGAATTGAAGGCCCAAAAGTCCATCAATTCCCCTCCCCTTCGACACCCCACAAATTCAATTACATTCGTCCCCGAACGCCGCGATGAACGCCATCAATTGCTCCACGTGAAATTGCCCACCGAAGCCCTTCAACATGATCAGCAAGTCCCCTGTTCCTAGGGTTCCGTCGTTGTTCAAATCCGCAGGGCACTCCTTTTCAAAACACATCGTGAATTGGCCTGAATCGGCGGCACCGTAGCCGTCCACCACAATGTAGTACGTCGACCCCGCCTCAAACACCACGTCGTCCAACCTCGAACGCCACCCGTTCACCCCACACGCGTCGTCGTTGCAGTACAGGGCGTCACTCGACAAACCCTCCGTGCACTCGCCCTCGAAGATGTACAGCTTCGTGTCGAATTCCGCGTCGCACAACTCGATGTTGACGGTGTCCGTGACGAGCGCATCGTAGCGGTACACCCGATCGCGCCCCCCTTCCTCCTCAAACGGGCAATGCTGGTTCAAGTCGTCTTCAAACCCAAACGTGCACGCCTCCACACAATACGACGGCGCAATCAACACCTCCGCGTTGTCGCACGTTTCGCCGACCTGCTCGCCGCTGGCTTCTTCCAACGCCGCCAGCCCTAAAATGCTCACCGTCTCCCCGTCCATGTTCGAGACGAGCAACCTCGAGCCGTCCGGCGTCGCCGCCATCCCAAACGAGTACTCCCCTTCCGTTGCCACCGTCANCAGCGTCGACTGGATGTACGGGATTTCGTCAGGCACCACCCCCGGCGGCACCAGTTCTGAAAAGTCCGGCATGGCGATGATTGTCACGGTGCCCGCGTCGATTTCCTCTTCGCAACAAGGGCTGTTCACCGTGTAGAAACAGCACGACATGCCCCAATTGGACACGTACAAATACTGCCCGTGTGCCCCGAGCGTCATCATGTCTTCCGGCCCGGCACCCGTCTGCAGGCGCGCCACCGTCACCCAATCGTCCGTTCGGATGACCGAGATGTGATCGTAGGTGTGGTCAAACCCAAAATTCGCCACCAGCACGTGCTGCCCGTCCGGCGTTGCCCACACGGCCTGTGGCCAATAATCGACAGGCACCTCCGTCACGAGTTCCCACGTTTCTGTGTCGTACACCCCAAGCGTCCACGAACTCCANTTCGCCACGTACAACAAGCCGTCGTCTGGGGAGAACNCTACGTTTCGGGGGTGAATGCCGACGTCGAGGGTTTGGGCGATTTCCCACGTTTCCGTGTCCAAGACGACGACCGTGTTGGAGTCGTGGTTGGAACACGCCATCCAGGCCCCGTTGTGACTCCGGCGCAACTTCAACGGCAAGTTGCCGGAAGGGATGGACGCCACCACTTCGTTGGTCGCCACCTCCATGACTTTGATGGTTCCCGTGGTGTAGGCGGACCCAAACACGTACGCCCCGTCCGCCGTGCACTCCACCGTGTACAGCCCATCGGTCGGGACGGTCGCCACGCTCGAACATGCATCGCCGTCGTCGAGATCGATGCGCACGAAGCCGATGTCGGTGGCGGCGACGGCGGTTTGGCCGTCGGGAAGAACGCACACGCTGCGCGTCTTGGCCCCCACATTCACCACCCGCTCCAACGCGGCAGGATACGCTCCTTCCATCAGGTGATCTTCAAGGTTGGTGGCTGGGGCACTTTGACACCCATTCATCCCCACCCAATTCTCGGGCACGCACGCCCCCATGCAATCCTGCGTGCCTGGAGGGCAGGTCCCGTACTGGCAGGTCCCATCGTCTTCCGTGGCAAACTCGTAGTGATTCGTCGCCTCAGGGTCCATGCATCCCCACACCACGCAATCCCCCCCATCGAAGTTGAACTCCTCGCAATCGAGGTTGACTTCGCCGTATTCCTGCATCCACCAAATCCCCAGCCACACCCCGGAATGGCAATGCCAATCTCCAAGCAGGTCGAGCACCTCGTTGTCCCAACACGTGCCGTTGCAATCGGCAAATTGACCTTGCGGACATTGCACGTTGCAATCGCCGCCGTCCCAATTGAAACTCTCGCAAGCGAAGTTGACAAACGCGTCGTCGTTGCAGGCACCGTTCCCCAAAAAGGAGTTCGGTACGCAATTCCCGTTGCAGTCCATTTGCAAGCCGTCCGGGCAGTCTCCGCAGTCTCCACCGTCCCACCCAAAGGCCGCGCACATGAAATCCGAGGGGAACGTGTACCCGTCGTCGCAGACGCCGTCGCCCACCCACGAAGCGGGGTAGCAATTGCCGTTGCAATCCGGGGTTTCTCCCGTGGGACATTGGCCCCATGCCATGGCGGCCCATCCCAACGTCACCCACGCGGCAAACAGAAGTTGTTTCACGAGCCTCAAGGTACGTGCGCCCTGGGCCAATCGATTCCCAGAGGAAAGCGCCTTACCGCAGAACCATCATGCGGCGTGTGCCCACCACGTCTCCGCGCACGTTGGCCACTTGCACGAGGTACATGCCCGTCGCCAATTCCGACACGTCGAGCGTTTCGGTCTTGGCCCGCACCGGCACCTGCATCCGCGTTTTGCCAGACAAGTCGAGCACCGTCACGGTGCCCGCGCCCGTCATGCCCGCCATCACAAGCCGATCGGCCGCCGGTTGCGGGAACAACGTCCACTCCAGCCGTTGCGCGGCCGTCGCATCCATCCCGCTCGTTTCGCTCACGTCTTCCCCCACACTGCCTCCCAGCGTCCAGGTCCCGTATTCCTCCCCGCTGTTGGGCCAGGTGTCGACTTCCCAAAACAGGTAGTCCTCGATCAAACAAGCAACGGGCACCCCATTGTGAAGGGCCGAGTCGTTGGTCAACAACACCGACACAAAGAGCGTGTCCGTCACCGGCAGGTTGTGAACCACGTGGATGAAATTGTCATCTTGTGTGGTGGCTTCGTCAATCAAGTTTCCCTCCGAATCGGTGAACTCCCAAGTCATCACGTTGTACGCAGGCGGCCAAGTCAGGTAGCCCCCGGGGTGGTACAAATTCACCGAGTTGGAATCGGACCCCACGTTGACCACCAACCCCATCAGGTCGCAATCCACCGTGGTGGTGACTTGGGCCGTTGCCATGCCGGCCCACCCAAGGGTCGCCGCGAAGAGAAAGAGAGAAGAAAAACGCATGAGATTGATTTCAAAGGTGTTGATGCCTCCAATATAACGCCACAGAACGACACCAAGGTTGCACTTCACTCCCACGGACCCTCCCGAGTTACGTTCACGAACGTGTCTCCCTCCAGCCTGTACACCCCCCCTGCAAACCCAAACCAGAGGCGTCCGCGCCGATCTTGGGACATGGTGTTGCACCCAAACAGGAAGTCCGGGTCCGCCGGTTGCAGCTTCGTGTGCAACTCGAACGTCTCGCCGTCGTAGCGGTACACGCCGTGGCCCGTCGCGCAGATCCACATGTCGCCGTCGCGGTCTTCGAACACGGAATAGATTTCGTTGCCTGTGAGACCAGGCACGTCGGGAAACGTGGTCATCGTTTCGCCGTCCCACACACACAGGGCGCCGCGCTTGTCTTCAGGCGCCAAGTGCCAGTGGAAGCAGCTCAGCCACAGGCGACCCTGACGGTCCTCGAGGTGAAGCGACACGTTGTTGGTCGGCAAGCCGTCCACGGTGGACAGCTGGTGAAATTCACGACCGTCCCAACGGTACGCGCCCTGGTCTGACGTCGCGAACCACAGGTCGCCGTTCCGCATCTGACGCATGTTCATGGGCTCGTAGCCCGTCGTGTTGGTCCGAGGCAACGTCGGCTCTGGCAAGGGAAACTCCAGGAACATCCCCATGTCCTCCCGGCAGAAACGCCCCTTCGACTGCACCCAAAGCGCCCCGTCCCGGTCAAAAAACGGACGCACCGGCTTTTCCGGAAACCCGAAGGCGTGCGTGGCCCGCTCCAGGTGCTGTCCGTCCCAGGTCATCAGCTCGGACGCCCCGCCCATGTGCTCGTGGGCCGACACGAACCACAGCGTGCTGTCCGCATCGAGGGTGAGCCCTGTCACGCGGTCGCCGACCAGCCCGTCCTCCTCGTGAAATTCGTGGAGCGTTTGGCCGTCCCACATGAACGCCCCGCTGCCCACCGACCCAAACCAAAGTCGCCCGGCCGCATCCTCGACAGGCCCGAGCGGGTAGTCCGCGAGCTGCGTTTGGGCGGTCGCACGGCACCCCAAAACCAACAACAGAATGATCGGAAACGCACGAATCATGACTTGCTGCTTTTGAAGGTTCGGAACAGGTCGATTGCGAGAAGGATCAGGCAAACTTTCACCGTGAGGGCCACGACGAGCGCGTAGATGGGCAGTGTGGCCATGCCCAACCAAGGCAGAACCCCCCAGGCGCTGTTTCCTTCGTTCGCTTGCACTCCTGTGGACACCTCTTGCAAGTGCATTCCAAGCAAGCCCACCCATACGGGACTGGAAGCGACCACGCCTCCCGCGACGAGAAAGAGGAGGATGAAGATGAGGCGCCAGGGATGACCCCAGAGGAAGGTTTTGGGAGGCATGGCTGAAAGGTAGGTAGCCCTGTATTGGGTACAATGTTCACAACCCGGGGCATCGGTGGACAAGCTGACTCTCTGAGAAGGGGAGATTCTCAAAAACCCTCTCTATTTTCGCTCGGCCGTTAATGCACGGCATGTGAACCGCACGATTTGGGCTCTCACAACGGAGCGAATTTGCTGTCATTCCGACACGGAAGGAACGCCCGGTTCACCGACAACCACGACCCCCCTGATATGAGCGCTAAGGACAACGCCAAACCCATACACCTCGGACTTCAGCCTTTCACTCCCTCCGACGCGGCCACTTCCGGCCAGGAAGTCAACATCGACGGAGAGACGTACTACAAAATCAGCTCGGTCGACCGGATGCGTCCGTTCTTCATGAGCATCGTCAGCCACTCCGACCACTGGATGTTCTTGTCCAGCAACGGCGGACTGAGTGCGGGACGGAAGAACAGCGACTTCGCGTTGTTTCCTTACTACACCGACGACAAAATCACGGAAGCCTCCGAAACCACGGGAAGCAAGACCGTCGTGTTGGTGGAAGCCGAAGACCGGCGCACCTTGTGGCTGCCCTTTTCCAACCAGTACCGCGGCACCTACCACCTCGAGCGCAACCTGTACAAGAACGCGTTTGGGAACAAGGTCATCTTCGAGGAGATCAACCACGACTTGGGGTTGACCTTCCAGTACCAGTGGGCGGCGAGCGAGCGGTTTGGGTTTGTTCGCCACGCGAAACTGACGTCGACGTCTTCACGCGCCACGAAAGTGAGCGTTCTTGACGGCATCCAAAACGTGTTGCCCTACGGCGTGCCGGAAGGCCTGCAGCGCGGAAGCAGCAACTTGGTCGACGCGTACAAGAAGTGCGAGCTCGAAGAGGGCAACCTCGGCATCTACGCCTTGAGCGCCATCATCTCCGACAAGGCCGAGCCCAGCGAGGCGCTGAAGGCCAACGTGGTGTGGTCCATCGGTCTCGACGCGCCCAAGGTGCTCTTGTCCTCGCAACAGGTCCACGCCTTCCAAAGTGGCCAAAACGTGACCACCGAAACCGACATCAAAGCCGAGCGCGGCGCCTACTTCGTGCAGGCCAACTTTGAGCTCGCCGCTGGCCAGTCCAAGGACTGGATCCTCGCCACCAACCTCGGCCAGTCCATCCGCAGCGTCGTGCAACTCAAGGAAGACTTGAAGTCGCCCGACACGCTGAAGAAGAACCTGTTGAAGGACATCGAGGACGGGTCGAATCGCCTGATGGAACTCGTGGCCGCCAGCGACGGGCTCCAGCTCACCGCGGACCGTCGACGCAACATCCGCCACTTCGCGAACACCATGTTCAACATCATGCGCGGCGGCATTTTCGACGAAAATTACCAAATCGATCGCGCCGACTTCATGGCGTACATCGATCGCGCGAACCACAAGGTCTTCTTCAAGAAGGCGGAGTTGATGGGGGCGTGGCCGGAGACGTTTGATTTGGGCTTCTTGCAGGAGCAGGCAAGCCAAGACGACGACCTCAACTTCAAGCGCCTGTGCGCCGAGTACCTGCCGCTGAAATTCAGCCGCCGGCACGGCGACCCCAGCCGTCCTTGGAACCGCTTTTCCATCAACCTTCGCGACGAGGAGACGGGCGCGAAAGTCTTGGATTACCAGGGAAATTGGCGCGACATCTTCCAAAACTGGGAAGCCCTGGTCCACTCCTACCCGGAGTTCATCGAGGGCATGATTTTCAAGTTTCTCAACGCGACCACCTTCGACGGCTACAACCCCTACCGCGTCTTCAAGGATGGCTTCGAGTGGGAGACGATTGAGCCCGACAACCCCTGGTCCTACATCGGCTACTGGGGCGATCACCAGATCATTTACCTCCTCAAGTTTCTCGAGTTCCTCAGGGCCTACTACCCCGAGAAGTTGGAGGAGTACTTCGAGAACGATTCGTTTGTCTACGCGAACGTGCCTTACCGCATCAAGCCATACGACGCCCTTCTGGAGGATCCCAAAAACACCATCGACTACGACCACGACGCCGAGCAGAAGATCGAACTAAAGCGCGGCGAAATCGGCGGCGACGGGGCCCTCCTTCGCGAGACCCACGTCTTCATCTACAAGGTCAACTTCATCGAGAAGCTGATGGCGACGATGCTCGCCAAAGTGGCCAACTTCATTCCAGAGGGCGGCATTTGGATGAACACCCAGCGTCCGGAGTGGAACGACGCCAACAACGCCCTGGTGGGCAACGGCGTGTCCATGGTGACCCTGTACTACCTGCGCCGATTCTTGGTGTACTTCAAGGACATTTTGGGCGCGACGCAACACAAGGAGGTGGCCATCTCCGAGGAGTTGCTCGACTGCTTCCATCGGATCCACGCCACATTGCGTGAGCACGAGGGACTCACCTCAGGGTCCATCTCCAACGCCCAGCGTCGCACCCTGTTGGACGGACTGGGAACCGCATCCAGCGACTACCGCCAAACGATCTACACCGAGAACTTCTCAGGCCGCAAAGGCACCTTGGCCTTGTCAGATCTGGAGGCTTTCGTGGACGTCGCTTTGGCGCACCTCGAGCACAGCATTCATGCCAACAAGCGCGCTGACGGTCTGTACCACGCGTACAACCTGATGACGGTGGAGGCCGACGGCGGCATCGACATCACCTACCTGCCCGAGATGCTCGAAGGTCAAGTCGCGGTGCTCAGCGCGGGATTGCTCGACGCCAAGGAAAGCCTGGCCGTGCTGGACGCTCTGAAGGCCAGCGCGCTGTTCCGCGAAGACCAGTACAGCTATGTCCTGTACCCCAACAAGGCGCTGCCTCGCTTCCTGGACAAGAACAACATCGACCCCGCCGAGATCGCTGGCTCGCCGCTGTTGTCCAAGCTCGTGGGAGACGGCAACCAGGACATCGTCACCCGAGACTGCCTCGGCGGCTTCCACTTCAACGGGAACTTCAACAACGGACGCGCCTTGCGCGAAGCGTTGGCCAAGCTTCCGGCCGCCTACGACGCCTTGGTCGCGTCCGGCCAGAAAGACGTCGAGTCCATCTACGAGGGCATCTTCAACCACAAGGCGTTTACCGGAAGGTCGGGCACGTTCTTTGGCTACGAAGGACTGGGGTCCATCTACTGGCACATGGTGTCGAAGCTCCGCCTCGCGGCCTTCGAAGTCACCAAGGGCGCCGTGGAACAGAATGAATCGCCCGAAGTGGTGGGTCGGTTGTTTGACCACTACTTCGAGATCAACGCCGGCATCGGCGCGCACAAGTCGCCCGAGTTGTACGGCGCCTTCCCCACCGACCCCTACTCCCACACGCCAGGCGGCAAAGGCGCCCAACAGCCGGGAATGACGGGACAGGTGAAGGAAGACCTGCTTTGCCGCTTCGGGGAATTGGGCGTTCGGGTTTCCGAAGGCCAACTTCACTTCGACCGCGCCTTGATGCACGCCGGAGAGTTCTTGACCGAGCCCGACACGTTCACGTACGTCGACGTCCAGCAGCAATGGCGATCACTCGAGCTCGCAGAAGGCAGCCTCGCCTACACGGTTTGTCAAGTGCCTGTGGTCCACCAACGAGGGGACTCCCCTTGCATTGACGTCACGATGGCGGATGGCAGCACCAAGCGTGTCGAAGGGTTGACGCTCGATCAAGCGCTCAGCCGCAAGATTTTCCGTCGCACCCACGAAGTCACTCAACTGACCGTTGTCGCCTGAACCCCGATCGATGCGGCGCCTGTCCTCATTCAAGTTTAGTTTCACGGAAAAACGTCTGACCTGCAGATCCCTTTCCGTTCTTGTCCTCTTCACGGCGACCCTTGCGTCGTGTGGAGAGGCGCCGAAGTCTCAAGCCCCCAAGCCTGAACCCATGCAAGACAAATCCGCATCCCAACTTCTTGGAAACCCTGCCTACACCGCCATCTCTTACGGCGGCTATCGCGGGCTGACCCGCTCAGAACAGCCGACCGTGGACCAGTTGAAAGAGGACATGCTTCTGATGCACGCCATGGGGATTCGGTTTTTGCGCACCTACAACGTCCAGTTGCCGCACGCGTCCAACGTCGTGAAGGCCATTGCCGAGTTGAAAGAAGGCGACCCGGCTTTTGAGATGTACGTGATGCTGGGCGCGTGGATCGATTGCGCAGGCGCGTGGACCGACGCCCCCAACCACGCTGAACAGGACTTCCAAGCCAATCAAGCCGAGATTCAGCGCGCGGTGGCTCTCGCCCAACAACATCCCGACATCATCAAGGTCATCGCCGTTGGCAACGAGGCCATGGTGCATTGGGCAGCGCCTTATTTCGTGGCGCCCAAGGTCATCTTGCAGTGGGTCAACCANCTGCAGGAACTCAAGCGCGANGGCGACTTGNCGAGCGACCTGTGGATCACCTGCTCAGACAATTTCGCGTCGTGGGGAGGCGGCGGTGCCGAATACCACAACGCCGATTTGGACAGCCTGATCCGGGCGGTAGATTACGTGTCGGTGCACACCTACCCCTTCCACGACACGCACTACAACCCGACGTTTTGGAAGGGCGATGTGGAAACGGCCATGGCCAGTGCACTTGCTTACAGCCAAAACCAATACGCCTCCGTCGTCAAGCACGTTCGGCGCATCGACAAGGACAAGCCTGTGCACATTGGCGAAACGGGGTGGGCCAGCGTCTCCGACGGGTTCTACGGCCCCGAGGGGTCCCGTGCGGCGGACGAATACAAGCAGGCCCTGTTCTACCACGGCATGCGCAAGTGGACCCAGTCCTCCGGCATCAGCTGTTTCTATTTCGAAGCGTTTGACGAGCCGTGGAAGAGCTCGGCCAACCCCACGGATTCGGAAAACCACTTTGGGTTGTTCACGCGGGATGGGGAAGCGAAATACGCGATTTGGTCGCTCGTGGAAGAAGGCGTGTTCGAGGGCCTGAAGCGCAATGGGCAGGAGATCAAACCCACCTATTCCGGGGAGCGCGAGCTGCTCGACCGTCACGTCTTGAACCCCGCCCACTGATGCCTCGATCCATGCCCTACGACCGTCGCCTTTGGCTGCCTTTCCTGTTCCTGGTTGTGGCTTCGTGCACGGCTATTCCGCCACGAAAGGTTTGGACCAAGGGAGGACAAATCCACACCACGGAAGGCATCTACTTCGTGAAAGGGGTGTGCTACCACCCCGTGCCCGTTGGCAAAGCGGAGCGCAGTTTCGAAACGCTGACGCAAGATCTCGCCCTGATGCAGGACATGGGCATCAACACCGTTCGCGTGTACGAGCCCATCGCTTCGGAAGCCGTGCTTGATGAGATGCATGAGGCGGGCATCTCGGTCATCGTCGGAATCGGGTACAACCAAGGCGGGGTCTTCGATTTGCAATCGGGCACCTACCTCGATTACGTCGAACGGTTCAAGTCGCACCCGGCCATCTTGCTGTGGGAACTTGGCAACGAATTCAACTTCCACCCCGAATGGTTTGGAGGTTCCTTGGACTTGTGGTACGAGACCTTGCGCAAGGCCTCGGCGGCCATCCAAGCCGCAGACCCCAATCACCCGGTGTCGACGGCCCACGGTGAATTGCCCGACGAGGATTTGATCGCAGAATTGACGGACATCGACCTGTGGGGATTGAACGTGTACCGCTGGGACGTCTCGTACACCGCTGCCTTGGACTTTGCCAAGCTCAGCGACAAGCCCATGTACTTCTCGGAGATTGGTGCGGACAGCTTCATGTCTACCGCGATGCTGGGCTACGAGCAAGGCTCCAACCAGCGTGCTCAAGCCGACGCCACCCGGGCCCTCTTGAAACCCCTGTTCTCAGACTCGGTCCCTTGCGCAGGTGCCGCCGTTTTTTCCTTCACAGACGGGTGGTGGAAGGCGGGGGCGTTGGACGTTCAAGATGCCGGCGGAGTCGCCCCTGCCAGCAGCGGCGTGCCCTACGACGCCGACGCCAACGAAGAGCACTGGGGGTTGGTGGACATCCACCGAAACCCCAAGGAAGCCTACCACGTGGTGAAGTCCCTTTTCCAATCCAACAACGCTTCCGGCATGAAGGACAACGCATTCCAAACCCAGGTCTTTGAGACCTCCCGCCACGGCGGCCGGTTTCACGAGGTCGACCCCGCCGAGGTGGACAACTGGGGCGAAACGAAGCCTGACGACCTGAACATTCNCGTGAATCTGAACGAGCGAAAGCAGCGNATAGAAGGGTTTGGGGGATCGTTCACGGACGCGTCGGCCTACCTCGTGCACCAAATGAGCGACGCGCAACGCGCCAAGATCATGGAGGCGTACTTCGCCGAGGACGGGGCCAACTACAGCCTCACCCGGACGCACATGAATTCGTGCGACTTCTCGCGCTTCCACTACAGCTACACGCCGGTGGAAGGCGACATGGAGCTCGAGCACTTCAGCATCGAGCAAGACCTCGAGTTCTTGTTCCCGATGATTCACATGGCGCAGGACCTCTCCAAGGACGGCTTCCACCTCATCGCCTCGCCCTGGACTGCTCCGCCCTGGATGAAGGACAACAAGGACTGGGTGGGCGGACGCCTCCTCAAGGAGATGCAACCCACCTGGGCGCAGTTCTTTGTCAAATACGCCGAGGCGTGCAAGGCGCATGGCATTCCGCTTTGGGGTTTCACCGTGGAGAACGAGCCGCACGGCAACGGCAACAACTGGGAGAGCATGCTTTACTCGCCCGACGAGATGACGGAGTTCGTGCGCGAGCACCTGGGCCCTGCTTTGGAGCAAGGTGGCCTGGGCGAATTGAAGGTCTTGGGCTACGACCAAAACCGAGCCGGCCTCGACGAGTGGACGGCCTCGATGTACCGCGACGCGGAGAGCGCGAAGTACTTCGCCGGCACCGCCATCCACTGGTACGAAAGCACGTACGACGTCTTCGCCGACGACCTCGACCGCGCTCACGACGCGGCGCCGGAGAAGCTGCTGATCGAGACCGAAGGGTGCATCGACGCGGAAGTGCCGGTTTGGCAAGACGACGATTGGTACTGGCAGAAGGAAGCCACCGACTGGGGCTTCACGTGGCGCGAGGAAGACAAGAAGTACTTGCACCCCAAGTATTCCCCGGTGCACCGCTACGCGCGGGACATCATCGGATGCCTCAACCACTGGGTGAACGGCTGGGTGGATTGGAACATGGTGCTTGACCGTCAAGGCGGCCCCAACTGGTTCAAGAACTGGTGCATCGCGCCGGTCATCGTGGANCCNGANCAGGACGAGGTGTANTTCACGCCGCTGTACGACGTGATGTGCCACTTCAGCAAGTTCATTCGGCCTGGGGCGACGGTGCTTGCCAACGACTGCACGGACGCCGACGTGATGGCCGTGGCCACGGAAAACGAAGACGGATCCTACACCGTCGTCTGCTTCAACCAAGGCGACACGCCGCGTTCGGTGCGCGTGGAAGGCTTGCCCGTTGACGTCCGCCTCGAGCTGGATGCCCAGGCGCTTCAAACGGTTGTCCTCACCCCTGACGAACTCTAAACCCCACACGCAACATGGCCACCTCACCTTCGACCTCCGCCGTTCCCATGGGCCAAAAAGTCGCCTTTGGCTTCGGCATGCTCGCCAACCAAATGTTCCCTGCGGCCCTCGGCGTGTTCATCATCGTTTTGGTGCAAGACCTCGGATTTGCGGCCCTCTTGTGGGGAATCATCCAGTTTTTGCCACGCATTTTTGACGCCATCACCGACCCCATCATGGGGTTTGTCTCCGACAACACCCGCTCGAAGTGGGGACGGCGGAGGCAGTACGTCTTCATCGGAGCCATCCTCATGGGGCTGGCCTATGTGGCCATGTGGCAGCTGCACAAAGGCGACGGCATCACCTACAATTTCATCTACTTCCTGAGCTGGTCGCTTGTCTTCTACCTCGGGCTGACGATTTTCAGCGTGCCCTACGTGGCCATGGGGTACGAGATCAGCGAGGACTTTCACGAGCGCACCCAAATCATGGCCGTCGCCCAATTCATCGGGCAGTGGGCCTGGGTGATTGCGCCGTGGTTTTGGGTGATTCTGTACGACCCGAGCTGGTTCCCGGAGGGGGCAGACTCCGGGGTGCGGGAGCTGTCGGTTTGGGTGGCCGTTCCGTGCACGTTGTTCGCCATCATCCCGGCCTTGTTTCTCAAGAGCAAGTCCACCTTGGACCGGACCGATTTCTCCCCCATCAACATTTCTGCAGTGTTGGGCAGTGTAGGGAAGATTTTCATGTCGGCGTTTGAGGCCTTCCGCATCAAGCAATTTCGCCAAATCGCGGGTGCGACCTTCCTCATCTTCAACTCGTTCAACGTCATCGCGGCCTTCACGTTTTTGATCATCGTGCACTACATGTTCAACAGCGATCCGGCAAGTGCGGGCACCTGGCCTGCGATGCACGGCTCGGTGGGCGCGTTGATCACGACCTTCCTCGTCATCCCTGTGGTGGCGTGGATGTCGAAGAAGCTTGGCAAGAAGAAGGCCTTCATGGTTTCGCAGTTGATTTCCATTGTGGGGTACGTGCTGTTTTGGTTCTTGTTTGTGCCAGGCAAACCGTATCTGTTCCTGTTCGCCCTGCCGTTTCACTCCTTCGGAATTGGCAGCCTGTTCACCATCATGATGAGCATGACGGCGGACGTGTGCGACTTGGATGAACTCCAAACCGGCAAGCGCCGTGAAGGCGTGCTTGGCGCCGTGTACTGGTGGATGGTGAAGCTGGGCTTTGGCGTGGCGGCCTTGTTGAGTGGCGCCATCCTTTCGGTCGTCGGGTTCGACGCCGCGGACGTCACCGATTCCGCTGTCGCTGGGATGCGGGCGTTTTACTCCCTCCTCCCCATCGCCGGGGTCATTGGAGCCTTGCTCATCATGAAGAACTACGACATCACCGAAGCACGCGCCGCCCAGATCAAAGAGGAACTCATTGCGAAGCGCGCTGAACTCGCCAACCCATCCTGACCATGAAATTGATGAACATGTCCTACCGCGAGGACAAAATCTTGTCGCTCGCTGGAAACGGTCCTGAGGGACTCGACCGCACCCAACTTCAGCAGCGGTGTGCATCCTTGTTGACCGCCAAGATGCACGGCATCTGCTTCAGCCCCTACGAGGGAGACCAAAAGCCCGGCGACACGTTCACCGAAGCCCAGGTCCGTCGCAAGCTCGAGTTGCTTCAACCGCACACCGAGTGGATTCGGATTTTCTCGTGCACGGAAGGCAACGACATGATTCCGCAGTTGGCGCGTGAGTACGGGTTCAAGACCCTGGTCGGCGCGTGGCTCGGGGAAGAAAAGGACAAGAACGAGGAGGAAATGGCGCGGCTCATCGAGTTGGCGCAGGCCGGGTTCGTCGACGTGGCGGCTGTGGGCAACGAGGTGCTGTACCGCGAGGAGATGTCGGAAGAGGAACTCATCGCGTGCATTGACCGGGTGCGGAACGCGCTGCCGGACGTCCCGGTCGGGTACGTGGACGCGTACTACGAATTCGCCGACCGGCCCAAGTTGTCGGAGGCGTGCGATGTGATTTTGGCCAATTGCTACCCCTACTGGGAAGGATGCCACATGGACTACTCCCTGCTCTACATGAAGCAGATGTATTACCAGGTGAAGCAGGCGCANCCGGACAANAAGATCATCATCACCGAGACGGGCTGGCCGAGCGAAGGCGAATCGTTGGGCGGAGCGCACCCCGGCTACGAGAACGCCCTGAAGTACTTCATCAACGCGCAGGAATGGACGCGGGCGGAAGGCATCGAGATGTTCTACTTCTCGGCGTTTGACGAGGCGTGGAAGGTCGGTTCGGAAGGCAGCGTGGGGGCGTTTTGGGGACTCTGGGACAAGGACGAGGTGCGGAAGTTCTGAGGGAAGGGATGGCGTAAGTGTGATGTGAGTCACCATGTGCAACTTGGGACACGAGTAGTTTTGAGGCATGAAGCACCTCCTCCCTTTGGCCTTCGCCATGTTTGCTTGGCACATGCCCTCGACTTTCTTAGGCCAAACCGGCGACAGCTTCCCCTTTTCAGTGGAGTTGACCGCGGTCGACATCCCCGACTTGCCTGGCATTCACTCGTTTGCCCAAGCCCAACATGAAGGCAAGTGGCTGATTTTGGGGGGCAGACTTGATGGGTTGCACGCGCGTCAACCGTTCAATGCCTTTCCTGCGGGTTCCAACAACACCCTCATGGTGGTCGTGGACATTGACGAAGCGACGGTTCACACGGCTTCGGTGGAGGAGCTCGCGCCTTCAGTGGCCGAGCAACTGCAGTCCTCCAACATGAATTTTCACCAAGTAGGGGACGTGCTTTATGTGGTGGGCGGGTATGCCTTTTCCGCTTCTGCAGAGGACCACATGACCTACCCGAGGTTGACGGCGATTTCGGTGCCTGGATTCATCGATGCCGTTGTTCAGGGCGGCACGTTTGAAGGCCTCTACGATTCCGTGGTGGACGATTATTTCGCGGTCACCGGCGGACACTTGAACCGCCTTGGAGATCGATTGGCGTTGGTCGGGGGCCACCGCTTTGATGGCCGCTACAACCCCATGGGCCACCCCACCTACGTCCAGGCATATACGAACGCCATACGGTTGTTTTCTGCGTCCTTCGTGGATGGCACGGTCGAAGTCGGCGACTTTGAAACGTGGAGCGATGAGGTGCACCTGCACCGTCGCGACTACAATTTGCTGCCCTTCAAAACCAACGACGGCACCCCCGGACTTACCTTGTTTTCAGGCGTTTTCCAAATCAACGAGGATGTGCCCTACCTCTACCCCGTGTCCATCACCGAAGAGGGTCACGAACCGGTGACGGAGTTCAACCAACACCTCAGTCAATACCACAGCGGGTGTGTTTCCCTTTACGACCAAACAACGAGCCAGACCCATTCGCTGTTTTTTGGAGGCATGAGTCAATTCCAACTTGACGAAAACAACGAATTGGTGGAAGACCCGTTGGTCCCGTTTGTGAACACGATCAGTCGTGTGGTTCGGAACGCTGACGGCAGCTTCGAAGAGTTCCAACTGCCTGCCACCATGGATGGCTTGCGCGGCACCAGCGCCGGTTTTTTTGTGGCGCAAGGCCTTCCGTTGGATGCGGCCAGCGATTTGGTCTTGATGGATGAATTGGGCGAATCAATCACGCTGGGCTACGTTGTTGGCGGAATCAACAGCGGCCAAACCAACCCCTTTTCATTCAACCAAACGGGCAACACCAACGCCAGTTCGTCTGTCTATCGAGTGACGTTGACGCGGACCTCTTCAACGGGAGAACTGGCCATTCGCCGCCCAACTTCCCCATCCTTCAAGGTGTACCCCAATCCGACCGACGGAGAAGTCCAGTTGGCATTCGAGTTGAAGACTTCGATGAAAGTGGATCTCCTGGTGACAGACAACCTAGGGCGGCTTGTGATGAATCAATCGTTGGGGCAGATGGCTTCAGGAACCCATTTGGTCAACGTGGAGGGACTTGACGCCCATGCGGGCGAGACGATGTTGGTGACACTTGTCTTTGACCATCAGAATTACGCGTCGCAATCCGTGTTGGTGCTGGACTGAATTCCTGGCCGCGGGGAGGCTCTTACGTCAGCTGGAGAAGGTTTCTGGACTCGGGGTGACCCTTGCTTTCTGCTGGTTACCGCCGCGTCACCTCAGACGGGGTCATGTTCAAGACAGGGATTGGGACCTTGGGAGTTCATGTCGGCTTTGGGTTGGTGTTGAAGTAGGGTTGGGTTACAGAGGAGTGTGCATAACCTTGTTCATGCCTCCTCAATGCCCCTGAATGACCACCCTAACTTGCGGGAAACCCTTACGTTTCTTTTCATGAAAACTTCAACCACCCTCACCATCCTCGGTGTGTACCAAACCCTCATTGGCTGCATGGCCATGTTCTTTGCGTCTTCCATGGGCGAAATGGCCTTGGCCGAAGCGTACCACGGAGACGACAACCTGATTCACCTCGCCACCAACATGCACGTGGGCGTCGGACACGCCTTCTTCATGATTGGCATCCTGCTGCTCGCCTCTAGGAAGGCAGGCATTGACGTGGCCAAAACCATCCTCATCGCCTACCTCATCGGCATCGCCGCCATGTTTGTGGTGATGAACATGGTCATCGGCCAAAGCGAGCTGATGAACTTCAGCATCGAAATGGTCGCGCCGGACATGGTGTTCTTTGTGCTGGCCATCTTCGGATTGGTGAAGGCGAAGTAATCTTTCTCAACCCAAATTCCATTCCCATGAATCCATTGGTGATCGTGGCCGGCATTCCGACGGCCTTGGCTTTGTTTGGCGTCATTCGCCGCAACCGTTTCTTTTTTCTTCTTGGCTACTTCCTGTACGCCTTGATTGTCATTCCCAACGAGCTCGCGACCTACGCCAGCAACGGAGACATTCAACATTTGGCCCTCGCTGCGATTTGGTTTTGCCAAGCGATCGTGGCCTTTCCCAACAAACTGAATTACGACGGTTCCAAGGTGTTCAAGTCGTTTGCCATCAAGGTGTTTCTCACGTTGAGCATCGTGAACCTCTTCGGAGTCNTTCTCATTCAGTCCATGCCTGCAAGCTTGGAATTGACGGAGGGCACCAAAACGATTGCGGCCACCTACCACGGCATCCTATCAGTGCTTCCTTTGGTCGGCATCTTTTTGATGGCGACGGACCGCATTCCAGTCGGCACCAACGAGTGAGGCCGTGTTGGACGAGTTCCACGAAAGGCACCCTGCGGGGTGCCTTTTTTTGTTGGACTCGGGATTACCTCCCTTCGGTCGGTGAACCCGAGAGGGGGCTCGTTACCCAAGCTGCGAAAGGCACCGCCGCTGAGGGCGGCGGCCTTTTTTTGCGTCTTTCGCCTGTGCTTGTGAGCAAGCTCACGCACGCCTCAAGACGCAAAAAAGGCACCCGATTGGGTGCCTTTCTTGCTTGTAGCCCGTAGGGGATTTGAACCCCTGCTACCAGGATGAAAACCTGGCGTCCTAACCCCTAGACGAACGGGCCAAAGAGGAGCGCAAAGATAGTCAGGTTGCTCTTTCCCCACAACACGCGCCCAAAAAAATGCGAGGGCGGGGAACGACAGGGTCAGGCAAGGTACGCACGGAGCATCCACGAGGTCTTTTCCTGCTCGCGGATGGTTTCGCTCATGAGGGCGTTGGTGCCCTCGTCGTTGGCCTTGTCACTCATTGCCAAGAGGGCGCGTTCGCGGACGAGGAGCACGCCGAAGGCTGCGGCACAGTGGCGAACCGCTTCGACGCCGTCGGTGACGTCCTTGACGGCTGGGATGGTGGCGCCGGCCACGTAGTCCTGCATGGAATGGAGCGGCGTGCCGCCCAAGGTGCGAATGCGCTCGGCGACCTCGTCAATCTTGAGCTGGAGATCGGTGTAGAACTCTTCGAATTTGAGGTGGAGTTCGAAGAAGTTTTGGCCTTGGACGTTCCAATGGAAGCCGCGCACGTTTTGGTAGAAGACGTGGAGGTCGCAGAGCAGCGCGTTGAGTTCCTTGCTGAGGGCGGCGCTGTCTTCGGCGTTCAGGCCGATGGGGAGGTTGGTGTCCATGGGGCGTGGAGGGAAGGGGGCGAAAAGGAATCAGTAGGCCTTGGCGAACAGGACGCGACGGGCGCTCGGGGCGCCGGTTTTGACGCAGGTGCCGGGCGTGGTGTCGCCCTCGTAGGGGATGCAACGGATGGTGGCCTTGGTCTGTTGCTTGATCCACTCTTCCGTCTCGGCCGTGCCGTCCCAGTGGGCGCTCACGAAGCCGCCTTTGTCCAGGGCCGCGAGGAAATCGTCCCACGTGTCGACGACGTGGGTGCCGGTCTTGATGCGGTCGTGGACGCGTGCCGTGAGGGCGCTCTGGATGTCGGCGAGCTGGGCGCGCACGTGGGCGGCGAGGCCGTCGAGCGACACGAAATCTTTGGTTCTCGTGTCGCGACGGGCGAGCTCGCAGGTGCCCTTCTCGAGGTCGCGAGGCCCCATGGCGATGCGCAGAGGCACGCCCTTGAGTTCGTACTCGGCGAACTTCCATCCGCTGCGTTTCGTGTCGTCGTCGTCGAGCTTGACGCGAATGCCGGCGGCCTTGAGCTCGTCGGCGACGGCTTGGCACTTGGCGACGATCTCTTCCATTTGGTCTGGCCCCTTGTAGATGGGCACGATCACGACTTCAATGGGGGCGAGCTTGGGAGGAAGCACGAGGCCTTGGTCGTCGCTGTGGGTCATGATGAGGGCGCCCATCAGTCGGGTGCTGACGCCCCACGACGTGGCCCAAACGTGCGACTGTCCCCCCTCCTTGTCCGCGAACGTCACGTCGAAGGCCTTCGCGAAGTTTTGGCCCAGGAAGTGGGAGGTTCCGGCCTGCAGGGCTTTGCCGTCCTGCATGAGCGCCTCGATGCAGTACGTGTCTTCGGCGCCCGCGAAGCGCTCGCTCTCGGTCTTCACGCCCTTGATGACGGGCATGGCCATGTAGCTCTCCGTGAATTCCGCGTACACCTCGAGCATCTTCTTGGCTTCCTCGACGGCCTCGTCCTTCGTGGCGTGGGCCGTGTGGCCTTCCTGCCAGAGGAATTCTGCCGTGCGCAAGAANAGGCGCGTGCGCATCTCCCAACGCACCACGTTGGCCCACTGGTTCACCAAGAGCGGCAGGTCGCGGTAGCTCTGAATCCATCCCTTGTAGGTGTTCCAGATGATCGTCTCGGAGGTCGGGCGAACGATGAGCTCTTCTTCGAGTTTGGCGTCGGGATCGACCACAACGCCACCCCCATTGGGGTCGTTCTTCAGGCGGTAGTGCGTCACCACGGCGCATTCCTTGGCGAAGCCCTCCACGTGGGCGGCCTCCTTGCTCAAGTAGCTCTTGGGGATGAACAGCGGGAAGTACGCGTTGACGTGCCCGGTGTCCTTGAACATGCCGTCAAGCACGTCCTTCATCCGTTCCCAAATCGCAAACCCGTACGGCTTGATGACCATGCATCCCTTCACGTCGCTGTGCTGGGCGAGGTCCGCCTGCACAACGAGTTCGTTGTACCATTTGCTGTAGTCTTCTTCGCGGGAAGTGAGCTTGCTGGCCATTTTTGGTATGGTTTGTGCGGTAGGGTTCGGTGACGTCAGACGTCACGCAAAACTACGGAATGTCTTACCTTGAACCACGGAACATGAAAGCCTCCTTCCCTTCTCTCCGCCTTGAGTCTCATGCGACCTTGTTCGCCTTGCTCCTCGTGGTCGTGTCCACCGGATGCGGCAGCTTGATGCAACGCACCGCCAGCCTCGAAGATGACGAACTCTACCTCGATCAAGGCGAGGAATTCATCACTGACGCCGAATACTTGGCCTACGCCTACGAGCAGGCCGGTTACGACGCCGCTGCGGGCGAGTACGAACGGATGGACGCGCGAGGCGGGGATGCGTTCCAGAGCAGCTTTGGGTACGTGCCGCAGAGTTTGCGCGGCCGTTCCATGTTGCGCGGGTACATGACGCCGTACGGGGCGGCTGGGTTTGGGCCCAATCCCTACGATCCCTGGGGAAGCAGCTTCTACGGCGGATACAGCGCCTACAACCCCGGATTCTACGACCCTTACAACCCCTACGGAAGCCCCATGGGCAACCTCGGCTGGGGATCCAACGCGTGGGGAATGAACCCGTATATGGGTAACAGCTTTGGCTACAACCCTTACGCCTACAACCCCTACGGGTACGGCTACACTGGATACAATCCTTACGGCTACGGAGTGGGCGGCTTTGGCGGGTACGGAGGCTATGGAGGCACGTATGGCGGGTACGGCAACGGCTGGGGATCAGACGTGTACACCGTGAGCAACGTGGTGGTGGCGCCGCGCACGCCGATTTGGTCGTCGACTTCAGTGAATTCCAATGTTGGGGGTGGACGCCTGTTGGACAACAAAGTCGAAGAAATTCAAGCGACAGGTGAGCCTGCCGCGCCCATGACCATTTGGCGCGGGATGGATGCCGTGGGAACGGGGTCTTCGCGGCCGGCGGCGACGTCCACACGTCCTTCGTCGACTTCGACGCAGTCGTCCAGCACCAAGCCCGAGTACATCTCTCCGGCCCGGAGCACGACGACGCGTTCCTCACGTTCAAGCTCCTCGTGGGGAAGTTCCAGCGGGTCAAGCTCGGGTTCGAGCACGCGCAGTTCGTCAACGCGCAGCACCACCACGCGAAGTTCATCCTCGTCTGGTTCTTCACGCAGCTCCGGATCAAGTACCCGGTCGAGCTCCGGCTCGGGCTCCAGCCGCGGATCTTCCGGAAGCAGCACCGGTCGCAGCGGCGGAAGCAGCCGCACTTCGAGTCGGGGTGGTGGACAACCCTTGCGCTAAGCCATGAACCGCATAGCACACGTGCTGGCGGGCGTTTGGCTTGCTGCCGCCGCACCCTTCCTCCAGGCCCAAAACGAAACCGACGTCCTCCGCTACGGATGGATTGATCCTCTCGCCTCGGCGCGCGTCACCGCCATGGGCGGCTCCTTCGGGGCGCTCGGCGCCGACCTCAGCTGCATGGGCATCAACCCTGCGGGGCTAGGCATGTACCGACGCGGAGACCTGGCGATTTCCGCCGGCATCCATGGAAGCTCCACTGCCTCGCAATGGGGCACACGATCACAAGACGCCGCTGGGGTGGACGTCGTGGCTGGGAACTTTGGAATTGCCCTCACCTACCCGAGTGTTGACGCCGACTGGCCCTTCTTCACCCTCGCGGTGGCCCACCAAAACCGAATGCCTTTCACGCAGCGCGTGGAAATCGACGGCGTCTCGACGGACAACACCGTCTCGGATTTGTTTGTGTCNCAGGCCCTCGACGACGCTGCGATCTACGGGTACGCTTCGACGGACGAGGCGTTGAGNAACGGCGACATCTTTGGCTATACAGCGTCTCTGGCGTGGCGAACGGGGCTGCTCCTCCCCGACAACAACGNCCTGTACGCCTCGGCCGTGGACGGGAGCGTGGCCGTGGACCGCACCATCGAACGGAGCGGACGGCTCGCGGAAACCCAAATCGCGTTTGGCACCACCTTTCAAGACCGCCTCTCCATCGGAGCCACGCTCGGCCTGCCCAAGGTCAGCTTCGAAGAGACGTCCGCGCACCGCGAGGCCCCGATGGACGCCGGCTCTGAACTCGGATCGTGGCGATACGAAGAGAGCCTGAGTGTCAGCGGGAAAGGGATGTTGTTGCGGTTTGGGGTGCTGGCTCGCCTTTCCGACGCCCTTCGCGTGGGACTTGCCCACCAAACCCGTGGTCGCCTCACCCTCCTCGACACGTACGCCACCGCCATCCGCACCTCTTGGAACGACGAAACGGAGGAGAGCGCGACGAGCCCCACCTCCAACTCGGAATACCTCATGTTCACCCCTGACCGCACCACGGTCAGCGCGAGCTTTTTGATGGGCAAGCTCGGTGTCCTCAANGCCGACTACGCACGAAGCGACATGCGCCGCGGCGAATTGCGCGATTCNGAAAGTTTTCTGTCCACGGGCTACGACTTCGCCGACGAGAACAACGCCGTTCAATACGGGTACCAAGTGGTGCACCAGGCACGTGTGGGCATGGAAATGCGTGCCGGAGACGAAAAGCAGTTCCGCATCCGCGGCGGCGGCGGGATGTCCACGTCGCCCTTCTCCGGTGACGCCGTGGCCGCGGACGCCAACCGCTACCACGTGAGCGTGGGCGGAGGCTACCGCATCGCCAACGTCCACTTCAGCGCCGCATGGCGCACCGCATGGCACAGCGAAGACTACTACTTCATGGGGGCATTCTCCCCTGAACCGCCTGGCCAGCTGCAACGGCAATCGAGCACGCTGATGCTCTCCGCCGGGTTGCGGCTGTGAACCGAGGGACGGTGATCCTGCCACATGGAGTGAAACAAAAAAGGCCCACCTTGAACGGTGGGCCTTTTTTGTGTCGTTCTGGGAAGCTTACTTCTTCAGCTTCGCGAGCTCCTTGTCGAGGAGCGCGTTCATGCGTTCCAATTCCTCGTCTGCGAGCTCTTTGTCGACCAAGATGCGGCCGCTGTGCTCGTCCACGATGATGCGCTTGCGCTGGGCAATGTCAATCTGGCGCTGGGGTGGAATCTTGATGAATGACCCGGCGCTGGCCTCGCGCTCGATCGGCACCACAGCGAGGCCGTTTTTGGCGGCGTTGCGAATGCGGCGGTAGCTGTTGACGAGACGGCTCTCAATGCCAGATGCCGTCTTGTCGCTGTGCTTCTGAAGAAGGTCCTCCTCCGCCTTCGTCTCAGCTACTATGGCTTCGAGCTCAGCTTGTTTGGCTTCAAGGTCGGCTTGACGCTGGTTGAAGCGCTCACGCGTCCCATCCAGGCCCTCCGCCTTCTGCTCCACTTGCGCCTTGCATTCGCGGATGCGCTTTTCGCAAAGCTCGATTTCGAGGGTTTGGTATTCAATCTCCTTCGAAAGCGACTCAAACTCGCGGTTGTTGCGCACGTTGTTCTGCTGCTCAGTGTACTTCTCAATCAGCGCCTGGCTGTCCTTGATCTGCATCTGGTAAGCCGTGACGCGCTGGTTGACCGAGTCGTTGTCTTCTTCCATGCGCTCCAAGCGGGCACGCAAGCCTTCGAGTTCGTCCTCCAAGTCTTGGACTTCCAATGGAAGCTCACCCCGAACCACGCGCAGGCGGTCGATGCGGGAATCGATGATCTGAAGGTCGAAGAGGGCTCGCAGCCTGTCCTCGGCGGTGCTGGTTTTTTTCTTAGCCATGCGATTGGAAATCAGTCGTTGTTCAGCGGTAGATAACAGGATTTGTCCGAATCGTGGACAAACGGACGGCAAAATTAGGGAATTTCTCGTTGATTTTGTTGGCAATCAACGCACTCGTTTGCCATTCGCTTTCATAATGCCCAACGTCGAAGAGCTGAAAACGCCCTTCCGCCTGAAAATACTCGTGGTATTTGACATCCGACGTGACGTAAACATCTGCGCCAGAGCGGGCTGCATCGCCCATCAAGAAAGCCCCACTTCCGCCGCACATGGCGATTCGTTGCACCTGATCTTTCACAGGAGCCGTATGCTTGAGAACCTGCCCCCCAAGGGCATTTTTCACCTGATCTGCAAAAGCTTCCCACGCCATGGGCTCGGGCAACTCCCCCACCATTCCTGCGCCCAAATCCACGCGTCCGTTCTCCAAAACCACTCGATCGCAAGCCACTTCCTCATACGGATGTACGCCCAGCATGGCTTGGCGCACCGCACCCGCAGCCTCAACCGGCACCACCATCTCGAGCTTGCCTTCCGGTTCGCGATGCCATTCACCCACCGCACCCACGTGCGGGTTGGCCCCTTCCCGCGCCCGGAACGTACCGATGCCTTCCGAAGCGAAACTGCAGCTGTCGTAGTTTCCGATGTGACCCGCCCCTGCCGAGGCCATGGCTTTACGCACCGCTTCGACATGGGCAAGCGGCACAAACACAGACCACTTTTCCAGCTTGGCGCCCATGGGACGAAGGATGCGGAGCGATTCCGGCACGCAACCCAAAAGCTCTCCGAGGTGGCGGTTTACACCGGTCATCACGTTGTCCAAGTTGGTGTGGATGGCGTAAAGCGCGATGCCGCTGCGGACCGCGCGCATGACCGTGCGTTCCACGTCGTTGCTCCCGTTCAGCCGCTTGAGACCCCCGAAGATCACGGGGTGGTGGCTCACAATCATTTGGCATCCTTCGCGTTCTGCCTCCTCCACGACGCTTTCCGTGCAGTCCAAACTCACAAGCACTTTCGTCACCTCCGCGTCCGCGGACCCCACCAACAAACCGACGTTGTCGTACGACTCGGCCAAATGCCGCGGCGCCCAGGTTTCGAGCCAAGCCGCGATGTCACGTACCTTCAAGGCGTTCTCCATGGACCCGAAGGTACACGTTCCACCCCAGTTTCCCGGCGCGACATCCGACGCCTCACGCGCCCGTGCATCACGTCACGGCTCGCCTTGGATCGGTCCGTGGTTCCTTCCGCTGGCCGCACTGTGGTCGCTTGTCCTCGCCCTGCGCCACCTG
>JGI26086J50260_1000215_pt1 | contig 38501 bp, 45 predicted proteins | sample SaaInl3SG_22_DNA_FD_50260 | JGI IMG/M metagenome (IMG submission 50260)
CGCCAAGCCAGTGCCCTGAGGCCGTTGGTGTTACGCAGCAATTTCCAAAATAAAGCGGCTGAAAGACTTAGCCCATCGCGCATCGTGATGCCCTGAAGCCCACTGTAATTCTCTCGACCGATGACCGGAGTGGAGCTCGGGCCAAAATAGACCTCACCGTGCCGATTGTGCGCGGTGTGCACGCCTAAAAATGGCAGTTTTAAATTGGGTATCGGGTACACCAAACAACGCATCTGAAATTCAGGATCCGCATGCTTCCAATATTTTCCCTTGAATGGCTGAAAGCTGTAACGCGTTTGTAATCCAGCATTTTTGGCCACCGAATCGGCATGCAGACCGGCCACGTTGTAAACCAAACCAGCTGAGTACGACCCAGCACCTGTGCGCACTGTCCCCCTTCCGGTATCGATGCGCAGCACTTCCTCGCCATAGCGAATGTCACCACCCAATTGCCGTACGTCGTCTACCACAGCCGCGGCCACTGACTTGGGATCCACAACAGACGTGACCGGAATAAATAGCGCGCGATTAAACTGCGTGTTGGCTCGAGGCTCAATCTCGCGCATCTGCTTGCCGTCTACTTCCCTGACCTCAACCTGATTGGCTTGACCCCGTGTTTTGAGCACATCAATAGCATCCAGAGCGGCCTCACTAGGTGGAATCAGGAGCTTGCCACATGGATCGATCCAAAGCCCCTTCGCTTGCACGTAATCGCGCATCAGCGCGGCTCCCTCAACACACAANCGAGCGCGCAAACTGTGTTCGGTGTAGTAGATCCCGGAGTGAATGACGCCGGAGTTACGGCCGGTGCCGTGAGTGATCGAGTTACCCTCTTTTTCAAGCACNACGACCTTTGCAGAGGGTGTTCGCAGTAACCACTCGCGCGCCAGGGTGAGGCCTACAATGCCCCCACCAATGATCAATATATCGCAGCTTTTCATGCCAATGGGATCCACGAGAAGTAACTAGCGACCCACAATACCACTGGCAGACTCAAAATCGAGATCAGCGTCTGGGAAGCCACAATACCGGCCATTAAAGCGGCATCGCCGCCCAGTTGCTTGGCAAGAATGTAACTTGATGGGGCGGTCGACACCGCCATCAGCAGCATACCGACCAAAGCCCATTCTGCATCCAAAGAAAATACCCAAACAAATCCGATAAATATCAATGGTTTGAAAATTAATTGTGCAGAGGCTGTAAAGATTGTCAGGCCAAGACCCGAGCGAATCGCTGACCATTGCAATCCAGCACCAAGAACCAGCACCCCCATCGGCAATGCGGCCTGCCCCACTAACGCCAAGCCACTGATTGGAAATCCACTCGGGACCCCCAGAGCCCTCCCGAGACCGCCCAACATGCAAGCGAGGATAAGTGGATTGCGCGCGAGTTCGAGGCCCACCTTTCGTAATAAACGCTCATCGGCTTGNGCTGTCATGACCCCCACGCAAGCGATATTGATCACAACGATGACACATGCCGCGGCGATCGCTAGATGTGGCAATAAATCTGGACGAAGGCCCGCCATCAGCGCCAAAGAAATAAAGGTATTGAACCGAATCACTCCCTGGTACACCGACGTAAAGCGCGCGTAGACGGCACCAAACAGGTGGAGCCTCCAGCCAAACAGCAAGACCAGTGTGAGCAACCCCAATGTGCCATACAGCGAGCCCAAGAGCGCCTTCCAAGGCACTGCAATTGATGGCGCGGTGACAATCGCAGAGATCAACAAACTTGGCATCAAAAGCCAATACGAGAGCCACTCCAAACCACGCCAGAGCCCATCATCCAAGACAGCAAAACGCCGCAAAGCAACACCCACGCACAGCACCCAAGCGATGGGGGCAACAGCCTCTGCAATTAACCCGATCACACGCGGTTCGCCAGTGTACGCTGCCGCGCCTGATGCATACGGTAACTAAACAAGCCAATCAGTGCAGACAGCAACACTGCACCGCCAACAAAATCCCGCTCTCGCGGTACTTCACCAACCAGCCACCAAACGATCACAGGCCCAATCAGTGTCTCAAGTAGTAAATACAAACCCACCTCCGGCGCAGGGAGGTATTTCGGTGCCAGAGTGATCAGGGCAAACGACAGTGGAACCACCACACAGGCATTGAGCGCAACCAACCAAAACGTACCCGATGGGATGACAAGACTCGGCACCACGAAATACAGAGAAAGGGCCACGCATAGGCTGGACAATCCATAGATCGGCCAAATCGTGTCTCCTGGAAAATGGCGCGTGAGACTGATGCCAAGACCCGTCAACACTGGCACGGAAAACCCCGCAACCCAGCCTTCCCACGGCGTATCGAGCGGAATTCCTGAACCTGCAATTAGCGCTCCGGTCATCCCAAGGGCGATGGCAATCCACAACGGCAAATCGGTTTGCTCGCGGAAAATCAACCAACTCGCAACCGCAGATGCCAATGGAGTTGTCGACACAAACACCAACATGGTGGGTGCACCCAAATGCGTCACGCCAAATACGAATGCCATCGATGACAAGCCAAAGGCCAAAATAATCGCAGCCGACAGCCAACTGGGCGTCGACAATTGCCGAATAAATTCAGCTGGACTGCGTACGAGCGCCAAGCACCACACCACAATACCAATGCCAATCCCCCGCCAAAACGAAATGACGTATGGATCTCCATCAATTTGACGCAACAGCGCCGAGTCCGGTGACAAAATCAACACACCAGCAATCATTAGCACGGTGCCTAGTGTGTAAGGACGCATGTTTATTCTCACGGTAACAGAATCAAACCGGCCGCAGCCGAGAGTGCAAGCGCAGTCAGGCGCGCAAGCCAACGCGTATTCTCGTTGTCTTTTAACCAGCCCTGCAACCAAAACCCACCAAATGCATACAATGCGATTGCGGCAATTTCAATCACGATGAAGGTACCGCCCATCACAACCACCTGCGGCCAAACCGGCAACACTGGGTCAATAAACTGCGGAAAAAAAGCATAAAAAATCAGGATCAATTTGGGGTTAGTGATCGCCACCAACGCCTCTGACCTAGCCATTCGCCACAAAGCCATACGTGCCTCTGATGACGCATGGATGGCCACTTTGAGCGCCAGTGACCGGTACGCCATCCACAATAAGTAAACGGCCCCGGCGTAACGCAGCCCCTGAAATGCCCACGCACTCGAGGCGAGCAACCACTCCAGGCCGACACCCAGTGCGATCAGCATCAACACCATCATCGGCAGTCGCGCAAGACCCGCAACGATCGCCCAACTGGCACGCGTTTGTGTGCCATGCACAAGCGCCAGCAGGTTATTCGGGCCCGGAAAAAAATTCATCCCTATGCACGCGGGTAGAAAAATCCACCACTCGGCCGCACTCATGTTTTGACTCCGCAAGAAAGAGCGCGAGTGTATCGGGAGAGCGTCTGACATGAAACATTCCTTTATCGCGGTGCTGTGGGCGTGTGCTCTCGCTTTAGGGACCAGTGCCCATGCGCGGGTCGTCACACTCCCCGAAGCGGTCGCAAGCAAGGGCACGGTTATTTTAATTCGGCACGCCATTGCACCTGGATTCGGTGATCCGGACGACTTTCGGGTCGATGCGTGTCACACACAGCGTAACCTCAGTCGCGAAGGACAGGCTCAATCCCAAGTTATCGGCAGAGCGTTCCGCGCGGCAGGCTTCAAAGCTGCGCCCATCCTGTCCAGCCCATGGTGCCGTTGTCTCGATACAGCGCGCTTGATGAACATTGGGCCAGTAATTCCATTTTCCGGACTTAGCTCCTTTTTTCAAAGCCATGCCTCTGAGCAAGAGACCATGCGGGCGTTGCGCGAGCGTTTGTCGCAAATCGCCCCCACAGACCCACCGTTGGTGATGGTCACCCATCAGGTGGTCATCAGTGCTTTGACGGGCGTCGGTGCACGCTCCGGCGGTGCAGTGTTGTATGATCCAAGGCAACGTACCAGTCAACAAATTGAGATGCCAAAGCCACCCTATGACTGACACTCAGCACACCGATACCCTGATCATTGGCGCTGGGAGTGCCGGATGCGTCCTGGCTAATCGCTTGTCACAGGATCCAACGCACAACGTTATCCTGCTCGAGGCCGGCGGTGCCGACCGTTGGCACTGGATCCACATTCCTGTCGGCTATCTATACACCATGGGCAACCCCAAAACTGATTGGTGCTATCAAACAACCGCTCAGGAAGGGCTCAATGGACGCCAACTAAACTACCCGCGCGGACGAGTTCTTGGTGGATCAAGCAGCATTAATGGCATGATTTATATGCGTGGTCAGGCGGCCGATTACGACAGTTGGGGAGCCTCTGAATGGTCTTGGGATCAGGTACTTCCTTACTACAAACGGTCTGAGAGTTATCATGCAGGTGCTGATGAGTGGCATGGGGAAGACGGTGAGCTCCGGGTCGAAACACAGCGCCTGCGTTGGCCGATTTTGGATGCTTTCAAACGTGTTTGTGAGAGTGCAGGCTTTGCCGATCGCCCGGACTTCAATCGAGGGGACAATGCAGGGGTCGGCTTTTTTGAAGTCAATCAGCGGCGCGGTATCCGTTGGTCGTCGGCTCGGGCCTTTTTAAAACCGGTCCGGCATCGATCTAACCTCACCATCAAGACACATACCTTGACCAATCGCCTGTGCTTCGAAGGCACTCGGTGCACCGGTGTGGAAATCATCCAAAACGGTCAGTCACAAATCATTCGTGCTGGCCGGGTCATTCTGGCCGCGGGTGCCATCGGCACACCGGCGCTACTTGAACGCAGTGGCATCGGACAAGAACAGCATCTGCAGTCGTTACAAGTTCCAGTGCACCAAGTTCTGAATGGTGTTGGAGAAAACCTACAAGATCACCTGCAAATCCGCCTGCAATACCGACTCAAACACGGCGACACGCTAAACCAACGGGCTAACTCGTTGCTAGGCCGCCTGACAATGGCGGCTCAGTATGCCTACAACCGCAGCGGTCCTCTCTCGATGGCGCCAAGTCAGCTCGGTGCATTTTTCAAATCCAGCGAGACCGTTGATCGCGCCGATCTCGAATTTCACATTCAACCGATGAGTGCCGACAAGCTCGGCACTCAGTTACATGAGTTTCCAGGCATGACTGCAAGCGTTTGCCATTTACGCCCATCCAGCCGCGGCGCAACTCACATTCAAAGCGTCGATCCCAAGGCAGCCCCAGCAATAGACCCACGTTATCTGTCCGCTCCGGAAGACCAGCAAATTGCAATCCAGGCCATCCGGCGAACACGGGAACTGATGCGGCACCCCGAGCTTAATTCGTTTGCACCGGTCGAGCACAAGCCAGGAGCACAGCTAACCTCGGACACCGAGCTGCTGCAAGCTGCTGGAGACATCGCAACTACAATCTTCCATCCAGTGGGAACAGCCGCAATGGGTAACGAAAACGACCCCAACGCCGTTGTCTCGCATCGGCTTCAAGTGCACGGCCTGGACAATGTGTTTATCGCTGACGCCTCGGTCATGCCATACATCACCAGTGGCAACACCCATGCACCGGTCGTGATGATTGCTGAGCGTCTTGCCGACTGGCTAACCTAATCCGGCGCGACCTGATTCACCTGCACAAAATCATCGAGCCAACGCGAGCCTTTTTTTTGCTGGATCCGATCAACCTCTTGCGCCAGTTGCTCGATCAATGGCTCCAGATCACTGTCATGACAATCTGCAAATTCAGCCATATTGCACAACGCGATGTGCATGTTCACCAGCATGTAGTAGGCATTATTTTCCACCATCACAGCGCGCGCTCGGTCTGGCGACACTGCCATAAGTTGCTCCGTTACGGATGCCAACGCATTGACATCAAAAATTCCAGTCATCGACTTTNCCCCTCGTCTCATCCGATGATGCCACCCCATTCCATGTAGCTCTACCCACGCGGTATACTGCAACGCCCTAACCCTTTGGAGCATCCGATGCAATACACACCGTTTCATCTTGCGTTCGCTGTGACCGACTTAGAAGCCACTCGGCACCTGTTTTGTGATGTGCTCGGATGCACAACAGGCAGAACCGCAGAGCGCTGGATTGACTTTAATTTCTTCGGACATCAGGTCAGCGCCCATCTGGTTGCTGCAGAGGATGATGCCGCACCGACCAATCCGGTCGACGGCGAACAAGTTCCTGCGCGTCATTTTGGTGCAGTTCTTGAATGGCAGCAGTGGCACGAATTAGCTGATCGGCTGCGCGCTGCGGACATCAAATTTTTAATTGAGCCAACCATTCGGTTTGAAGGACAAGTGGGCGAACAGGCCACTCTATTTTTCAAGGACCCAAGCGGCAACGCACTAGAATTTAAGTCATTTAAAGACCCAGAACAGATGTTCGCCACCTAAATCCAAATCGGATTGTTTTGTGCAGTGCGACTGCACTAGTGTTTGTGATGCACCAATAACAACAAAGAGGACGGTGTATGCAAACAGAGTGTTTGGCCGCAGAAGCACTGCTGCTGGCGTTGGAGGACAGCATCCGGCGCGGCGCACAACACGGCATCCGCTTTGAGTCGTGGGACTATGTCTTCAGTGACGGCGGCCCATTACTGTCCGCATTGATCCCCTTCAGTCGCGAGGCACCGTTCACGCGGCTGAATCTACCAAGTCGCGAACAAGTGCAGTTGGTCTACGAAGCATATCGATCGAGACTTCAGGTCATCAGTTGGATGCCAGCGATGCAAGCCTATCGGCAGGCCCTTTTAATCGATCAAATCTTTCCCGAAGGTCAGGCATCGTTCGCATTACGTCCGCCTGCGCTCGCGAGCTTGAGCCAACTGCTCCGAAACGAATTCACCGTCTGAGCGATCAGTCGTTCGGTTCAGCGAGNAGGTCGACNACATCCATCGCCATTGCCTCGGCATCACCATGTCGAATGGCGATCGGATAACCCTCACCGTCGGCGATCAATAACAAGCTTGGATAGCCTTGGATCTGCAAGCGCTCAGCCAATGCCATCTGTTCTTCGTGCAACTGCCGCGTTTCTGCAGACTCAAGGGCCTCGACGAAGGCCGCTTCTCGGAACCCAAATTCGACAGCCAATGGTACCAAAACCGCGGGATCCCAGACATTTTTTGCCTCTTGGTAATACGCTGTCTGAATCCGCCGGCCGAAGGCCTCACCCTGCCCTGCGACCCGTTCCGCTGCGATCACCGCCCGACAACTGATGTATGTTGTTCGCGGTGGCGGTGGGCTTTGGTCCCAGTAGGTTGAATCAAAGGACACACCGCACACAGTGGCAATTCGCGCCCAAGTGGCTCGCAGGTGCTCCACCATTTCCAAAGCCATCGGTTCTGAACTNTCAGGCGCCAAACCGCCCAAAATAGAGACGACGGGCAACTCCTTAGGCAAGCGTTCTTTCAATGCNTCCCAAGTCGGCCCAAATCCATAGCACCAGCTGCACATCGGATCGTGCACATAGACCAAGACGTGCGGCGATTCGGCGTGTTGTTGCTCACTCATGATGGCTCCTCATTGATCACATCCATGGCCAATCTGAGGCAATCCAAACCTGCAGGGAAACCGCAATACACAGCGATTTGCAGACACACATCGCGGATTTCCTCAGCNCTGANGCCGTTATTTAGCGCCCCGCGAACATGCCCTTTGAACTCAGTTGGACGGTTCAGGGCGCCAATCATGCCCAAGTTGATGAGTGACCGCTCACGATCATTCAGCGCATCACGGTTCCAAATTTCATCCCATGCGATCCGACTGACCATGTCTTGCATCGGCGCAGTCAACTCAGTCATCTGCGCAAGGGCACGGTCAACAAAATCATCACCCATCACCTGTCGGCGTTTGCGGATGCCCCGCTCGAAGGATTCACTCATCATTCGATTCCAATGCAACCATATTTGGTTTCGAGGAACTCATCGATTCCATGCGGTCCGCCTTCGCGACCCAATCCGGACTCTTTCACACCCCCAAAGGGCGCTACTTCAGTAGAAATAATGCCGGTATTCACACCAATAATCCCGTAATCAAGCGCTTCATAGACCCGGAAAGTGCGCGACAAATCGCGGGTATAAAAATAGGCGGCCAAACCGTAAGGTGTATCGTTGGCTAGTTGCACCGCCTCATCCTCATGTGTGAATCGGTAAATCGGTGCAACCGGGCCGAAGGTCTCTTCCTGCGCCATCCGCATTGTAGTAGTGACGCCACTGAGAACGGTTGGGGTGTAAAACAATGGACCCGCCGCGTGTTCACCGCCGCCGACCACGACGGTTGCTCCCTGAGCTAATGCGTCATCGACATGCGCGCGCACTTTAGCAAGACCATCGGCGTTAATCAGTGGACCAATCTCNGCACCTGGCTGATCGCCATCGGCTACACGAAGAGCACTNACCCGTGCNCTGAATGCCTCGATGAAGCGATCATGGATCCCACTCTGCACTAAGATCCGATTCGCACAGACACAGGTTTGTCCTGCATTGCGAAACTTGCAAAGCATTGCGCCCTCAACAGCTGCATCCAGATCCGCGTCATCGAACACAATAAATGGAGCGTTACCTCCCAACTCGAGTGATAGTTTTTTCACCGTATCCGCACACTGACGGTACAAAATCTTGCCGACTGCAGTCGATCCCGTAAAGGTGACTTTGCGGACCCGCGGATCAGCCGTGAGCAATCCTCCGATAGCGGGTGCGTCCATGCCAGTGACACAATTCAAGACGCCAGGCGGCATCCCGGCTTGCTGTGCCAGCGCACACACCGCAAGAGCCGTCAATGGCGTATCTTCGGATGGCTTGACCACCACGGTGCATCCTGCGGCCAGGGCGGGCGAAACCTTCCGCGTAATCATCGCTAAGGGAAAGTTCCACGGTGTGATCGCAGCCACCACGCCAACAGGCTGGCGAATCGACAACACCCGTTTGTCCGCCATGTGAGGCGGGATCACCTCACCGTAGATGCGACGCCCCTCCTCAGCGAACCACTCAATAAAGCTGGCTCCGTAAGTGACTTCACCACGAGCTTCTGCCAACGGTTTACCCATCTCACGCGTAATCAGAGCAGCCAGATCATCCGCATGCGTCTCGATCAANTGGAACCAACGTTTAAGAATCTGAGCACGCTCCTTCGCCGTCCGCTTNGACCACAACGGAAAGGCGGCTGCGGCCGCATCAATCGCCGCTGAGCAATCAGCCGCAGACAAATCAGCCACCTCGGCGATGGACTCACCAGTGGCCGGATTCATCACAGCAAAGGTCTGACCGGAGGATGCAGCCACCCAGTGGCCGTTAATTAGAGATTTGGGTTCGTAATGCATGGGTTGTATCTCATTCAAAACAGATGATTTGACGAACAGCTTGGCCTGCCGCCAAGCGCTCCATCGCCACGTTAATCTCGGGCAGAGCCAANCGATGCGAAATCATTCGCTCCACCGGCAAACGCCCCCGTTTATGNAGCGCAATAAAGTTTGTAATGTCTCGAGAAGGCACACAGCTCCCGACGTATGAGCCCAATAATGCGCGTTCTTCTGTGACCAATCGTGCCGCCGCGAGCGACAATCGATCGGTTGGGTTAGGTAGCGCGGCAGTCACAGTCCGACCTCCACGCCGTGTGACCTCGATCGCCAGATCCAGAGCCGGCATCACACCCGCGAATTCTGCTGCCAACTCAACTCCACCTTGGCTGAGCGCTTTCACTTGCGCCACCGCGTCAGGCTCTCGTGCGTCAACAAAGTGGTCTGCGCCCAACTCCATCGCCAACTGCGCCTTCGCCGGATTGGCATCAATGGCAATGATCTGGCGCGCACCACCAGCAACAGCACCCAATAATGCAGCCAACCCGACGCCACCAAGTCCGACAATGGCCACACGCTCACCCGCATGCAGCCGTGCAGTGTTGAGGACTGCACCACAGCCTGTCAAAACCGCACAGCCAAAAACTGCTTGGATATCCGGTGCGACATCGGACGCAATGGGGACCAGGCTTCGCCGATGACAGACCGCAAAATCAGAAAAACATGAGATGCCCAAGTGATGCAATATCGGCTCGCCCTGATACCGAATTCGTTTCGCACCGCTCAATAACGTACCTTCTGTNTTGTGCTGTAATCCCGGCTCACACAGTGCAGGCCGACCCTCTGCGCAACAATCGCAATGACCACAGGAGGGCACAAACACCATCGACACCCGCTGTCCGGGCTTCAGATCGGAACCAGATCCCCCAACGCGCACCACTTCGCCGACCGCCTCGTGGCCTAGTGCCAGCGGTGTCGGTCTGGGTCGATCACCATTGATCACCGACAGGTCCGAATGACAAACGCCTGCGGCCAAAATTTTTACCAAGACCTCATCTGGACCGGGTGCATCGAGCTCCGCATCGACCACGGACAACGGTCGTGTTTGATCGTAGGGACGAGCGATCCCCATTTGAGGCAGTAATGCGATTCGGGTATTCAAAAGAGGGCGCTCCTTTTGTGGTGTTGTTATACCCCGTACAACGGAGCACTGACATTAGGCGAGGTTGTCGCTTGCTTCAAGAGCAAGCAGCCAAGACTTCTTCAGTTTTAGCGCGATGCGGCGCGTTTACCAAAAAATACCGACAGCATTACCAGTGCCGCAAACAACCACACCGATACCGACAATGGCTCTGAAAGAAGAATCCAAGCCCACACGAGAGTGAAAAATACTTGCAGTAATTGAACCTGGCCAATGGTGGCGACACCGCCCAACGCCAAGGCCGCATTCCATGCAAAAAATCCGAGATACATCGAAAACACACCGAGGGCCGCAACGGATGCAAGCGAGCTGATCGGCCGCACCCACAAAAAACTTGGCCATGACAGGATCAGCAGTAAAACAGCCAGGGGCAGAAAATAGATCAGCGACCAAGAAATAACCCACCACCCTGGACGGCGTGTCGATAAATCTCCGGCCAATACATAGCCATAAGAAGCCATGCCTGCGGCTGCTAATAACCACAAGTCACCCCAACCAACACTTCCCTGCTGCTCTTGTAGCACGAAGATCAACACCAACCCTGCACCGATCAGCGACCACACCCAAAAACCCATGGCTGCACGATAACCATGCACTAAGGCGGACAGGCCTGCGGTCATCAGTGGCAAGATGCCGAGAACCACAGCGCCGTGATACGCGGGGACACTTTGCAGCCCCATTGCCATCGCCAATGGAAAGCCGAAAATGAGTGCAAAACCACTGATCAACAACGGTTTCCGCTCCCCTGCCTGAGGCGCTGGTAATCGCGCAAGGAATAGGACGATCAGCGCAAGGAGGCCAGCCACCAATGCCCGCGAAGCAGTGATGAACAATGGCGTGAAATCAGCCAAGGCAATCTGCGTAAGCGGCAACGTGGCGGCAAAACAGCCAATACCGAACACAGCCAGTGCATAGGCTAGCCCCAACGGGGGCTCTCCCGGTCTCGTTTTCAACACCTCTATGACATTCCCTACCGTGGTTACGAGCCAATCGTAGATCAGACCCGTGATTGCGAGTCAGATCGGAAGGTGATCATACAGATCACTCCGGACGACGCATCCTTTCCTGATAAAACGGTTCAAGAATTGGCGCTTGCGATTCAAAATATGGACGTGAGATGTCGCTAAGTCGTTTGATTTCTGCCCGAATCGCCTGTTCATCGCGACTACGCCACCGGCGCTCTGTCAGTTGGAGGGCTTCACGATTGGCTTCGCGCAGTGCATCCACAAGCATTGATTGCTGCTGCTTCAATTCGAGCAAAATGGCGGCCTCTATCTGAGCATTTTGCTCTGCGAGCACCTGCGCTTCACGCCGAATCTCAGCTTCCCACCAAGGTCTTTCCACTGCAATTCCAGTTGCAGGGCAGAAGACAAGCCATGCAAGATGCCACCTGATCGTTTTCAATAACAACATCCCACAGGACGCACACATGAGCTACACCATCGGTTTTATCGGATTAGGCACCATGGGTTTACCCATGGCCACACATCTACAGAATCGGGGCCATCGTCTAAAACTTTATGCACGACGCCCAGAGGTTTTTGAACAAAGCGCACGCCACCTCGTNGAGGCCGGCGCTTTTGCAACGACATCGCTTGCTGATGTCGCCTCTGATGTCGATATCATCATAACCAATGTACTGGGAACTGCTGACGTGCAGGATCTCTTGATCGATCGGTCAGACGCTGTCGTTCATCATGCCAAGACCGGCACCTTGATCATCGATCACTCAACAATCGATCCCAANGCGACCCAAGCAATCGCTGCGCGGTTAAAGCAGGCTGGCTNAATGATGGTGGACGCACCCGTCTCCGGCGGTGTTTGGGCGGCTGAAGGNGGCACCCTCATTGCAATGATTGGTGGCGAAGACGATGCCTGTGCNACCGCCATGCAGGTGATGGAGGCATACACCAAACACATCACGCGTGTCGGTGTGTCNGGACATGGCCAGATCGCCAAATTGTGTAACCAGATCGCACAAGTGATCACGATCGAGGGGGTGGCAGAGTCCCTGTCATTCGCGAACGCTCTGGGCGCTGATCCAGCGCAAGTTCTGGCGGCTATTGAAGGTGGCATGGGTGGCAGCCCCATGATGTCACTGATGGGGCCTAAGATGGTCAATAACGAGTTTCAGGCGGGGATTGCAGCTCGGCTTCATGCCAAAGATGCCGGGATTGCCGTTGCGGCTTCACAGGCACATGCGCTTACCCTGCCCTGTCTCGAGGTGGTCAACCGACAATACCAACAGCTGATGGATGCCGGATTGGGAGATCAGGATTCGTCCATGTTGTTTGAGATGTTGAAGCGGCGGTAATCGTTACGATTCGCCGCGTTGCATCACAAATGCACGTTCCTGCACAAACTGGCCGGGTTCGCGGTTAGTACCATGCCGAAATCCAGCGGCAGAGAGTTGGTCTCGGAGTTCTTGATTGAACTCCGGACTCCCGCAGATCATGATGCGATCACAATCAGGATGCCATGGCTCCACGCCCAAATCGGACCACAAAACACCGCTTTCCATCCGCGCCGTGATCCGTCCAGCGTGCCGAAATGGCTCGCGTGTGACAGTCGGATAGTAGGTAATCGGCAGCGACTGCAGCAGATCGTGATAGGCCAGCTCAGCCACGGTCCGGACTGTATGTGTCAGGATCACTTCCTCGTATTTCAGGAATGTCTTTTGATCCTGAACAATGGATAAAAAGGGTGCCAACCCAGTTCCCGTCGCCACACACCACAACCGCTTTCCTGGGGTAAGGTTATCAACCACCAAAGTACCAGTTGGCCGATCGCCGACTTCGATCTCATCACCGGGCCGAATGTGCTGCAATCGTTCCGTTAAGGGCCCGCCGGGTACTTTAATTGAGAGAAACTCAAGTGCATCCGCATCCGGTGGTGAAGCAATGCTGTAGGCCCGTAACAAATCGTCATCAGCCATGCCAATCATCGTAAATTGACCGGCCTTGAACGGTCGAATTTCTGAACTGCGCGTAGTTCGAAAAGAGAATAATGCATCAGAGTAATGTGTGACGCTCAACACAGTTTCGATATTCATTAGGATCCTTTGTCGCTGGTGTTCATTGGGCTCAGAGGCACAGCCCCATCACTTCTTGATTTTGTGTATTTGACATCGAGGCTTGCGCTCCCCATTGTCGCTGTTCCACGTTAAGGAGCCCGCATGGATACGCTCGCTGTTGCCTTTACACTGTTTCTCATTATTGACCCTCTTGGCAATATTCCAATCTTCATGTCGGTATTAAAACCTGTCGACAGTGTGCGGCGTCGCAAGATTTTGTTCCGCGAGCTGTTGATTTCACTCGCGCTGATGTTGGGATTTTTGTGGGCAGGACCGGTGGCACTGAGAGCTCTAAATCTCTCACCAGAAGCCGTTGCAATCAGTGGTGGGTTGATTCTGATGATCATCGCAATCCGTATGATCTTCCCTTCGCGCGGCGGCATCATGGGCGACGAGGAATCCTCTGGCGAACCCCTCATTGTGCCTTTGGCAACGCCATTAATTGCAGGCCCTTCGATTTTAGCAACGCTCGTCTTACTTTCGGAAACCTCGCCGGATCGGAATGTCGATTGGACGCTTGCGTTGGGTGGTGCATGGCTTGTTAGTGCAGTAATCCTGATGATGTCAGAAAAGTTATTTGATCTACTCGGGAATCGTGGCCTCAAGGCCATCGAGCGACTGATGGGGATGATTCTAATCTCTATTGCAGTACAGATGCTGTTAGATGCATTTGCAGGAATTCGACTCGCCAGCTAACTCAGACGCCCAATCTGCCAAGGCGTGGGATCATCGGTGAAGATGCCATCAAAGCAGTCCGGATCAAAGCCGGTCAAAAGTGCCGGATCATTGACTGTGTAGAGATTTACTTCCAGACCCTGCGCTTTCAAATGACAGCACGCATCTGGTGTCGCCGCGGTGATATTCAGATGCACGCTGACAATCGACAGTGCCTGAAAATCAACAAAAGCCACCTCGGCCAAATGATGACAGGCAAGCCCATACTTGGCCTCTGGCAACCTGGTGTGACAACGCACCAGAGCATCCAATGAAAACGAAGAAATTCGCAGTTGCGACAGTGGAATCTGCGCAGCGCGGATGCTTGCAACCGCGGCTTTGACAACGCGCTCCACCTCCAAGTCGTGCACTTTCAATTCAAAATGCACAAACAGCCCCAGTGCGTGTGCCAGTTGCAGAAACTGGGTTGCAGTTGGAATCGTCTCCGCAGTCGTTTGCCCCTCGAAGCACAGCGGTAGCCGTCCCAATTCCGCACTCTTGCATGCCAATACGGACCGAGAATCACTTGTCATCCGGTGTAAACTGCGATCGTGAAAAACCACGGCCACGTCGTCGGACGCAACAGAAATGTCGCATTCGACGGATTCGATACCCTGAGATGCCGTGTAGCGTAATCCAGCCAATGAATTTTCTGGGATTTGCCGCGCAAAGCCACGGTGTGCAATCACATGCATAATCCACCTCCAATTACAGAGTATGAGGGCAATTGATGACAAAACGTGTGACTGATCTCACGCTCCCCGACATCGCATTGCGCGAAGCGGCATTGGCCGGATTGGATCGTGGCGACAGCTACGCCACTTGGGTCTCCCAATTTCAGTGCCTAAACGAACTGGAGATCACTGCGGCAGCATCAGCGCATCCCCCGCCGCCAGCCCTGCGCATTGGCGCATGGAATCTTGAACGCGGCAGTCGCTGGACAGCCGCCCAAGCAGTGATCATGGAGCAGAATTTGGATCTGGTGCTACTCACTGAAATGGATCACGGCATGAGCCGTTCAAGACAAGAGCATACGACCCGCGCACTGTGCCACGCTCTTGGTTGGCACGGGATCTTTGCTGTTGAATTTGTTGAACTTGGACTCGGTAATCCGTGGGAACTCAACCAACCTGTCGACCCATTCAATCAAGCTGGCTTGCATGGTAATGCGATTATTAGCCGGTACCCCTTGCGAAATCCAAAGCTGCTGCGATTTTCCGACAGTGATGGTAGCTGGTGGCACCGCCGCTTCAGCGAGGCCCGTCTTGGTGGTCGAATTGCACTGGTCGCAGAAATCGCTACAACGACTGGAGTAATCTCCTGTGTCGTAACCCATTTGGAGAACAACACCTCACCAACAGTACGCTCCATTGCCATTGATGAGCTTCTAAATTGGCATGGCAACCACGATCTGGCGTGCGTTGTTGGTGGCGACTTCAACACATCCACAATTGACCCGACTCAAACCAGCGATCCATTTCAGTTGCGCCAGATACTTGTGGAAAGTGACCCAGAGAGGTTTCGGAATCCAGAAGTTCATGAACCCCTGTTTGAGGTCTTCTCCAAGGCGAACTTTCACTGGAACACTGCCAACACCCGGGATGTCAGTCAACGAACGCGAGAGCGCGGCTATCCAAAACCTCCATTGGGACGCATTGACTGGCTCTTCACTCGACATTTGAGTGCCACCGAGGCACGCACTACAGCAGCGGTAGACAGTGCGGGTCACACGATCGCAGACCATGAACTGATTCAGGCGACCGTCACTGCGAGTTAGTGTCGCCTTGTTGTTCGCAGCTCCATAACGTCGTCACCATATCCCAGTTTAATGTCGCATCCTGCTCAGCCAGACGGCGCAGCGTTTCGCTACGAAACGTGGTCTCGCCCATTCGACCGCTGAATTTATCGAGATGAAAAAAACGTGAATACATGATGTTCACGCGTTGGCTCGCCATCGTCAGAAGCGCTTGGGTATTGACCACCAGTTTCAAAGGATCCATGTTGCCGAGCTTGGCGTGTCGCCACGCCACGGTGTCTGCGTTGTCGACGGTGAATGTCAGATCTTCGCGTTCCCGTGCTGGGTGCTTGCAGTGCCAAACTTCAGCCGCGGCCACAAACTCCACCGAAAACAACAAACCAATCATCAACACAAAACGCATACATACCTCCAGGTTCAGGATATATCGGACACTGCAACAAAAACCCAAGACCCGCAGACGAAAAAATACAGGAAAGTATTGCGTCAGCGGTCCGATCTATGCAGGATACTTAGACCAAGGTGGTATGCCCGCGACACGGATCGTCACTGAACCTCAATCGGGAGAAAGTGATGCAACACAACAAGCCGCAGCAAGCGAACCAGTTTCCACAACAACTGTCGCGTGATGAATTCATTGCGTGGTGGAATGAAATCAACCCAGAGACTGCACCCGACNCCGCACAGGGGCGCTCACCGAGTGACGTCATCTACCTCGGGCAGGATCCGCTGGAAGAAGCCTAACGCAGGTGCATCCTCAGTAGGCCTGCAACTCGGTTTTTGCCGAGAGGTATAACGGATGTTTCGGTTCTCCTGACTTGGTCAGCCCAAAACACAACGGATGTTGCACTAATTCGAGCACCTGTGCTCGAAACGGCAGGCGAACGCCCCAAGCACCCCACGCGACAATCCCGGCATCGCTTTGCCCTATCGCGATTTCGATCGCACTTCGGTTTCGGGCAGAGAAGCGCCGATTCGACCAACGCACGCGCCGTGGATCGGATGCGGCATCGGGCAGCAAATTCACCAGAAAAAACCCACCGAATCCTGCATAACGCAACAGCGCCATAAGCCGGCGACAGGTGGGGTCATCGTACTNGTCATCCGCAGTAGATGGATTCAGACCGATCACTGTAGCCACCGGGCCGCTAGACCAAAACCGCGACAAACAATAACGACGTGACCGGTCCGCAGACCAGTCACTGATCCGCTTGATCTTCGTCAAACACTCAGACGACAGGCGTCAAACCAACAGCAGCAACGGCATCCAATGCCAAGGCTTCATCATTATCTGAGGTATCTCCTGTCACACCGACCGCGCCAAGTAACTGCCCCTGATCGTTGTGAATCAACACACCACCAGCAACTGGGACCAACGAACCATTACACAATGCGTTAACGGCTTGAATAAAATACGCTTGCTGCTCAGCACGCTCGCCCAATTTCCGACTGGAGATGCCCATCATCACTGCGCCATTGGCTTTCCCTTTAGCCAAATCGACACGAATTGGCGACGCACCATCTTGGCGTTGGGCGCAGATCACCGCACCACCTGCATCCAACACGACCGCCGTCATGGGCTTCAAATCTGTACGCGCTTCGGCGGCAGCAATAATGTGGTTGACGATGGCGTTCGCTGTTTTGAGATCGAGCATAAGACTTCCTTTGCAGTTATTTTTCACTCGCCATTATGTGCGGCGTATTGCGCGCACATTCAATCAAAAAGAACTTTTTTTTCCTGGCGATTGACAAATCGGTTGTCCAAAGATCCTGTGGATAACTTTTTGGATAAAAATCTGAGAAGAAACATCAGCCCGCAAACGATGCGGACTCCCGGCAATTGATCAAAACTTAGTCAATAAAAATAAATCTAATTAAAACAATAACTAGTATATTTTTTCGAAAGTACTTTTTGAAACATAAGTGCTTAAGTACTGGTGAAATACCAAGTCGTGCCACGTCAACAGACTTGTGGAAAGATTCATGATCAGGTAGGGCTCTCAGAAATGATGTCCACGCGTAATCACCTCTTAGCAACCCTTGCGGCTGAATTGGATTTTTACTGCGAACGTAGAAACACCCACCTACCGGACACACTTCCTAGATTCTTGAGCCAATCNGAATCCTACGTTGCAACTCTGCACTGAACTAGGAGCCGCTCTGGCAACGGCACGGTTTGGCGATCTAGAAACCGACGGTTATACTGCACCCCTCTGAAGGATGACGCATCATGAAACCCGCTGAATTTAAAGCTTGGCGAAAAATGCTGAAGCTGACACAAAAAGAAGCTGCACAGCGATTAGGCCTCAAATCGCGTATTATCCAGTACTACGAGAAGGGCGAGCGAAACGGCGATCGTTTTGAGATACCGAAGGCCATTGAATTGGCTTGCTACGCACTGAGCCTCGGAGTCGAAAGCTACTCTGGGCCAGAAAAATCGAACAAAAAGAAATAGTTAATTCCATCCTGAGATCACGGGTTTGATCTCAATCACGACTTTGGCGGAAACACGGAAGTGTAAACCCCTGAAAGGCGCTGCAAGGCCCAAGCAACCACTGACTTTTTGGCTACCAACGCGAAGACATATTGGGCTAGACTCGAAGCCTTCATTGAGGAGGCGTTGTGGGTAGAATCAGTCCATATCTTGCGTTTGCTATGGCATCTGGATGCTTTGCTTTACTCGGTTCCGCCTTCTACCTCGAGTATGTCTCAGGACTCGTTCCTTGCGCGCTCTGTCTTGCACAACGCGTCGTGTTCGCGTTGGTTGGGATTCTATGTCTTCTGTATTTAATTCCCAGTTACCGCTTTCGCTTGATTTGCGCCATTTCAATATTGCTTTCTTCCGCACTCGGCATCTGGCTCGCAGCGCGGCAACTCTGGCTTCAATCTCTGCCGGAAGATCAAGTTCCAGATTGTGGTCCTGATATTTATTTCATGATCGAGCGATTTCCATTCACCGACAGTTTGCAAACGCTGCTTCTTGGATCCGGTAGCTGTGCGGAAGTGCATCCTGTACTCGGACTTCCAATTCCCGCATGGACGCTTATGGCGTACGTCGCTCTTGCACTCGGCAGCGTGTGGCTCGGGGCAGCACGCGGAGCGCGTCCGTTTCGGCTGTTTAACGATTGAGTCGCGTACTCAGCGCAACAATAAAAGCGGCGTTAATGATCGCTGCAACAGATTGGTGGTTTGACTGCCAACAAAAAATTGTCGGATCCGTGAGTGTCCGTATGCACCCATTACGGTGAGACCCACCTTGTGCTTGGCCTGGTAGTCAACAAGCGCGCCAGCTACGTAAGCTCCACTGAGTAACCGTGCTTCCACATCAAAACCAGATTGCAACAGACGCCCTTTCGCACGCTCCAGTGGCGCTGCGTCTTCGCCAACGGTTACCAGGTGGCACGGCAGTCCACGCAATAACGGGCTGCCCGCAACCATTTCTAAAGCCTTATCTGCTGTTTCACTGCCGTCATAGGCCAACATAAATTGCTTCGGTTCATTGAAATCCTCAGCCACAAGCAACACCGGACGACTGGCTGTTCGAATCAGGCTCTCAATTTGGCTTCCAATCGCCCGCGCAAACGACTCATGCGCCAGCCCCTGGCGGCCCACCACCACCAATCGAGTCCTGTCTTCCAGCTCATGTAGAGTCTCGAGCAGCACGCCGTGACGTTGCAAGACATTGACGTCAGTCACACCCAAGGTCTGCGCACGTTCACGCACCGCATCGAGCATCAATTGACCCTGCTTCAACTCAAGTTGCGCACGCTGCGCTTCAAGCTCAACCAAGGTGTTCAATAAATCTTCTCGGGCACCAAATCCGATGGCTCCAGAGTGATCCTCTGTCATTGGCAAGTTTTGATGCTCAAGCATGTGCAAAAAAAGTAGTGGCGCATCCAGATGACCAGCCGACCAGACGGCTGCCTGGCTAACCGCATTGGTGACCCGCGAGCCATCCACACAACCAATTACATGTGTCATTTCAATACCTCTCAGTGGCCGGCCAAGATCTGCTCAACATCCGCCTTATCGTGCGTACCGAATCGGTCCACAATAGTGCGGCTCGCCTCATTCATTCCAATCAGCTCCACCTCTGCACCCTCACGGCGAAACTTCATAACCACTTTGTCCAGAGCACCCACCGCAGTCAGATCCCAAAAGTGCGCACGATGCACATCAATCACTACCCGTGTATTGACCTCTTTGAAATCGAATGCTGCGATGAAAGAGTCGGCCGATGCAAAAAATACTTGGCCTTCAACCTCGTATCGGCGCGTACCTTCGGACGGCTGCGCTGAGCGAACGAGCAAAATACGTCCGACCTTATTGGCAAAAAATAACGCTGCCAACAACACACCAACAAATACACCGATCGCCAGATTATGCGTGAAGACAACTACGACGACGGTACTTAACATCACCACGGAGCTTGAGGGCGGGTGGGACTTCAATTGGATAACCGAATCCCAAGAAAATGTTCCGATCGAGACCATGATCATCACCGCGACCAAGGCAGCCATCGGAATGACTGACAACCACTCACTTAAAAAAACCACCATAATCAGCAAAAACAATCCCGCCGCAAAAGTGGACAAACGACCACGGCCGCCAGACTTTACGTTGATCACAGATTGCCCAATCATCGCACATCCCGCCATTCCACCAATCAGACCAGAGCACACATTGGCGATACCCTGCCCTCGACACTCCACATTTTTGTCGCTTGACGTGTCAGTGAAGTCATCAACGATGGTCGCAGTCATTAATGACTCCAACAGCCCCACAACGGCCAGAGACGCGGAGTACGGCAGGATGATCCACAGTGTTTCCATGGTCAGCGGCACATCAGGCCATAAGAAGATTGGCAGGGTGTCAGGGAGTTCACCCAGGTCGCCGACGGTGCGAACGTCAATTCCGAGTACGACAACAACTGCTGTCACTACGAGAATACAAACTAACGGTGATGGGATAGAGCGACCGATTATCGGCAAATAAGGGAATCCATAGATCAAGGCCAGCCCAAGCGCTGTGAGTGCATACACATGCCATGTCACATCCATCAATTCTGGCAATTGCGCCATAAAAATCAGAATGGCTAAAGCATTGACGAAGCCTGTCACCACCGAGCGCGATACAAAGCGCATTAAGGAGCCTAACCGAATGTAACCCGCGATGATTTGCAACAGCCCTGTAAGCAGCGTCGCAGCCAGCAAATACTGAAGTCCATGCTCTCGAACCAATGTCACCATCAGCAAGGCCATGGCTCCAGTTGCTGCAGAGATCATGCCGGGTCGTCCACCAGTAAATGCAATCACGACAGCGATGCAAAACGAAGCATACAAACCAACTTTTGGATCGACTCCAGCGATAATCGAAAATGCGATGGCTTCTGGAATCAATGCCAATGCGACGACCAATCCTGAAATCAGATCGCCACGCGTGTTGCCAAACCATTCTCGAGACAGTTGTTCGTACATGCCACTCCCTTGTTGTGCACCTGCGAGGGGCGCACGGTACAGCAGGCCTTTGGTCCTATCAACCAAGGCCGCATTGAGATTGGATTCACTGAAGGTACAAAATCGAATCTGACCCAACTCTAAGGACAGCCCAAATGACACATGACGTCGTTGTACTTTCTGCTGCGAGAAGCCCGATTGGAACCTTTGCCGGAGGCCTCTCCGATTTCGAGCCTCAAGAGCTCGGAGCCACCGTGCTTCGCGAGGCCATTGCCCGCTCAGGTGTTGATCCAAATCAAATCGAATCATTAACTTGCGGAAACTGCATTCCAACTGATGCTCGCTTTGCCTACGTTGCGCGATGTGTCGCCGTTGGCGCTGGTATGCCAATGGAATCGATCGCACTAACAGTCAATCGACTGTGTTCCAGTGGATTACAGGGAGTCGTTACTACAGCACAACAAATCATGCTAGGTGACATCCAATACGGTGCCGGTGGCGGTGTCGAGGTGATGTCACGAGGCGGTTACATGAGTGCTGATCTGCGCTTTGGCAAACGGATGGGCTCAACTGAACTTATTGACCTGATGGTAGCAACTCTCACCGATCCATTTGGCGCGGGACACATGGGCATCACCGCCGAAAATCTGGCCAAAAAATGGGAGCTCACCCGGGAAGCACAGGACGCCTTGGCAGTCGAATCACATCGCCGCGCCGCAGCGGCGATTGCCGAGGGTCGCTTTCAGTCGCAAATCGTACCGATTGTGAAATCAACCCGCAAAGGCGAGGTCACCATTGATACCGACGAACATGTGCGTCCAGGCACCACCCTGGCCGATCTCGCAAAGATGCGCCCGGCGTTCCTTAAAGACGGAACCGTGACTGCGGGTAACGCATCGGGAATCAATGATGGAGCCGCTTTCTTGATTCTCGCCAATCGAAGTCAAGCCGAAGCCGACGGTCACAAACCGATGGCGCGCCTAGTCTCGTATGCGTTGGCCGGCGTGGCCAACGAAATCATGGGTGAGGGGCCGATTCCAGCGAGTCAGCGTGCGTTGAAATTGGCAGGCCTCAGTCTCAATGACATGGATGTGATTGAGTCCAACGAAGCATTTGCCGCGCAGGCGTTGGCGGTTGCCAAGGGGCTAGGGCTTGATCTGGAAAAAACCAACCCGAACGGCGGCGCAATCGCGCTAGGCCATCCAGTCGGCTGCTCGGGAGCGTTCATTGCAACCAAAGCACTCTATGAGTTGAAACGCATTCAGGGCCGCTATGCGCTAGTGACGATGTGCATTGGTGGTGGCCAGGGAATCGCTTGCATCTTCGAAAACCTGTAGAGCGTTACCCAGAGAGCAGGGTGCTATGCGCCCTGCTCAATCGGTAAGTCATCTCGCACACCCCACTCAGACCAAGAGCCGTCATACAGTTTGGGTGTGGGTAATCCGCAAATTTCGAGCCCAAGCGCCAAAACACAGGCGGTCACCCCAGATCCACAACTGACCACGAGAGGTTGCTCGCCTACACCCACTGCATTGAACAATTCCAGTAACTCGGTGCGCGACTTCAGAAGCTTGCTCTCTTGATCCAACAGATCCATGAATGGCAAATTCTTACTGCCTGGAATGTGCCCCGCACGCATCCCCGGGCGCGGCTCTGGATCTTGGCCGATGAACCTTCCCCGCGCTCGAGCATCGAGGATTGATAAATCACCCTGACCGAGACTGTCACAAATCATCTCCGCATTCACCGTCCAGCCTGAGCGCGCCTTGGCACGAAATGGGTGAGCTGGCGTCCGTACTTTTCCGCGACCAGTTTGCAACTCACCGCCATGCGCCAACCATGCGGGTAAACCACCGTCCAAAACAGCGACTGAATCATGGCCAAAGTATCGAAACATCCACCATGCACGAGCAGCCGAAAATAATCCCATTGCGTCATACACAACCACTTGCATCCCTTCGCCAACACCTAAGCCCTGCATCGCGTGCTCGAACTCCTCGGCATTAGGCAACATATGTGGCAGCGTCGCTTCCGGATCACTGATTTCCTCAATATCAAATCGCAGTGCACCGGGAATGTGACCGGCAACAAACTCCCGGTCTGCATTTCGCTTCATAGTAGGCAAAAAATAGGATGCGTCGAGAATACGCAAATCGATGTCATCAATGTGGCTCGATAACCAGTCCGCGGAGACGATAGTGCTGTGCATGGTGTGATCCCTTCATGAGCGGTAGACTCAACAATACGGTGCTTCGATCGGCTTCTCAACGGAATCACACATGACAACGTCTCACCGGGTCGCAGGACCCCGGGAATTTATCGCAATCTGCGCATTTTTGATGGCCACTATCGCATTAGCCATCGACATGATGCTGCCCGCCATGGACGCAATTGCGACTGATTTTTCCTTCACCGAAGCCTGGCAAAAGCCCTGGATCATTTTGGGCATTTTTGCGGGGCTAATGTTTGGACAGTTGTTTTTTGGCCCATTGTCAGATGCCATCGGACGCAAGCCCTCCATCCAAATCGGCCTCCTTGGGTTTCTTGCCGGCACACTGATTTGTGCCCTCGCAGACAGCTTTACTGTGTTCGTAATCGGCAGATTTATCCAGGGATTTGGCGCTGCATCGGCTCGAATAGTGACCCAAGCCATGATCCGGGATCGGTTTAGCGGGATCGAGATGGCACGTGCCATGTCATTTGTGATGACGCTGTTTATTCTGGTGCCCATTTTTGCGCCAATGATCGGACAACTCATTCTCTGGTTTGGCGATTGGCACGGCATGTTTGTAGTGCTCGCCTTGTTCGCACTCTGCATGATGCTCTGGGTCAGTGCACGCCAACCCGAAACGCATCTGATCCGGCGACCTTTTTCACTGTCAGAAATCAACCACGCGTTAGTCACTATTCTTCGCACTGAAAAATCCATCCGATTTTCTCTGGCGGCAGGTATCAGTTTTGGTGGGCTAATCAGCTATCTGAGTTCTGTACAGCAGATCTTTCAAACTATTTATGCGGTTGGTGACTGGTTCGCGGTATTGTTTGGTGCGACGGCCGTGGCGATCGCAGCCTCATCGCTGATCAATGCCAAGATTGTCAGAAATCATGGCATGGAGCGCATTTGCCGACATGCGTTTAATGCGCAAGTACTCTGGTCTGCTCTCTTTTTTATAGCCATGGCCCTAGGCTGGCAACCAACGCTTACAGCATGGCTCATCTATATTGTGCCGGTGTTGTTTTTGATGGGACTGACATTTGCGAATCTACAGTCTGTGGCGATGGAGCCGATGGGGGCGATCGCTGGTGTCGCTGCGACCGTGATCGGTTCAATGATGACTGCTATCAGCCTCACAATTGGGGCTCTNTTCTCCCTGGTGTTCAATGAACAGGTGATCTGGCTGGTGGCCACATTTTGTTTGACCGGCTTAATCGCCCGTTTATTGATTGCCTCATCNGATCACCTGCCCCAACGTATTCCTGGAGAAACACAATGAGCCGGCTCAATCCGATCGCATGGGTGGTGACAGGATTCGCCGTCCTCGCCATCGTCGGTTTTTTCTGGTGGAGTCAACCGCGACAAGATCCAGCGATCCGGCAGTGGCACGTCAACCATGCAGCACTCCCGCCGCTGCGGATAGCGGTTTTGGGTGACTTCCACTTCAAAACGGCAAACGATCTCACACAACTCAGTCGAATCAAGCGCCAACTGATCGCCACGAACCCAGATCTGGTGTTATTTGTAGGCGACTATATTGATTCACCGCCGCGCCGTAAGGCCCCCACCGAAACAACCATTGTCAGTGCACTGGAAGCACTCGCGTTCCCAGATCCAGCATTCGCGGTGCTGGGAAACCATGACCACATGGACGACACATCTCGTTGGCACCAGGCATTCGCAGACAGCGCCGTGATCTTGCTTGAAAATCAAATACATCGCATCACGATCAGGGGGGAATCGCTTTGTATTCGGGGTCTTGGAGACGCTTACAGCGGGGTTTGGCATGCAGTGCCGCTGCCCACTGATTGCGAGCAACGTACGATCACATTGACTCATGATCCGGCTGGGCTGATAAAACAACGCGGCGAACTTGAGTCGGTCAGTGTCGCTGGACACACCCATTGTGGCCAAATCGCGTTACCGATTTTCGGCCCTGTGGTGGTTCCAACACAAGCCCCATCTGACATGCATTGTGGGCTTTACCAGCGAGTCCACCACGGGCTGACGACCGGCGGGCTTGGCACTTCCATCCTACCATTTCGATGGGGGCCTGGAACTGAGTCGGGTTGGGAGTTACTACTGATCAATAACCCCACTGCGGAAAATCGCGCTCAGTAGCTCAGTAGTAGCTTCGCCGATCGGCTGAAACATCAAAGCCTGAGTCCGTCGAAGACTCGTCAGACGGCTCTGTGGAAGCCGCACTTTCCGACACACTCGTCTCTCCTGAGTTGCCTGTTGTGTCGTCCGCGCCGTTGTTTGAGGGGGCCGATGCTGTTGATTCAGAGGCAACCGCTGAATCTGATCCGGATCCATCATCGGACCCACCATCAGAGCCACCAATTTCAGTTTGCGCTGAATTACGAGACCGCCAGTTTTGCCGCACCACAGNNGGTGTCGACTCGACACCACCACTTCGGATCAGCGCAAAGATTCGAGCGAGCCCACCATCTTGCCGTTGTGCGATTGCCGTCTTAATCCGCGCAGTCACTGTTTTGGAAATCGGGCGCACGATGACCGGCGACACAACTCCCGCCTCAATGGCCACCANGCCTGTGGCCACACCGGCGGCCCGCATTGCCCCAAACTTCAGCTCGATTGCTTGATCTGGGTCCAGCGTCGATTTTAATTGAATGCGGTTTTGCCCTAATCGAGGCGTCACTTGCAGCAGAGTTCCCGGACGGTACTGGCCAAGCGTTTGCCCATTGAGTTGCACATCAAAACGGGACCATGGACTGGCTAACTGAGCCAACAGTGACTGGCTCGACACAAGCTCTGGCATCAACGCAAGCACCACGTCACCGCGCTGTCGAGTCAACGCATCGGACACACTGGACACATTGTTCAGTCGCTCAGTCGATGCTGAAAAGACGGTATTCGGTGTACTGAATATCAACACACAAAAACCGATCGATGCTCTTAACAGACCAACCACGCACACTCCACCAGTGACATCTATAAAGGATATCAATCGGAAAAATCACGGAAAACTTCAATGTATGTTGGAACTGCGCAATGTCAACGGCCGGCGTCGGCCAACCACTGTTGCACTGACTGCGGCACCGGATGGCGACGCTCACGTGACCCGGACGCTTTGACAAGACCCGGGAAACGCTGGTCCAGTAGCTCTTCCAGTGCCTTGGCGACACCAATCAGACCGTCGAGGTCCACTTCACACCGGTACCCGTCACGACTCAGTGCATGAATCAAGTCTTCACTACACACATTTCCGGTCGCGCCCGGTGCATAGGGACATCCGCCAATGCCACCCAAGGATGCATCAAATCGCACAATCCCTGCGGCAATCCCAGCATAGGCGTTGGTGATTCCAAGACCACGCGTGTTATGCAAATGCAGCGTGATCTCCAGATCCGGGTCACGACTGCGCAATTCCGAGCACAAGCGATACACCTCATGTGGAGTGGCAACGCCAATTGTGTCGGCAATTGTGATGGATTCAATACCAATATCCCGGTAACGGCGTACCCACTCATACACCCGCGCAGGCTCAACAGGTCCACTGAACGGACAACCAAAGGCGGTCGCCAAGGTCCCATTAATCCTCAATCCATGCGCTTGTTTGACGATTTCAGCAAACTGCTGCAAGGAGTCATCGCAAGACATACGCATGTTCGCGACGTTATGCAGCTCGCTGACAGACATCACCACATTGATCTCATCAAGCTCCGTAGCCAACGCACGCTCCAAACCCCGAAGATTGGGAACCAACGCGACGTAATCCACTCCGGACTGACGCTCAATTTGGGCCAACACCGCTTCGGCATCAGCCAACAGCGGTACTGCCTTAGGTGACACAAATGAGGTCACCTCGATTTTGCGAAAACCAAGCCTCGACAGCCGGTTTAATAAACGCACCTTGTCTGCGGTTTCAACAAACTGCCCCGCACTTTGTAGCCCATCACGCATCCCGACTTCTTGGATCAAAATGGNGGACTCAGGCACTGCGAGAAACGTCATGCTGAATCNTCCAATCCAGTGATTTTAGAGGCCGCATCAGCACTGATGCCCAGCTCAGTCAAAATTTCTGCGTTGTGCTCGCCCAATTGCGGACCGAGCCAACGGGTGACTCCAGGCGTCTTAGTCAAACGCGGAACCGGTGCAGGCATGTACAGCTGACCACCGGATTGCAATTGATGCTGCTCAATGGCGCCGCGAGCTTTAAGCTGAGGGTCGGCAAATACTTCGGCAACAGAGTTGATCCCCGATGCAGGAACGGATACCTCTTCCAAAATCGCCAGCGCCTCAGCCAAATCCACTGACCCGGACCACTCACCGAGTATTTGATCCAACTCATCGGAATCTTTTGCCCGTCCATCGTTGTGCAAAAATCTCGGATCCTCAGCCACATCAGAACGCCCGATTGCGTGCATCAGACGCTGGAAAATACTGTCCCCATTGGCTGCGATCACCAGGTAACGACCATCACGGGTCTGGTACGTGTTCGACGGCGCGATACCTGGCAAACTAGACCCCGTGCGCTCCCGCACCGTGCCATCGGCTCCATATTCCGGCAACAAGCTTTCTGTCACAGCCAACACAGACTCCACCAGGGAGACGTCAACAACCTGCCCTTCCCCAGTTGCGGCTGCGTGCCGAAGCGCCATCAGCACACCAATCACGCCATACAGCGAGGCCAGTGTGTCGCCAATACTGACGCCAGTTCTAACCGGCGCTCGGTCTGGGTAACCAATTAAATAGCGCAGACCACCCAACGCCTCAGCAATGGCCGCGAATCCAGGCTTGCTGGCAGAAGGTCCAGTCTGGCCATAACCCGAAACACGAAGCATGATCAGTTTGTGATTAACTGCGGACAAGGTGTCCCAGCCTAACGACCACTTTTCGAGGGTTCCAGGTCGGAAGTTTTCAACCACCACATCCGCCGTCGCAACCAAATCTCGCACTACAGCTTGTGCTTGGGGATCCTTGAGATTGAGGGTTAACGACTTCTTATTACGGCTTTGCGCATACCACCAAAGCGATGTGTCACCATCCATTTTTCGCCACTTACGTAATGGGTCGCCGATCTTTGGTGGCTCAATCTTGATCACTTCCGCACCAAATTGAGCGAACATGGCACCCGCATAGGGACCTGCGATTAACGATCCCAATTCGAGTACACGAATCCCTGCCAATGGACCTTTGCTTTCTAACTCAGTCATCTGCATGTCCTAACCAAAGGGCAACCACAACACCAGTTGTGGGAACACAGTAAACAAAATCACGGCAGCGACCAAAATCAGGAAAAATGGAAACGAACCACGTGCGACGGTCATGATCGAGGTGTTTCCTGGGGAGATCCCCTGAATTACAAAAAGGTTCAGACCCACCGGCGGGGTGATCACTGCCATCTCTGTGACAATCGCCATCACAATCCCAAACCAAATGGGATCGTAGTTAAACTGTTTAATAATCGGCAACAGCAGAGGCGTGGCGATCAGAATGACTGACACCACATCCATGAACATACCCATGATGATTAACAAAACGAAAATCGCAATCAACACGGCATATTGACTAAAACCCTGCTCGACAATCCAGGCCACCAAATCTTGAGGAAGACGGAGCCGTGTGAGCAGATAGCCAAACACCAATGCACTGGCCAAAATCGCTAAGATCATGCCGGTCGTGCGCGTCGTATCACGAACAATCGTACACAACGTTTCCCAGTTCAAGGTGCGTTTGTAGGCAGCAATTAACAACGCGCCAAAACACCCTACTGCAGCCGACTCACTCGGCGTGGCAATACCGAAATAGATCGAGCCAAGTACTGCAAACACGAGTAATAGAGCCGGAATTGTTACGATCCATGGGTTGTCACGCTGTTCGACTTCAAGCTCCGCCAGGCTCACTGCAGGCATGAGTTCGGGCTTTACATAGCCCAGAATCAAGAGATAGAGCATCATCATCAAGGAGATAATGATCCCCGGGATAACGCCGGCAATGAATAAATAGCCGACCGATTCACCAGCGACCAAGCCATACAAAATCAACCCCACGCTCGGTGGAATCAGTAGCGCCAAACTGCCGGCTGACGCAACCACGCCTGTGGCAATGGACTTGTTGTAACCAGCGCGCAGCATTTCCGGAATTGCGAACTTACCAATGGTCGCTGCACCGGCGAGCGACACACCGCACATCGCGCCAAAGACCGCACAAGCAAATACGCTGGCCACGGCCAGTGATCCGCGCACCCGATGCAGACTGATTCGAATGGCACGATAGATATCACCACCCAGCCCGGAAACGAAAATAATTTCCCCCATCAGAATAAACAGAGGCACAGCAACTAACGTNAAAGTCGCCATCCGGTCATACATCACACCGGGTATGGCCGACAACGCCTCAAATCCTTGCAGCAATACAATTCCCAGTACACTTGCCATGCCCAAAGACACAAACACTGGGGTGCCGATTGCCATCAAAATGAACAGCGAGGCAATCACCAAAAACGAGATGGTCGTGGTATCCATTACGAGTCCTTTTGACCGAGAAGGTTGGCAAGTTGCCAAATCGAGTCCACCGCCAGCGCGAAGAACCCAAGAGGAATCCCTAGGTAGGCGATCCACATTGGAAACGACAGCAACGAGGACGACGCTGTATTCGAGGCATATGCATGCCAGGTCATGTCCAGCCCAAACCAGGCAACCAGACACGCAAAAGTGAGTGTTACGAGGAGAACCAATACCTGACACACTCGTTGCCCAGTCACAGGCAATTGTGCGGTCATCAAGTCAACCGCCACATGACCTTTTGCGCGGGAGATCGCAGCCAAGGGCAAAAATCCCATTGCAACGAGGAAGTATTCTGTGATTTCTAATGAGGACTGTGTGGGGCTATTGAAGATGTAGCGCGCGATAACTTCAAAACTGACAATCGCCAGCGTGCCAAGAATCGCAGCTTGCCCCAATCGCAAGGTCCAGGTTAATAACAAGTGAACAAGATTGTACATACACACCTCGATCCGCCCGGATAGAATCCGGGCGGCCTGACTTGGTCAGCGATTTATTGGTTTTTCTTCGCGAACTCGATGTACTTATTCGCATCGGGAACTTGTTCTTTCCACCAGTCATAGACAGGGTTCACTGCGGTTTGGAACTCCGCCAACTCGGCCTTGGTCGCGGCGTGATAGTTGACATTATTCTTTTCAAAAAGGCCCTGTGCTTCAGCCATGTAGGCCTCAAGCATTTCCAACTGATGCTGGCCGCGCTCGTAAGCTGCCTCTTGCATGATTTTCTGGATGTCTGCAGGCAACTTATTCCAGGTCTCGAGGTTGATCGCCAGAGCGGTCGCAAAGTAAGACATGTTGACCACGGTGATGTGATCAAGAACCTCGTAAAGCTTTCGACCAATTCCTGTGATCAGGGGCCGCGATGTGGCATCAATCGTGCCACGCTGCAAAGCCACATACAGATCACCTGAACTCATCGAAGTGGGTGACGCACCGATCAATTCCATTGCACGGCTAGCGGCTGTGCCACTGACCGCAATTTTCTTGCCCTTCAGATCAGATGGTTTTTTGATTTCGAATCCTTTGCCGTAGAACTGGTAGGGACCACCGGCCGCCACATTCAGTACTTTGACTCCGCGCTTTTCCATCGCTTGAGAGACGCCAAGATCCCAAAGGCCTGCGTCCAGACTGGTCTGCATCGCACGGGGGCTCGGCCACAAAAATGGCATGCTGGCGATTCCCAACTCAGGTATTGCTCCAGTGTTGTAAGTATCCATCGGCGCTGACATGTCGATGTCTCCGCGCTCCAAGGCCGCAAACTCTTCCTTACCGCCGAACAACTGTTGCGAATGGAAAATTTCAATTTCGACCCGACCGTTGGTTCGCTCTTTCACCTTTTCCGCATATGTGAAGATCGGATCAATCAGGTAGTTATAAGACGTCGGCCAGTAAGTAGAAAAGGTAAGCTTGTATTCAGGAGCAGCCTGGGCCAAACCCGATAAGCTTGCCGCCAGAACACCAGCCATTACGCCGAGCTTTAGTTGCTTTATCATGAGATGAACTCCGTTTTGTGGTATCTGTTATTTTTAGTCTTGGTATACCAAGATGTTGGTATGTTGCATACAAAATGGAGAATGCGCAATGAGACTTTCTCGAAAAAGTGCAATTTTCCTTGCATTTCGCGGGAGCAGCAAGGCTCTACGACCTCAGTAGTAAAAAGTGAAAAAATGGATGAATAAAGATTTTGGTATACCGAACTGGAGCGCGCTGTGAATCAAACTGAATCCCTTGGGATGCGTGCGCGTAACTTAATCGAAGAGCTCATTCTCGATGACACGTTGACCACCGGTGAGAAAATCACAGAACGCGATTTAGCAGACCGCCTGGGGATGTCACGAGCCCCGATCCGAGATGCCATCAAAGATCTCATTTCAGATGGACTTCTGCAGCGCGTTGGCACCCGCAGCATCGTAGTCCGAGAGCTGAACTTGCAAGAAATCGAGGAAATCTATTCAATTCGCACGCTTCTGGAAGCACGAGCTGCATCATTGGCTGCCGACAAGATCTCGCAGTCCAGCCTTAATGATTTGGTCACCTTACACGAGGCGATGAAAAACGCGGCCAAGACAAACCAATTTAGCCACTACTACGAACTCAATATCAGCTTCCACCAAATCATCCATCAAGAAGCTCAGTCTCCGCGCCTTGCCACAATGATCGAGACGGTGATGAAAGAGTCGCTACTGTTCCGTAGCCGCGGTCTGGTCGATCAAGACAATTTAGTAGAATCAATCGCTGAGCACGAAATGCTCATCCGCGCCTTAACGACCCGAGACCCTGAACTCGCAGAGTTGTGCATGCACCGCCACATTCGCGGCGGGTTAGAGCGGCTACGTTTACGCTCCCACCACCTGGAAGCACCAAACACCTAAGATGCGCTGGCTTCCAAGGCCGCAAGCGCGGTGCGCTTTGCTTCTGCCTTCTCGGTCAGCTCGGAATACCCTCTAATGTCACCACTGCGCTGCGCTTGCATGGCTTGCTCAAGAAGCGCTCGATACTCTTTCTCTAACGCTTTCTTCGGATCTTTTTTGAATAAGCCAAACATCATTTTCTCCATCACGGTTCATGCGTCTCCCAGTGATGGTGTCGGATCACGCAAATGAAACCCCGTGANGCGGCTTAGGGAAGAAGCAGCACCGCGCCGCGTTCTTTTAACCAANGCCTNGCATCACGCCATTGCGGCATCACCGATTCAACTACCGCCCAAAATGCAGGTGAATGATCAAAATGCACTAGATGAGCCAACTCGTGCACGATTAGATAGTCAGAAACCCAGTCGGGAGCTTGGATGATCGGCCAATGGTAAGTCACCACGCCCTGCGCAGAACAACTGCCCCATCGCGCCCTGTAGCGCCGAACTCGCACCTCAGTCGGTAACACACCAATTTGTTCAGCAAAATACTGCGTTCGACTACGAAAATGTGACAGAGCCTCGGCCTTGAAAAAGTGATCCAGAAGTGCAGAAACGAGGCCTGGTGGGGGATTCGTTGTAGGAACACTGACACGCAACACACCATTCACTGCATGCACCTGCTTGTTACCTGGCACGATCGTCAGCGCATGCGGATCGCCCCGGAACATCCATGTCGCCCCCTCTTCGGGNACAGGCTTTTGTACCTGGGGAAGCNGCGCGCACTCCCCCAGCTGACGAGCGATCCAATCCGCACGATCACGAAGTACTCGATCGATCAATTCCTGCGTAGTCCAACGCGGGCAACTTAACTCGACAACTCCAGGCTTCACACGCAGACCAATCGACTTTTGTCGCGCGGTGTGTTTCACAACTAAGGCGTAATTTGCCATGGCCACTCCTGTCTCATCCTGAATACAGTGTAGACAAGGATCTTCAAGCGACTGTTCACAACCCGATTAGATCAACCGAAAGTCCAATTCAATCAATTGGACGACCAGTGGCCGGATCACATGGCGCGCTGTTTGCGCCAGCTTCAAACCATGCCACCGTCTCGATGTCATGTACCCAAGGAACAGACGACTGCGCAAATATGTGCTTTTTTGGAACCAAATCAGCCAAGGCGTCTAAACATCCGGTTCGGATGTTATAGATTTTCTTGTCGGCATCGGCCGCGTAAAGTTGGGTNCCGCAATTTGGGCAAAAGGCTTGAAAGCGCTTATTTCCACTGGCCGCAATTTTTACGTATTCCCTAGGNTGCCCCTCGATCGTTAATTGATCGGCTGGAACCATGACCACGGCACGATAGGGTGCACCACTAAATACTTGGCAATCAGAACAATGGCAGGCCATTACTTTGTCAGTATCGACTTCCGCACTCAGTCTAATCTGTCCGCAGTGACAGCGGCCCTGCACATGTCTGACTGACATCTCAATTCTCCAATGATCAAAGTTAACTGGGCCAGTATGCTACGGCCGGGCTCAGGGATGAAACCGATTTTTGGCACAAAAAAACGGACTCGAGGCCCGTTTCTAATTTGGATTGGCGGAGGGATAGGGATTCGAACCCTAGATAGGCTATTAACCTATGCCGGTTTTCAAGACCGGTGCATTCAACCGCTCTGCCATCCCTCCGGCTCGCGATTCAGCGAAGGCGCGCATGTTAGGGCATTTGATCCCTAGATTCAACTGCAACTGAAGTTCTCTGATTCCGAAATAGGCCATGCAAAGGCACTGCACGAGTCGCTTACGTTCAACAGAAACAACACATGCGCGAAAATAATCTAAAAAAACTCGCGCTGAGGTTTTGTTTGATGAAAAACCTGTGATATATCGGTTATTTAGTTTTTACATTGCGACCAATAAGATAATAAAGGGCACCTTTCTATGGCAAAAGAAATACGGTTTGGTGATTACGTCCAAGCAATCACTGTCGATTCGGACCGCGTTTCATACAAAGAGCTGATGCCGGATCCGATTTTCGACCGAGACGGCAACGAGCTCCCGCAACCACTCGAAAAGTTGCGGATGAAATCAAACGATGTTTTCAATCTACTGCAACCCTACGTGTCAAGCCGGTTTATGGAACAAGCACAAGCTGTTGTTCCCTTGGCGGTTTATCTTGGTCTCTTTCAATATTTCGTCCTTCGACAATCGGTAGCCGATGCATCAATTATTGCCGGTGGACTGCTAGCGGTGATGGTCGGTTTGATGTTGTTCATGGAAGGACTCAAATTGGGCTTGATGCCGTTCGGCGAAGTGATTGGCAACACCCTGCCCCGAAAACTTCCACTTCCAGGCGTATTGGCCATTGCGTTCCTTTTAGGCGTTGGCGTGACCTTCGCGGAACCGGCCATTGGGGCTTTACAGGTGGCAGGATCCATTGTCGATCCGGAAAAAGCACCCTATCTATACACCCTTCTCAATGATCGATCGGGAGCAACTGTGTTACTGGTTGGTCTCGGCGTCGGTCTGGCAGCTGTTTTGGGGACCATGCGATTTCTCTACGCATGGAGTTTAAAACCAATGATTTACATCTCTTTGGCCCCTGCTCTAGCGCTGTCGATCTATGCGTTTTTCGATCCCGAACTCAACAAAATCATTGGTTTGGCCTGGGACTGTGGCGCCGTCACCACTGGCCCTGTGACCGTCCCTTTGGTGTTGGCTTTGGGCATCGGTGTGGCCTCAGCCGCAGGTAAGGGTGCCGACTCATCACTGTCCGGCTTTGGAATTGTAACCTTGGCCTCTATCTTCCCAATACTTGGTGTACTGCTCTTAAGCTACTACGTCGCGTTTACCGTCCCACCAGAGGTAATCATTGCGCAGGCTGAAGCAGTCAAAGCAGCAGCACTTGCCGCCAATGCGGCCCCTGCTTGGTATGAAGTCACACCCTATGCTGAAATCGTGATGGGCGTCCGAGCGATCGTTCCTCTGGTCATTTTCCTCGCAATCGTCTTGTTTGTCGTTTTGCGCGAGCGGATGAAGGAGGCTTTCATCACCAACTATGGCGTAGTCTTGGCGGTTGTTGGCATGTGTATCTTCAACGTGGGCCTCACCTACGGCCTAGCCAAACTTGGCGATCAATCCGGAAGCCTGATACCCGCCGCGTTTGCCGCGGTTCCAGGAATCACAGACTCACCGCTTTATAGTGTTGGCGTAGGAATCACTATCGCCGCTCTGTTTGCTTGGGTCTTGGGGTTCGGTGCCACGATGGCAGAACCTGCGCTTAACGCGCTNGGTATGACAGTACAAAACCTCACCAACGGCGCTTTCAAGAAATCAATGCTGATGTACGCCGTCGGTGGTGGTGTAGCAACAGGCATTATGCTCGGTGTGTTGAAGCTCATTTTCGACTTCCACATCCTGTATATTCTNATCCCCGGATACACTATTGGCCTGCTGTTCACCGTGCTCTCCACTGAGGANTTCGTCAACGTAGCTTGGGACTCAGCTGGTGTCACCACAGGTCCAGTGACGGTGCCATTGGTCCTCGCGATGGGACTTGGTTTTGGTAACGCACTCGGCTCTACCGAAGGGTTCGGGATTCTCGCCGCTGCATCCATCTGTCCAATCGTCGCTGTTCTCTCGCTTGGCCTCTACGTGCAATGGCAGATGCGCAAAGAAGAGCAACGCATGGCTCAAGAGCCTGACTCAACTGACAGCCACCAACTCGTGCCAACAAAATCATAAGGAATNACACATGGTCAAACGTAAACTGACAGTACTTACCGACGTCTCACTCATCACNTGCGTAGTCCAACGTGGGTTGGCNGATACCGTGGTGAATTCGTTGACTGAGATTGGGATCCAGGGNGCGACAGTCCACTCCGCGATGGGAACCGGTGTGCGCGAGCGCTTGGGTATTCTGGGCGTTGCTGTAGATGTGGAACGCGATGTGATCTCAGTGATGGTCTCTCGTGATGAAGTGAATCGTATTTTCGAGCGCATGTACCTGGCGGCTCGTCTGGACACACCTGGTATGGGATACATTTATGCAACNCCACTGATGCAGGCCGCAACCTACGTTCCGCCTCACATTATCGAGCGCATGAATCAAGAGCACGAGTTTGGAGGCTAAACCATGAGCACTACGCTTCCAGCAAAACGTGAGAAACCGACCGTCCCAAATCTCAATTACACGTGGATGATCTCTGGAATCCTCTACCACGGGGGTTCGGATGTGTTGTTCGCGGAACTGCACAAAAAAGGCATCAACGCGTGTCACTTCTACAACGTTAATGGACATCCGATTGGACAACGCGTTATCGCAGGTGGATTGTCAGGGTCATTTGATGTCGAGCAATTTCACATCATCGTGTCTGCAGACCAAGCGGACACTGTGTTTGAATTTGTGTATGAGTTTACCGAGATGGCCAAGCCAAATATCGGAATCATGTCGATGGAGCGACTGACACGGTCGACTCCAAATAACATCCCCGAGGGAATTGCCGAGGAGGCGACTCTCACCGCCTCCTAATACTCTTGGCGCTACTTGTCCGCAGGGAGAAGGTAATCTGCAGACCGATGCTGGTTTGCGATGATCTTCTCTCTGTTTTGCATAATGCGCTTGCGACGCTCTTCAATCGCATCACCGGCATCCAAAATAGACTGCGTATTATTGCCCACCTGAACCATCAACTCTTCGATGATTTTACCGTTTGACTCGGCTCGTGCAGTCAACTCGTCAATGCGCTGAGCGTTGGCTTCGATCTCTTTTTGGTTGTTCTCTGGAGTTGCCGCTTCCGCCATCTGGTCCAGCTCACCGTCAATCCAAGATGCGTTTTCTACGATCATTTCCGCATTACGCTCAACCACCTCTTGATTTGCTTCAGCGACCATTTGATTCACTTCAATCAACAACCGATTCACCTCAACCATTTTTTGGTTGATCTCCAGCATTTTGCGATTCAGACCACTGCGCACATCCAACTGATTGATTTTGGTGCGGTTCACCATCCAACCCTTAAAATTTTGCTGAACTGCGGTGTCAGTCTCCAGTGCCTCAAGCATCAACATGCGACTGCGGAACAGGTCGTCCGTATTCTGCAAAGACATCGACCGATTGCCCATAAAGGATGACTGATAGTTCCGTTGCAGCAACGCACGATTTTCCTCAATTTCTGAGCGGGTTAGCATCGCGTTGGCAGTGTTGTAAGTCACCCAGTTCTCAAGCTCAAAAATGCGGCGCTTGTTTTTGCGGATGCGGGCCTGATTTTCGGAAATCATTACTTCGGCGCTCATCGCGGTCTCCTTTGTTGTCGTTATCATTAGGTTATCTACAGCTAAGGGTCTGAGTGTAATCAGTTTTTTTAAAAGCCGTCTATCCCTTTTCGCGAATTTAATCAGTCATCGAACATTTCCATTAAATGTGCCTCTTGGTGGCTTTCCATGCAATCACACCGCATACTGCTGCAGTGCAACATAGGCCGGGATACGGTGGAGTATAAAGAGAGAGTTCAGTCAGTGAATGACCCACATAACAAACCAACCAGCGGCGATGCGGCCTGGCACAGCAAAACAGTGGCAGACTGTCTTCACGCTCTGAAAGCAAAGGCAACGGGTCTCACCGAGGTACAGGCTTCGGAGCGCCTCCTGATCGAAGGCCGAAATCGTTTGCCCGAGGCGAAAGGGCGCTCTCTCTGGACGCGTATTTTTGATCAATTTAATAATGTATTGATCTATGTGCTGTTGTGCTCCGCAGCTATTGCACTTCTACTTAACCAGATCATCGACGCGCTCGTCATTTTGGCGGTCGTTGTTCTCAATGCGATCATTGGGCTAATCCAGGAGGGCAAAGCGGAAAAAGCATTGCAATCCATCCAACATCTCGTGGACTCAAGTGCAACGGTGGTGCGCGACGGGCAAAGACTGTCAGTGGATGCCGA
>JGI26086J50260_1000232_pt1 | contig 37534 bp, 56 predicted proteins | sample SaaInl3SG_22_DNA_FD_50260 | JGI IMG/M metagenome (IMG submission 50260)
GCTTCTACATCATACGCATTTAAGTCACGCATTTTGAGTTCAGCGATTTCACGTAGTTGTGCTTTTGTAACGGACCCAACTTTTTCTTTAAGTGCGTTTTGNGCACCTTTCGTNATGTTTGCTGCTTTTTTAAGCAGNTCACTTGCTGGTGGTGTTTTTGTTACAAANGTAAATGTACGGTCATCATATACTGAGATGACAACAGGAATCATATATCCCATTTGATCTTTTGTTGCTTCATTGAATTGAGAACAAAAGGCTGGAATATTAACTTGAGCTTGACCTAGCGCTGGACCTACTGGTGGCGCAGGGGTTGCTTTTCCTGCTTGAATTTGTAGCTTTAATTGTTTTACAACTTTTTTAGCCATGAACACATCCTCCTTCTTTTGCATAAGTATGTGGTTTGACGTTGTCTCCCACTATGGTGTGTTTTAAAACATGCGAAGTAATATTATCACGAATACATGCGGTTGTCAACGAAAATTGTTACGATTCAATGACTTTCACTTCGTGTGCATCAATTTCAGTTGGTGTTGCACGACCGAAGAGGTCAATTTCAACAACAACGCGTGCTTGATCGTTATCAACTTGNGAAACTTTTCCTTTGATCCCTTGATATGCGCCAGAAAGAATTTCAACNTACTTATCAAGTAATTGATCATATTTCGGTTTAGAAATGACCCCAATTTTTAATAAGATTTGTTTNATTTCTTCAGCAGCTAGTGGAACTGGTTTCGTTCCTCCCCCTGAAGACCCTAAAAACCCGGTAACACGCGGCGTGTTTCTTACAACAAACCAAGATTCATCAGTGACGATCATTTCCACAAATACATATCCAGGATAAAGTTGTTTAATTTTTTCTTTTTCTTTTCCGTTCTCTTTCTTTTCGATGATTGTTTCTTCNGGAACAATCACACTAAAGATAAAGTCATTCATTCCCATGGAATCTACACGTCTTAGTAAGTCTTCTTTTACAGAATTTTCATACCCAGAATATGTTTGAATGATATACCAACGTTGCTGTTGGATCATAGGAGATCTCCTAATAAATTGAGAATCAAGAAGTTAAATAATAAGATAACAAGTGTCAAAATAAGTAAAAACAACACTGTTCTTGTTGATTGATCAATAAACTTTGAACGTGTTGGCCACACAATTTTTTTAAGTTCCGGAACTGCTGGAATAAAAAATGGATAGATCACAAGAATGAGTCCAAACATTGAAATCACGAGTAAAACCCATGAGAAAATCGTCCCATTAGGTTCGGTCCCTAAAATTGGAAAGTTTGGGTTAATTTGAAGTAGTGGATTACCACTAATAATCATTAATGCGAGTCCTGCAGAAATTGTAGCAAGTACGCCTAGTAATAAATTTTCCCACTTATATTCTTTGGTGAGAACCTCTAATAGTTTAGATTTTTCTTCTGTATTTTTTACTTTAATCGCCATAAAATATACACCTCTATTTCGTTTCTTTGTGGATTGTATGTGTATTACAGTAGGTACAATACTTACTGATTGACATACGATCAGTCGTTGTCGCTGATTTAGTTATTGTGTAGTTTCTGTGTAAGCAAACACTACAAATTAAAATAATTTTTTTACGCATTAAAAAACCACTCCTGTGGTCAATGTATGAGTATTTTAACACGTTATCTAACTTGAGTCAATCATTTTAAAATGTTTTTTAGTTATTCATTTTTTTAATGTTTTGTTTAATTTGATAAATGATGTTATAGACTTGTTTTTTAGTTAGTTGTAATGTTTGTGAAATATACTCAATTGACCTTTTATTTTCGAAATAATATTGGTACACCATGTGTTTCTTTTCATCTTTAAATTTCAAACGGATTGTATCTCTTTGTGTTTCTGGAGATGCTAATTGATAAAAGAATGACGGTTCTCGTAAGACGTATTGTTGCGTTTCTTTTTTTAATGACACGAGTTTTCTTATAAGGATTAATTCAAAATATCTCGTAAACGTTTTGTTATACGATTCATCGAATGTTCGAATTGCTTTGTTGAGTAATATCATACTTTCTTGAAAAAAATCAATTTTTTCCTCGTCGTAAACATACATTGAATGAATTTTTTTCCAAATGAATTTCTCATATTTTTTTAACATGAATGCAAATGCATCATCATCATTGTTGTACTTAATCATATATATGATTTCATAATCATTCATGTAAAACATGTTGTGTTATTTTGTCAGTGCATTCATTAATAGTGCCGCAGCGACACTCACATTTAATGATTGTACATGTCCTTTCATTGGAATCATAATCATATCATCAACAAGGGGTTTAATTGAGGTTCTTATGCCACGACCCTCATTACCTAAAATAAGACCGACACGTCCTTCATAAGAAACAGACTCATAATGTTTTGCATTCACCATGTCAGTCCCTAAAATCTTAATACCAGCTGCTTTCATTTGCGTGATACCTTTAAATAATTGTGGGACGATTACAATTGGAACATATTCAATGGCTCCGGTCGAAACTTTTGCAACGGTTGAAGTTAAAGGAACTTGTTGTTTTTGACTCATAATAATCGCTGTAATGCCCATGGCATCAGAGGTTCGAATAATAGCCCCTAAATTGTGTGGATCTTCAATGGAATCCAAAATCAAAAACTTTCCATTTTCGATATGAATGACATCGTCAAGTTTCGTATAAGAATATGGTTCTACTTCTGCAACAATACCTTGATGTACGGCATGATTTGATATATTATTCAAATGACCTTTATCCACTTTTTCCAACGTTATATTTGATTGTTCGATATATTGCATGATTGTTTTATCTGAAAATCGAAATTCAATCATAATTTTATGGATTTTACGATGTGCTTTAAGTGCTTCTAACACTACATTTTTACTATAAATCAACATATTAACCTCATTATAAATATTTTTCATGTCATAGTCCGTTAAATATTTGAAACAAACCTTTTAAAAAAAGCGCTTCATGCGCTTTTTTTATTGAAGTTCAGAAATTTTATTAATCATTGAAGCAACAACTTCCTTTGTCCAACGTGTCACATTAGATAAGATATACATCATCGGAAATGCGGCTTGTGAAATTGATAGTAATAATAATATTTGTGGAATTGTTAATGGATCAACTGGATAAAATTCTTGATTAAAGAATGGCGCATAATTAAAGAAACTTGGCAAGAAAATGATGGATGCAATAAATGCAATGATCATTAAAACAAATACAGTGCCTCTTACACGGTTAAATGGTAGTGATAATCTTAATAAAACAAGCAGTGATGTAAATGTTGCTGAAATTACAATAATCGTAGACGTTTGAAGTTGATTCATACCAAGTGCCGTTGCAAGACCAAATACGATTAAACTATTGATCATTACTACAAGTGCTCCAGGAAGAGCTTTTTTAATCACATTTAACAAGAAATTTCCTTCAACACGTTTATTATTTGCCTCTAAAGCTAAGATTAATGCTGGAATACCAATCACTAAATAATCAATTAATATAAGTTGACTAGGCTGTATCGGATACACGCCACGTCTTGCGATTGCAATAATAATTAACAACAGTGTGAAAATATTTTTAGTTAAAAATAAGACTGCTACTTTTTGAACGTTATTAATGACTCGTCTACCTTCAGATACAACTTTAGGCATTGAAGAAAAGTTAGAATCTAATAATACTAAGTGTGAAACATTTCTTGCTGCTTCACTACCTGATGCCATTGCAATAGAAGTATCTGCTTCTTTTAAGGCAAGAATGTCATTGACGCCATCCCCTGTCATTGCAACAGTGTGCCCATTGTTTTTTAATGATTCGATCAGTAATTTCTTTTGACCTGGAGAAACACGTCCAAATATCGTATATCTGGCTGCTGCTCTCACGACATCTTTATCTGATAAACCTTCTAAGCTAATATATTTGTCTGCATCAACAATACCAACACGTTGTGCAATTTTTGATACTGTGACAGGATTATCTCCTGAAATGACTTTAACACCAACTTGATTTTCTTTAAAGAAACGAATGGTATCTTCTGCATCTGGTCGAACTGTATCTTCGATCGTAATTAATGAGAGAGGTGTTAATGATTGGAATGTATAATCATCGGTGATCACTTCATCTGTTCTTGCAATACATAACACTCTAAATCCTTCTTCAGCGAATCGGTTTACTTGAACTTTAACTGTCTCAGAATAGTTATTTTTTAAGACATATTCTGGCGCACCGATTAAAAATGTGCCATAACGTTCAAATTCAACCGCTGAAAATTTTCTTGAACTTGAAAATGGTATCGTATTTTTGTGTCTGATGCGTTTCGCTGTTCCAAAACGATCGGATAACGCTTGAGAGGTTAAGTTTGTATCATTTAGCGCATTGATCATTGCTGAAACAATGTTTTTGATACTTAATTTATCGTAAGGTTCCAACTCAACAGTAGAATGAACACTCATTGTACCATCGGTAATGGTGCCGGTTTTATCTAGACAAAGCATATCGACACGTGCGAGCATTTCAATACAATAAAGTTCTTGAACAAGTGTATTATTTTGAGCAAGTCTAATAACACCAACTGCCAGCGCCATACTTGTAAGTAAAAAGAGTCCAGAAGGAATAATCCCAATCATAGCACCAGTTGTTGCTTTGACAATATCTTCATACACTAATTCCGTATTTGTGGTCATTGTATAAAATAGTAATCCCGCAAGTGGAATAATGATACCAGCGACTGTACGAATAATGATTTTGAGTGATGCGAGTAAATCAGATTTTGGTTTTTGATAAACTTTTGCTTGTGATGTTAGTTTTTGAATGTATATGTCTTTTCCAATTGCTGTTACTTGAGCATAACATGACCCAGAAACAACATAACTACCAGAATATAAAGTGTCACCTTTTCTTTTTAAGATAGGGTCTGATTCTCCAGTGAGTAAAGATTCGTTAACTTCTAAAGTTCCTTCTCTTACAACACAATCCGCAGCAATTTGTTTCCCTGAGTTTAAATATAAAATATCATCAATCACAACATTTGAGACAGAAATTTCATAATCGCCTTTATCTCTCACAACATTCGCTGTTGGAGCAGATAATAATGATAATTTATCAATCATTTTTTTAGCACGAATTTCTTGCGTAATACCGATTGCAATGTTTGCTGTTACGGTGCCTAGAAAGAAAAAGTTAGCGAACTCTGCACCGACGCTTAATAGCCAAATCGCAATCGCAAAATTTAAAAAGTTAAAGAATGTTAATAAATTAGCAATTACAATCGAAGATACACTTTTTGAACTTCCTGTATCAAGCGTATTCGATAATCCTGCCATGATGCGAGACTCAACATCTTCATTTGTAAGTCCACTTTTGATATCTGGATTGTATCGTTCAACAACAAGATCGTCTTTTGACTTAATCACTTGCTGTTCGTTGAATGAATCAAGATCGGCAGATATACTAGAATCTAATGTTAAAGGATCTCTATCCATTTGGATGAGATCTTCTTTAATAACGACTTTAGGCCCTTTTTGAATTTCAGGCTTGTCTTTAGGATTCGCTTGAGATTTTTTTGTTGCTTCTGCCATCTCATTACCTCGTTTTTAATTATAGCACATATTTTTATAAAGTAAAACGTCTTTAATAATTAAATATAGCCTTTTTCCATAAGTTGATTTCGATAGATGTCTGCATCATGATAGTTTTTTAAGGTTCTTGCTTGTTGCCATGCTACATATATTTTTAAATCTTCAGAAACATTCAAATTAATATTGAGTCCAATCATGGGAAGTAGCCATTCAAAGGTATTTAGTATACTTGATTTTTCTTTTAAATCTAAAGTTTTATTTAATGTTTTTTGCATTTCAAACATAATGGTGACAACTTCAGCAGTATGGAAGTCGTTTGCAAGTGCATTTAAAATACGTGTTTGATATGAGAGGTCTAGATGATGATGCATACTATTAGATGACAATAATTCTAATTTTGACAAGCGTAATTTTTTTGATAATGCTTGATAGTTCTTTTCGTATTGTTCGAGTAGTTGAGTAGAATATTGTATGGGTTGTCGATAATGATGTGCAAGAATTAGAAGTCGAAATGCTTGCTTTTGAATATCAGACAAGTCTTTAACATAAATTACATTCCCAAGCGATTTACTCATCTTTTGATTTTCAATATCTAGCCTTGCATTATGCATCCAGTATGTTGCTAAACCATGTTGGTCATGTGCAAGTGCTTGTGCACGTTCATTTTCATGATGTGGAAACATTAAATCACTTCCACCACCGTGAATATCAATCTTACCATTAAAAATTTCATGATTCATAACTGCACATTCTGTATGCCAGCCAGGTCTTCCTTCTCCCCAAGGGGACGTATAATTCAATCCATCGTTTGTTTTTTTCCAAATTGAAAAGTCATTTGGGTGTTCTTTTTCTTGATCTAAATCAATTCTAACTGCTTGTTCTAAAGCGTCTCTTTTTTGTTTGCTTAGTTCGCCATATGCATGGATGCGATTCACTCTAAAGTATACACCTTGATGTGTTTCATATGCATATCCCATCTCAATCAAAGTTTTAATGTATTCTATCATCTGTGAAATATATTCTGTTGCTTTTGGCATAAGATGAGGTAAATCGCTTCCTAAAGACTTAACCATGGATTCAAATGCGTCAATATATCGGTCGTTAGTTGCGTTTCTGATATTCCTTCTTCTTTCGCCTTTTCAATGATTTTATCGTCAACATCTGTAATATTTGAAACATACTTTACCTGAAAGCCAAATTGTTCTAAAACGCTTTTGACAACATCAAAAAATATGACGGGTCTTGCATTTCCAATATGGATATCACCATATACTGTTGGACCACATACATACATAGAAACAGAACCTTGATGTATCGGTTCGAATGTTTCTAGTGATTTTGTTAATGTATTATAAATCTTTAATTCTTTAAACATTATGCGCCTATGAGTTGTTCATTTAAGTATACTGAGTCAAAGAAATTATCCAGTGACGTTAACGTCGTTAAATTGAGGGATGTATCAACGGTTACACCAGTAATGGAAACTGTATTTAGCGCATAACCTTCGATCACGGCTAATCTTGATAATCCAATAAACGCTGCAACTCTTGCTTGAATTTGTTCAGAATCAAAATCAAGTGTGATACTTTGACCCTTTAATACGATTTGAGATGATAAATTGTATGTATTAACCAAGCCTGCAAATCCACCAACTCTTAGCGTTTGATTGACATCATTTTCAACATCAATTGCATCAATGTGATATCAATTGTTGCATCGATATACATCATATCAAAACTACGATTGACAACTCCAAATGCACCACCAACAAATAATGAGTAGTTTGTTTCATCATTTTCATTCGTATTATAATCAACATTTGTGAGTGAGATATTACCTTCATACATCATTTCTTTTAACATTCCTAAATTTGTAGATTGAGGATCAACATCTCCCATGAGTCCACCAATATAAATAGAAAATGTACGATCTGAACGTGTTGAGATTTCTGCTTCTAAACTATATTCTAAATCTACCTCAACATTGAGTTGAGACGCTTGTGATGATTCATAACCATATCCCACACCGCCACCAAGTCTTACAATAGCATTGGATGTTGTGTGCAGAGATATCGTTGAATTTTCAATGGTGACATTTTCAATGCGTCCTCGTGATTCACCAGCAATACCACCGACATACACATATGTTGATGATGATGTGGTTAAGAACATGGAAGCATTAGAAATCGTCACATTTTCAATAACAGATAAGCTACTTGCTTGATATCCTGTTAAAAACCCAGTTTTTGTCGATGATGAAGTTTCAATTGGATCATCTTCTGAACCGATCATGACATGATCTAAATTTACATTTTTTACAGTTCCTGATGAGATATAACCAAAGACACCATTATATAATCTAGATTCCGTAATATTGATATTTGATAATGTGAATCCATTCCCTTCAAACGATCCAATAAATGAGGATGTAAAAGGTGTAACAAATTCAACACCAGAAAAATCGATATCATTTTTTAATACGTAATTCCCACTTCGATTATTTGACATTGCAAAGAAATCTTCAGGGGTTTCAATATCTAAACTTGCTTGAGCAAGGGTTGTAAATGTTTCTGTTAAAACTGTTAAAGAATCTCTTCCAACAGTCACTTGTATTTCAATTGTATATTCTGTTTCTGATGTTAAATTGCTAAACGAAACAATACGAATGCTATCTGCAGAACTATACGTTTTTGTATCAACAGTTGCAAGATCATTAGATAAATAAATGAAAATATTTCCCGTGATTTCAAAATCTGGATCTAATACTGAAATATCAAAAGTTGCATTGTTAATTTGAATGCCTTGTTCTTCATTTACAACAATTGTTGCGGATATATTTGTGTCGTTATCGTTACATGCTTGTAATCCAAACACGATTGCAAATAACGAAACAATAGTCATGATTTTTTTCATAAATTTAACCTCACCATAATTTTAATGTGTCATCTAATCGTTTTAATACGGTTGCTTTTGGCAGCAGTGCAAGCATGTTTGGCAAACTTGGACCATGCAACTCAGCTGTTGTTGCAATTCTTAATCCCATAAAGAGTGGTTTCCCTTTAATCCCTAAATTTTCAGAGATGGTTTTCATCGCTTTTTGGATATGTTCTGGTTCCCAAATCATATCCATCACAAGATCTTTGAACATTTCAACGAGTGATTTTGAATCGTTTGTGATTAGAAAATCAGTCATTTCTTTATCTAAATGAAACGGATGATTTAAGAAATTTTGATAGAGTTCAACAATTTCCCCAACATAATGAAGTCGCTCTTGAAAGACAGACGTTAATTGTTGAAGCCATGCATCATTTTCAATTTGAATCCCGTTTTGAATTAAGAATGGTTCAATCAATCTAGATAATGACTCGGTATCTAATGCTTTAATATATTTACTGTTCACAAATTTTAGTTTTTCACGATCAAACATTGAAGGTGCTTTTACAAATCTCGTACCATCGAAGTATTCAATAAACGCATCATGATTTAAAATTTCTTGTTCACCTGGTGGTGACCATCCTAATAACGCGATAAAATTAAACATTGCTTCAGGTAAATATCCCATGTCTTTGTATTCGGAAATAAATTGAACGACATCTTGATCACGTTTTGAAAGTTTTTTCTTATGTTCGTTGACAATGATGGTCATATGTCCAAAATGTGGTGCATCAAACCCTAATGCTTCATATACCATGAGTTGTTTAGGTGTATTCGTGATGTGTTCTTCACCTCTAAATACATGTGTGATTTCCATAAGATGATCATCAATCACAACTGCAAAATTATAGGTAGGGATACCATTTTCCTTCACCATAATCCAATCTTCAACATCTTCACTTTTAAATGACAATGGTCCTCTCACTAAATCATCAAATGCATATGATTGATTTTGAGGCACTTTAAATCGAATGGCACCATTGTCTTCTTGGTACGCAAATCCATTTTCAAGTAATTGCTTGGCATACTTTTTGTATAAGTCGAGACGCTCAAGCTGACGATAAGGACCATATTTCCCACCATGAATTGGTGATTCATCGATGTTGATCCCAAGCCATTCAAGTAAATCTAATTGTGATTTTTCGCCACCTTCAACATTTCTCTTAATATCGGTATCTTCAATACGCACGATAAAATCACCATCATAATGCTTCGCATATAAATAATTAAACAATGCACTACGTGCATTTCCGATATGTAATAAACCTGTTGGACTTGGTGCGTATCTCACTCTTACTTTTTGCATGACTTACCCCGTGTATCCAAGCGGACCTTGGAATTTAATTGACACTAAATATGTTTTAACATCTTTTCTATTTTTAAATTCAATCACTTTTTCTGGATATGTATGCTTGTAGTTTCGAAATAATACTTTCGTATCTTTTTTTCGACCATCCCATAATATCCACTTTATAAATGAAAAATCTAACTTTTCTGGATTCCCTAATGCCATGTATCACGTTGTTTCTTACGATATTTAAAATATCGTCTTAATAATCCAAAAAAACATGTCCATCGATTCATATTAAACAAAAATATGTGATCGGCATGTTCTAGGCGTTCTTGAGCAAGGTATCGATAAGTCCCATCAATGATCCAATTTGATTGATGCATCATCTTCACGATGCGTGCTTCAGTTTCATGACGATCATTAATGGTCATTCCTTGATTAAAATAGATCGTATCGATATGCAATACTGGAATATTGTGGTGTACTGAAAGTTTTTTAGAAAATGTTGATTTCCCACTTGCAGAATAACCAACAACTGCAATTTTCATAGACCCTCTTATGAAAATAAAGAGGACTCTAGGCCCTCTCTATCCATTAACGTTTTGAGAATTGTGGTGCACGACGTGCTTTTTTCAAACCATATTTTTTACGTTCTTTCGCACGTGGATCACGTGTGATTAAACCATGTGGTTTTAAAACTGCGCGTAATTCAGGATTGATTTCTAATAGTGCGCGGGTGATCCCCAAACGAATTGCACCTGCTTGACCTGTTAATCCTCCACCAAATACATTGACCGTAATGTCGTATTTACCTTCTGATTCTGTTAGGACGAGTGGTTGTGTAACGTCTAAACGCGTTGCAGCTGAAGGAATATATTCTTCAAATGTACGTCCGTTAATAACAAATGAACCTTTGCCACTTGTTAGAATCACACGTGCAACACTGCTTTTGCGACGCCCAGTTCCTAAAAATTGATTGTCTGCCATATTATACCTCTAATTCCTTTGGTTGTTGTGCAGAGTGTTTATGTTCGCTACCAGCGTATACAAATAATTTTTTCGCTTGAGCGCGTCCTAATTTTGTATGTGGTAACATCCCTTGAACTGCTTTTTCAACCATACGTGTTGGGAATTTATCCATCGTTTCTCTTGCAGTGCGCGATGTCAGTCCTCCATTATAACCACTGTGTTTATAATAAAGTTTTTGATCCCATTTTTTTCCTGTTAATTGAATCTTTTCTGCGTTAATGATAATGACATAATCTCCAGTGTCTACATGAGGAGTGTAGATTGGTTTATGTTTCCCTTTTAAAACGGAAGCAACAACAGTTGCAAGACGTCCTAAGGTCTTATCTGTAGCATCAACGACAAACCATTGGTGTTCAACGGTTTCATTCTTAGCCATATATGTGTTCATATTTTTCTCCTTATATTTTATAAGGGCTATTGTGGATAAAACTTGTACCTTTTAAATCTTACTATATTGCTTCATAAAAGTCAACAAAAAAACCATGTTATGTCATGGTTTTTCTTAGGAAGTTACCGTACACGGATCGAACTGGAGTTGTGACGATAAATGCATTGGCGTCAATTTTTTGGATAAGTTTGAGTAATGTCTCAAATTCATATCTTGAAATGATGACATAAATCATCTTTTTATTTGACTTAGAGTATGCACCTTGAGCCTCAATATATGTCACGCCACGTCTGATGATGGTGATAATTTGTTCTGCTATGTCTTCATGATGGCTACTAATGACTTGTACTGAGATGTGTTGATACGATGTATGAATAAGGTCTAATCCAATCGTAGACGCAATGATTCTAACAAGCGTATATGAAACGATCAGTCCACCTGCGACATTAACACCACTTGGACCAACTTGACCACCGATGATAAATGCACCTAAAATAGCGACAATCACATTGACCATTAAAGAAATAAACCCAACAGATTTACCTGATTTTAGCGCAATATATTGAGCAATAATATCAATGCCACCAGTTGATGCACCATATCTTAATGCACCACCTGCACCAATACCAATGAGTAGGCCACCTAATGTTGATGCTGCAAATACGTGTACTTGTTCACTTAAACCAAAGTCAATACGTGGAATCAATGATAAAAAGATGGTTTGAAACACAAGTGAAATTAATGTGTGAATGGTGAAACGATGTGAAACACCTTTCCAACCAAGTATTAAAATTGGAATATTTAAAATTAAATTGACTGTTGCTAAGAAAGTAATGCCCGTTGTTGTTTCAAAAACAACAAACAGTGTATCTCTGAAAAGTTGTGCGATCCCTAACACGCCACCCGTATACATTGGGACGACAGAGGCTTCAATAAACCATAAAACACCTATTGCATAAACAAATGTGAAAAAAACGACTGCAAAAATACGTTTAAATTCTATTTTCCAAAAAAAAGAATCTTGTTTCATNGATTATCCAATAATCTCCTCTATTTTCTTATCTAGATCAAATCTTTCAAACAACACGGAAGGTTTTTCTAATTGAACTTCTTGTAAATATCCAAAAGTTTCTACGGAATCAAATGATGTTTCNTTGACTTGAATTTGTTTCAATATTTCATGAGCAGTATCTGGAATGAATGGTTGTAGCAATACTGCAATAAATCGCGATGTTTCAATTAAATGAAATAAGATTTCATCGATTAAAACAGACGCGTGATTGTCTTTAAAAATCTTAAATGGTTCTGTGATATCAATGTATTTATTTGCATGTCNTGCGAGGTCAACAANGACTTCGAGTGCATCTGCTACTTTTAATGACGTCATCAGTGTTTTCATNTGAGGTAAAGCATTTAATGCTTTTTTNCTTAACTCNATTGAAGCTTCAATGGTTGCCTCTTGATANTGAATATGACCCNCACGATATTTAAGTGCCATNCCNATACTTCGATTCACAAGATTCCCAATGGTGTTTGCTAAATCAGAATTATTTCTTTCGATGATGAGTTCATAGGTCATATTTCCATCTTGTGCATAAGGAATTTCATGTAAGACATAATACCTTATGACATCTTTTTTAAAGTGTGTTAAAAGATCATCAACATACATGACATTTCCAATTGATTTACTCATTTTACCTTTATTGACTAAAATCCATGGGTGTCCAAACACTTGTTTTGGAAGTGGTAATTCTAAAGCCATCAAAAAGATTGGCCAATAAATGGTGTGAAAACGTAATATATCTTTTCCGATTAAGTGAACATCTGCAGGCCAGAATTTCGTCATTTCAGATGATGACACATCAGGATGATATTGAAGTCCCGTAATATAATTTGAGAGTGCATCCATCCAAACATAAATGACGTGATTTTCGTTGCTTTGTACAGGGATCCCCCATTTAAAAGACGTTCTAGAAATTGAAAGATCTGGTAATGGTTCTGATAAGAAGTTTTGAAGCATTTCATTTTTTCTAGATTCAGGTGCGATGAAACTTGGATTGTCCTTAATGTGTTGGATCAATCTTTCTTGATAATTTGACATTTTAAAGAAGTAAACTTCTTCTTCCATCCAAACTAATGTATCTCCTTGAGGCCCTTTACCATCGACGATATCTTTTTCTTGAATGTATGATTCTTCAGAAACTGAATACCAGCCTTGATAGGTACCTAAGTATATGTCTCCTTTTTTTAATAACGTTTCAAAAATAGATTGAACACTTTTTTTATGAAAATCATCAGATGTTCTAACAAAACGATCGTAAGAAATATCTACTACGTCATAAATACGTTTGATCTCTTGACTAATCTCATCTACAAAGTGTTGAGGATCAATATTTTTTTCTTTCGCTTTTGTTTCTATTTTTAAACCATGTTCATCTGTTCCAGTTTGAAAGTAGACATCATAGCCTTCTAAACGTTTGAATCTTGAAATCGCATCGGCAAGTATTGCTTCATAAACATTCCCAATATGAGGGATCGCTGATGCATATGCAATTGCAGTCGAAATATAAAATGGTTTTTTAGTTGTCATCAGAGGCTCCTTTTGTTTTCATATAAGCATAAACTGAATTTTTTGATTGTTGATATTTTTTTCCAATCATTTTCATCGCTTCATTTTTATGAATGCCTTGTGAAATTAAGGTTTCATAGAGTGTAAAAACATCTTTATCAAGTGGTTTTTCTTCATTTTGAAATCCATGAATAAGTATAACATACTCGCCTTTTTCTTGTATATCCATAGAATCAACATTTTTTAATGTTGTATAGTAAAATGTTTCAAATTTTTTTGTGAGCTCTCTAGCGAGCGTCACGTGTCTATCTCCTAATACTTGAAATAAAACGGATAATGATTTCTTCACTCTTAGTGGTGCTTCATAAAAGATTAATGTTGCATCTAATGCTTTTAATGATTCTAATAGTTCTTCTTGTTTCGTTTGTTTTCTTGGAAAAAAACCCCCGAAATAAAATGGATATGGGGGTAATTGACTCGCAACGAGTGCATGGAGTAATGCACTTGATCCACCTATCGGGATTAATCTGATTCGGTGATCTGTTGCATGCTTAATAAGTTCATAACCAGGGTCTGAAATTAATGGTGTCCCAGCATCAGAGATGAGTGCAACTGTTACCCCTTGTTTGATTTTTTCAATAATGAGTTGTTGCGCTTTTTCTTGTGTATGTTCGTGGTAACTTTGGTAATTCGTTTGGATATCATAATAACGAAAAAGGGTTTTTGAAACCCTAGTATCTTCACACAAGATTAAGTCTACATTTTTAAGTATGTATATTGCTCTAAANGTAATGTCTTCTAAATTNCCAATTGGAGTCGAGACAATATATAAACTTTGTTTTTCTATTTTTTCCATGGTCCCTTAATGAGTTTTTGAATATTTTCTCTTAGGTCTTTTTCTTGATAAACAGCTTGTATAAGTTCATGTTTCATGTCATCTTTAATATGAAAACGCATGCGTATGGTTTCTAGAAATTCATGTTCTGCCGTGTTATAAAAGTTTTCAAATAAAGAAATACGAATAAGATTTANATATATAATGCGCTGTGTTTCTTCACTTAANACATCGAAGAACTGAATNGTCTCCTCTAATGTATCACTCATGTTATATTGATATTCATTCATNATATTTTCGCCAACTTCGGCGAGCATCATATTTAGAAGACGCGTTTCTTGAGTTGAGGGTTCACCATCAACGATCACCATATGTAAAGCTAAATCTAAAAATTTTAGTTTTTCTTTTCTATTTAATGTACTAAGAAGCATGTGAAACCCCCTCATAAATTTTTTTTAATTGTGATGAAAACTGATGTTTTGAATCATATAAAATAAGTGGTGGTAAGATGTTTAAATCACNCTTAGCATCTTTTACAAAATGAAGTAATACGACTTCTGAAGGTTCTGTCAAATANGGATGAATACATTGCAACTCTTTNACTGTAAGATTGTAACTTTTAGCTAACANGATGATTTCATCTAATCTTTCACTACGATGTATCATAAATAAAGATTGTTTTGTTTTAAGTGATTTTGAACTTAACGCTAACACTTGGTTGAGGGTTAAACTGATTTCAAAACGTGCAATAGATCGTGTAGGATGTTTTGAAATGTTTGTTGTTGGTTGATATTTAAAATATGGTGGATTTGTAATAATGGTGTCACAATCTAATCGGTCAAGTGTTGTAATATCTTTGTGAATAGCACTTATTTGATGCTCAAGATGATTCATATCAATATTTTGATTTGCAATTTTAATATGCGCCTCTGTAATATCATATCCAGTTAATTTTGCGTTTGTATGCAAAGACAAATATAACATTAAGATGCCATTGCCAGTTCCCAAATCAACAATTTTATTTGACTTCTGAATCCTTGATGAGGCAAAATTGGCAAGTAATATTGTATCTAAATTATAGGCATGATGCTTTTGAACGATCACCTGATAAGGTGTGCCATGTAACTGTCTGGTTTCTAAAGTTGAGTTTTTTGATTCCGCTTGAATCATGACTGGAAAACCTCTTGAATCATATGAAGTACATGTCTTTTTTGAAGTTCAGTTTGAACGAAATATCGCATCTGTTTTAATATGGATTGGATGGATTGTAACGTTTCCTCTAATAATAATGCATCTATTTGTTCAGCAACACGTTGAATGTGACTAGAAAGTGACTGAAAATGAATATGTGATTGCTCTGTTTTTAAATCTGTAAAATATCTAAATAAAATTTGTAAAAATGAACTTAATGTTTGTTTGTCATTTAAACATCCACTATATTCATACAAATCATAGATAAAGTTCTTGTGATGCATGTCAACAACAATATGTTTAAATAAAATCATCATCTCTTGTATTAAAGGGTTCTCTAATGCTTCTAATACATCTTTTTTATTTTGATATAAAATTGAAAAAACTTCTATTTCTAAAGGTGCAATATCTAAAGTTTGAAATTGTTCTTTTCTTTCTTTAATCGATGGCTCATTGATTTTTAAGATGTGACTTCTCGATACAATGGTATCTAATAATGACTGTTGATTATTTGTGACTAATATACCAATTGAAGTTTTTGAATCCGGTTCTTCCATAAACTTTAGTAATGTATTTGCNGAGGAAACATTAAGTTTTTCTGCATCTTCAATGACATATACTTTNCTTTGATTTTGTAAGGATGTTTTAGAAAATTCATTAAACAATTGTTGAATTTGANCTTTTTTGATGACTTGAGTTTCTGATTCAACCCAAGTCACTTTTTGTTTTTCNATGAGTTCCGTTTTATTTGAAGCTGAATCTGAAACAAGGGTTTGAACAATATCTAAAATCATTTGATCTCGATAATCACCTTGATTGCCAACAAGTAAATAAAGATGAGATAACTGGTCTTTTAATAGACTATTTTTTATGATTTCAATTGGCGTCATTAAATAATCCTTCTATATGATGGATAATTTCTGATGTAATTGAATCAATGCTTTGATGACCATCAATGACAATAATGCGATGTTGATACACGGATGCAATATCTAAATATGCTTGTCTTACAAGATCATGAAAGCTCGATTTCTCTTGATCTAATCGATCAAACTTTTCTCGATCTTTAATTCTAGATAATCCTACTTCAGGTGATACATCGATATAAAATGTCTTAAGTGGTAAGTGTTGCATCGCATAGTCATTTATTTTTTCAACATACTCAAGTCCAAGACCTCTTGCGAGTCCTTGATAAGCAAAAGATGAATCAATATAACGATCACACAAGATAAGGTCATGTGTTTCCATTGCAGGAATTAAAACATCTTCTAAATGTTGCGCACGAGAAGCAGCATAAAGTAAAGCCTCTGCTTGATAAGACATCCCTAAATGTTTAGGATCTAAAACAAGATCTCTTATGGATTCAGCAATAAAAGAACCTCCNGGTTCTCTGGATATAATGACTTGATATTTATCTTTAAAGTAGGTTGCAATACGTTCGATAATGGTTGTTTTACCAGAACCTTCGCCACCTTCAAATGTAATGAACATGAATGCTCCTTAAAATTATTATAACACTTTTTTATAGTAAATTTTCTTTAAATAAAGACCTTTTGCAGGAGCAGTTTTGCCTGCTAATGTTCGATCTGGGTTTGTTAAATTCAATGTAATGACTTCCGCTTGTTTTTTCTTTTGTCCGATTTCAATGAGTGTTCCCATCATCGATCGAACCATATATTTTAAAAAGCTATTTCCAAAAAATAAAAAAGAAATCGTTGATGACGTTTCAATAACTTGAATATCATATATCGTTTTAATNGTTGGTTTTCCAACTACTTTTTCACAAAATCCTTTGAAATCATGTGTGCCAATAAATGATGACGTTGCACGTTTCATTAAATCATAATCGACATTAGGAACATATGTATAATATTTAGATTGAAAAGCAGTTAATGGTTTTTTAGATAATTTATAAATATATTTTTTTGCTTTTGCATGATGGCGTGCGTGAAAATCGTCTTTAACTTTTTTAATCTTTACTATTCGAATATCTTCAGGAAGTCTTTTATTGAGCGCGTCTCTCATAGAATGCAACTCAAGATTGCCAATCATATCGACATGAAACGCTTGTTCATATGCATGAACACCTTTATCTGTGCGGCCTGCGCTGTGAATTTTAACACTTTGTTGCGTCATATTTTTAATCGCTTTTTCGATGACTTCTTGAATGCCTAGTTGATTCACTTGTGCTTGAAATCCGTAATAATTAGAGCCGTCATAACTACAATACATGAGATATCTCATAGAAAGAACACCACAAAAATTGTCATGGATACGATTAACAAAACACCCAGCATGGCAATATAATCTGTAAGTTTGATTTTTAAAATATCAATTTTAGTTCTTTTTTGACCAATCACATACCCTCTTACTTCCATTGCATTTGCTAAATCTTCTGCACGTTTAAAAGAAATGACAAATACTGGAATTAATAATGAAATCACTTGTGTTACTTTATCTTTTAAGGATGCCTCTTTAAAATCAACACCTCGAGATGCTTGTGCTTTCATAATTTTATCAGTTTCAATTAATAACGTTGGAATATATCGTAATGTTAATGATACCATCATCGTTAAGACATCAACAGGAACTTTAACCCATTTCAAAGGAAATAGAATACCTTCAAGCCCGTCATTAATATCAGTCGTCATCGTCGTAAATGTAAGTAACGAAGTGAGCATAATAATCACAACAATTCTAAAGAATATAAACAATGCTCGAATNACTGTTTCTTCATAAAGTGTGACATCATACTGATAAATTGNNCCATAAGGTAGTACATATTGAATTGCAAAGACAACAAAAACACTCAATATAAAATAGAGAACTTTAAATTTTATCCATTTTTTACTAACTTGATAAAAGATGAGCCAGACGATCATTGCAACTATTGATGTTACTGATAAATAAAAAGTNAAGGTGTCACTTATGGCAACTAACGTTGTCGGTCTAATAATTAAAATTTGTATGAGAACAGTAAATGTTAATAGAAATAAAATGGGTCGTAATCCTTGAAGTACTTTCATCAGTGGAATCCCAGATGACATCACAAGTATAAGTGTCAACAAAAAATATCCTGCTAAAATTGATAAATCAATTATCGTACCTTGAATCGGAATTAAAAATATACTGACAAGTAACAAAATAAGTGAAAGCATTTTTACTCTAGGATCTAATTGATGTAACCAGGATTGGCCTGGTATATATTGTCCAATGGTCATGTTATTCATGAGTAAAATCCTCTAAATAATGAACGACNTCATCCATTGAATATAACATTTTAAAAGGCAAGGAAACCTTTTCATGAAGATGTTTCATAACTTTTATTGATGTCGGATAGTCTAAATTCATATCTTCAAATTCAGGATTTAAAAATAAACCATCTTTTGAACCGTCAAATACTTTTTTTCCNTCTTTCATGACAACCATTCTTGTTGCATATTCTCCGAGTAAGTCCATGTCGTGAGAAATAATTAACATTGTCATGTTTGTTTCAACGTGAATTTGATATAACATTTTCATTAATTCTTTTTGTCCAACTGGATCAAGTCCTCNTGTTGGTTCATCTAAAACTAAAATATCNGGTTGCATTGCAAGTACNCCAGCAATCGCAACACGACGCATTTGTCCACCACTAATTCTAAATGGNGATTGATCATATAATGTGGGATCAATCCCTACAGCTTTCAGTGAAGATTTCGCAATCTTTTCGATATCTTCTTGTTTGATTTTTAAATTTTTAGGACCAAACATAACATCTTTTAAAATTGTTTCCTCAAATAATTGATATTCAGGAAATTGAAAAACAAGTCCAACTCTACGTCTTAACGTATTGAGTTTTACTTTCTTTTTACTAGGTAATATGATGTCAAAAACAGACACCGTACCTGAATCAGCTTGTAATAATCCATTCATATGTTGGACAAGTGTTGATTTTCCGCTTCCTGTATGACCACAAATGCCTATGATTTCGCCTTTTGATGCTATTTCCATATTAATTTTATCAAGTGCGAGATATTCAGTTTTGAAACCTTTATAACGAAAGGTTACGTCTTTAAATTGAATTCCCATAATGCCTCAACAATGTCGTTTTTAAACTTGAGTTTTTTTGATTTTTCATATATGTCTAATTCAAATGGTAATAATAATTGCGTTGATGCTAATAACGCTTCATCTTGAAAAATGACTTCAGGATTCCCTTCTTTCATAAGCATACCATCTTTCATAACAAGCATATGGTCTGCATAAGAAGCAAGTCTTAAATCATGCGTAATCATTAAAATTGTTTTATGATAATGTGTATGTATTTTACGAATGATACCCATCATATCTTTAACACCTTTTGGATCTAACATCGATGTTGCCTCATCAAAAATGATGATGTCTTGTTCCATAGCAAGCGCGGATGCAATGGCGACGCGTTGTTTCTGTCCACCTGATAATTGGTGCGGCTCCTTTTTTAAAAAATCTTGCATGCCTACCAATTCAGCATAATACAGGACTTTCTTTTCCATGTCTTCTGCTTCGATGCGTTGATTTTCCAATCCAAACGCAATATCGTGTCTGACGGTGACACCCACAAATTGATTATCGGGATTTTGAAAAACAATGCCTACTTTTTTACGTATCTCATTAAGTTGTTCATCGTTTATTGAAATACCATCAATTACAATACTTCCTGACGTTGGTTTTAATAAACCAACGAGTAGTTTAGCAAGTGTTGATTTTCCACTTCCATTATGACCTACAATTGAAACAAAAGATCCTTTTTTAATGGAAAAAGAGACGTTTTTTATCGCCTCATCTTGACCATTATATGAAAATGTAATATTTTGAACGTTAATCATTGAAACTCCTTGTGTGATAATGTTATTATAACATATAGAGACGTCTTAAAGGAGATATTATATATGATTAAAGACATTTCAAATATCGATGAAATAACCTCTTATGCGATTCAAAAACCAGTGGTTGTTGTCTTTCATGCACCTTGGTGTGGGACGTGTTCAATGTATCAATTTACACTTACAAAATTTGATATGCAAGATCCTTCAGTGATTATTTTAAAAGTCAATCTAGCGGAACATCAAGAAATCGGAAATCACTTTAAGGTCTTATCAACACCATCTGTCATGATTTATAAAAATGATGGTGATTATACATTACTTCCTGGCGCACAACCCATTGGGATGATCAAACGTTATTTATAAAAAATGCACATAATTATGTGCATTTTTTTGTCGATATGATATCAAGTTTTCATCCTCAATATTTGATTTTGCTGGTGCTTCATTTGTTGGATAAAAGATGGAAACAAGTTCAGGATAATCGATGAAAGGATTTCTGTTGCGTTGATATGCATAAATGACTTGATTACGTTGAATCTCAAATTCATCTACTGGATCTTCTTCATGCCATTTTATAAATGTCTCTAAATTACCAATTAAATTAATATTTGTTTCCCACATCATTAATACATAAAATACGATTCTTGCAACATCCCCTCGATCTTCGTCTCCTGGATACCATCCGGAACCAATGATTCGTGCTTCACCTTCGCCATCAACGAATGATAAATTACCTCGACTAGANTTAAGTGATGGGTTTGAAGCGCGCAATAAATGTAAGTCTGCTTCGGCTGTTGAATTTGGTAATTTTGATCTNGGCCATACATGTTCACGATTCCAAGTCATACCAGNATCCCACGTACTTAGCACGGATGCTCGATTATAAATAAGTAAGACGTTGTCTTGATTATTTGGATCTTCATCACTATCTTGTAAGATATCTCTTGCATCACCATATGAGACATATGTGTAGGATTGAATGATATCTTGAAGCGTGTCATACCATAAATCAATTGTGACCTCATTAAGTAGTGCATAATATCCTTCAAAAACAATCGATGTATTTTCATCTTCTATGGCGAAGTATCGTTCATCTTGAGAAGCGATGAGATTCGTTGTGACATCATCACCAGCGACATCTTTCCAACCAATCACATTATCGATAACTGGAAATACAATCGTCTCTCCAAATTTAAATTCAAGGGTCTGATATAAGCCATTATACGTATAAAATGAAATGTTATAAACGTCTCGATCAAAATATATGTTGATTGGATCCATCTCTTCGGAAACAACAAACATAATATTCGATAACGTGTCATTGATTGAAAATCCTATATAATTTTGATTAAAGGTAATAAACGTTCCTAATGGCGCTTTTTCATTTTTTACTTCATTTAACATGTACTCACCATCTAATGACGCTACATATATTTCAATGGTATAGTTAATTTCCTTTGTACCAACATCTTCTGGATCCGTCATCACACAAGAAGAAAGTGACGTTAAAGACATTAGTAATGCGAAAATGATTAATATTTTTTTCATGTTGCTCCTTCGTTAGTAAAAAAAGACAAGCATGTGCTTGTCTTTTAGTTATACAAATTCAATAATCGCCATTGGTGCACCATCTCCACGACGTGGGACAGTTTTAATAATACGCGTATATCCACCTTGACGTGATTCATAACGTGGTCCAAGCTCAGCAAATAACTTTTGAAGTGCAGTTTGTCCTTCTTTTACAAGTTCAGGACGCACGGTTTCAGCAGCTTGACGGCGTGATGCTAATGTGCCTTTTTTTGCTAAGGTTACCATTGAATCTGCAAGCTTTTGAAGTTCAAATGCTTTTGATTCTGTCGTTGTAATACGTTCATGAATGATGATGTCTGTGACTAAATCACGTAATAATGCTTTACGTTGATCAGAGTTACGACTTAATTTAGAATATGCCATGTTTTACTCCTTTTCCATGTCACCAAAAGATGCGAAGCCTTTTCCTATTGCATTTTCAAATTCTAGGCCATGTTCGTGTAATTTATCTTTTAATTCTTTAAAAGATTTACGACCTAAACTTCTTAAACGCATGACATCTTCTTCAGTGAGTTTCAATATTTGAGCAACTGTGTAAATACCTGAACGTTTGAGTGCATTAAATAATCGTACCGATAAATCAAGTTGTTCAATTTTCATTTCGAGTTTTTTATTGATTGGTTCTTCAACTTGTTCAAAAATAAATTGTTGAGATTGTGCTTTTTCACTAATTTCAACGATCACTTCTAAGTGATCAATCAGCATTTTTGAAGCNAGCGCAAGCGCGTCATTTGCTTCAATTGCACCATTTGTTTCGATATCTAACGTGAGTTCATCCATATCGCCACGTGTCTTTTCCACAACATAAGATACACGTGTNACAGGTGTAAAAATAGAATCGATTGCAATAATGCTTTTCTCGTTATACGTAAACGCTTTATTTGCTTCAGCATTNACATAACCAACACCACGACGCACGGTGACTTCCATCATCAATTTACCTTCTGGTGCTAAATGTGCAATCACTTGATCTTTATTAATGACTTCAACGCCATCAATTGAATCAAAAGCTGCTGCTGTAACAACGCCTTCTCCAAGGGATGTTAGTTCTATTTTTTGTTCGAAATCTGGATCATCAGATTCTACTTTGAAAATCACTTTTTTCAAGTTTAAGATGATCCCCATGACATCTTCAACAACACCTTCGAGTGTTGAGAATTCATGTTCGACACCTTCAATTTTGACATTGACAATCGCTGCCCCAGGTAAAGAAGATAATAAAACACGTCGTAAAGCATTCCCGAGTGTTAACCCATATCCTCTTTCAAGTGGTTTGATGACAAATTGACCTTTAAAACCATCATGTGATAGTTCTTCAACAGATGTTGGACGTTCAAATTTTAAATCTTTCAATGTCTTTCCTCCTTATTAACCACGTGGGCGTTTTGGTGGTCGACATCCATTATGTGGCACCGGTGTGACGTCTTTAATGGACGAGATTTCAAGTCCTGCAGCTTGAAGCGAACGAATGGCTGCTTCTCTACCTGGACCTGGACCTTTAACTTCTACATCAACTTTAATCATTCCGTTGTCTAATGCTGATTTTGCTGCAGCTTCTGCAGACATTTGCGCTGCAAAAGGTGTTGATTTTCTTGATCCTTTAAATCCAAGTGCTCCTGCACTACTCCATGTAACTGCATTACCATTAAGATCTGTAATCATTACAATCGTGTTGTTAAATGTGGTATGAATGTGCGCAACACCATGTGGAACATTCTTTTTAACACGTTTTTTTCCTGTACGTTTTTTCGCCATGTTTCATACCTCCTTATTTTTTCTTCACGACAGAGCCGGATTTTCTACCTTTACGAGTTCTTGAATTGTTACGTGTGTTTTGTCCACGAACAGGAAGACCTCTACGGTGTCTCATCCCTCTGTATGAGCCAATTTCCATTAATCTTTTAATATTTAAAGTGACTTCTCTACGTAAGTCTCCTTCTGTTTGAAATTTTGCAATTTCTGCACGGATACGGTTTAGTTCATCTTCAGATAGTGTTTTCACACGTGCATCTTCAGAGACATTCGCATCTTTAAGAACTTGCTGTGATGTTGTTAAACCAATGCCATAAACGTAGGTGAGTGCAATCACGACACGCTTATCACGAGGAATATCAACGCCTGCTATTCTAGCCATGTTTCCTCCTATTAACCTTGTCTTTGGTTATGTCTTTTTACTTTTTTATTAATGACGTAAACTTTACCTTTACGTCTAACGATAATATCGTCTTCACTTCTTTTTTTCACGGATGCTCTAACTTTCATGTGGAATCCTCCTTTTATCTTTTACGATATGTGATTCTGCCTCGAGTAAGATCATATGGTGACAATTCTACTGTAACTTTGTCACCAGGTAAAATGCGTATGTTGTGGATGCGGATTTTACCAGATACATGGGCGATCACAATATGTCCATTTTGAACAAGTTCGACTTTGAATTTTGTGTTCGGTAATATTTCGATGACTTTTGCTTCTACTTCAATGACATCATCTTTTGCCATAGATTCACTCCTTTTGTGTGGTCATGATTTCACAACCATCTTCTGTGATTAAGATCATATGCTCAAAATGTGCACTTAAGCGTTTGTCTTTTGTCACAACNGTCCAACCATCTTTTAAGACTTGGACCTCTTTTGTTCCTAAATTGACCATGGGTTCGATACATATGGTCATCCCTGGTTTAAGTTTTGGACCTTGATTTTTTGGTCCGTAATTCAGTACTTGAGGTGCTTCATGCAATTCTTTTCCAATGCCATGTCCTGTAAACGTTTCAACAATGCCATAACCATAAGGTTTCACAAATGTTTCAATCGCATGACCAATATTTGAAACATAATTGCCAGGTTTCGCTTCTTCAATCCCAATATACAACGCTTTTTCAGTGACTTCAAGNAGTTGNTTCACGTCACTTGAAATGTCTCCAACAGCGTAGGTAAAGGCTGAATCTGCATGATAACCTTTTACATTCACNCCAATATCAATACTAATGATATCGCCATTTTTTAAGATGACGTTTTTTGATGGAATCCCGTGAATGACAACTTCATTGACTGAGGTACAAATCGATTTTGGATATCCTTCATAGTCTTTAAACGAGGGAATGCCTCCCAAAGATCTTATGATGTGATCGGCATGTTGATCAAGCGCTTCTGTTGAAATGCCTGGTTGAATCATCTTGAAAAGCGCTTGTCTAGCCTGAACTAAAATATGACTTGCTTCTTGCATGAGTTTAATTTCACGTGCAGATTTAATCGTAATCATAGAATGACGTTCATCACTTTCGCATGTGTTTCTTCGATATTACCACTTCCATCAATCGCATGAAATGCTTGATGGTCTTTATAGTAATCGATGATGGGTGCTGTCACTTTATGATAAATATGTAATCGTCTTCTCACGGTGTCTTCCATATCATCTTTTCGTTGATATAGCGCACCTTGACATTGATCACACACACCATCTTGTTGTGGTTTTTTATATTGAATATGATACACACTACCACATGACTTGCAAACACGTCTTCCTGCAATTCGAACTGCAAGTCGATCAACATCTGCATCAATATATAAGATCGCATCCATGTGTTCACCTCTTGAATTTAAAAATTCATCAAGTGCTTTTGCTTGGACGATATTTCTTGGGTATCCATCAAATAAAAAACCCTGTTGCGCATCTTTTTCAAGTAACCGTTCTTTTACCATTTTATTGGTTAAATCATCTGGAACAAGTTCGCCTCTGTTGATGTGTGCTTTTGCAATTTTAGCAAGTTCAGTATCTTCATCAAACATCGCACGAAACATGTCACCAGTTGAAATGTGTGGTATATGAAATTGAGATGCTAAGCGTTTTGCTTCAGTCCCTTTTCCAACGCCTGGAGGACCTATTAGAATGATATTCATATGTTGAATTATTCGAAAATACCAGCATATGTTTCTTGTTTTGCGTCCGTTTCTAGTTGTTCAGTGGTTTGAACTGCAACCCCTACAATAATGAGTAAACTCGTACCACCTAACGTAATGACAGATGCTTCTGTTGCATTAAATCCAAATACGATCGATGTTAGGATTGGCATGATTGCTAAAATGACTAAGTAAGCTGTTCCAATCACAGTGATCTTAAATAATAATTTTGCAACATAATCTTTTGTATCCTCACCAGGTCTAACACCNGGAATGTATGCNTTCCCTTTTGATAAGTTTTCTGCAATCTTATTAGGATTTACCATTAAGAATGCATAGAAGAATGAGAAGACAACGATCAGTAATACGTANAAGATAAAGCCAATGGGTTCTTGATATCCGAAGATCGCTTGNATCCAACCGACAATNCCACCGCTACTTGTTGTGCCNGAAAGTCCTACAATGGTTAATGGAATACTTAAAATTGTTTGTGCAAAGATGACTGGAATCACNCCTGAACTATTGATTTTCATTGGAATATTCGAATCTGATTTTCCTTGACGGTTCGCATATTGAACTGGAATTTTACGCGTTGCGGCTTGCATGTATACAACACCAAGTAACACACCCACATAAATTAAGATGATTAAGATAAACCACACATAATTCAAGAATGTATCATTGACTGGAGATTCAATATATTTACTCCATAATGTGGTCCACATCGAAGGTAAACTTGTAACAATCCCTGCAACAATTAAAATCGATGTTCCATTTCCAATCCCTTTTTTNGTAATGAGATCTGCAAAGAAAATNGAGATTGCNGTTCCACCTGCAATGACAAGCGCCATATAAATGTAGAATACAAATCTGAAATCTGTAATGACAGAAGCTTCAATACTTGGAATGAACACACTACCGTTCACTGAAATTCCTAATATTAATGCAAATCCTTGAATAAATGCAAGACCAACTGCGATATAACGCGTGACTTGATTTAAACGACGTTTACCAGTTTCACCTTGCTCACTCCACTCTTTAAATGAAGGAATGACCATTTGAAGTAACTGAATGGCAATCGATGCCGTAATATAAGGGGAAATCCCTAATGCTAATATTGAAAAACGTTCTAATGCTTGTCCTGAAAAGTTATTCAGAATGGCAATAAAGCTTCCACTTGAATTGATGAAGCGTGTAATTTGATCTGTATCAAATAATGGAATCGTAATATAACTAAGAAATCTTACCGCAAGTAAAATACCTAAAGTAAAAAGCAATCTTAGCATCACTTTCTTATTACTTAAAATACTTAAAATTCTTGTCCACACCTTACATCACCTCGACGGTTCCACCAGCTTTTTTAATCGCTTCTTCAGCTGATTTTGAAAATTTATGAGCTTTCACCGTGAGTGCTTTTTCAAGTTGACCATTTCCTAAAATTTTAACGCCTGATAACACTTTTTTAATGACGTTACGTCCTAAAAGTGTTTCTGGAGAAACAACATCACCTGCTGAAAATGCATTTAAGTCATCTAAATTGATGATGGCATAATCTTTTCGGTTCACGTTTTTAAATCCACGTTTTGGTAAACGTTGGAATAATGGTAATTGTCCACCTTCAAAGCCTGGGCGTACGCCTCCGCCTGAACGTGCATTTTGTCCTTTATGTCCTTTACCAGAAGTTTTTCCTGTACCACTACCTGGTCCACGTCCTAAACGCTTGCGCGGACGACGAGATCCTGGTGTTGGTTGAAGTGTATTTAACATGGTATCCTCCTTATACTTCTTCCACACGTACGAGGTGTGAAATGGTATCAATCATCCCTTGAATTTGAGGGCTGACTTCTTTTGTGACTGATGAATGGAGTTTTCTTAAACCAAGTGCATGTGCCGTTTTCACTTGATTTGGTTTTCTTCCAATTAAACTTCTTGTAAGCGTGATGGTAACTTTTTTCATGATACCCTCGAAAGATCGACNCCACGTAATTTAGCAACTTGTTCTGGTGTTCTTAATTCCTTAAGACCAGCAAATGTTGCACGTAACATGTTAATTGGTGTTGATGTTCCAATTGATTTTGATAATATGTCATGTACACCAGCGAGTTCAAATACGGCACGAACAGCCCCACCAGCAATAATTCCTGTACCTTCTGAAGCAGGTTTTAAAAATACACGGCCTGCACCAAAGTGTCCTGTGATTTCATGTGGGATGGTTGAATGTACGGTTGGAACAAAGATCATATTATTTTTTGCAGATTCAATCGCTTTTTTAATGGCATCTGGAACTTCTTGGGCTTTTCCAGTTCCAAATCCAACACGTCCTTTTTTATCACCGATGACAACAATCGCTGCAAAGCGGAAACGACGTCCACCTTTAACAACTTTTGTGACACGGTTAATTGAAACAACGCGTTCTTCAAATTGTTTTTCTTGAGTTTCTCTTCTATCTCTAGCCATATCGATTCTCCTTAAAATACCAGGCCGGCTTCACGTGCAGCATCTGCTAGCACTTGAATACGTCCATGATATAAATATCCACTACGGTCAAAAACAACTGACGTAATGCCTTTTGCTTTTGCTTTTTCAGCAATGGTTTGCCCAACTTTTTTTGCAGTTTCTTTGCTATTTGAAGTGAGACCTAAGTCTTGACTACGTACAGCAAGTAATGTTGATTGATTTAAATCATCCACGAGTTGTACATAGTATCCTTTNTTAGAACGATATACACTTAAACGAGGACGTGATTCTGTACCAGTAATTGTTTGACGCACACGTATGTGACGTTTTTGTCTCATNACATTTCTTGATAATTTCTTGATCATCTTCTATATCCTCCTTAAGACGCTGTCTTACCGGCTTTACGAGGCACATATTCATCCACGTAACGAATCCCTTTACCTAGATAAGGTTCTGGTTTACGTACAGCACGAATTTGCGCAGCGAATTGACCAACAGCTTGTTTGTCAATGCCTAAGACGGTAACTTCGGTATTTTTTGGAATATCCACTGATAATCCTTTTGGAATTTCAAGTTCAACGTTGTGAGAATATCCCATTTGAAGAACCACTGTGTTTCCTGATAATGAGGCACGGTAACCGACCCCTTTAATTTCTAATGCTTTTTTAAATCCTTCACTGACACCTGTGACCATATTTTGCAATAAGGCACGTGATGTCCCATGAATTTTTCTAGAAAAGATTTCGTTATTAGGACGTGATACAGAAAGTAAATTTCCATCTAATGCAAACGTTAATGTTTCATTAAATTGAAANGATAACTCACCTTTTTGACCTTTAACAACAATAAAGTTGTTTGGTTGAATGGTGACAGTCACGTCTGCTGGAATNACGATTTGTTTATTTCCTACTCTTGACATNGNACCCTCCTACCAAACATAGGCGATTAACTCGCCACCGACATTAGCTTCTCTTGCATCACGATCTGTTATCACACCTTTAGATGTAGATACGATTGCGATGCCTAGTCCGTTTAACACACGTGGTAAATCATTGTGTTGAACATAGACGCGAAGGCCGGGTTTCGATATCCTTTTAATTCCTTTAATGACGCGTTCTTTACCTGGTGTATATTTAAGCGTAACGACAAGTTTCCCTTGTACACCTGATTTGACAAGTTGAAAATCAACGATGAATCCTTCTTGTTTTAAAACAGTTAAAATGTCTGTTTTTGTACGAGATGCTGGAATTTCAACTTTTTCATGACGCATTCTATTAGCGTTACGGATACGGGTTAGCATATCTGCAATTGGATCAGTCATACCCATGATATTTCCTCCTTCTTACCAGCTCGCCTTTTTGACGCCTGGGAGTTCACCTTTGTGTGCTAAGTCTCTAAACTTAATGCGCGATAAGCCGAACTTTCTCATATAACCGCGTGGACGACCATCGATCGAATCACGGTTTCTTACACGTGTTGCACTTGCATTACGAGGTAATTTTGATAATCCTTCATAATCACCTTTTTCACGAAGTTCACGTACTTTGTCTTGATAACGTAAAACGATTTCAAGACGTTTTTCATTTTTAACAATTTTTGATTTTTTTGCCATGATTGCCTCCTACTTCTTAAACGGCATGCCGAATGCTTGTAGCAAGGCACGACCTTCTTGGTCTGTTTTCGCAGTGGTGACGATTACAATATCCATCCCACGAATCTTTTTCACTTTATCAAGATTAACTTCTGGGAAAATGATTTGTTCTTTAACTCCGACTGTGTAGTTTCCACGGCCATCGAATGCGTCTTTAGAGATCCCTCTAAAGTCACGAACACGCGGAAGTGCAATTCCAATGAGTTTTTCTAAGAAATAATACATTTTATCGCCACGTAACGTTACTTTTGCACCAATTGGCATGCCTTCACGTAATTTGAAGTTAGAAATTGATTTTTTCGCTTTCGTCACAATAGGTTTTTGTCCTGTGAGTGCTTGTAATTCCTCGATTGCATCATCTAACGCTTTCGTATTGAATACAGCATCACCAATACCCATGTTCACAACAATTTTATCTACTTTTGGAACTTCCATGACAGAGTCATAAGAGAAAGTTTTCATAAGTTCAGGTTTAATCGTTTCTAAATAACGTTGTTTAATTGTTTGCATGATTTACCCTCACTTATCTAGTTGCGAATCTGATTTTCTTGAGAAACGCACTTTCTTTCCGTCTACAACTTTTACGTAAACACGTGTTGGTTGATTCGTTTTAGGATCCAAGATTGCAACATTTGATGCATCAATTGGAGCTTCAACTTCAAGGATACCACCTTTGTCGTTTTGTTGTTTTGGGCGTTGATGTTTTTTAACAATGTTGACGCCTTCTACTAAAACGCGGTTGGTTCTTGGATACACTTTAATGACACGTCCGGTTGTTCTTGTTTTTACACCTTTTTTATCAGTTGTAAATTGATCACTTCCGGCAATGACTGCGACTGTGTCGCCTGCTTTAATTTGCATCATCCATCCTCCTTATAATACTTCTGGTGCTAGAGAGACAATCTTCATGAAGTTTTTATCTCTTAATTCTCTAGCNACTGGACCGAAAATACGTGTCCCTCTTGGATTTAAATCTTCTTTAATAATGACAGCTGCATTTTCATCAAATTTGATGAGTGAACCATCTTTACGACGTAAGCCATGTTTTGTTCTTACGATGACTGCTTTTAAAACTTCACCTTTTTTAACCATACCTGCAGGTTGCGCTTTTTTAACAGTCACAACAACAACATCACCAATATTTGCATAACGACGTCTTGTTCCACCTAATACTTTAATTACTAAGACTTCTTTCGCACCTGAATTATCAGCAACGAGCAATCTCGATTCTTGTTGTATCATATGTGGCTCCTTACACTAAGTCCGATTTTTGAAGTACTTTAACTAAACGGAAACGTTTAGTCTTAGATAAAGGACGTGTTTCCATAATAGAAACCGTATCTCCAATACCTGCAAGTCCTTCTTCATCATGGACGTGGAATTTTTTTGATACACGGACGCGCTTTCCATAGAGAGGCGACTTTTTGTATGTATCAACACTTACACTAATGGTTTTATCCATTTTATTTGATGTGACAACACCAGTATAGACTTTTCTTGTTTGACGTTCCATGGGTCTCCTCCTATTCTACGCGTTCGCCGATGATCGTTTTCATTTGTGCGATCAAGCGTTTTACTTCTTTAATACGTGCTGTATTTTCTAATTGACCGACCGCTGCTTGAAAACGTAAATTAAAGAGTTCAGACTTCAACTCTCCGATACGTTTTTCTAGATCGGTATTATTAATTTTTCTTATTTCTGAGGCATTCATGCTTGGTCACCTCTTTTAACAATTTTAGTTTTAATTGGTAATTTGTGAGATGCGAGTCTCAATGCTTCTTTTGCAATTGCTTCAGAAACACCATTGATTTCAAACATCACACGACCTTTTTTTACAACTGCCACCCAATGATCTGGTGCACCTTTACCGGAACCCATACGAACTTCAAGTGGTTTTTTCGTTTTTGCTAAGTGTGGAAATATATTAATCCAAACTTTACCTAAACGTTTCATATAACGTGTCATCGCAATACGTGCTGATTCGATTTGACGGTTGGTGATCCATGCACCTTCTAAAGCAACCAATCCAAAATCACCATTGGTAATATTTGAATTTTTAGCTTGACCTTCGTAACTTACACGGTGTGGACGACGAAATTTTGTTCTTTTAGGCATTAACATAATTATTCTCGGCCCCCTTTATTTTGAGGTTGACGAGGTTTGTTTGGACGTTTTTTTCTTGGTGGGAAATCTCTTTTCGCTTGTTCATCTTGACGTTTTGCAAGATCTTCACGAGATTGTCCTGGTAAGACTTCGCCATTATAAACCCAAACTTTGACCCCTAAAATACCATAGGTGGTTTGTGCTTCACCAATTGCATAATCGATGTCTGCACGAAGTGTATGTAGAGGGACTTGACCTTCTGAATATCCTTCGCTACGTGCCATTTCAGCACCACCTAAACGTCCTGAAACCANTGTACGAACACCTTTTGCTCCAGCTTTCATCGCACGCGTAATTGCCATTTTTTGAGCACGTCTAAATGACGCACGGTTTTCGAGTTGTTCTGCAATGGATTGTGCAATGAGAGTTGCAACACGTTCTGGACGTCTTACTTCAATCACATTAAATACAATTTCTTTTTTAACAAGTTTGTTTAATTGAGCAACAACTTTGTTTTTAGTTTCAGCTTCACGTCCAAAGACAACACCTGGTTTTGCTGAATATAGCGTGATTTTTACACGATCAGCCCCACCACGTCCTTTTAAACGTTCGATTTGAATGTTAGAAACTGCTGCTTTTTTATAAACTTTATTTAAATATGTACGAATGACATGATCTTCTTTAACTAAAGCAGGTACATCTGTTTTTTGAGCATACCATTTAGATTCCCAGCCGCGGATAATACCCACGCGCATTCCGATTGGATTGACTTTTTGTCCCATCTGCTACCTACTCTCTTTCTGCCACAACCACAGTGATGTGGCTCGTACGTTTTTGAATAATGTCTCCACGGCCTTTAGCACGTGGTAATAATCTTTTTAAGCGAACACCTTCGTTGACATATGCTTCTTTCACATATAATTTTTCAACGGATGCGTTGTTATTGTTTTCTGCATTAGCAATTGCACTGTTTAACACTTTTAATATGATCGGACTTGCTGATCTCGGTGTAAACATTAAGATTGCTTGTGCTTCTTTGATATTTTTCCCGCGAATTAAATCGATGACAAGGCGTGCCTTACGTGGCGTCACGCGTACCGTTTTTGCATGTGCTTTCATTTAGTTTCCTTCCTTACTTGCCGGCTTTTTTATCTGCTTTAGCATGACCACGGTAAGTTCTTGTTGGTGCAAATTCACCAAGTTTGTGACCGACCATATCTTCAGTGATGTAAACAGGTACGTGTTCTTTTCCGTTATAAACGGCAATTGTGTGTCCGATAAATTCAGGGAAAATCGTTGAGCGTCGTGACCATGTTTGGATCACGCGTTTTTCATTTTGAGTATTTTGTTTCTTAACTTTTTCCATTAAGTGACTGTCACAAAATGGTCCTTTTTTAAGTGAACGTCCCATACATGATCCTCCTTAGTTTGAACGACGACGAACGATTAAATCGCTTGACGCTTTCTTCTTATCTCTTGTTTTTAAACCACGAGCTTTTTTACCCCATGGTGTCATTGGTGATTTACGTCCAATTGGTGCACGTCCTTCACCACCACCGTGAGGGTGGTCATTCGGGTTCATAACAGAACCACGAACGGTAGGTCTTGTTCCCATGTGTCTTGTTCTTCCGGCTTTACCGATATTCACAAGTTCCCATGACTCATTTCCAACTTCTCCGATGGTTGCACGGCAAGTTCCTAAGATTTTACGTACTTCACCTGATTGTAAACGAAGTAATACATATTTTTCTTCACGACCTAAAATTTGAGCAGACGATCCAGCACTACGTGCGACTTGTCCACCTTTTCCTGGGTGAAGTTCGATGTTATGAACAACTGTACCGACTGGAATATTCATGAGTGGTAACGCATTTCCTACTTTGATATCAACATGAAGTCCTGAAACAAGTTGTAGTCCGACTTCAAATCCTTTTGCAGCGAGTACGTATCTTTTTTCTCCATCTGCATAATGTAATAATGCGATGTTTGCACTTCTGTTTGGATCGTATTCAATCGTTTTGATGGTTGCAGGAATATCATCTTTATTTCTTTTGAAATCGATAAGACGATATTTACGTTTTGCACCACCACCGATATGACGAACTGTGATTTTACCTTGGTTGTTACGGCCACCGGTTTTCATCACGGTTTTAAGTAATGATTTTTCTGGTGTGGAGGTCGTAATTTCTTCATATGTTAACGATGTCATATTACGACGGCCATTGGTGACCGGTTTATATGTTTTAATTGGCATATATTTCCTCCTTATACCGTAAAGGCGTCGATTTTTTGTCCAGCAGGAAGTTTCACAACTGCTTTTTTATATGCTTGCGTGTAACCTTCGTATTTCCCTGTTCTTTTGAACTTAGGTTTAACGTTGATTGTATTCACGTTTAACACAGTGACATTAAATATCGATTCGACTGCTTTTTTGATTTCAACTTTATTTGCTGATTTTAATACTCTGAAGGTGTATTTGTTATGTCCTTCAATAAGTTTGTTGCTTTGTTCAGTGATGATTGGCGCAACTAATATGTCATAAAACTTACTCATGTGACAAGACCTCCTGTAATGCAAGTGCTGCATCTTTTGTTAAGACGAGGTTTTTTGCATGTAATATGTCATAAACACTCACGTGAGATGCGGTTGCAAATTGAACAGTAGGAATGTTTCTTGCAGCAAGTATTTCATTTTCTGAGAATACAGGTGCGACAAATAATACTTTTCCTTTTAAATTCAATCCAGCTAACATTGCTTTAAAATCTTTTGTTTTAGGTGTTTCAACTGCAAGTTGATCTAAAACGGTGAGTGTTTGATTTTGTTGATGGTAAGATAAAGCACTTCTTAAAGCGAGTTGTCTTACTTTTTGGTTAAGTTTAACAGCGTAACTTCTTGGATTCGGTCCAAAGACGATTCCACCACCACGCCATTGTGGAGAACGAATGGATCCTGTACGCGCACGTCCAGTTCCTTTTTGTTTCCATGGTTTTCTACCACCACCTGATACTTCAGAGCGGTCTTTTGTTTTTGATGTCCCTTGTCTCATCGCTGCACGTTGTGCTTGGACAACATCAAAGATTGCTTGTTTGTGTGGTTCGATACCGAATACGTCATCAGCAAGTGCTAATTTTTCAACGGTTTTACCAGCTTGACTTAATACTGTTAATTGTGGCATGATGTCCTCCTTACTTCACGTGTTTGATGGCAGAACGTATCACGAGGTATCCATTTTTAGGACCTGGAACGCTACCACTGATGAGTAATAAATGATTTTCATTATCAACATCAACAACTTTTAGATTTTGAATGGTGACTTTTTCAGCACCCATATGACCAGGTAAGTTTTTACCTTTCATATTTCCTTTGATCGGACCCATTGATCCTGGCCCTCTATGATATCTTGAACCGTGTGCCATTGGTCCTCGGGTTTGATTGTGTCTTTTAATAGACCCTGCAAAACCTTTCCCTTTGGATGTTCCGGTGATATCAACGTATGTACCGGCACTAAAGATTTCTTCTTTGACACTTTCACCTACTGCTAAGTTTGATAATTCGTTGTCGTTGCCGTTGTCAAAGCGAATTTCTCTTACGAAGCGCTTAGGTGCAGTATTAGCCTTTTTGGTGTGGCCAATCTGTGGTTTGTTACTGACTTTTTCGCGTATGTTTTCATAACCGATTTGTGTTGCAACGTAACCATCAACTTCTAATGATTTTTGTTGTAACACAACATTGTCTGAAACATCGACGACAGTGACTGGGATGAGNTGTCCATCTTCTGAGAAGACTTGCGTCATACCTAGTTTTTTACCTAAGATTCCTGTTGCCATGTGTGTTCTCCTTTTTTATTTTTTTAAGACGATATCGATTCCACTTGGTAAATCGATGTCCATAAGTGCACTAATTGTTTTTGGATTGGGATCAACAATTTGAATGAGTCTTTTGTGCGTACGACGCTCAAATTGTTCACGAGAATCTTTGTTCACGTGTGGTGAACGTAAGATGGTGAAGATCTCTTTTTCAGTTGGTAAAGGAATGGGTCCTTGTACCTCTGCGCCTGTTCTGATTGCGCTATCAACAATTTTCTTTGCAGCGTCATCAAGAAGTTGATGATCGTATGCCTTTAAACGAATTTTGATGATATCTTTTGATTTTGCCATTATAATAGCTCCCTTCGCCTATAATCTTGTATAGACTTGCTCCCTAGAAAAACTTAGCACTTAGACAACGGCTATCCGTGTGCCAACAACCTTCCAGTTCACAGCCTTCTCGTATTTTTTCACGAGCTATTCAATTATATATAACTTTAGATGATAATGCAAGGGAAAAGTGTGACTTTTTATCAATTTTTTTGATGATGTGGTTTATTTTGTATANTCATNTACTGTAAACTTCCTTCAATGGCTGTATATAAATGCGGCATGTGGATGATCAGATGTCGAAAACCTAATGTCAGACAGCGGTACAAAATATCACGTTTAGAAAGTGCATATCCGTATACATAATGTTTGATTTTTTTAATTCTAAATGTTTGATGGATGTCTCTGAGAAGTGGAACAACTTGATGTTGAAATGTATGAAATGATATCAACTCTAGTGGGTTGATGTTCAAGACTTCTTGACAAATAAGATTGATATCAATAATGACTTCTAAGTTTTTGGGAATGCTTTGATAATGCGTAAGTAATGCATCATTTTTTAGCCAAAGTATGTAGGTATGTTCTTTTAAAAATTTATAAGACCATATGTCTANTTCAACTAAATCTTCTGGTACCGGGAGAATCACATGGTCATGTTTTTTTAACTTGTGTTGAGACGTTAATAACATATCGTACGTTAGNACATGAATGACCTCTTCTGTCTGTATGTGTATAATCTTATCGAACTGATATTGATAGAGATGAATGTCTCTTTGATGTTTCAGTTGTCGTTTGATATATTGATCATACATATTAATTAATGTTTGGTTTTTCTTACCACTGATTTCTTGAAATTGCGTTTTAGATAGACATAATAGGTGATGTTTTACACATGATTCTTGATATCTTTTTTGATCGATTTGGTCTCGAATGACAAATGTTGCTGGTGTTAACCTTGTCAGCGATTGTTGCCATTGATCAACATATATCATCTTGTATTTTATAAATTGATTAAAATCTTTTTCCAAATATTGGTAAAC
>JGI26086J50260_1000233_pt1 | contig 37497 bp, 33 predicted proteins | sample SaaInl3SG_22_DNA_FD_50260 | JGI IMG/M metagenome (IMG submission 50260)
CAATAATCAGACTTGACGTCAAGCGGGCGCCGTTTCAGTTGTGAAACAGCGTACTCACCGAAGTGAAGCGTGCCGGCATTGGAGAGAACGGCACCGGGAGAGGAAACGACCTCGTCAGCAGTAGTGAGGCTTAAGCTTGTGTCATTGATGTCGAGAAAAACCGGGCTCATTTGGGCGCTGCCAAGTGTCGGATGAGCTTTTTGTCGATGTAACGTTGCGTACTCAGTACTAAACGCTCTTGCGACAGCTGTAGCTGATGCAGCGCGAACATGATGATGATCGAGAGCACTAATGCGACGAAGGTACTGTTAAACGCCACACCAAGACTCACTGTCACCCCCGAGATATCGCCCTCTACGGCTTTGTACGCTTGCCCTAAAGCATCGCCAATACCACGTACCGTTCCGATAAAACCGATGGATGGAATGGCCCAGCTGATGTAACGCACCATTGATAACTCCGAATCGAGCTTATCCGCTTCGATGTCGCACTGCTCGCGCACCGCTTCCGACACAGCGGGAATACTGGCGGTGGTCGAAAATCGACTGAGTGCATTCAAGAGTGTGCGGGGAAGCAGCAGTTCCTGATCGGCCTCGGGCAGGGCTTCTAGGCCTCGCGAATAGCTGCGTGCATCCTGCGGGAGTACCGTGGTCCCTGTGGTGACCTCGATCAGGTTTCTGTCGAGCATGGCGGCCTCCTGACGAGTCGTCCAGGCTTTGAGACCCATGATCGCCAACGCCCAGATCATCAAAATGAAGCAGGCTTCTTGTTCAAAGTCTCGAATCACGACGAAGAGTGATCGCTCCGGCACAAAGGCCTCGCCAGAGGCCTGTAGCGCTGCTTGGATTGTCAGTTGTGCGTCTGCAGAGGGGCGAATCAGCCCCACATAAAATCCGTGAACGATGATGACCGCCGCGAGAAGTGCTATGAGCTGGAAGGCGAATTCGGAAGGAAGTTTCGACTTAGACATGCAGTACGGCCTCAGATATCAACGGGGAAAGAAACTGAGCGATCTTCAGAAATACGTTCAGTTGGCGTGTAGGTGTCCACCGCCTGTGATGCGGATTCGCTGCTGGGTGACTCTGACGGTGTTATAGGTTCCGCTGACTCCAAAGCGCCCTGTACCGCTTCGTCATTCGCCTCCGGCGACGGATCTGTTGCAGGCTCCTGCGCCGTGGCACTGGCCGCCAACACCACTGCAAAAACGACACCTCGCCAACGCTTACTCTGCATATTTCGCCACCCTAAATCCAACATCATCTCGTCCCCGCTCACCATAATCTCTATAGGTCAGTCGGAGTTCTCTCAGTCTACTTAAGCTCCAACTCGCACCGCGTATTGTGTAATTGTCTCCCTGGTTATCGCCCATTGGGTTTTCTGCCACGGACTCGCCGGGGACGGCAATGCGATATACATCGTTCACCCACTCTGCGACGTTACCACCCATATCGTAAAGCCCTCGGGGATTTGGTGGAAACTTCCCTACCTCGGCACTCACTGGTGCGTTGTCTGAATAGCCATTGAGTATTCGTCCGGTGACAATGGCTGATGACGCGTCGGCGAGATTGGCAGCACCGTTTTCAGGCGGCCAAGCGTCGCCCCACGCAAATCGCCGTGTCACACCCTCATGGAGGCGCGAAGCGAATGCCCACTCGGCCTCTGTGGGCAAGCGATAACCCTGACTCGACGCATTGAAACCCGTAATGATCCCGTCTTTTTCCGTGTAAAACGCGGCGAGGCCTTCTCGCGCACTCAGCCAGTTGCAGAAACTTGCCGCTTGCTGCCAAGAGAGCTGAACCGCCGGTTGATGTTCTCTGTTTAGGCTTTTACCACCCGCCTGTCCGGACTCGTGGTTACGCGTGAATTGACGAAATTGCGCATTCGTCACTTCGGTCGATGACAGGTAAAAGGCACGGGTGAGCGCGACCGGTCGTTCAACTTCATTGGCGCCACGACCGGCGTCACGCCGTGGTGCGCCCATGGTGAATTCATTGGTGGCGCCAACCATTGGGTCAATTAACAGCAGTGTTTGACCCAGTGAGGTTGTCATTTCGGGTTTGATCGCGGCTTTTCGAGCCTCCTCAATCGTGAGGAGGCCAACTTTAATGCGCTGCTTTAGCCCCGCACGGGGTGTCACTCGACGCTCAACACTGGCATAGCCTGGCGCGGCTATGGTGATCACCTGTTCCACTGAGGGGAGGGAAAGGATCTGATTCCCGGCCCCGCGATCTTCGCCATTCACAGCGACGGTTGCATCGTCCGGTGCGACCTGAACGTCGACCTCACCCAATGCGGGCAAGAGAACGATCTGTCGTTGCGTGACGACGCCTTTTTCCAAAGCAAGCGCAAAAGTGGCCGGTAAATAACCGGCTCGACTGAGGTTAAAGCGGTGTGTTGTTGAAGGATCCATGGCAACGTCAACAGGCGTCGCCCCGACGAAACGTCCGTCACGCGTCACCACAGCACCCATTGGGACCGAGGATAGACGCAGAAGTCCCGCTGCCGGTGTGAGTTCAACGCGGCCGAGGTCAAGGTCAGTGTTGGCCACCGCGTCAACTGAAATGACTTCATCGACGTAGCCCGCGGCGCTGAGCGTAATGTCACGNNTCCCTTGCATNANCTCCAGTAAGTTCCTGTTAAATTCCACGGGTACCCCGTCGACACGCACCATTACCGTGGCCGGTACTACCTCTAACGTGACTCGGGACCAGCCCGGTACCAGGCTTGCTGAAAAGCGTTGTGTCACTCCTCGCCCTGTGACCTCAAACGACGACTCATAAGGCAGGAATCGATCAGCTTCGAGGGTTATTATTACCTCACCCGGCGCAATGGACGCGATGGTCAGTGGCGTTTCGCCCGCAAAAACGCCATTAATACTGACGCGGGCTTGAGCAGAATCTGACTCAATAATGAGGACGCCAGGCAAGGGGGTGAGTTGTACTGCGCGGGTTTGCACCTCTGTCCCATCGACNTGCAGATCGCCNTCGTAGTCTTGATAGCCCTCGGCCGTCACGGACAGTGGGTAGCGACCGGGTCGCATGAGCAGTCGGCCACCAAATTGCAGATGCAACCCCCGGACGTCTATTGTCGGCGCTGTTTCTGCGTCGACTTCGACGCTTATAGATCGCGCTGTTAAGAGGAAAAATAAACCGTAACCCACCGTAAGAGCAGCCAGCAGTCCCAATAGTTTTAGGGGGCTGAATCGTCGTTTGCGGGCTACTGCAACATCAACACGAGGTTCAAATTCGGCTGCAGAGAGCGTTTCGGGTTGTTTCGGTGACTCAGACATCAGCGCGCGATCTCCTCCTTACAGCGGATATCGATTTGGTGGTCAACGCCGGCTTTAATATTGAGTGTGACCAAGACATCTCGATAACCCTCCCGACTGCCCAAGAGTTGATATTGTCCAGGGCGCAGGGACAGCGTACGCGACGTAAATGTGCCTAATCGAGCAACGCGTCTGAGGGTTATTTCGGTAAGCCCGTCTGAAAAAACGGAGACGGGTAGGGGGGTGCTGGCAATCGAGAGGGCGTCGCGGACGACGACAATAAGTTCCGCCAGTTTTGGCATTGACTGGGCAGAAGTGGCCACTATCTTTTCGGCCTCTATTAACGTGATTTCTGCTTGGCTGAAAACGACGTCATCGACCAGACGCGCTTGCTTGTCCACAATCTCGGAGAGCGATTTAAAGAGCGTCGCCATTGACTCAGCCTCTATGACGCCTTCCGAGGCCTCAACGAGGGTGGAGTCGAGTGTCAGCGCCTGTTTATACGCCTCAAAAGCGCCGGCCCATTCCTCTTTAGCTTGACGATCAGCCGCTTGAGACAGGAGACGATTTAAGCGCGACAGTGTTTCCGCCTCTTTGAGTTGCGCGAGTGCCCCGGCCACGTCACTCGCGTTCGGTGTGAGCGTCTTGGCACGCTCAAATTCTGCACGCGCCTTTGAAAACTCAGTCGCTGTGAGTGCTGCGAACCCGCGTGTCATGGCCTCTTCAAATTGCTGCTGGATNAAAGCCACTTNGTAATCGCGTTCAATAGCCGAGAGTCGTTGGTGGACAGGGTCAAGCAACAAAGCCGCNCTAATGTCAGTCAGCGCACGCTGATAGTCCGCAGTATCAAAGTGGGCTTGCGCAGTCTCCTCGTAGGTAATGATCTCAGGCATCACCGGGACACGGTCTGATGCGTCTAAAACCGCGTCACTGTCTGGCGCCATCTTGCGCAAGACGGGTGCCAGCCGCTGAGCAGCCGCAAGATCGCCGCCCTCGATCGCGATAAGTAAGTGCGTAAGACGGGCTTGAATTGCTTCTGTGAGCTCTCCCTCAAGTACGACCAAGGCGTCGAGTGCAGTCTGATAAACACCCTCTGCGCCGCTAAAATCTTGGGTTCGGTAGTACTCATCACCCTCAATCGCGAGGGCACTGGCGGCTAAAAATGCCGCATTTCCCCACTGATCCACCGCTCGATTTTCAAGGCGACTTTGTGTTTCCAGAAGCGCCTGCAGGACCTCTTGAGCCGCACGACGCGTCTTGGCCAACTGAGCTTCGGCAAAGGGACTGCGCTCCGACTGTGGCGTTTGTGATTGGGCTGTCACTTGCGATTGGACACGGGGCTTAAGTGGTTCGTTGGAGGCCGTGGGCTCCAGCGGGGGGGCTGGTGCCAGTGAGGGTAAAACAAAGACCACCAGAAGTAGCAGCACCGACCCAATGGTTAAGACGACCCACAGTGCGGTTTGTCGGGTGGGCTGACTGCTTTGTTCGACACCGTCGGTTTGGGCCTGGGGCTCAAAGGAGGTCGCACGAAGGGTGTCCAAGCGTTCGTTGTCCATCAATGGTTGAATCTCAATTACTGCGCGGGTGGAGCGACTTCGGTGGGAAGATCGGCAATTTCAGCCGCGTAGATGTCACTCAATATTTCACGCCATTGGCTGTATTGATCGTCGATCGTACCAGAGAGCTGAACCGTTCGGTCCTCNAGTTCGATGACNTGTGGCGTGATCTCGGCCTCTAGCGACTGGCCTAACTCCTCAAGCGCGAGCGAATGGATATTGGCTTCTGCGCGACGCTCGAGGCCACTTTTTACGAGGCCGCCACCCGCATAAATACCCACGGCTCCTGCTGTTCGCACATTTCGATCGTCGGAGGTTGCAGCAGCAATGCCGGCAAGTACTGACAAGCCGCCAACCAGCAATTGCGTTCGCGCTTCGCTTTCAAGCTGTCGAAGTGACACCGTTTCCTCATAGCTCAGCCGCCGCCATTCCGTGTAAGGGCCGTTCATGGCACCTGAAAAGTTGTCATAGTGTCCTTGGAGTGTGTCGACAAAGACGTGATTGCGCTGCCGAATGGCACCAATGCGAGACATCATAGGGTCACTTTCGGCCGGTAAACGAACCGCGCGTGTGAGGTCTGAGTCGCTTTCGAGCAAGTAGCTTTCAAATGCGGCGGGTGCAAACGTTCGCGCAAACTTGAGCTTGGCGACATCCCTGATCGCGAGTCGCTCGTTACGTGACAGGCCTTGGAAAACGGCGAGTAAGTCGTTGGCAACGTCACGGTAAATGGCTAAGAAGGGGTCTTTTTTGACGCGCTGCGTCTGTTGGTAGGCGTATCGGCTTGTTGTACCTGCGTACTGTTTGTCGAGCCAAGTCCTGCCTTGTGCATCGGTGGCTCTAATGTAAAGCGTGAGAGACTCACCGTCCGATTGTTCGATCGTTCCATCGATTAAGACATCCGCGATGTGGTCGTTCGACGGGACCACACGGCTGGCACCCCAGGCGCCTTGATCATCTAATACCAAAGCCAATTCTCTGGCCATAAATGTGGCTTCGGCCCGACGTATCTCCGGGTAAACACTGTTCTCTGGGTCCGTCTCTGACAGACCGGGGTCGAATACGACAACGGCGACGTCTAAGATCTCATCGCTCGCCAATTCGGTCGTGTAGGTCTTGAGTGTGGGTACGGCTGTCGTTTTAACCGTCTGCGTGACGCACCCGGTGAGTAGGCCGAGAAGTGCAATGACCGTGCAAATGCGATTAATCATTCGTTGGGTATCTCAAGACCTTTGTATTTTCGGTACTCGTCCCACAGGGCTTCACGGATNTCNGNGTCTGGCTCCCGCATTGCNGCTTCTCTAAGTTGCCGTGCAACGATGTCGTCGTCATTACCTGTGGGGATGTCTTCGGGTGCCTCGTAGACCGCGGGTGCCTCCGGCGGAGCGCCCGCGCGTCCGCCAATACCACCACCAACAGATCCACTGCCACTTTGCTCTGCACCCTCATAAGGATTTCGACCACTGGGTTCTTGTTCGGTTCCCGAATCGACCGAGCTTTGCGCGGCTGCGCCTTGCTCGCGTCGACTGGCACGTTGTTGGCGCTGTTCTTCTCGAATAATCGCATCGAACACGCCAGTACTGGCCTCGAGTTGTCTGTCTAATACGGCGACCCGTTCTGCGGTCGTCATGGTGTCAGTGGAACCCCAGTCGGGCTCCATACCGTCTTGAGCGCGTGTGCCGCTGGCAGAACCGCTGCCCGACCTGGTTTGCGCTGTTGAGGCGCTCTCGCCAGCTCCGCTTGCACCTGCATCTCCCCCCGACTGTCCTTGTGACCCTGAGTCTCCCGTACTCTGCGCATCGGCGGACGAGGCACTGCCACTGTAGGTAGGAACTTCGTCGATGAGGCTTGGAAGTGAAAGGTCACCACTCGCTGAGTCGCCAAATCCAGGATCGCTCGAACCGGCACCATCACTTCCACCGTCTGAATTTGGACCGTTCGACCCACCGGGGCTCGCACTTGAATCGCCGCCACTACCCGACGTGCCTGCCCCCGATGAGGCCCCACCGGCTGAAGGCGCCGACGCGCCCCCTGAGCTTGAAGATCCACCCCCTGAGTTTGAGGATCCACTTGAACCGTTACTTGAGGATGACGACCCGCCCCCTGAGCTTGACGATCCGCTTGAGCCGCCACTGGATGACGACGATCCACCTGAGCTGCCACTCGATCCCGAACTACTCGACGGCGGCATGGATGCAGAAGGTGAGGACGGCGATGATGGAGCGCTGGCCGAGGGGCAACCCGAGAGCAGCGGTAGCAGCAGGCCGACGGCGAGTAGCTCCTTGTAGATCGGGCGTTTCATGTCGATGTCTCCGAATGGGTTGAAGCGGGCATAGCCCAGTGTTTGGGCTCAAATGTCCACGTAATAGTGTCACTTTCAACGGGTTCACCGTTTAAAAATGCGGGGCGAAAGCGCGTTTTCCGAAGCCGTCTGATGACGCGTTCGGGTCCGCGAGGGCCGGTTGTGACGGGCAGCTGAACGCGCTCAATATTAACCACTTTACCCGTGGGACTGATATTAAAACTGACAACTAAATCGCCTTCTTCGGATTCGCTGGTTTTGATATCAAGTACTGGACCAAAGCCTGCAATCGCCGGCAGCGCGACGGGCGTCTCGAGTATGCGAAACGTTGGATAATCAGGGTTTACTGGGGTGTTGACGGCCTCTTCGATTGGGGTGTTGTCCGTGGGCTCTTGTTCTATTTCGGCGTTAACGTGCTGTGTCTCGGCGTTAAGCGGTTGTGCCGTCGCGGCGTCCTCGCCTGTGTCGGTTTCGGACATGTTGGAATCTGAGGCGGTAGCCTCAGGGTCTAAAGACGCGTCCACCTCGGTCAACGGCGACGTCTCGTTGGCGACCGGCTCCAGTGACTCCCCGTTTGCGAGCGCCAGTGCAGTGTTGTAAAAGTTTAAGGCGTAGTTTCGGTTGCCGGTCCACCATGCCCAGTCGGCGATTCGAATCAGGTCCTGGGCCTGTATTTCGCGCGTTACGCTCAGTCGATCGCGGTTCAGTTGTTGCATGGCAACCAGCACTGAGAGGCCTCGTTTAAAGGTGCTCTTTCCGGCGGCAAAGTCGCGTCTTTCACGCTCCATGCGACCTGGCATGGACGCGCCAATGCCTCGGTGTCCCGCGAGGAGGTATTGCGCCCGCACCATGCCCTCGAGCGCGGGGAGCAGCTCTGCGGAATCCTCTCCGTAAGTTGCGATTGATTCATTCAGCGCGCGGCGATAAAAATTCCACGCCTTGCCCATGCGGGCGGTTGCCTCTTCGTCCTCGTCAATATCTTCAAGCAACGCAAATTGATGCCACTCTGCTTGTCTTAGTAGCGCGGTTATTTTTTCGGGGCCCGAGGGGATTGCGCGGGCTTCAATCCGTGACAAGTAGGCGTGACGTTCGTCGGCTGCTGTGAATTGGTTAAGCGCTCGATGGCTTGCAATTTCGGCGCGCACGAAAGGGAGCTGACTTTTAGCGTCTAGACCATCATTAATGCGACTGAGGTGCGCGGCGCGTTTTAACTTTTCGATGGCCTCTTGATGATTACCATTTTGCTGGAGTCCAACGGCGTCGTTCCATAACACTTCTTGCAGTCGCGGATCATAGGCACCAAAGAAGCCGGTCTGGCCAAACGCTTGTGGCGCGGCTGCGAAAAGCAGGGCATATGTCATTGCGGTCGTTACTGCGAGACCTGGCGAAAAAACTTTCACGAATCAGTCCTCTGTTACACCTCAGTATAGAGATAATTCCCTCTTAATCTCTACGTCTTAAGATAAGGCATGTACACTTCGGCCGCGCCGAAGGACTGGGCGCGATCTGGACAGTCAATAATACTGGGTGAGCACATGGGCAAATTTTTAAACGACACAGCATTGGTTTCGCTTGGTGATAACCGATGGCAGGCTGAGCTTCACAAGGGCTGGCGAATTGGAAAAGTGCCTAATGGCGGTTATGTCATGGGTGTTATCGGTAGAGCGATTTCACAAACCTTAAACGATGCTGATCCGCTATCGATTAATGCTTTTTACTTAGAGCCCACCATGCTTGGACATGCGGAAATCGACGTTGAGGTCCTTAGAGAAGGCAAAGGCACGCAGTTCGCAGCGGCGCGTTTGTATCAAGAGGGCGGGCTGAAATTGGTTGCAAACGCCGCCTTTACGGATCTTGATCGCCTGAAGGGTCCCACTAATACGCTTTTAGAGCCACCACAGGTTCCAAGGTTTGATCCAACGCAAGCACAGCCGCACGGTGGCCTTGAAATTCACGACACGGTGGATATTCGCGTTGTAAAGGGACAAGAGTTTTTTGAGTGTCGCGAGCCGACCAATACGGGCGAGTTCATCGCGTATATGCGTTATTCAGACGGGGCTGAGATTGGAACGCTCGACCTATTGATGTTCGTCGATATGATGCCCCCCCCTGCCTTTACACTGGTGCCCAATGTCGGTTGGGTGCCCACGGTTGAACTCACGGTCCAGGTGCGGGGGAAACCTGCTCCCGGACCTATTTTGTGTCGCGCACGGTCGACAACACTGATGAGCGGTGTGACTGAGCTCGACTGTGAAATTTGGGATGCAAACGGCGCCCTTGTCGCACTTGGGCGCCAAACCATGAAAGTTCGTTCAATGGGCTGAGTTACCAGGTCGCCACGTGCCCGCCAGGCCGTCTGGGGTCGGCATAACCGTAAAACCAGCCGTCCTCGATTTGCACCGAATTGACGCGTCCAATGGTGCTGTTTGAGCGGAGAATTTTGTGATTGCTGGCTTCTAATAGTTTTACCGTATCGGGTGAAATGCCCGGCTCGACCATGGCCATATCCGGCATCCATTGATGATGAATCCGCGGTGCGGATGTTGCCATGCCGAGTGTCATATCAAATGCCATGACGTTTAGCAGTGTTTGTGCCACCGCCGTAATAATTCTCGAGCCTCCCGGACTCCCCGTCGCAATCCATGGCTTGCCGTCTCGGAACACAAGCGTTGGTGTCATTGACGATAAGGGACGACTGCCCGCCGACACAGCGTTCGCTTCGCCCTGCACCAGCCCATAACCATTAGGGGACCCGGGTTTGGCGGCGAAATCGTCCATTTCATTGTTCAGTAGCATCCCGGTTCCGGGGACAACAATGCCAGAGCCGAAGCTAAAGTTAATGGTGTATGTGTTGGAGACCACATTCCCGTATTGGTCAGCGACGGAGTAATGTGTGGTCTCTGTGCTCTCCGCGTCGTCAAAAGTGCCGGGGCGAATATCACTGGAGGGCGTCGCCCGATCACTTTTGATTATGGCCCGCCGTGTGCTCAGGTAGACCTCGCTTGTCAGTTTTGACATCGGTATTGCTGTTCTGTCGGGATCCCCCAAGTACTCGCTTCGGTCTGCATAGGCGAGTTTCATGGCCTCGATCAGGACGTGCAGGTAACCCGCACTATTGTGGCCCAGCTGCTTGAGTGGGAAGGGCTCTAAAAGCGTTAAGATCTGTGAGACGTGGATGCCGCCGGACGAGGGGGGCGGCGCGCTCACCAGCTCGTAACCTCTAAACATTGAACGAACGGGTTGGCGTTCAAGTGCTCGATAATTTGCTAAATCCGAGCGTGTTATTAGGCCGCCGTTACGCTGCATTTCCTCGACGATGAGTGCCGCAGTCTTGCCTTTGTAGAATCCATCCGTGCCGTTGTCTCTGATGCGTTTAAGTGTTGCTGCCAGGTCGGGTTGTTTAAACAGACTCCCCATTGCCGGTGCCGTTCCGGTACCGGCTAAATAAATACGGTTCGCTTCTTCGTTACGTGCGAGCCGTTTTGTGGCTGCGCGAAGGTTTAAGTGCAGTGCCGCGGGCACCCTAAATCCTTGCTCAGCGAGTTGAATCGCGGGCTGTATGACGGTCTTAAGATCCAGCGTCCCGTAGTTTTCCAGTGCGTGAATCATGCCGGCAACGGTGCCCGGGATGCCCGCAGCACTGGGACTGTTGTAGGCCATTTGCTTATTTACGGTGCCGTCCTCGTTGAGGAACATGTCTCGTGATGCGCTCGCGGGGGCCATCTCTCGGTAATCGATGAAGACTTGCTCGTCCGTTTTGGCTAGGTGGACCAACATAAATCCACCGCCTGCAAGATTGCCCGCGCGCGGTAACGTCACTGCGAGCGCAAACCCGGTCGCAACGGCCGCGTCAACAGCATTACCACCTTGCTTGAGCATACTCAGACCTGCCTCTGACGCGAGTTTCTCGGGTCCTGATACCATGCCTCTGGCGGCGATCTCGGGTATGAATCGCGTTCCATAGTCGATGAGAGGGCCACCCTGGTTGGCCGTCTGAGCGACAGCGACGAGCGGGTTAAGGGTCATCGCGGTGGCGAACAATAAGCTGATAAAACGCATTGAGAATTCTCCAAAGATCTGGGAGTGGAAAGCTACCATAAGATGCCGTTTACGCAGAGTACCCTCGACATCGATTACCATAGGGTCACGAGGAGGGGCTATGGAACTGAAAGACTACCGCAGGCAATACACAAAGGGTGGGCTCGCGCGCGCAACACTGCCTAAAAACCCCTTGGACCTGTTCACGCAGTGGCAGGCCGACGCGGCTCAGGCCGGGTTGGCCGATCCCACGGGTTGCGTTGTTGCAACAGTGCAGCCGGATGGGTCCGTCCGCCAGCGTTTTGTATTGTTAAAGGGCTTTGATGAACACGGGTTTGTTTTCTTCACGAACTACCAGAGCGATAAGGCTGTGGCGCTTGCGAGTTATGGTCGAGCTTCAATGCTTTTTCCTTGGAACGAGCTCGACCGACAAGTCAGTATTTCCGGCGAAGTGACGAAAATTTCTGAAGAGGCCTCCGACGCTTACTTCTCAACGCGCCCTTACGCGAGTCAAATCGCCGCGTGGACGTCGGATCAGAGTAGACCAATAGCCAGTCGATCGGATCTCGAAGCGCAGTATCAAAGGGCAGTTGAGCGATTTGAGGGCCATGATGTTGCGCGTCCGCCGCACTGGGGCGGCTTTAGGTTAAAGCCCCAGCGGGTCGAATTTTGGCAAGGTGGGAGCGACCGGTTGCACGATCGATTCGTGTACGACTTTGACGCAGCATGGATTCTGACGCGACTGCAGCCTTAAGTTATTCGCTGCGATGAACGAAGCGCTGAATGTAGTGTGGTATTGGCGGCAGTTCGAGCAGTTGTCGGCGCATTAAATCCAAGCCGATCGCAGCCACTAAAATTTGGAAGCGATCGCGTGACCCCGGAACTTGCAGTCTGACCGCGCGATGTTGGTCCCGCGTACCCCAAGCCATCCATACGGTGCCCACGGGCTTGTCGTCGCTGCCGCCTCCGGGACCCGCAACGCCGGAGACCGCGATGCCGATGTCTGACGCCCCGTATTTCAGTGCGCCCAAGAGCATTGCAAGTACAACCGGTTCACTGACAGCACCGTGCTTGACGAGTGTGGCTTTAGGCACATCAAGGATTTTGTTCTTACTGGTATTTGCGTAGGTAATAAACCCGCTGCCAAAAATCTTGGAGGACCCGGGTTCTCGAGTGATTAACGATGCAATGAGACCGCCGGTGCAAGACTCTGCCGTGGTGACGCTCATGTTCTTAGTCACTAGCGCGCGTTGCAGTGACAGAGCGAGCTGATCATTGTCTTCGCCAATAATATGATCACCGATCAGTCTGTGCAGAAGCCGCTCTGCCTCAGCGCGTTGCTCGAGGAAGACGTCGTCATCGATTTGGAGTTTAAGTTCCAGCTGCGGCAAGCCGGATCTGAAGCCGAGCGTGACCTGGCTTGGCCACTCCTCACTGCATGCGTTGACAAGTTCTTGGATCGTCGACTCGCCAATACCAAACGTTTGTAGTCGGCGGATAAAAGCGGTGCCGCCACCCACTCGGGCAGTGATTCGCTCGCAGATTTCAGGGAGCATGGCGGTTAACTCGACCGGCACACCGGGCGTGGCAATGACCAGTGCTCCTTCGATTTCAACGGCAAAACCAACCGCACTACCGAGCGGATTGGCCACGAGGTCTGCGCCCTCGGGCAGGTAGGCTTGCTTGAGGTTGCTGGCATTAAGTTCGAGTCCTCGACGCTCACACCAATGCGCTAGGTGCGCAATGGCGCCGGGGTGTTCGACCAACTTGCACCCGAGTACCTCGGCGACAACGTCGGCAGTCAGATCATCTTCTGTTGGACCCAGTCCGCCATTGATGACGACAGTGTGAGACTCGCTACATAAGTTGCGCAGACTCTCGGCAAGCAACTGAGGCTCATCACCGACCGTAATTTTCTTGGCGATGCCGATTTTCTTCTCGCTCAGCGCGAGTGCGATACGTGACGAATTGCTGTCAACCGTATCGCCGCTCATCAGCTCGTTACCGGTGAGCAACAGACCGACTTGTGTGCGTTTACCCATGGTGAGCCCCTGAAGACCCGTCTTTAAAAATCAGCATTCCCGGGTGTCCTTGGAAATGGAATCACGTCACGCACGTTTTCCATGCCTGTGATGTAGGCCACGAGCCGCTCAAAGCCCAGACCAAAACCTGCGTGTGGAACTGTTCCATAGCGTCTGAGGTCGCGATACCACCAGAGCGTGTCTTTAAGGGCTGGGTCCATGCGCGCATCGAGTACGTCCAGCCGCTCTTCTCGCTGGCTGCCGCCGATGATTTCACCAATGCCGGGTGCCAGTACATCCATTGCAGCGACGGTGCGCTCATCGTCGTTAAGCCGCATGTAGAAGGCCTTGATGTCACGAGGGTAGTCGGTCACAACAACTGGCGTTTTGAAGTGATCTTCGGCCAAGAACCGCTCGTGCTCCGAGGCCATATCGATACCCCATTGCACAGGAAACTCAAATGACTTGCCTGATTTTAATAAAATATCGATGGCGTCACTGTAGGTGACGCGGACAAACGGCTGGTCCACAATATTGCTCAGTCTGTCCATTACCGTGTTGTCGATACGTTGCTGAAAGAAGCCCAAGTCGGTTTCGCATTCGTTGAGTACGCGCTGAGTGACCGACTTTAATAGTCGCTCCGCGAGGTTGGCGTTGTCGTTGAGGTTTGCAAAAGCCACTTCGGGCTCAACCATCCAAAATTCGGCCAAGTGACGGGAGGTATTGGAGTTTTCCGCTCTGAAAGTGGGCCCGAAAGTGTAAACCTTGCTCATCGATAAGCAGTACGATTCGACTGCGAGTTGCCCTGAGACTGTCAGGTAGGCGTCGCCGCCAAAAAAATCACCCGTCGTATCGACCTGGCCCTTTTCATTCATCGGCAGATTATTGAGATCAAGCGTACTCACTCTGAACAGCTCTCCTGCCCCTTCACAGTCACTGGCAGTAATGATCGGGGTGTTCACCCAATAAAAATCGTCAGAGTGAAAGAAGTCGTGGATTGCATTGGCAAGGACGTGACGAACCCGGGTGATCGCACCAAAGGTGTTGGTGCGCGTTCTCAGGTGCGCCTGGGAGCGAAGGTACTCAAACGTGTGTCTCTTTTTGGCGATCGGGTAGGATTCAGGATCATCAACGTCCCCCACAAGGTCCACAGCCGTGGCTTGAATTTCGACAGCCTGCCCACCGCCTTGTGATGCAACGAGCTCCCCGGTCACTGCCACTGCGCATCCCGTAGACAACTTAAGAATAACGTCCTCGTAGTTAGCCAGTGCATTGGCAGCGACGCACTGAAGACTGTCAAAATGGCTGCCGTCATTGACGGCTAAAAAGGAAATGCCAGCCTTTGAGTCCCGTTTACTCCGTAACCACCCCTGAACAGTGACGCTTTGGCCAACCAATGTGTCATCGGCTAAGAGGTTTTTTACCGGAAAGATGTTGGACATTGTTGTTAGATCCTAAGACGTGTTGCGAAGCGGTGAATGAGACGGTCATGGGGGTAACGCTCAGAGCGGAGTATCCAGTGCCGTAAATGCAGGATGTTCGCCGCGGGGCCTCTCGTTCGTGACGTATTGCACGCGAACCCGCTGTCGAAGCTGGTAGCGCTTGGATGGGCTCGTTAAGGCCATTTCCCATTTATCAAAACTAAATTTCTCACTGTCTTTGCGCAGATCAACGACCCCCTCCAGCCCTAAGTCGTCAAGTTTCACCGTAAAGCCAGAGGTGTTGATGTGCACAATTTCGCCATTAAATTGAGACGTATCGGCAGCAGCCTGAGCGTTTAAGAAATTGCAGGTTAGCCAGTTATGAGCGCCATTAACCGCCTGGCGGTTCTTTGCGCTGGCCTGGTTAAGTAGGTCAAAAACAGTGGCTGAGGCAGGCTCCACAGACGTGTCTCCGAGCATGGCTTTGAGCTGCAGATGGACGCAGTAATCCAAGGCTTTCCTGAGCGGTGATGTCCCGTTCGTATAGAGTGATAAGGCCATTCCCATATGCGGCGAGGGCTTGATACTCAAGCTTGCGCGTGCCATCAGACGATTAACCATTGAGCGCAATGGTCGTTCGTCACTCGATGCATTAAGTGCGGTGATTAGCGTTCTAAACCCTTCCAATGTAGAGAATTCCAGGCCCTCTAGATCAGGCTGATAGCGCTTTAGAAACTCCTGGGCTTCCTCGGCGCGGTCTCGCCGTATCCCCGCGTGTGTAACGAATGGTCCAGGCCTCTGAGCCTCTTTAAGCGCGTTGGCTATCGCTCGGTTGGCGGCGACCATGCATTCCTCAACCAGCAGCTGTGATGACTTTTTTTCCACTCGTTCAATGCTGGTTATCTGTTTTTCGTCGTTCATGATCCAACGATGCTCTGGTCGATGCTCGATCACAAGCTCGCAGGCTTCACGTCGCTGACGCAGTGCACTAAAGCAGTTTTGCAGGTGCGAAAGCTCGTCAGTAAAAGGATGTGGGGCTTTTTCCTGAAGCACATCCTCAACTTCGGGATAGCTTAATTTCGCTTTCGATTGCACTAGCGCAAGAACAATCTCGGCCTGAGTGACCTCACCCTCTGCGGAGACCGTGAGGCGACAGACCACGGCATTGCGATCTTCCAGCGGTTTCAAGGCTGCATGTTGCGACAGTGTGTCGGGTAACATCGCAATGGCTGTGCCATGAAAGTAATGAGAAGTGCCACGTTTTGAAATTGCGGCCGTAATGTCAGCAGCGTGCCCAGTCACGGCTGTCGGGTCTGCAATGGCGACGATGAGTTGCCAGCCGTCATCAAGCGGTTCGGCGCAAAGCGCATCATCGATGTCCATGGTGTGAACAGAGTCGATACTCACCAGCGGCAAGTGCGTTAAATCCTCTCGGGGAAGGGCGTTCTCTGGGGTCGTGCTAAGGAGCGACTCAATTTGATTCAAAACATTTTTGGGCAGTTGACGGTGAATGCCGGCGCGAGCCGCGCAATACTCATTCTCAAGCCCGGGTGTGCCCTCTGGGCCAAACGATCGCAACACCTTGACCGCTGGCTTCCCGTCAGCGAAGGGGTGGCGGCTGAGTTGACACTGAACGAGATCGCCTTGCTTCGCGCCTGATCGTGCATTGGGCGGAATGAAGAGCCAACGTGAGAAATGCATCAACTCTGGAATGTCTGGTGCTACAAAGAATGCCTTGCCCTTCTGCACGACCTCGCCGACAAAGGTGTCTACCGACGTCGTCAGTAGTGTCTCCAGCTCGCCTGCGGTCTGTGCTTTACCTGATTTGTCCTTTCCCGAAACGGGTTTGATCGTAATCGAGACTCTGTCTCCAGGCAGCACCCGCTGCATCTCATCTGGTGGCAGGAAGATTTCGCGCGCGTCGTCAAGCACAACAAAACCAAAGCGACTGCGTGTCGCTTTGACCGTCCCCTCGGCGGATTCTTTTTCTGCTTCTATTTTGTTTTTAAGGCCCTGAAGCTGGTTTAGGGCATTTTTATCTAACATACACCGAGAGGTCTCTTGAGCCTGATTTTAACTGCGGTAGCGCCAGTCGCGACTTGCCGGACAAATCCTAGCTGACGGGCCCCGATTTTTCACGCTTTTGTAATGGCGAAAAAACTACCAATCGATGATTGACATCAGTTGCGGTCATGGCTTTACTCATTTTTGCCCGAAATAGAAAGAGTAGGACGGTTTATTGGTAATGATGTTTGTTGGTCACGCCTTGACGCTCGACATCACCGTTAACCGCTGTGAACCTGCAGCGACGCTCTCTTCTTCCTCATCCGTTACTCAATGCCCGCTGTCTCCTCGGAGCGCTGTGGGGCCACGCTTTGATTTTTGTGTCCTTGGGGGATCGCATGCCGCAACCAGTCGAGTTGATCGATGACGTTACACGCCTTGAGTCTGCACGGGTGAAGACCTACGTGCTGGACACCAACGTACTCTTGCACGATCCGACGGCAATTGCGGCGTTTGCGGAGCACCGCGTCGTGATTCCCATGACCGTGCTCGAAGAGCTTGATCACATTAAGGACCGTCGCGACAAGTCGGTGAGTCGTGAGGCACGGATTGCGATTCAGATGATCGATAAAGTAGTCGGCTGTGCGTCACCTCAGGCGATACAAGTCGGTGTGGACATTCCGGGCTCAACCCTCTCGGGTAGCCTGGGGCGACTGGCCATTTTTCCCGATCAGCTACTGGGTGCCAATGAGAACGTACCATTTTTAGACAGCACACAAGATCAGGCGAATGACAATCGCATTATCAATGTGGCGTTGAAATATCAGGTCGAGCACCCCGGTGAGTTTGTGTGCTTAGTGACCAAAGACATCAATATGCGAATCAAGGCAAAGGGCTCGGGTCTTCTGCACGTCGAAGACTACCGTCACGATCGAGTGCTTGATGACATTGATTTATTGGCCACGGGCTACCGACGCAGTAACGGTGAGTTTTGGGAGGGCATCGATCGAGTCGATACTGTTCGCGAGGGTAGTATTACCCTTCACAGAATTCCCAAGTCGGAGCTCCCAGACGCTTATCCGAACCAGTTTTTATATGACGATAATGGGTTCATGGCGTTTGTTGATCATGTGGATTCGGAATACGTTTTTCTTGCCGTGGACAGTCGCGATAATTTAATGAATCAGCGTTTTTGGGGTCTTGCACCGCGCAATCTTGAGCAAGCCATGGCGATGCGGCTGCTTGATAATGATGATCTCGATATGACCGTGCTGACGGGTCCTGCCGGGTCGGGTAAGACCTTGCTGGCGCTTGCTTATGGGCTGCACGCGATTCTTGAGCAAAAAAAATATAAGAAGCTCATAGTCGCGCGGTCGACCCCGCCGATGGCGGAAGACATTGGCTTTCTTCCAGGCACGGAAGAGGAAAAGATGGCGCCTTGGCTCGCCGCTTTTGACGATAATTTGGAAATTTTGCATGGCGCTGACGAGTGTTCAAACGGGAGCATCGACTACGTAAAGGAGCGTGCAAATATTCAATTTAAATCATTGAACTTCATGCGCGGAAGATCATTCAATGGCGCCTATATTATTATCGATGAGTCTCAAGGGCTGACCCAGTTTCAGCTGAAGTCGATCATTAGTCGCGTGGGTTCGGACTCTAAAATTGTCGTACTGGGCAACTTGGCGCAAATAGATAATAAATACATCTCTCCGTTAACGTCGGGGCTGACGTATTTGGTCGAGCGCGCCAAACCCTATCCGTATGCGGGCATCATGCACATTAACGGCATTGTTCGATCGCGTCTGGCAGCGTTTGCTGAAGAAAATCTCTAGCGCCCTGCAGCTGTTAGTCAAACAGCAGTAGTTCTATTCGCGCCTCAATGGCCCAGGTGGCCTCTCTGGCGGAGGTAGGACTGTCGATACGTTGGTTTAGCGTCGGCTCCAATTCAAAAAATAGGAACTCACGAACGGCTTGCGCGCGCAAGCGCAGGCCTAATTGGTAGTTCTCTACTTCGTCTTTCGGTTCGGTATTGCCTTTCGCGCCAATGTAGACGTAGGCCGCTCGTTCAAACCCGTTAGTGACGGCCCACTGCCGAACAACGCCGACGCGGGTCGACCATTCGACGCCGTCTGTCTCCTCACCATAAAGCATGCGATTTTGCGTTCTGACCAGCGAGCGCTCGGACAACGCATAGTCGATGTCGATCTTCGTGGTGGCGAAGGCGCCATCGTCAAAGTCGTACTGAGCACGTTGCGAAAATCGGAACGATGTTTTTGGATTCCATATGGTTTTATATCGGTAGTTGATGCCGGGCTTGGGTCCTGAGCCCGATAGGCCTACCGTGAAATCGGTTCGGTGATTGCCGGCAGCGCTCTCATCGACAAGAAATTGAAAGCCAACTTGGCTTTGAGAGGGGTCCTCTTTATCGCCCGCTATGAGCTCGTCGGGGTCATCGCCCCGGAAAACAAGATCGACGCGGTTCGCAAGCTGAGGGAGGTTGACCTTACCGCCGACACTCACGCGAGTCTCAGTTCCTAGGCGATCATCCCAGTCGGTCGTGAGCTTTAATCGCAAGCGCGATTCGGCAATCTCGGTGTCGCTGTCGACATCACCGAAAAAGCCGTCGACCCAGCGCGTGAGTGCTAAAGTCCGGTCAGTTGCAAAACGGTGGCTGGTGTCTACCCAAGCAGGGTCTTTTCCGCTCTCCTGCCCTGCGATCTGCTCTTCTGTCTGTTGTTCGACAATCGCCGGCGCATCGGCAAATTCTGAAACCGAGGTTAGCGCCCCCAAAGCGGCCATTGGGGCTATAGCTCCGAAAATGCAGAGTATGAAGCCGGAAAAAACACGTTGGATACTCATGAGCGCAGTCTACGGTACTGTGACGGACCTTAGTACGTTTTCTGGGGAATATCGCGCACAATATTGACAAAACTGTCATACCGTTCTGCGCCAATATCCCCGCGCTCAAGCGCCGCTAAGACAGCGCAGCCCTGCTCTACAAGGTGTTTGCAATCTCGAAATCGGCATTGGCCTAAAAACGCTCTGAATTCTTCAAAGCCCGGGGCGACGAGCGCTGGATCAATGTGCTGTAACCCGAATTCTCGTATGCCCGGCGAGTCAATAATACAGCCCCCTTCTGGTCGCTCAAAAACCTCGGCCGTCGTGGTTGTGTGTCGGCCTTTTAAGACGCCCTCGGAAAGCTCACCCACACGAAGGTCTTCGTTAGGTAGCAAACGATTAATGATCGATGACTTGCCAACGCCGCTTTGGCCTACGAAGACTGTCGTGCGGTCGCCCAGCAAGCGGTTTAAATTTCCTGTGGCGCTCGCGCTTGGGTCGATTTCTAGAACCGTTAGGCCAATATCTTTATAGCGGTTCAGTAGAGTGCGACTCTCTGGGTTTATCGCCAATAGATCAGCCTTGTTAAGAATGACGACGGCCTCGATTCCCGCAATATGCGCGGCCACCAAATAGCGATCGATCAGATTTGCAAACGGTTCGGGCGCTGGGGCAATCACGACCGCAATGAGGTCCACGTTAGCGGCAACGGCTTTTAACTGACCGCGTGCATCGGGACGATTCAGTTCTGAACGACGCTCGAGTTGTGCTGATACGGCGGCGCCAGTATCGCTGTGCAGCCAGAATACGCGATCGCCCGCGACCAAGTGAGCGAGGTTGGGGCGGAGATGGCACTTGTGCGTGTTGCCGACCTCGTCTCTGACGATCGCCGTCTTACTGTAACGGGCAACGATGGTGCCGAGCGCATCGTCATTGTGGCCAGCCATTGAGCTTTTTCGCCGCTTCGTCTCATTGTGGTCAATGCGTCGCTTCTGTTGCTCTGTCAGTCGTCTATTCGCCATGAGATCAGTGTACCCTGTCCCGTCGAGTAGTGATGTGCTTTGGGCGCTTTTGTGAGGGCGAGGATTGATGAGTAAGCAAACTAGGCTTGTTTGGGTCGACATGGAGATGACCGGATTAGATCCGGACACTGACCGCGTTATTGAGATTGCAACCATTGTAACCACACAGGATTTAGAGGTGCTCGCGGAGGGTCCGGTTATTGCACTGCGTCAGAGCGAGGCGGCTATTGCGGCAATGGACGAATGGAATACGCGTACGCATACCCAGTCAGGATTGGTGGATCGGATTCGTTCCAGCACCATTGATGAGGCCGAGGCCTCTGCGAGAACGCTGGCGTTTCTGGAGCAATGGGTTGAGCCCAACAGCTCGCCCATGTGCGGCAATTCGATCTGCCAAGACCGTCGTTTCATGGTGAAGCACTTGCCGGAGCTGGCAGGCTTTTTCCACTACCGAAACTTGGACGTTACCACGCTCAAGCTACTGGCAACTTATTGGCGGAAAGATCTGCCTGCGGTGCCCAAGCGCAATGTTCACGAAGCTTTGGCCGATATTCGCGAGTCGATTGAAGAGCTTCGTTATTACCGTGAACATTTAGTGAAAATGAGTGGCTAATACCCGTGTTGGTTTAGGGCCCAAGCAATATGCTCTTTGACCAGTGGTGACGATGTATCTTGCTTTGAGCGCAATGCGTTGACGATTTCTTGCGTTGTTTCAGCGTTGCCCAACGCAACCGCAATGTTGCGAAGCCACCTTTCGTGGCCAATTCGTCGAATGGGAGAGCCTTGAAGTCGGTCCTCAAATTCCTTTTCAGTCCACGCAAATAACGTGATCAAATCGGCCTGATCTAGGCCCTCGCGTGGCGCAAAGTCAGGCTCAGGACTGGTAGTTGCAAACTTGTTCCAGGGACAGACCAACTGACAGTCGTCACACCCGTAGATCCGGTTGCCCATCTTAGGTCTTAGTGCCTCGTCAATGGATCCTTTGTGTTCGATTGTTAGATAAGAGATGCAGCGTCGAGCATCGAGTACAAAAGGCGCGACGAAGGCCTCAGTTGGGCAGGCGACCATACACGCTGAGCAACTGCCGCAGTGTTTTTCTTCTTTTGGATCGGAGGGCATGAAGGGAATGTCGGTATAGATTTCGCCCAAGAAAAAGTAAGAGCCCGCTGACTCATTAATCAACATGGTATTTTTGGCAATCCATCCCAATCCAGATTTTTCGGCGATAGCGCGTTCGAGAACGGGGGCACTGTCGACGAACGCTCTGAACGTCCCAGAAGCGAGTTCATCGCGAATGCGTTCGGCCAGCTTTGCCAGGCGAGATCGGATGAGTTTGTGATAGTCACGCCCCAACGCGTAGCGAGAAACGAACCCTTTTCCCGAATGTTCTAGGATCTCCCACGCATCTGCGGCTTCGGGTAGGTAGTCCATTCGACACGAGATCACCGTGCAGGTCCCAGGCACTAGTTCAGATGGGCGGCTGCGCTTGCTACCATGACGGTCCATCCAATCCATGGTGCCGTGGTATCCCGCTTGGAGCCACTTTTCTAGGTAGGCTTCGTGTTCGTGAAGATTGACGCCTGTAAATCCAATATCTTGAAAGCCGAGCTCGCGGGCCCACGCTTGAATGGTCTCAATAATTGCAGTGTGGTCACGGTTATTCACGCTAACAGTGTGACAGATATGAGCTCTAGCGCGGTACACTCTGCGCATGACTAGTTTTGGTTTAATTCAGACGTTTCTTGCAGACGAGGCTGCAACCGTCGACGCGGGCGCCAAAATCGGTGCAGGTTTGATCGCTGGAAACGTGATTTTTCTCGTGGGGGAGCTTGGGGCGGGAAAAACCACCTTTACCCGCGGAGTCTTGCGTGGTCGCGGACACATGGGGGCGGTCAAGAGCCCAACCTATACGCTCTGCGAGCCTTACGAGTTAGACGATACTCACCTCGTCTGTCATTTAGATCTGTATCGATTGTCTGATCCGGAAGAGCTCGAGTTTCTGGGTTTTCGAGACTATTTGGCCAGTGGTGCGATCGTGTTGATCGAGTGGCCCAGTCGCGGTGAAGGATGGCTGCCTAATCCCGATTTGAAAATCGAGTTGAGCGAGCGTGGGTCGGGGCGAGCACTTCGCGTTTTAGCGCTGACGACCCAGGGGTCCCAAGTGCTCGAACGCTGTGGAGTGGATCATGTTGAGTAGGCGAGGCAGCTCCACCGTGTTGCTTTTGCTTCTGGGACTGCTCGTCGCCCCTTTCGCCGGTGCTGCGGTCAATGTCGAGGACGTCCGACTCTGGCGGGCGCCGGACCACACGCGCATCGTGCTGGATTTGTCTGGGCCCACCGCACACACCGTTTTGGAGCTCGAAAATCCGTCGCGTTTGGTGTTGGATGTAAAGGGTGCGTCTCTGGTGGGTGTACTCACAGACCTGCCGCTTGAGGGGACGCCGGTGGCGCGCGTCAGATCAGGTGTCCGTCAGGGTGAAGATCTTCGTGTGGTTTTTGATCTTACCGCCAAGGTTAGACCTAAAAGCTTTCAACTGTCCGCTAATGAGCGCACAGGGCACCGGTTGGTATTGGACCTTTACGATGCCAATACGGACGCAGTACCCGCGATCGTCACACCGCCGAAAAGCGTGCAACAAGTCGATCGTCGGCGGCCGGTGGTGGTGGCGATTGATGCGGGTCACGGTGGTGAGGACCCCGGTGCGTCGGGTCCCAACAAACTTCGCGAGAAAAACGTTGTTTTGCAGATAGCGAACCGATTAAAGCGTCAGTTTGAGACCTCGTCGGCGTTCACCCCTGTCATGATTCGTACGGGCGATTATTACATCACCCACAAAGGACGCAGAGATTTGGCGCGCAAGAATCAAGCGGATTTGTTCATCTCTATTCATGCGGATGCGTTTACGCACCCGTCGGCGAACGGTGCGTCGGTCTATGCGCTGTCTACACGAGGGGCCACTTCCACCACCGCGCAGTACCTTGCTGATAAAGGCAACGCCGCTGACTTAGTCGGAGGCGTTGCGGTATCGGAGCTGGATGACGTCTTGGCCGGTGTGCTGACTGACTTGTCCATGACTGGAACACTCGACTCCAGTTTAAGCATTGGGACAGAGATCTTGGGCGAGATGGGTGAAGTGGCTCAGCGCCTTCATAAAAAGAAGGTCGAGCAGGCCGCGTTTTTGGTGTTGAAGTCTCCTGACATTCCGTCAATCTTGGTTGAGACGGGTTTTATATCAAATCCGAAGGAGTCCGCGTTGTTGGCCACACCGAGCTATCAAACCAAGATGGCGGCGGCGATTTTTGTCGGGGTCGAACGTTGGTTTAGAGCAAACCCGCCACCCGGCACTGTTTTTGCGCGTGCGTCGTCCGTTTCCATGCCAGTGAGTCGCAGTGTGAAGGTTGTGCGCGGAGACACCTTGTCAGGCATCGCCTCGCGCTACTCAGTGACGCTTGAGGCGTTAAAGTCAAAAAATGATCTGTCCTCTAACAGTATTAGAGTCGGTCAGGTCCTTATTATTCCGGAGTCGGGATGACATCAACGGGCAAAATTCGGCAGCTCGACAGCAGACTTGCCAACCAAATTGCCGCTGGGGAAGTGGTTGAGCGTCCGGCGTCTGTCGTTAAAGAGGTGTTGGAGAATGCGCTGGATGCTGCTGCCGACAAGATTTCGATCGATATTGAATCGGGCGGTGTGAAACAGATACGGATAACCGACAATGGTGTCGGTATCGCGAGCGAGGACTTGAGTCTCGCTCTTGCGCGTCACGCCACGAGTAAAATTGCGTCGATTGACGATTTAGAGGCCGTTGCCACGTTGGGTTTTAGGGGTGAGGCGCTTGCGTCGATTGCCTCGGTTTCAAAATTTTCGATCACCTCTAATACAACAGACCAACCCGGCAATGGCCATGTGGCGCAGTGTGAAGGTCGTGACATGAAGGTCAGTGTCGCCCCTGCCGCGCATCCCCAAGGGTCTACGCTTGAGATTCGAGACCTCTTTTACAACACGCCCGCGCGACGAAAGTTCTTAAAAACTGAGCGAACGGAATTTGCACGCATTGAGGAGGTGGTTAAGCGGACTGCGCTCGCCCGACCCGATGTGAGCTTCGTGCTGTCGCACAACGGTAAGGTGACCCATCGGCTGCCCTCGGGTACGTCCGAGCAAGATCTGCAGCGGCGCGTTATTGGGATCTGTGGTGACGGATTTGCGCATCAGAGTGTGGTGGTCGACCGGGTCGCTCACGGTCTGTCTTTGCGAGGCTGGGTTGGACTGCCGACATTTTCTCGGTCGCAGGCGGACCTGCAGTACTTTTTCGTCAATGGGCGAGTGGTCAAGGACAAAGTAATTACACACGCTGTTCGCCAAGCCTATCGGGATGTCTTGTACGGTGGCCGACATCCGGCGTACGCGCTATTTCTTGAGCTCGATGCGAGTCGAGTCGATGTCAACGTACACCCCACGAAGCATGAAGTCCGATTTCGGGACAGTCGATCTGTCCACGGGTTTGTGTTCAGTACGCTTGGCCGAGCCCTCGCTGAGGTGAGGCCGGAGGATCAGACGAATACGGCCAATCTATCTGAGATTGCTTCGACTCAGTTCGAGCAGGTCTCAATGGGGCTCGAAACGCCGCGCCAGACCCTCACCACTGGGGCTTACGGGGTCGCTGAGTACTCATCAGAAACGCGTGAGCCTTCTCAGTCCTTTGAACGTTTTAGCTCAGGCTTATCGGACCGTGGCACGCCTGATTCAGGAGTCGGACCGGCGGGTGCTCATAGAGTGCAGGAGAATCAGCCTGTCGACGTCCCACCCTTGGGCTTCGCGGTGGCCCATCTGCACGGCGCGTATATTGTGGCTCAAAATGCACACGGAATGGTTTTGGTTGACGCTCACGCGGCCCATGAACGGATCACCTATGAGCGTTTGAAAGCTGCGAGGGCCACACAGACCCTGGCCAGCCAACCCCTATTGGTGCCTTCGGCATTGTCACTCTCAAGCAACGAAATGGCGGCTTTTGAGGAGTTCTCGGGGGAGTTCTTGCGACTGGGTCTTGTTATCGATATTGCCAGTGAAGGCAGTGTGGTGATCCGTGAGATCCCCGTCATTTTGGCGCGCGACAACGCCGAGCGACTCGTACGTGATGTGCTTTCGGATCTCTCTGAAGTGGGGCACAGCGATCGACTTGCGGCGCGCATGGACGAAATATTGGCCACAATGGCGTGCCATGGGTCTGTGAGAGCAAATCGACCCTTGTCGCTTGCAGAAATGAACGCATTGCTGCGGGACATGGAGATCACTGAGAACTCTGGACAGTGCAATCATGGACGACCGACATGGGTGCAGTTAAGTCACGATGAGCTCGATAAGTTGTTCTTGCGTGGACGATAAGGTGAGTGAGCCGCTCATTTGTCTCATGGGGCCAACTGCGGCCGGAAAGACAGACACCGCAATCGCCCTGGCTGAAACCTTTAACGCGGAGCTTATCAGTGTCGATTCAGCCTTGGTTTATCGCGGCTTGACGATTGGCGCAGCTCAAGTGAGCTACCCTCATCATTTAGTAGATATAAGAGATCCTGCCGACATTTACACGGCGGCCGACTTCGTTTCCGACGCTATTGAGGCTGCCCAAGAGGCACGATCGCGCGGAAAACGAACAATTTTGGTCGGTGGGACCATGATGTATTTTAAAGCGCTAATCGAAGGTCTCGCGGATATGCCTGCCTCGGATCCCGCGCTTCGCGCCGAGATAGAAGCCGATGCGGCCGCGCGTGGTTGGCCCGCGTTGCACCGAGAGCTCGAACTGATTGATCCTGCCGCCGCAGCACAATTGCACCCGAACCACAGCCAGCGTATTGCGCGCGCACTTGAGGTTTTTCGGCTCAGTGGTGTGCCTATGAGTCAGTGGCGAGCGGCGTCAAAGCAGTCAAAAAAAGAGGCAATCTGTGTGGCTCTGATGCCTGCCGAGCGTAAGACACTGCATGAACGAATTGAGTCTCGCTTTGACACGATGCTGGCGCAAGGTTTTGTTGATGAGGTAGCGGCGTTGTATCGCAGAGGCGACTTGCATGTTGATCTTCCTGCCATTCGCGCTGTTGGGTATCGCCAGATTTGGTCACATTTGTCGGGGGAGTGTTCGCTGGCTGAGGCGCGCGATAAAGGCATTGCTGCAACGAGGCAGCTCGCAAAGCGGCAAATAACCTGGCTTAGGAGTTGGACTGGTCTAAACTGGATAGACAGTGGGGCAGAAAATACGCAAGAACAGGTCAAATTTAAAGTGAGGAACTACCTAGCACCGCCACTGTCGTAGTAGACTATGCACCCCCCATTTTGGGGATTTGGGTCGCCTCGTTTTTTGCGACCGCCAACTTTCTAAGGAGATCACATGTCAAAAGGGCAAACGCTACAAGACCCTTACCTCAACGCACTCAGAAAAGAGCGTGTTCAGGTGTCAATATACCTCGTCAATGGCATCAAACTTCAGGGCCAAATTGAGTCGTTCGATCAATTCGTTGTGCTACTGAAAAACACGGTGTCGCAGATGGTTTACAAGCACGCGATTTCGACCGTCGTGCCTGCGCGGAATGTCCGAATTCCGATTGAGCCGAGTGAGGAAGAAGCTGCTGCATAAGAGTAGNTGCCAGCTCCCCGGCCTAGACCGNGTAGATAATCNTTATGTTTTTTGATCTCCACGACGGTGGTGAGCGCACTGTACTCGTCCAAATTGCAATCGATGGTGGAAGACATGAACCCGATCTGGGTGAGTTTATTGAGCTCGTGCGCTCCGCTGGTGGCGACCCAACCTCAATCATTAGAGGCTCGCGACGAGTACCCATGGCCAAATACTTTATTGGCCAAGGCAAGCTTGATGAGATCAAGGAAGAGGTCGACCGCGTTGAAGCCGACTTGGTCGTATTCAATCATGTGCTTTCACCCAGCCAGGAGCGGAACCTCGAAGCCTTTCTCTGTTGCCGTGTGATCGCGCGTACAGGATTGATTCTGGATATTTTTGCGCAGCGGGCGCGAACGCATGAAGGCAAGCTGCAAGTTGAGCTGGCACAACTTAAACACATCAGCACGCGGTTGATCCGTGGCTGGACACACCTTGAGCGGCAAAAAGGTGGTATCGGTTTGCGCGGCCCGGGTGAGACGCAGTTAGAAACTGACCGAAGACTACTTCGCGAGCGTGTCAGCACGATAGAATCTCGTCTCGACAAAGTGCGCCAGCAACGCGCACAAAATCGGCGGGCACGTCAGCGGGCAGAGGTCCCGCTGGTCTCGCTGGTGGGTTACACCAATGCGGGTAAGTCGACCTTGTTTAATACCTGGTCTGAATCGATCGTTTATACGGCGGATCAGTTGTTCGCAACGCTAGACCCGACGCTTGCACGCGTCGAAATAGACGGTCTGGGTGAGGTTGTTATTGCCGATACGGTCGGTTTTATCGCAGACCTACCGCACACGCTTGTGCAGGCGTTTCGTGCAACGCTTGAGGAGACGCTCAATGCGTCGCTGCTGATTCACGTCATTGATGTGGCCGCGGACGATCGTGAGTTTTTAAAGTCGGAGGTGGAGTCTGTGCTCGAGGAAATCGGCGCAGGTGATATCCCTCAGCTTTTGGTCTACAACAAAATCGATCTTCTCGAACGCGAACCAAGAATGACTCGGGACAGCGACGGGCGTCCCGACACGGTCTCCGTCTCGGCTAAATCCGGTGCTGGACTGGATCTGCTTAGAATGGCGATTGGCGAGCGTCTTGCGGGTAGTTTTTTCAATGCCTGTATCGAGTTGACGCCCGCGCAGGGGAAGCTCCGCGCTGCGCTTTATGAGCTGGGGGCAGTGAAGTCGGAGGAGTGGCTTGAGGCGGGTGGCAGTGCATTAAACGTCCATTTGCCAGAGGCGGATTGGACGCGGTTGAAGACTAGGTACAGTTTTTGACGTTATCGCGTCGATGATACCCCCTTATCACCACAGGTTTTGTTAGACTATCGTCACTATTCATCGAGGAATAAGATATGTCATGGAACGAGCCCAATGGCGGCAATGGCCCGCGCGATCCCTGGGGTGGCAAGGATCAGGGTCCTCCGGATCTTGATGAGGCCCTCCGTAAACTGCAAGCGCAGCTGAACGGCTTTTTTGGCCGAGGGTCCGGTGGTTCGGGTGGTGGCAGCCGCAAGGGCATGGGCGGTCTCGTCGGCATCGTAGCGATTGTTGCCCTCACAATTTGGGGGCTGTTAGGTCTCACTCAGATTGGCGAACAAGAGCGTGCTGTCGTGCTCAGACTCGGCGAGTACAGCAAAACCGCGCAGCCGGGTTTGTTTTGGTATCCACGGGGTATCGACACACTTACACGCGTGAACATTACACAGGTTCGGTCTGCTCAGTTTAGAGAAACCATGCTGACACAAGACGAAAATATTGTAGATGTCAGCATGTCGGTGCAGTACGTCATTAACGATCCCATAAACTTCGTTCTCGAGGTGCGGGACCCCGAGCGATCACTCCAGCATGCAGCGCAAAGCGCACTTCGTCACGTTGTCGGTGACGGCACCATGGCCTTGGTGTTAACAGAGGGTCGTGCTGAAATTGCGGTGAAAGTGAGGGAGCGACTGCAACTGTACCTGCGAAACTACACGACGGGTATTAGCGTGCAGAAGGTCAACATTGACGATGCCAGTCCCCCTACTCAGGTCCAAGAAGCATTCGATGACGTGATTAAAGCGCGGGAGGATGAAGAGCGTGTCAAGAACGAGGCAGAGTCCTATGCCAACGGCATTGTCCCCGAAGCACGCGGTCGCGCGCAGCGAATTGAGGAGGAGGCAGAGGCTTACCGACAACAGGTGATTGCGAAAGCGACCGGTGAAGCTAAGCGATTTGACCAGCTGCTTGATGAATATTCGAAGGCACCCAAGGTGACGCGAGAGCGCCTTTATATTGATGCGCTCGAATCTGTGCTCTCAAAGACCAATAAAGTCATGGTCGATGTTGAAGGCGGTAATAACGTGATGTACCTGCCGCTCGATAAGATGGCCCCGTCTGCGGGCAGTGGCGTCTTGCCAGGCGCAATGAGTCGTGGCCTGACGTCTCAGCAACTTCGTGAGGTCACCGACGCTGTAACAGAGCAGCTTCGACGTGACCTCAATGGTCGGAACCAGCGAGGAGGTCGTTAACCATGTCTAGACAAAATATTATTGGAACGCTGTTCTTTTTGGGGTTTTTCGTTCTCAGTAACTCGATCTATGTCATCAGTGAGACACAGCGCGGGGTGTTGTTGAAGTTTGGAGAAGTGGTGAAGGCAGATCTTTCGCCCGGACTGCACTTCAAGGTGCCTTTTGTCGATTCTGTTCGAAAGTTCGATGGTCGTATTTTGACGGTCGATTCAACGCCTGAGCGTTTCTTTACGCAGGAACAGAAGCAACTGATTGTGGATTCATACGCCAAGTTTCGCGTGGTCGACACCGCCAAGTACTACACGGCAACCAATGGCGAGGAATTCAGAGCGGCGGCACTACTGTCGCAGCGGATTAACGATGATCTGAGAAACCAGGTGGCGGGTCGAACAGTTCAAGAGGTGGTTTCTGGTGAGCGAGACCAGCTCATGGAGGCGGTGAAAGCGCGACTTAACGAAACGGTGTTGGATAGACTGGGCATCGAGGTCGTTGATGTTCGCGTTAAAAAAATTGATCTCCCAAATGAAGTGTCTCAGTCCGTGTATCGACGAATGAACGCCGAACGAGAGAAGGAAGCGCGAGAGCTTCGCTCGGAGGGTATGGAGATCGCCGAAGGGATGCGTGCTGAAGCGGATCGCAAGGTCACGGTGCTCGAGGCTGAGGCTGTGAGAGATTCCGAAATTATACGGGGTAGCGGCGATGCAGACGCGACGCGCATTTACGCTGAGGCCTTTAATCGTGATCCCGAGTTCTACTCGTTCGTCCGAAGCTTGAACGCCTACCAAACCACGTTTGCGGGTGGTGGCGATATTATGCTGTTGCAGCCGGACAGCCAGTTCTTTCAGTATTTGAGAGACCCGAAGGCCGGTCAGTAATCTTCTGCTGTAACTCTGCGGCTGTACCGGCGATAATGCCAGCGTACGGTCACAGGGTTGCACACGACCCCGGCCTTCAGCGTTTGGACTAAGAGATGGGTGATACAACACGATGGTTGCTCCCTAACGGGATCGATGAGCTTTTGCCTGAGCAGGCGGGCCGTGTCGAAGGCTGTCGACGTTTGTTATTAGACACCTGTGCGACCTGGGGCTACGAATACGTTGTGCCACCGTTGGTGGAGTTTACCGATTCATTGTTGGTCGGGCTGGGCGCGGACCTTGAAGTTCTGAGTTGTAAGTTTGCAGACAGAGAGACAGGACGGACGTTGGCCGTGCGCGCTGACATAACGCCTCAAGTTGCTCGTATCGACGCACACAGTCTTGGCCGAGCAGGCGTGTCACGACTGTGCTACGCAGGTTCAACGCTCAAAAGCGTCGCGAACACGATTCCCGCTGATCGAAGCCCAGTGCAGTTAGGGGCAGAGATATTTGGTTGTGCCGGCATCGATGCAGATATCGAGATCGTCGAGTTAGTGCTGTCTTTGGTGGATAAGAGTCATCTGTCCGAGATTACCTTTGATATTGGGCACGTGGGATTTTGCCAGCTTGTACTGGATTCGGCGGGGTTAAACGCTGAACAGCAAGAAGAAATACTGGCGCTGCTTGCGCGTAAAGCCAACTCCGAACTCGATAAGTTATTGACCGGGCTTGATCGAGATCAGCAACTCAAGGTGTCGCAACTGGCGTCGATGCACGGTGGTGCGGACGTGCTCAGTCGCGCGAAAGACGTTTTTGGCGATCTTGCCGGTGTCAATGACGTCATCGGCGACGTAGAGGCCGTGCTCAGCTGCTGCAAGCGAGCGGACAGTGGTATTAGCGTTTATATCGATCTAACAGAGGCGCACGGCTATCGTTATCACTCAGGCGTCGTCTTTGCATTATACGCCCGGGAGTTAGGTGCCGCGATCGCCAAGGGCGGTCGTTATGATGGTGTGGGCGAGGTGTTCGGTCGTAAACGACCGGCAACTGGTTTTGCGATCGATCTCAAAGCGTGGTCGTCGCTTGCGCATCTGGTGCAAAGTCAGGCCACCTGTATTTCATCGCCAGTCGACGCGTGTCTTGGGTTGGTGCGCAAAGAGTCCGAGCTTCGAACAGAGGGCCATGTGGTGGTGAAAGCCGTCGGCGGTGAAATCGATGTTCGATGCAGTCATCAGTTGGTAAATCGTGAGAGTGAATGGCTTGTGGAGCCAGTGGAGAGCAACTAATGGGTCGTAATGTCGTCGTAATAGGGACGCAATGGGGCGATGAAGGCAAAGGCAAGATCGTCGATTTGCTGACCGAGCAGGCGACCGCTGTAGTGCGTTTTCAAGGTGGTCATAACGCCGGCCATACGCTGGTCATAGACGGTGAAAAGACCGTCTTACACGTCATTCCGTCGGGTATTTTGCGTGAAAATGTTGAGTGCCTTATTGGTAACGGCGTGGTTCTGTCGGCAGCGGCGTTGTTAAAAGAGATCAAGCAACTTGAAGACCGCGGTGTTCCTGTTCGAGACCGTCTTAAAATCTCCTCCGCTTGCCCTCTGATATTGCCTTATCACGTTGCACTGGACCAGGCACGTGAAGAACGACGCGGCAAGAAGAAGATTGGCACCACAGGTCGAGGCATTGGGCCTGCTTACGAAGACAAGGTCGCAAGACGTGGACTACGACTGGGTGACCTTAGAGACCGACAAAAATTTGCAGATACCCTGCGCGAAGTTTTGGATTATCACAATCAGGCGTTGGTTCATTACTACGGCGCTGAACCGCTTGAATTTGACGATGTCCTCGCCACCAGCCTAGCGGAGTGTGAGCAGTTGCTACCGATGATGGCTGACGTAACCTCACGTCTGCACGAGCACCGGATTGCGGGTGAAAACATTATGTTTGAGGGCGCCCAAGGGTCGCTTCTCGATATTGACCATGGCACTTACCCCTACGTGACCAGCTCAAACACGACCGCGGGTGGCACGGCAACCGGTTCGGGATTTGGCCCGCTTTACCTCGATTATGTCCTCGGGATTACAAAGGCGTACACGACACGCGTGGGATCAGGCCCCTTTCCGACCGAACTGTTCGATGACGTAGGACGTCGTTTGGCGGAGCGAGGCCACGAGTTTGGTGCGACCACAGGGCGACCGAGGCGGTGTGGGTGGTTCGACGCGGTCGCGCTTAAGAGTGCTGTTCAGATCAACTCGATTTCGGGCTTGTGTTTGACCAAGTTGGACGTGCTGGACGGTCTTGACGAGATTTCAGTGTGTATTGGATACACCGATGCCGCGGGTCAGTCGGTCATGGGCAGCACCGAAAATTACGCGGATCTGAACCCGGTCTACGAGCAGCTACCCGGCTGGGATGAGTCGACGGTTGGCGCGCAGCGCGTCGAAGATTTGCCACTCGCCGCGCGAAACTACATTGCCAGAGTGGAAGAGCTAGTGGGTGCACCGATTGATATTATTTCGACAGGGCCGGATCGCGCGGAAACGATTGTGCTGAGGAGTCCGTACGCGTGATGCTCACGGTGACGAAAATCCTATCGCTTTTCGTCTACCCCCTGTCATTGGGTTTATTTTTTGTTGGACTTTCACTGTGGGGGCAGTTGCGCGGCAACCGAGCAGCGGCAGGTCTTTGCACTTTTTTAGCCGTGGCCGTGTTGTATTTTCCATCGACGCAAACGGGGGTGGAAATGATTGCGGCACCCCTTGAGGCACGCTATCCGGCGTTCTCTCCGGAAGAACTTCCTAACGGAGACGTCATTATCGTCCTCGGTGGTGGCATCGAGGCTGAGGGCCAGTTCGGTCGTTGGGGCGATCTGAACGACGCCGCCGATCGACTGTTTGTTGGGGCTGAGTTGTGGAAGGCCCAAAAGGCGCCGCGGATTGCGGTGAGCGGTGGAGCGTCTCGAGGGTCTGTATCCGGCGCTGTAAGATCGCGAGACGTTCTTTTACGATTGGGCGTACCCTCTGAATCAATTTTGTTGGAGGATACGAGCCTCACAACCCGGGCCGAAGCGGAAAGTTTGGTGACACTATTGTCCGGACCGCAGCACGTGCTGCTCGTCACCTCAGCGCTTCACATGCGTCGCGCTGCGGCGTTATTTAGCGCGCAAGGCTTCAAGGTCACCGCCGTCCCAACCGATCACCGAGTCCATCAGTATTCAGAATTCATACCGGGGTGGATGCCCACGGTCGATCACTTGAACACCAGTACGGCGGCTGTTCACGAATGGGTGGGTTACTGGGTCGACGAGCAACTGGGACGCTTAGCGCCCGCTGACGCAGAATCGTCCTCGTCAGATAAGCAGTAATTTAACGTCACTGTAGTTTTTCCCGGTCCATCGACGAAAGGCGCGATAAAAACTGTTGACCTCGGCGTAACCCAAGTCCCAGGCAAGACACTTGCCCGGTACCCATTGGTCCGCCAAGCACTCTTCGCAACGATACCGTCTGACCGAATCCAGAATCGTTTGATAGTTCAGACCATCCCGGCTCAGACGTCGGCGTAACGTTGTTGGGCTAATCCGCAGACTATCAGCGAGCGTTTCTGACCGAATTCGGGCGAGGTCACCCGTTAGTAGAGCATCCACGACTTTACGTGTCGTATGGGAAAATCGCGCACTGTTTGGCGAGTGCAAAAACTCAAATAACCGTTTCGGTGGTTCGGGCGGTTGATCGCGCAGTCGCAAGGCAAATACGTCGCAATCGCGGCCCCAAGCGAGCCGTGCGTTTGAGTCAAGCGCGTGTGGAGTCTGAACAGTGCTCGTGGGTTTGGCAGGTGTTGTTTCTAGTGTCATGGTCACGTCCTTGTGTGTAGTTCACCCCGATCCTTGGGGACGCTTAAACATAGCGCATGAACGTTATTCTGTCAGTGATTGCACGTATTTGATGATCTTTGCTTGTTTGCCCCCCCTCCCGGTTTTCGACTGATGCGTACTGCAGGTGCCGACATAGCGACTCAGAAATCACTCGGAACGAGGCTCGGTTTTGAGCGAATAGCGGCCTGGGTGGCCTTGAAGAGTCGCAGCACTTGATTGTGGTAGGGGCGAAGGCCTAGGGTGTAGCTGGACAGATAAGAATAAATACGGAGTCAGCATGAAGCCACTTGAATCAGTAACGGTTCTGGAATTTTCAACCATGATTACGGCCTCTTTGGCATCCATGATGATGGCCGAACAAGGCGCCCGGGTGATCAAGGTCGAGCCCATGACGATGGGAGACCCTATGCGTTACATCGGTGCAAAAAAGGGCGATATTTCGGCGCTATTTGCCAATTGTAACCGAGGTAAGGAAGCGCTTCGCATCGATCTAAAGTCAGAGGCGGGGGCGAATATTATTAGAGACATGATCCCGTCGGTCGATGTCGTCATTCACAACTTTCGCCCAGGGGTAATGGATAAACTCGGCTTGGGTTCAGAGGCGCTTCGCGCGATCAATCCGAGGCTCATCTACACCGCTATCTCAGGCTTTGGTACTGAAGGTCCCATGAGCGATGCACCCGCTTACGATCCGATTATTCAGGCGCATGCGGGTATTGCGGCGACTCAGGGGCAGGGTGACCAGCCAGCATTCATGCGCACGCTACTCTGCGATAAAATTACAGGCTATACGGCCTGCCAAGCCGTGACCAGCGCACTGTTTATGCGAGAAAGAGTGGGGCAAGGTCAGCACATTGATCTTTCGATGATCGACTCTGGGTTGTTTTTTATTTTCTTGGACGGCTTCCAAAATCACACGTTGCTCAGCGATGACCACGAACGAGCCGGAATGCTCATTGATATCTTGTACGACCCCTGGGTGTGTTCTGACGGTGGCGTCATTATTTCCGCGGGCAGTTATGAAATGCAAAAGCGCTTTTTAACCGCCTTGGATATGCAGCATCTCCTATCGGATGAGCGCTTTGCCACCTTCGAAAATCAAATGCGCAACATCAAAGTCCTCAAAGCACTCGTTTCCGAGCGCTGTAAGGCGCTAAGTTGTGATGAGATGGTGGGCCTCTTGCGCGCGGTCGACGTCCCCTGCGCGAAGGTGATGACTCGGGAGGAGGTGTTGGCCCAAGATCAACTTTTAGCGAATGGTACGGTGGATGTTTATGATCACCCGCTCGCGGGAAAATCCCGGCGCGTGTTGGCACCGCCGCTATTTTCCGGTGAGCGCCTTGAGCCGGGTTGGGGTGCACCCAGCCACGGTCAACACACCGAACAAGTGCTGCGTAGTTTTGGGGTCAGTAAAGACGCCATTGAAGGGCTGAAAAGTAGTTCTATCGTCGCCTAATGGCGGAAATGGGTAAGCGGACCACTTCGCCTCAATTGCCGCATCGGTGATGCACCGTTCTGACCGAATTGCCACGATACCAGCATATTTATTGGAACAGGTTATTTGTTAAGATATACCACTCTGAGACGGTTCGCCGTCTCTTTTGCATTCTGTATTCGGATGAGCTCTGTGCATAGAATCTACATTGTCATTTTGCTGTCGCTCTCGGGCCTATTGGTGCCTGCGTGTTCGTGGGCATCACACGGCGCCTCGCTCGTGACACAAGTTCGTATGGATGGGTCTCGCCTGTCTGTTTACGGGCAGCAACTTTTTCGCGATGTTGACCACCGGGTCTATTTTGGTGCGAAAGATGCGGAGAACCTCCTTGAGCCCAGGGTGCTTAAGGTGGACGCTCGCCGGATTGAGGTCCTGCTTCCCTTCCAGCCGATTTCAGGCGATTACTGGCTAAAAATTGGACCGTCGGTGGATGCTCCTGCGTTGACCGCTTTGCTTCGTGTTGAGAACGATACTATAAGCATTGCGTCCGAAGACTATGATCCGCAGTTTGACCGCTTGGTCCAGCATTCGTCGGCCCAAAAAAACCATGAGGTCGTGCTTGCAAGCGGAGCCGATGGGTCCTGCTTGGGTGACGAACCTGATTGCGTCGAGGCTCGAACGGTTGCCGTTGGACCGGCTTTTTGTGGCGCGGCGGCCGACTTCGATCCGTTTGAAGGATCACAGGCGATGACGGTTAAAGGGACAGAAGAGCTTCATCTTGATGAGTTTTACACGATCGAAGCTCGAGTGTTTATTCGCGAATACGTACGCTCCGGCATTATCATTGATAAATACTCGGGTAGCGGTCGTGGACGCGAATATAGACTTTCCGTAAATAAAGAAGGCCTCTTGCAAAGCTGGTTTTCCATTGATGGAACGCTCAATAATAGCCGCACGGTACTCTCTACTGCTCCCGTCCCAAAAAATAAGTGGGTGCATGTGGCAAGCACGTTCGATGGTCGTTACGTCAGATTGTTCATTGACGGCGTGCAAGTGTCTGAGAAGCGAATTGCTGGCCGTCCGGCGCAGTTGGGCTATCAGAATATCGCGATTGGTGGAAATAATTGCTGTCGAGGCTATTACGAGGTACTCAATGGTTTGATCGATGAGGTCAGGATCAGCACCGTGGCGCGCTATCGAGAGTCATTTGAAGTGCCCCGGTCCGAGTTCGAGCCAGATGCGAATACGCAGCTTCTTATGCACTTTACCGACGGTGGTGAAAATGTAGGGATCATCGGTGGCGCCGTCGAGTTGACTGAACTTGACCGAATCACAGCGTGTGGCGAGCGTTAGGACACGGCATAAACTGCGGTAGAAATTTTAAGAATAAAAAACACCGGAGGCAACATGATGGAGCACGATACGCTGTTGGCGTACCTCGACCAGTGGGCATCCGAGAAGCCCGACACTGTGTGGCTCAAAGATCTAAGGGATGATGGTAGCGATGACTACAGCTGGGCAGAGTCTCGCCGCCAAGTGCGCTGCGTGGCTGCCGCGCTCGAGGCACGGTTTGATAAAGACACCAAAATCTTATTGCTGTCGCGAAATCGAGCGCACTGGTTTTTTGCAGATCTTGCGATTATGGCCTCAGGCAACGTCAGTGTCGGTTTGTTTACAACGCTTAATGCTGATGTTGCGCACTA